>Ga0255347_1008394_pt1 | contig 10398 bp, 16 predicted proteins | sample wastewater_treat_2_FD_192479 | JGI IMG/M metagenome (GOLD analysis project Ga0255347, IMG submission 192479) | Wastewater microbial communities from Lulu Island WWTP, Vancouver, Canada - plant24 | ecosystem: Engineered > WWTP > Wastewater > Unclassified | place: Canada: Vancouver, British...
TGCATAAATATCTTTCATGATCTTTTCTCCTTAAAGGTTAATTGTTTATTCAGCCACAACCGCAAACGGCACAGTCGCCGCAACACCATTGTGGCCGGTCAGGATATTGCCGCACGCCTGGGACAAGTCAAACGTGTAACCATTCGTGGTGGTGGCAATATCGATGTCGGTCATTAGGCGGTTATCGACGACAAAGAAGATAGAGTCGCCATCATCAATCGGCTTGCCGGTCGCCATAATCGTGTTACCCTGGATTAACGGCATCCAAGAAGCCGTAGCCGAAGCGGATACAATGCCCTTTGCAGCGGTGCCGAGCATCCTGTTGTTTGTGATTCTGGTTCTACCAGCTTCACCAGCGCCGAAAGTGATATACGACGTGACGAATTTTCCGACGAAATCACAGTCGTTGACGACGAGGAACGGGGATGCCGTCGCCTGAATGCCGATAGTCATGGTCCCCAGCGTGCCGTCAATCGTGCAGCCGTGAAGCTGAAGGCCGCTTGTCTCATTGGTCAGGGTAAATACCGGTTCGGCTACGGCCTTGGCAAGAAAGTGCATGTTAAAGAATCGCGTGCCAAAGGATTCGCCCACGGGCTTGTGGTGGCCGGAAAGACCGCACTGGGTATTTCCGTGGTAACTGCCCACTCCGATGACGTCGCACTTGGTCGGGAATTTCACCAAATCCTCGGTTAAGGTATCGCCGCAGCAGTAAATCCGGTTACGACGCGCCCACCAGCGGTTTGCGGACAAGGCCATCGCCGCATCCGACGCGGCAATCGCTTCCGCCAATGTCTTATAGGGATGGTCAATCGTGCCGTTGCCGGTCGCCGAAACATTCCCATCAACGAAATAAACGCCCGCTTTCGGGCCGTTCATCGACTCCTGCAAGAGAAAATCATTGATCGGACGAGACGCCCTGTTCCCGCCGACCGTCAAAACTCTTTCACTCATGGTAAGGTCCTTTCTCCCGATCTCAAACAACATCGGGACAGGTTAAAGGGTTAAAGGGGCGGTTTTACCCGCCCCTGCTGAATGTTTAAACCGGTTCGGTCAGGTTCGTGTGACAGACGTGCATCTTCCTGTTCGAGCAGACCAGGTTCCCACGCCAACGGGTATCCGCCGTCATAACGTCCGGCTGGCCGAGGACTTCCTTCGTAACCCACTTCGGAGCCGTGAAATTGTAATCCTTGTGGCTTCGCAGCGAGAGGAAATTGAGGTTCAGGGCATACAGGGTGCCGGTTGCAACGCCGGAATCCGCGACAATCGGAGCGCCCTTGTGGGTGATATTCTGCCAGCCGGCTTCCACCATCTTGGTATCGGTGTAGCGCTGCTGCGGATGCAACGATCTTTCATAGCCGTCGCGCAGGGTTGCGGTCGTGACAATGAAATTCGGCAGCATATCCGCCACGTCGCCCATGTTCGGCTCCCGGAAAACCTTCTGGAGCACCTCAAAGGAAATCGCCTCGGCGGTCGTAATGACATTGGCTTTCCAATCGGCCATTTCGTCCGTATCGATAGACCCGTATTCGGTCGAGGTTGTGGTGTTGAACAGATCGCCCAGGCCGTTGATGTTATCGGCGGTGGCTGCGGCTGCGATCACGTCGGCGGCCATTTTCACGCGGGCCGCTTTGATGATAGACTTCATATACTGCTTGGTCAGGCTGATAATGGCCTCGTCGCCGGTGTTCTGCGTGAGGTCATCCAGGTTCAGCGTGTTGGACCCGTACACACCGGCCCATCTAAACCGTGCCGCATCGATGATGCTGACTTTCGACTGATTGATGACCGTGCTGGCTCCGTAGGCGCCGGAATTGGACGCCGCGTATTCCAGGGGCACTTTGATCATTTTGCCGCCGTCAATGATTTCGTGGGGCCGCACTTCCCAGTTATCGTTAATCCGGGCGTTGCCCATGAGTTTCCAGAGCAGCGCGGAGGCTTTGTTGAGGATGTCTTCCGGTTCGGTGTTGAGCCAGTAATATTCGGTCGTCGCGTTTAACTGATTGATTAAAGACATGATCTTTTCTCCTATGATTTATGAGGCTAGGCTCCCCGGGCGGCGGCGAGCGCTGCTGCCATTCCTGCATCGAGGTCCTTGCCTGTTGCTTTTGCTGGTTTGGTCGGCGGCTGTCCGGCTTGTCCTTTGACAACCACTTTCCCCGTGTTTTCCTTGCCCTTTACGAGTTCGAGCGTCTTCTTCATTTCGGCGTTCTCGGCGGCAAGATCATCTTTCTGTATCTGGAAGTATGCAGACATCGGGTCGTGCATCCCGGTTTTGTCGTTGGCGAGGAAGTCTTTGATCCTCAACTGCATATCCGGGGTATTGAATGACGGATTGTTTTTGTTGAACTCCGCCCGGGCCGCCCGCGCGTCACGCTCCGAAAGCTCCTTTTTAAAAAGCTCCTGGGCCGTGGAAAGCGTTTTTTCGTGCTGGGCCATGGCTACCAGTTTGTTCGACTTCGCAACTAAATCAGCGAGGGTCTTCTGGTAATTGTCCGCCATCGGGTCTAGGTCCTGAATCTGTTTCTGCACGGCGGCAATTTCGGTTTCATAATCCGGTCCCTTGGGGGCTGCTGCCGGTGCCTGGATCTTGTTCATGTGTTCCTGAACAATCGGGGCCACGGTTTCCGCAAACTTCCGCAGGGTGCCCAGCTCATTCGCCTGTGCGTCATGCAAAGCCTTCAAATTCAGATACCCTTTCGCCGCTTCCTCTCCGCTCTTGAATGGTGTTCCCTCAAATCCGGTCGGTTCGGCATTCGATCCGTCATTAACTGCTGCCTGATCTCCCATGTGCTCTCCTTCCCGGTCTGGCTTTGGATTTCGGTTGTCCCTTGCGGGCCGATGGGCCAGATTGTCCGATCTGGTGAAAACAAATAAAAAAAGCCCGGAACCTGTGGCGCATTGCTGCGTTGACACAAATTCCGGGCTGATAGTCCCTTCAGTATAGCGAAGGCTGTTTTAGTCCCCGTTATGAAAAATCACTTTACTTCATTGAACATGATCCTTTCGCGTGAAACAGGTTTTGTCTGTAAAAAAACATCGCCCAAATACCCCTGCGAGACATTAAGCTCGACCGTTAATTCTATTTTACCCGTAGGCTTTCCGGAAAGCAACAAAATAATTTTCCTTTGCAGCGTTTCCGATAGGGCATTTAGTTTTTTTTGCTTGTCGTCCATTACTACCCCTTGCAAGCCAGGTGGTTTTCTTTCAGATAGCGGTTATACTCGCTCCGCGACTGTAACGGCGGTTCCCCGTGGCGCTGCAACGTCTGACAGGCGGACGGTAGCCATTTCACGTCGTTGACGGAATCGCACTGAATCCCGCCCGCGCTCAACACCTTCTTGGCCATCCAGCCGCACGAGCAGCGGTAATGTTTTGGTACCCGGTTGACTTTGCGAAAAACCTCATACTTCTTCCCGCACCTGCATTCGTATTCATAAATCGGCATGTAAAATTATACTCCTTGCTGTGTTGGTCTTTGCGGAGGAGCGACGTTGTTCTGGCTCCCCGCCGGTTTCTTCACGTCTCCCGGGCCGCCCTGGGGCTGCATCAACACCTGTTTCAGTTGAATGGCTGCTTCCTGGGGAAGACCGGCCTCAATCAAAACCTGTAACGCCATATCAAGCTGGTTCTCTCCGCCGCGTTCGATTTCCTCTTTCCAGTTGGGAAGGTTCAGTGCTTCCAGCACATATCGGCGGCTTAAGAGCCCCTTGTCGGACAATCCCAAAACAAGCTCCTGATTCTGCAAGCTGGTTCTCGGGGTCGATGATCCGGCTTCAACGACGTAATTGAATTTCCGCCCGGCGAACTGAACACCCGAAAACTCCACTTGCTCCCCGCCGACGTTGACCGTCTCCGACTGGGTGCCGAAATTCTGCCATAATCCAATCGCCCAGCGGCTTCTTTCCTCGGCCAGCGTGTCAATGGCTGACGTTTTGGACTGCATCAACACCTGATTACGCTCCTGGAGCGCGACAATGGCGCTGGCTGCTATAACTCCCGCCGGCGCAACTCCCCTATCGGCGTCCTCAATCTGATAAACACGGTCGAACATCTTAACGATCAGGTCCAACACCTGAAAGAATGTCGAGGGAAGGTTGGGAATCTGCATAAACTCAATGCGAGCGTTCGGGACAGACGGCATGAGAATCAATCGCCCTGACTTGTTGAATTGCGACTCGATCATCTCCTGGGTGATGCCGCAATGCTGCTGAATAATCAGCGGCGGGGCCATGACGTTAATCACATAGGCGATCAGCTTTGAGATGATTTGGTTGATTTTTTCGATCAGGTCAGACGTCTGTTCGGCGGCGGCAAATCCCCATATCGACACCTGATCTTTGTAGGAATTGGCAAAATAGACGGGCAACCTGCCCCACGGATAGGTATTCCGGGCAAATTCAGTGGGAAGGGCGGGGTTCAGGTTCGGGTTTTCGGAATCATCTAGGACCACCCACCCGCTGTTGCTTCCCGGGTCTTTGGTCTTGGATATGGTAATCTTGCGGATACCATCCCGATAAACCTGATATTTCGTGGTTCTGACGGCAACGAGCGGATTTCCGTCCTCGCCTATCGCCTGCATCCCGTTTTGGTCAATGAACGGCTGTGTTTCCGATGTTTGGGACATCCGAAAGTCTCTTACCCACACCTCAATGACAATTCCACGTTCGAGGGCCTTGTTCCCCTCGGACCGAACTTGTGTTTTTACCGTCATGGCGTCGGAATAATTGCCGATGGTCTGCCCTACGCTGCGGACTGGGGGCTTGTAGTCTTCCCGGATCGCGCCCAACAGGTCAGAAGCATTGTCGGAAGCAATGTCCTTGACGTTGAAATCCTTTTCGATTTTGGAGACAAAATCGGAATACAGAAAACAGATATACGGCGCTTCTGTCGCCAACTCATCATAGAATCCCGGTGCCGGGAAAAAGGCAAACGGGTCCGTCACCATAATATCGGGCCGGTCTGACGCTTTGTCGAAATAGGGTTTCTCGGGCGTAATGCCGTAAATCTCCATCTGCCTGGCGGATGACCGGATTTTCTGCATCTGATTGGTGTCTTTCCACCACTTCTTCAGGGCAATGGTTAAAACCTGCTCCGTGCCGTCGTTCGATCCGTCGAGGTCAACCACTTCGCCGGTGGGATTCCGGGCGGTGATGTTCGATACGGTGCGCTCAACATTGGCAAAATAGAGATTGACCGGCACCATCGACTTCTTGGCTGCCGGTGAATATCCCTTGCGCCCGGTGGTCTGCTTGTAGCTTTGGCCCCGATACAGGGCGTAATTGGAAAGGAAGTCTTGCGGTTTACCGAGGCGTTCTTTTTCAAGCCGTGCGGCATCGAACAGCATCGCCGCAAACTCGGCTACGTCGGCGTGCCCCTTGGGTGGTATTAAATTCAGATTCCATCGTGGATCAATCATAAAAGCCCCCTTCATGCGAGGAGGCTTTCATGCGTTCTCGTTAATCCCTTATGCGTTTCATATAGAGAGGCAAAGGTTGAATATGTTAAATTTTCTCGCCAGCCATAACCTTTTCGAGCAGGCTAACCGTAAATTTCAGGCCCCGAATAAGCGCCCGGATGATCTGTTTCACGTCGTCGCTCATTTCAGCGCCCTCAATTCGGCGGCGGCAATCCGCTTCACGGTTCCCTTGTCAATCAATCCCCAGTCTTTACGCAATTCAGCGGCGGCAATGTATCTTTTCAGCGAATCCCTCTTGAATCCGCGCCTGGCCGCGAAAGACAGGCGTTCATAAAAATTATCTTTGATGTTCTGGCCTATTTTGCGGATATATCGGGTTTCGTCTTCCGTCGTCCATGCAGTTTTATCCGGAGTGCTCATTTATCCCCCGATCAATTCGATCTTTGGTTTTTCTTCCTTGGGTTCTTCCGGCCGCAGCGGTATCACCAGCCCACAGGTGACGCAGGCGAAACCGATTTGAGACATCGCCGTTTCAGGTATTCCGGATGGACTTTGCAGCGCCGGCAACTCTTTCAGCGTGAACGCCTTGACAAATACCTTTTCCCCGCAAGGACAAATACGGTCTTTTAGCTGATTCAGCGGCACGTTCATCGTCATGTTCTGCTGGCCCCTCGGCGGCAATCCTAATGCGTTCCTTCTCATGGCTTCACCCATTTGTAACCTCCCCCTTTGTGTGTGACCTCTTATGCAGCGTCAACGCCCCGGCTGTTTTGAGTTCTTTCCCGCAAACCTCGCAGATAAAGACGGGTTTGGGTTCCTCGGTTTGTGCATGTTCTTTCGGCGGTCCGGGCAATACCGTCAATCTGCCCGACGGAGCCAACTGCGCCAAACATTCCGGACAGGTCATTTCCGCCGCTTTGGTCGTGGACATCGTGAGCCAATCGATATGATATGGCAGCAGGCACTTGACCATTGAGCCGTTGGGCGTGGCGTTCGGGTCGTATTTGTCGGTCGTGACAAAATCAGTCCGGCCGCAATTTGTGCATTTTACTTTTAATCCGCTCATTTCTTCTTCCCCTTGGTTTTTTTTGCAGCCGCAGCCCGGATCACGCCCAGCTCCGCCGGCGTGACTTGTTTCTCAAACAAATAACTCATGGCTTACCCCCCAGCAATCCATCCAGGAACTTCTTGGTGCGTTCGGCAACGGCCGTCTCGCTTTCCGCGGGAAAATCCTCGGCCTGCTCTGCATCAGGAATGGAAAACACCGTGCCCTTGGGCGTCCGGATAAATCCCTCACCCGGCTGCGCCTTCCCCTTGAACATCACCCAAGCCCCGATGATAAAACAGATACCGGCCAGCAACACGCCCGCGAAGATAACGATTAAGAATGCCACGATAGACTCGATCATTTCGCTTTCTCCTTTTTGCAGCACTGTTCTTTCGCAACTCCGATCAATACGAAAAACATCATCTCCATCTCTACCCCTCCTCGATTACGAAAACATTCTTCCGGGCATGATCCAACCAGGTGCATCTTGACACCAGGGAATGAACCAGCCCGCCCATTGCTGTTACAACCGGGTCTTTATCCAGAAATTCCCGTATCCTGTTGCGTAAAATGTCGTTCTTGCCGTAAAACAGCCTTTGGGCATCCTTGTCCAATGCCGCGCTTATCGCCCGGATATAGACATCGAACGCCTTCGGGTCGTTGAGGTCATTCGGTGGCGTGATTAAAATCGCCTGTTTGTTGCCCCCAGCCTTCGTCAATCCTTCGTTGTAAATCGCCAGCTCCAGGACAAACCGGCTTTCGTCCCCGATCCACGTTTGCAGGAGCCCAGGGTGAAGCCCAAAGCCGTATTGAGCCCGCAGGTTGACCATCTCATCGAACAGCGCCCCGATGTTATGGCTTTCATATTCGGCCAATAGTTGAAACGGTGCCTTTTCCGGCTTTCCCTTGCCCTTGACCACGCCGACAATGGCGATATACCCCGGCTTATTCGTGGCTTTATTCTTGTCCGTGATTACCGTCGGCCATCCGATACAGCCGAACAGGTCGTAGTAAAGCTGCCCGGTTTCTGTGTTTTGGTAGTGGTGCGCCTTTTCGACAAACGGAACCCCGGTGATGTGCGCCTCGTCAATGCGCTGTTGGTATAGCTGCCAGTTTTCCGGCGGCGGTAATATTTTGACGATCTTACTCATCCGGGAAGTCCTTTCCGCCGCAATTATCGAAAATGTTGTTGGCTTTGATGAACCCGGCCAGCGCATACCGGGTCGCGTCAATACAGTGGTTGTGCTTGTCCACGATGATCGGCAGGATGTCGTTGGTCAGCCGGTCGGTCTTGTACGAATAAAGACGAAATTCCTCCGCCGTGCGCTTGCAACGCTCATGGATGATGATTTTACGGAAACCCTTCATTACCGCGATGCCGTCCTCGACGCTTCCCGGCCACTTTGCGGCACCGGAAATGTTGAACCCCTTGCGTTTGACGTGGCTGATTGTCTCGGGTCGTGAGCTATCGGCCATGATTGGCCAATTCCTTGCCCCTGGGACCGTATCAAACAGCTCGGGCAGGCTATCTAGCTCAACATTCACGCCATAGGCTTCCTGGTCGATTTTGAGGTAATCGCCGTCAATCCAGCAACGCACCAGGGCCGTCGGGTCCTGTGAAAATCCCCAGTCGGCGCCATAATAAAGCCTGGTGCCCGGAATTGGATCATCGAAGGTGGATACCTCAAATCGATTGCGGAAAATAACCGCGTCGCTGATGGTCCGGCAATTCCCGCCCCAAACATGATCATAAGCCTCTGGATCGACGGCCAGCATATAGAGGCGTTCGGCCTCCAAGGTAGCCGGCAGGTGCGGGTTGTCTTCCCAGCCGACCTTCTCAATGATGGTATTGGGTGGCGTGTTGATGACAAATCTCTGATAGGTCGGGTCCTTCTCATCTTCCGGGTTGAAGGATATCCAAATCTCGGAGCCCTCTTTTCGGATGGTGGGAATGAGGATCTCCCAGGATGAATTACTGATCGATTGCGCTTCCTCAACCCAGCAAATATCAATGCCTTCCGTCGATTTTATCTCTTGTATTGACCTTCTAAGGCCCTTAAAAAGAAATTGAGCGCCCGCCGCGGACGTAATGGAAGCCTGGGTGACGGTGAAAAACTCGTCTAACCCGGCGGAAACGATCTGATCGGCAATTAACCGGTACACAGAATCGCCTATGGAGCTTTGAAATTCACGGGTGCATAGGATTCGTAAGGGTTTTTCGGCGGCCAGCTTAACCAGGGCCCGGGCGATCGACCACGACTTTGCGCCGCCGCGCCCGCCGTAATAAACCTTGTAGCGGGCAGGATTGAACAAACCTTGAAAGCGCGGTGGCACATCCAACCCATCATCGCCCTTATCGCTGCAAACAATCCGGGCCAGCTTTTCCTGTTCCTCTGGTGGAAGCGTCGATAAAAAGCCCTCGGCGTAAACATCCAGCGATGATGATGGATTGACAACGGTGATCATTTTTGTTTCTTCTCCGCCAGTTTGCGCTTGATCGCGTCAGCATATTCAGGCGGGAGCATCGACAAGATCAGCGCCGCCGTCGCCGCGTTCAGCCCCACTTCGTTCTTGTCGTTGAGAAGGCCCAGGTGTCGGGACAGCAATTCAAGGGATTTAACCTTGTCGCACAACTCAAACTCATAGGTAGCATCCAGGATTTCTTCGCCGTCCGGTTTATCTTTGGTGCCCTTTACGGTCCGGATAACACGCTTCTCTTTCACCTTCTTGATGATTCGGGATTTGCCTTTTGCAAGTTGATCCAGTGGAATTGCCTGAATGGCTCCCCCTTCGTCGATAACGATGAAGTCAGCCATGTTCGCAAAGCCGATAAGAGCCAATTCATTGATCACGGATTCAGCGGTAACGCTCAACTTCGCCTTGCGTTCTTCGATTTGCCGGTCGATTTCGGCCTTGATTATGGGTTTATTTAAGTTTTCAAAGCCGATGTAATAAGCGGACTTTTTGCTGTATCCCGCACGGATCGCGGCGTTCTTCGCGTCCATGTCAACTAAATATTCAGCTATAAAGATTTGCTGCTTGTTGGTTAATTTTGGTTTATCGCCAGGTTTTGTTGGCTGCGGTGGGTTATTATTCAGCTGTTTGATAGTTTTTCTCTTACTCATGGCCCGTATTATAATACCGCTTTTTAGGGCCCTCGGCTGAATACCCTCCGTTTGCGGTATAAACACGGCTGAATCATTTCTAATGCAGGCATAACTACCCCTATAAACTTCTTGACAAGGTTTGGCCGCGCTCAATATCGGCCATCACCATTCGCTCGGTCGTCCAGTATTCGCGGCCCATCTTGGTCACGGTTATTGTGCCGTCGTCAATCCATCGGCGGATCGTGTCCACGGATTTCCCGAACCGTTCAGCGATTGCCTCAATTCCCCTGTATTCCTTGTTTTCGTCCATTCCCCCTCCTAGTTTTCACTCCAACCCAATTATTACCACTCCTGCCATTCCAAAACAAACCGCGCCGAGCCACTCCTGACAATATCTCACCAGACCGCGCTGTTCCCTACCTCTGTTGCTTTTTTCTTCATACTTCCTCCCTTTCTAAACATTCACGTTTTTTAATTTGTTGCCGCTATCTCGTTTTAGTTTTTCGTTCTCCGCCCTTAATTGGTCATTCCTCTTGAACAACTCCACCATACTGGCCTCCAGGACACGGCAGCGATCGGTGAGGACGTTGACCTCATCGGCCAGCAGAATGATTGCTGCGTTTTCTTCTGCCTTCATCTGTAACCCCTTAATTTCCTTAACGATAAAAATATTTTAAAAATAATTAAAATAATGCTTGACAAACCGAACGCTAGGTTGTATATTAGGCTCAACAAAATAAAACAGGAGGAAACAAAACATGAAAAACACATCAAAAGCAGCAGCAATCTTAGGGTCCATCAAATCCGCCAAAAAAGCCGCGTCCAGC
>Ga0255347_1008398_pt1 | contig 10395 bp, 9 predicted proteins | sample wastewater_treat_2_FD_192479 | JGI IMG/M metagenome (GOLD analysis project Ga0255347, IMG submission 192479) | Wastewater microbial communities from Lulu Island WWTP, Vancouver, Canada - plant24 | ecosystem: Engineered > WWTP > Wastewater > Unclassified | place: Canada: Vancouver, British...
AGGGAACTTGGTAAAACACCAGAAGAGATTAAAAACTCTCCACCATTTGAGTCAGTAGAAGAAGAAAAGGAAATTAACTTTAATCCAATTGTTGGTACTACATCTGTGATATCACCTGCTCCGAACTCTGTTTATAATATTGGTGAGGTTTATTTAGTTCAAGATGTAGAAGGTAATAGATATGAGTTAAATATTACTGAAATATTACCAAATGGTATAGAAGTGAATGGTGTATTAAAAAAATTATAATATATAACTATGGGTGATGATGTTTTTAAATGCACATTTAATGTAGAAAAATATGAAACATTTATTATAACAAATGCTGGTGTAAATGGTGTCACATCGAATGTTAATGATGTTATAAATAGTGACATAAATAGTACCACATCAAGTAATTCTTCTAGTGTTACTACTTCTTCTGTAGATATATCTAATTTAAAAACACAAAACAATAAATTAAATTCTAATTTATTAAATTTGGAGTTATTTATTATACCAGAATACGATTTAAATATGAATAACTATTATTCACAGCAGGAAGAACTAAGCGATGAGTATATTGAAAGTTCATTTGAAGGAAAAGAAGAAGTAGCAGTTGAATTCAAAATAGATGAGTCTTCTGGTTTTGATATAGACGGTAGTGGTGTCAGAAGTAACAGTGGGAGTAGTGATGGTAGCAGTGTAAATAACTATGAAACTTCAACTATAACTGAAAGTGATATTGCACAAGATTTTATTAATATTATTAAACCATTTAGATTTAAAAATATGAAAGAAATTGACGAAGGTATTAATTCATTAACAAAAGGACAATATACAACATTTAAACAATTTTTCAATTCAACACAAGCAAATAAAGGTGCCTTTGCAAAAGATTATTTAAATGCGGCTAGCATAATAAGTGATAAAAATCTTGTTATGTTTAATTATATACAATCTTTAACTAATAACAGCTCTTTAAATGTGTTGGAAGCTTTAGTTTTATGGGTAACTTCTTTATCAGAATCATTAGGAGATTGCAGTGTTGTAGAATATGGAAATTTAAATTACTTTTTTGGAACTAATGGTGGTGTAAAAATGTCATATAACAGATCACCAAATCTTACCGTTAAACAATGTCTTCAGAATCCTCATTTCAAAAAAAGATTTAACACCTCATCATATAAAAATATAAATTTATTTAAAAATATAGAATCTTGGTGTGGAGGTACTGATAAAATTCCCGATAAATATACTATCAAAGATAATTCTAATATTATTTATAATTGTGATTTTTGTAAATTTAGAGGAAGAGGATATATACAATATACCTGGAGAGATGCTTATAAAAACTTACTTACTGAATTAATTAAAAGTGCTCCTCAAAGTGCTAAAGATATGATATCTTATTGGAAAAGACTAGCCGGTAGTGAAGATTTAGATGCTTTATTAAATGTATCATCAAGTGATGAATGGGATACACTATTTAAACATCCTGAGGTTGGCAATATTGCATATAGAGTGACTCTTCAGAAACACAGCTATACACATAATGTAGATAAAGGAAAAGTAATTGTGAATCTTGATAATAGTTTATCTAATATTAAAACAAAATTAATAGAAATTGGTAAAGTTCCAAGTTGGTCGGCTACTAAATATGGAATAATTGTTTATAATAGAGTAGCACAAATATGTAATACATTAATGGATTTAAATAAATAAATCAATCATTATAGAATGGTATGTCAATTCTTAAATACATTTATACCCTTCAACTTCACTTATGGGATCTTTTCCTATCTTTTCTAAAAAGAAGTTCAGACGATCAAGTATAATTATATCAGATTCCCTAATCGGATCACAATCATTAAAGAAATCTATTTTAGAATAATCTTTAAATAATTTCCATATCTCATAAATTGGATTATATTTACAATAAAAATTACCATCTATTGAAAAAGGTAAATGATCAAATGATGTAATTTTATTATTATGACAATCAAAATCACCATATATTCCTTTAGGACAATGTTCAAATGATGTTAATAAATTATTAAAACAAAAAAAATTACCATTTACTTTTTCGGGACATCCTAAAAGTGATGTTAATTTATTATTAAAACAATAAAATTTACCATTTATTTCCTCAGGACAACCTTCAAGTGAGGTTAATTCATTACTATGACAGTAAAAACCACCACCTACTTCCTTAGGGCATCCTTCAAGTGATGTTAATTTATTTCTATAACAATTAAAATAACCATTAACTTTTTCGGGACCGCCCGAAAGTGAGGTTAAGAAATTATAAGAACAATTAAAATAACCATTAACTTTATTAAATTTTAAAGAAAGTTTTGTTAATTCTTTTTCACTTAAATTAACATCACCATCCACATCAATTGTTCCATCCTTATTAATAGTATAATTTCTTATACCATATCTTTTACATATAGAATGTATATACTCTTCGTTAAAACTTTCAAATAACTTTAAATATTTCATATGAAGTATATATTAAAATTTTTATATACTTTTATATCCTTCAATCTAAACTTTTAAACTCTTGTATCTATTTTAAATGTTAATATAAATAAATATGAATAAAATATATTTTTATATATAGTTTATGGCTGATTCATTAAGTAATATATCAATAACTACAGAAACCATTAATGATGTTTTAGTTTCGATTGGTGGTATAAATAGAACAAATGGCATTTCTCCAATTGGATTAATAGGTAGAAATAATAAAAGAGAGCCGGCTGGATTTACACCCAATGTTTTATTTGCACCATCTGAAATAGTTGATAATAATGATTCTTGGTACGGTGCTTTATTAGAGACACATCCTGATTATAGCAATGAGTCTTCTCGATATTTATATGATACAAAAAATATAGAAAAAAATGATTTATCAACATCAGATAGATTTGATCAATCTAAATCTTATCCTAATTTTAAAGATAATATACCAGATCCATCACAATATTTTTCAACAAGAGATTATTATTTATTATTTAACGATACTTCAACTGATTACTTTAGACACGGATTACATATAATAGACAACAAAACACCATTAAGATCTGATAAAAACTCAAGAGAAACATGGGATGGATCAGAAGAAGGCGAACCTTTGAGATTATCTATATTCAATAACACACCTTATGAAAATAATGATCCTGTTATTTTTGGATTTGAATTAATAATAGATTCTGTGAGTTCTCCACTTTTAAATGGTGCAGTTGAAGATTTCATAGGTCAGTTCAGTAATATAAGTGAAGTGGCAGTTAGAAAATATGTTTTATCTGATTTTAAAGAGCAATTTTCAAAATTATTTAAAACCACTGGTGCCATTTTTAGAGATCCTACTGCTAATACACAACCAAAAGCGTCTATTATTAATAATGGTTATCCAAATAGTCAATCAAATACAAATATATTTGAGGGTGGTAAAAAAGCCTATATGTCTTATTATTTAAAAAAAGTAGGAGGTTTGGAATTATTAATTGAATCCAATACCGGAACTAAGAGAAAATACTTTGCAGACTATCGAAATGATATTATTAAATTAGTATTTACCGAAGATGTATCACTAACGATAGGAACATTAGCACATTTATATAAATTGCTTTATTGGTCAAAGACTAATGGTAAAAATATAATACCTGAAAATTTATTAAGGTTTAATTGTGATATTATAATATCGGAGGTTAGAAATTTAAATAGAGTTAGAAAGGCCATTAATACTGGAAATTTAGAAGTTATTAAAGAGAATGTTAGTAGACATATATATTCTTTAAAAGAATGTCAGTTTTGGTTTGATCAACCAACACATGATAATGAAATTGATTTAAGTTCTTTAAGTAATAGTGGATTTGATAGTTACACAGTTAATATGGATTATAAATTTTCAACACATAAATTTGAAAGATGGGCACCAGATAAACAAGGATTTGGTCAATATGTTGGATATAATAATGGAGCTTTATGGAAAGTAGGAAATCAAGGATCAAGAACTCAACAAACTCCACAAGATAATTCGGTTCCTAAATTTTATACTGTTGGTGAAAACTATTTAAAACAAAATGGTGTTATAACACCAGTTATTTTTAATAGCTATTCAAGAAATGGTGTTAAAAATAAACAAGCAACCTCGGATGATGGTTACGGAATTACTGAAAATACCAATATTGAAAATTTAGAAAACACACAAACATCGTCACTTGATAATTTTAAAAAGGAATCTAAAAATAAATCTAATATAATCACAAATAATGCTTATAAAATCGAATCAAAGGTTTCAAAAATAAAAAATGATACAAGAGCTAAACTATTAAGCGATACTATTGATAAAATAAAAGTAGATATATATAAATCTCGATTTGGTGAAGCTATTTTTCAAAAATTTAAAATCAATACAATTAACCCAATATTAAATAAGTTAAAATTTACTATGCCATCAGGTGCTCCCTTCAAAATACCAAACCCATTTAATATAAGCGATTCTATCACAGACTTCACAGGCAATTCAATAGGTAGTATTTTAGGTAATTCAAATATATTTGGAGGCGGTAGTTAATATATTTTTATATATAATTTATTATGCAAGTAGAAAGTGGTAAAACATATATTGGAGTTGTTGAGGATAATAATGATCCAAAAAAGCTAGGTCGTGTCAAAGTTAGAGTGATGAATGTGTTTGATGATACACCTTTAGAGAATATACCATGGGCAAATCCGTGGAAAGATCTAACAGGAGATCAATTTAGTATTCCAGATAAAGGTAAAGTTGTCACAGTTGTCTTTGATAATAATGATAAAAATAGCCCAGAATTTATATTTTCAGATCACTATAATATCAACTTAGAAAAAAAATTATCCGAATTAAATCAATCTGATTATAATTCTATGAAATCTCTTATTTTTGATCATAAAACTCAAATTTATGTAAATGATGGTGATGGTTTGGTTATGGATCATAAATTTAATAAAATTAATATTAAAGAACAATCTATTAATTTAAATTTAAAAGACAATTTCTCAAAAATTAATATAGGTAGTGAAAAATCAGATCAAAGAATTATATTAGGTGATAATTTTTTAGAATGGTTTGATAATTTTGTTAAAGTTCTTATGAAGGGTGCGTTTTTGGGTAACTTAGGAGCCAATGTTGTTGCCACTCCTGAATTACTTGGTGCCTTGCAGATGTATCAATCTTTAAAAGATTCTAAATTTTTATCAAAAAATGTATATGTTGTGGATAATGAGCAAATAGATAAATTAGAAAGACCAGCAGAAGGACAAATAGGAGACACATGGCAATCAACTGTTAAAGAAAATACAATAACATCAACAGAGATAGTTAATTTTAAACCAGTTGATTCCGAAAAATCTAATATTGATATTATAATTAAATTAATGAACGATAAAAAATATACACTATATGAAGACGTATATAAAATGAATATAATAGCAGTTAGAACACAATGCCAAAAAGAAGGTGATAAATATACAGATTTGTTTGTTGATAAATTATACTTAATGTTTAAAAAAGAAGATGGTAATTGGGAATTAAAACAATATTCTATTTCAACAGTACCTGGTTTAGAATTTAAAATAACAGAAGAATGGTTAATTGAAAATAATTTAAAAGATACCTCCCAATATGAAAATATAATTGGTAAAAAAATATACATGAAAGAATATGTTAAATTACTATCTGAGATAAATAATGAAACTGACTATGGATTAAGGATATTAGTACCATCACAATATATTGATTTATATTATTTATCACAATATAAAGGTGAAAAAGCATTTTTAACAACTACAAATTCCGAGCAATTGATATGGATAGATAATAATTTAAATGATATAGATTTATTCAAACCAAACAATTTTAACACACCTAAAAGAATATCAAATAATATGTTAAACTTTCATTTAGGCTACCCAAATGGAATTAATGTAGGAAATTGGTCTGATGGTTCTCAGGTATTTTCTAATTCAAAGGATTTAAATGAATTTTTTACTTATTGTGAAAAACACATAGAAAAATATGGAAATGCTTTTACATATACTCTTGTAACAAAAGACGATTGGGTAGATGCTGAAAATTCAATTAATCTTGATAAGGGTTCTAAATCAGAAGACATTACCAATGTGTTAAAATCGGGTTTATCTTCCCTTTGATCAACTTTTACATCCACTGCTAAAATAACATCGAATATAACATCATTAGATGCTTCATTTAATAAAGTAAAGAAATATTTATCCTCTGTTAAGATTAATGTTCCAGATAATAATATATCTAATTCGGTTGTGTTACTAAAACCTAAATTAGAAAGTATTAATATAACTATATCAGATGATAGATTAAATACCATCGTAACATATATAAAAATAATATTTTAAAATAAGTTTTAATTTAACAATGAAACCGCAGTATTATAAATTTCAAAATCTATCTCTGATCCAATATAATATCTATTCATTTTTTTACATGCCCTTGCTGTTGTACCAACACCAGCAAACGGATCGTATATAATTGACTTTTCAGGGAAATAAATATCAATTAAATTAATAACAAAATTTTCAGAAAAGGATGACTTCAATTTGGATTTAATATTATCGTTATTCTTAGCTTCTATTAAATTTGTATAATTTTTATAGAATTTTTGTTTAGTATCTTTATTTATTTTACTTATTTTTTTATTTGTAGTAAAATCATGCAAATGGCCTTTCTTAACTATTATATAAACCAATTCACATATTCTAGATAATTTAGTTGGACTGGTTTGAAATGGAATTGCATTAGATTTCTTCCATACAATTATATCAGCAATTGTTAAATCGGTTTCTTGATGAATTTTTGAAATTAATAAAATAGGTAAAATAGGATTATTATTATGATATGAAATATTATAACAAATAACTCCTTTATCTTTGATTATTCTTGAAAATTCTTTAAATTCGTTAAGTCTTATTGATAAATATTCTTCTTCGCTTAAATTATCAATATCCGAATAACCGTTATTATAATAAACATCACTTCTTTTAGTACATATATTATAAGGAGGTGATGTTATAATACCATCTATATATCCATTGTCAAATTTTAACATGGTATCTAGATTATTTTCATTAAATATTTTATTTATAATTTTCATTAATAATTTTATCAATTTTTTTATTTCGTATTTTTTGTAAAAAGTCTCCTCTACCTTCAACTAAAACACATCGAATATAATCTTGTTGTATAGAGTGTAAAATAATAAATTCATCATTTTTTTTAAAATTAATTGATGATGTATAATAAGTGTTTATAATATAATTTTTATTTTTATATAAAAACAATATATCATTTGTGATGAAATATGTAAAATTAGATATTTTTTTAATTATTTCAATTTCATAATTACTCAAAGGCTGAAATCTATATAATGTATTACGAGTATTAATGGTTTTTATTATTTCTTTTGTTCTTTCTTCTTTGTTAAGTTCAGATATATCGATCATTTTAAACTATTTTCTTTTTATAATTATCTCATCCACCATTCCATATTTTTTAGCATCGCTAGCTGACATCCAATAATCTCTATCACCATCTTTATTCACTTTGTCGAAATTTTGTCCTGTTTTTTCTGATATTATTTCATATAATTCTTTTTTAAGAAAGTTTATCTCCTTGGCATCGATTTCCACATCAGATGCCTGTTGAAACCAACCCCCATATCTTGATGGTTGATGTATCATAGTTCTACTTCTTTTTAAAGCCTTTCTTTTACCTTTTGTACCTGAACAAAGAATAACCGCTGCCATAGATGCTGCAAGTCCTGTATTTATAGTTGAAACATCTGGTGTGATGTAATCCATAACATCTAATAAACCAAACCCAGAGTAAACACAACCACCTTCGGAATTGATGTATAATTTTATATCATCATCGCTTATTGATTCTAAATAAAACATATTAGCTTTTATTAACTCTGTTATTTCTAAATCAATTTCACCTGATAGAAAAATTATTCTATCCTCCAGTAATTTATCAAAAACATTAGTGTGAATATCGAATCCTCTATATGCATTTTTTCTTTGATAATAATCAATTACTGAACTATTTATTTTTTTATCTTTTAGGTATTTCTCATAGTCTTGTGAAAGTTTCATTCTTTAATATAAAATTTTAAATATTATATTAAATATGTTTATATTTGTTTATTTCTTTCCGTAGTCATAGTTTAATGCCTTAATTATACCTTTAGTTTCTCCTTTAATTTCAGAGTTAAATTTAGTATCAAAGAAATTACCATTATCAGTTACTATTTTAACATTAGAATCTAAAGTAGCATATGGTCCCAGTTTACCGGAACGATATACTCCACCATACATATCACTGTTTAAATAACCATCCATAAAGAAACAATTATTAAGATCTGATGATTCAATCTTACAGTTTAAAATTTTTGATTCCGTGGCATCTGATTGTTGTAATTTACATTTTGTTAATTGTGATTTTTTTATATTGGATCCAACAAAAAAGCAATTTTCAAAAATACCTTCACAGTCGCAATTTATTAAATCATAATTTTTTATAGTTGATGTTGTTTTAATATTAGCATCTACAATTTCAATTGTTTGTGTAGATGTTACATAATTTATTATACACTCTTTTAAATCAAATGTGCTATCAATTATTTCAAACAAACGATTATAAATATTTGGATAATATGCATTTACTAAATCATATATACTCGATTGATCAATTTGTAATAAAATATTAGGAAAATTTATAATAAAATTATCGTATTTTGAAAAATTTTTAAACAATGTTATATTTTCTTCTAAATATATTTCAAGTTTGGTCATATCTTCATAATTAAATCCAACATCAATGCTATCATATACATTAATTATGAATCTATCCATAAAATAAATTAAATTTCCTATATTTTTTTCATAATCCTTGCCACCAATATATCTAAACTCTAATCTTTGTGATTGTTTATCATCATTCGTATGAATAAAATTAATACCATAATATTTATCATTTGGTATTCTTATGTTATTTTTAACAACACTAATTGGTATATTAAAAAATTCATATTCCTTATATGGTATTATTTTTTTAATTGATTTTGAATACATATTATTTTTTCGTGATGGGTATACTCGATATATTTCATCTTCATCAGTATTTAATATTAATTTAAGAATATTTAAATCATTTAAATCTTTTTCTTTATTTTTAAATGATAAATTAAAATGTATAGAACATTTTTCATTAGTATATCCATGATTTTGAATAAATTTAATAATTTTAACTAAATAATATTTAGCATTATAGTAGTCCATTGGACCGGTGATTAATTCCACCATATTAGCACCACCAGATAAGTCTGGTTCTATTTTAAAATTTTTATCATCTGGTTTAAACCCCGAATGGTATTGTCTAAATCCCCATACTTTAACAGGTGAAAGTTCTTGGTTTAATAATTCCAATGTTTTATAATAAGATAAATCTTTCACATAGAATTCAAATTCTATTCCTATTATAGCATTTTTTAATTTATTAGATTGATTTAAAAATTTATCCGAATATTTCTTCATATTGTTTATATATTAATAAATCATTTTCACATTTTATTATATAACTAATAACCACCTAAAAAATAAAGTTCAATATGATATTGTCAGATAAAATAGAAATAAAAGTAAGTCGTAGAAATATTAACAAAATTAAAAAAATATTAAATAATGATAAAATTAAAATAGATGATATTGTTTTTATATCACCTGGTGATCTAACCAATGGTAGTCATTTTAAAATAAAATGTAAATGTGATGTATGTGATAATATAAAAGAAATATCATATCAAAAATACATAAAAAATATAAATAATGGTGGATTTTATGCATGTAGTAGTAAGTGTTCTATTGATAAAGTTAAAAAAACATCTATTGAAAAATTTGGTGAAGAATTTTATACAAAGACAAAAAGTTATATAGAATCTACTAAAAAAACAAATAATGAAAAATATAACAGTGATTATTTTCTATCATCAGATATAGCTAAAGAAAAAATAAAAAAGACAAATTTAGAAAAATACGGAGTTGAAAATCCGTTTGCAAATAATGAAATAATTAATAAAATAAAACAAACGAATTTAGAAAAATACGGAGTTGATAATCCATCAAAATCAAACATTGTTAAAAATAAAATAAGTATCAAAAATAGAGAAACTTGGGATCTAAAATATAAAAATAAATATAAAAAACATAACTTAAATATTATTAATTATACTAATGGAGTTTATGAAATAATGTGTCAAAAAGGACATACTTATAAAATAAATAGACTATTATTGTCAAATAGAATATATACCAAAACAGAAATATGTTTAATTTGCA
>Ga0255347_1008412_pt1 | contig 10388 bp, 10 predicted proteins | sample wastewater_treat_2_FD_192479 | JGI IMG/M metagenome (GOLD analysis project Ga0255347, IMG submission 192479) | Wastewater microbial communities from Lulu Island WWTP, Vancouver, Canada - plant24 | ecosystem: Engineered > WWTP > Wastewater > Unclassified | place: Canada: Vancouver, British...
AAATCTTTCAGGGACTTCTCAGCATTGTACGCAGCACTGTCACCTTCGTTACGCACCTCAACAAGCTGTTTTTTCTTGTTGTCCTCTTCTTCAAACATTTCTGCATCTTGACGCATTTTTTCTATCTCTTCGTCCGTAAGTTTAGACGACTGGATTGTTATATTCTGTGCCTTATTTGTTGCCTTGTCTTTCGCGGTAACATTTACAATTCCATTTGCGTCAATATCAAAGGTAACCTCTATCTGAGGGATACCTCTAGGAGCAGGTGCGATGCCATCAAGAAAGAATCGCCCAAGAGAGACATTATCTGATGCCATTGCACGCTCTCCTTGCAAGACATGTATTTCGACCTGTGGCTGATTATCCGCTGCCGTTGAGAAAACCTGACTTTTTGAAGTTGGTATAGCGGTGTTTTTCTCTATAATTTTGGTAAAAACACTACCTAAAGTCTCAAGTCCCAATGAAAGGGGCGTGACATCTACAAGCACAACGCCTTTATGTTCTCCTGATAGAATTGCTCCCTGGATTGCTGCTCCAGCTGCAACGCACTCGTCTGGGTTAATCCCCTTTGTTGGTTCTTTTCCGAGAAGCTCTTTCACTTTACGCTGCACCATCGGCATACGAGTGGAGCCTCCTACGAGAAGAATTTTATCTATATCTTTGGGCTCCAATCCTGCATCTTTTAATGCTGTTTTAACCGGCTGAACCGTTCTGTCGAGAATATCTCTCGTAAGCTCTTCAAATTTTGCTCTTGTAAGAGTCATTTCAAGATGTTTTGGTCCGTTCTGATCTGCTGAAATAAAGGGTAAAGAGATAGATGTTTCGGGCAATGATGAAAGCTCTGTCTTCGCTTTTTCCGCAGCCTCACGCAAACGTTGTGTGGCCATCTTATCCTTACGGAGATCTATTCCATCGCTCTTCTTAAATTCTTCCGCTATCCAATCCAAAACTTTTGTGTCCCAGTCATCACCACCAAGCTTGTTATCTCCTGATGTTGATAGAACCTCAAAAACACCCTCTCCTACATCAAGAATAGATACGTCGAAAGTTCCTCCGCCGAGGTCAAACACCATAATCTTATGGTCTCCCTCTTTGTCTACTCCATAAGCTAAACACGCAGCAGTGGGTTCGTTTATGACACGCAACACTTCAAGCCCTGCTATAGTGCCTGCATCTTTTGTTGCCTGACGCTGTGCATCTGTAAAGTAAGCGGGACAAGTTATAACAGCCTTTGTCACTGTTCCTCCAAGATATTCTTCAGCATCTCTTTTTAATTTCTGAAGAATCATTGAAGAAATCTGCTGAGGAGTATACTGTTTATCATCTATTTTAACTTTGTATTCGCTCCCCATTTCGCGCTTGATTGAAATAACAGTGCGTTCCGGGTTTGCCACGGCCTGGCGCTTGGCAAGCATTCCAACTAGAGTTTCTTTGTCTTTCGTAAACGCAACAACTGAAGGTGTAGTTCTTCCACCTTCAGAGTTCGGAATAATCGTCACATTATCCCCCTCTTTTACTGCAACACAGCTGTTTGTTGTACCTAAGTCAATTCCAATTATTTTTTCCATTTCTTCCCCATCCTTTTTATTTTAATTTCATTTTTATGGATTATTCTGTAAAAACTATTTCCCCTCATACTTCCCTATTCTCACTTGAGCGGCCCTTATTACTCTCCCCGCCAGCCTATATCCCTTTCTCATTACTGCAACAATTTGGCCGTCTTTCTCCTCATCTTCTACTGTTTCTGTTGAAACTACCTCGTGCAAAGACGGATCGTACTCACCCTCAGTTTTTATTTGATCAAGTCCTAGAGAAACCATTGCATCAAAAAACTGCTTTGTTATCATGGAAACCCCTTTATATAAACTGCTCTCTGTGTCTTCTACTGCTGCACAAACTCTTTCAAGATTTTCAAAAACTGGTAAGAGCGAGTCTATCGCCTTTTCTGCTGCAAACTTTTTGTCTCTTTCCCTATCTCTATCTACTCTTGTTCTAAAATTATAATAGTCTGCTCTTGCACGTGCGACCTCTTCTTTAAGACAAATTATCTCTGTTTTGTTTTTTTCTGTTTCGGCAATAAGTTCTTCTATTTTAGAAACTTCGTTTTCTCTACCCTCGGCTTGGAGCAACTCCTCTACAACCGAAGCATTTTCAGCGGCATTTCCCTCTCTATTGTCATAGGATTCTGTTTTTTTGCGTTTATTACTCATTTAATCTGCTCCCTTCCTTTCAGAATCAGGCTCTAATATATGCAATACTCTATCTAAGGCTGTTACAGCTCTTTCGTAATCCATTCTTTCCGGGCCAATTACTCCAATAATCGCTCTTTGGCCTTCAGCTTCAAGAGAAAAAGCTACAATGGACGATTTTTTCATAGCAGGAGAATCATTTTCTTCTCCTATGACTACATTTATTCCCTTTTTCAAACAACTGTTTACCAGTTCTGCCATACTGCTTTCTTGCTCAATAAATTCGTATAGTGCCTGTATTCTGCTTAAATCTTGAAAATCCGGCAAATTTAGCATGTGACTCATTGAACCGGTATATACCTTCATACTAGGATCCAAAATAATGTGTTCTAACTCATTCAGAGCTTTTTTACAAGCAAATCTGTATTCTATGAGCTCTTGTTTTATATAATTTTGGAAAGCCCCCTTAACCTCAGACCATGGACGACCTGCAAAAAAGTTTATTCTTCTTGAAAGATCGTCTAAATAATCTTGCGATAAGTCCCAGGGGAGATTAATTGTTTTCTGATGCACTAAGCCCCCTTGTAAAACCACAAGCAAAAGGACGAGTTTATCACTTATTCTCACAAAATCAACCTTTTGGAATTTCATCATTTCCAAGGGTGCTAAGGCTGCGATGCCTACATAGTTGGACATCCTGCTTAATATATCAGAAGCCGATTCAAGCGCTCCTTCAATACCTTTCCGATGTTCGCACAAATTTTTTATCCATTTATCACACTGTTTTTCAGAATCAACCTTGCTTAACATAGAGTCTACATATAAACGATATCCGAGAGTAGTAGGTATTCGTCCTGATGAAGTGTGAGTTTGCTTTAGAAAGCCCATGTCTTCTAGCTCCGACATTTCATTTCGAATAGTTGCAGAGCTGCTGTTGGTGATATAGCGACGTGAAATAGTTTTTGAACCTACACTTTCGCCACTCTTAATATATTCATAAACAACAGATAAGACTATTCCCAGCTGCCTTTCAGTTAGCAAGACTCTCACCTCCCATCACTCTTTAGCACTCTCGTTGGCTGAGTGCCAACTCTCTCTGTCCGGCTAACAATATCAGTCAATCGAGTATATGTCAATACAGGTCAAAGAAATTATTTCGCAGTTTTTACGTATTTTTATTTGAAAAAATTCAAAAGAGTAAAAGAGATTGTTAATGTACTATAATGTAGTTTGTTGTTTTATTTTTATATGTTTGATAATTCACTGACAGATAGTGACAAAACAATACTGCTTAATCAATTAATGTTTATGCTGATAGAGGTGTTCTTGTGGCAATATTTCAAATGCGATTTTTAAATAAAGAGGAACTTGCATATATGCTGCAAAAAATTGGAGCGGATAAACGTTGCTTGCCTTTTTTTGACAATAAAAGAGAAATAAAATCTCTCTATCTTTCTGATGTAGACGTGCGTGCCGCAAATATTATAAAACAAGAAATGCTTTCACTCGGAGGTGACGCGGCAGTAAACTCCGGTGCGATAGACTGCTCTTCAAGTCGTAGCCACATAATTTTATTTGGTACAAAAAAACAACTTCTTTTGTTCTCCGATAAAATTAAAGCTATGGATTGGTGGGGGTTACCTGAGATAGCGAAGGAAGTAAAAACTGCCGTTACGCTACTAACCGACAAGCCACATTTTCTCAAACTTCCTCATGGAAACGATATTGAACTAAATAAAAAAACTTCTCTTATGGGAATAATGAATCTCACAAGTGATTCTTTTTATCCCGAGAGCAGAACAAAGATTGATGCAGAAAATATCAGAGCTAAAGCTTTAGAACTTATGAAAAATGGAGCAGACATACTTGATATTGGAGCAGAATCCACAAGACCTAATGCGAAACGGATTCCAGAGGACAAAGAAATTGCTGCAATTTCTCTTGCCGTAAAAGAAATAAGGAATATATTGCCCACGACTCCTATATCAATTGATACTACGAGGAAAAATGTTGCTATCGTTGCTCTTGAAGCCGGAGCAGACATTATAAATGATATATCGGGACTGACATACGAGCCTGAGATGGCGAAAGTGGCGGCAGATTACAATGCGCTTCTGGTTTTAATGCACATGAGGGGGACTCCAGAAACTATGAACTCAATGTGTAACTACGAAAACCTACTCCTAGAAATATCTGATTTTTTTGAAGAAAAAATAGAAGTGGCGGAGGCTCAAGGACTAAAACGCTCAAATATTATTCTTGACCCAGGATTAGGGTTCGCAAAAGATTATAGCCAAAATTTATGTATATTACGTAATTTAAACGCTTTTGATACATTCGGAATGCCGATGCTCATAGCTGCTTCAAGAAAAAACACTATAGGCATTGCGACAAAATCTGAAGATCCTAAAGAAAGACTTGATGGAACGCTTGCTGTTACTGCTCTATGTTCTTGGCATAACATTGATATAGTAAGAGTCCATGATGTGGCTGAAAATAAACGGGTAATAATGATGACAGAAGCAATAAAGGAAATATCACATGTCTAAACAAATAGTAACATTTGCATTGGGTTCAAATCTTGGGAACAGATTGCTTTATCTTGATACAGCTCTTCGGTCGTTACAGGAAAACGGGTTTGACATTAAAAGGAAAAGCAGGGTTTGGGAAACAGCCCCTTGGGGCAAACTCAACCAACCAAGATTTCTAAATATGTGCGTCCTTGCGGAAACTACAATCGCATGTAAAAATATGTTGAGTATAGTTAAAGCTATAGAATGTAAAATAGGACGAAAAGAAACTGAAAAATGGGGAGAGAGAGAAATCGACATTGATATAATCTTTGTCGATGACAAGATTTTTGAGAATAATAATCTATCTATCCCTCATAAACTTGCACATGAGCGAGCCTTTGTACTAAGACCTTTAGCCGAAATAGCTCCGGATATGTTGCATCCGCAGCTTAACAAAACGGTTAAAGAGCTTCTAGAAGCACTGCCGGAGGAAAAAATGGAATGGATAATGAAGCTTTAATAAAGGAAGATTTCGATAATACCCCACAAAAAAATAACAAAATGGCAAAGATATTCTCAAGCAGAAAAACCGCTTATCTCCTTATCTTTATACTTATTGCACTAATCTCTACAGTTATCCACTTTCTTCCCTCATCCCAAATTCCTGAAAAGGGAATAAATCTTAGGACAATAAGGGTAAAGGGGTATCCTCTTACGCTAATTTTAGAAGAGCAAGAAGGAATAGTCACGTCTTGTTGGCTGCGTACTCCTGCCGGGTCAAAAGAAATAAAAAATATGGATGGAATGACTTTTATATCTGAGACAACGTTTATCGCTAAGGTAGACCAAGATGAAGAGGACGATCTCCTTTGGAGACTTTCTTTTATAAATTTCAATGGTGAAGGGGTACACCTTTGGCTTGGATTGACAACTTTCAATCCCAAAGTATTTATTTCCGTAACTCCATATAACTACACAAGATGGGATACGGTCCCCGCTAAAGTAATTGTTCCTAAGGGAACGGCTCTTTATATTTCACCGGGCGTTCCTCTATACGATAATGTAAAAGAACAGTATAAGGGTGCAGATAGTTATTCTTTTATATACACCATAAGATTGACTCCGGATGGTCCCGCTTTTGTTCCGCTTCCAAGCGTTTACAAACAGCTTGGCATCCTTCTGAGAACCAGCATTAGAGGAGAACTCTCAACCATGAAACGTCTTGCTTATGTAAGAATGCTTTCAGAATTTAACAACTTAGCGGAAGGACGACCACCTGGTATAGAAACAATATTAAACTTGCAGATGCAAAAAATTGACACTCTCAGATGGGAGAAATAGACACTCCGAAAAGTTGGCTAAATACGTCTTACTTGCTAGTGATATTTTTATATTCTTAATAAAGGGGTATATCAGTACTTAAGACCAAATATCGGATGAAACACTCTCTCGTCATGTAAGAAATCAACTTGTTTTTCAAATGCTTCAGCAGCTTCTTTATTCATTGACAATGCAAGTTCTGATGTCAGAACATGGATTAGAAACAGGGGGCCAATAATACTGCTGCCAAATGTAGGGCTGTTAGCAGAGACAAAAAAAGAAAGAGATGCAAACCTGCATACGGGAGCAGCAGCACTATCCGTTATCGTAATAATTTTTGCACCGTTATTTTTAGCAATCTCGACTGCTTCCGTTACTTCAACCGCATAACTAGGAAGCTCACAGACAACAACGATATCCCCCGTTTTTATCGAACGTGCTTGTTCCCACAAGGAAAGACTTCCTCTTTGTGACAAATGAGCCTTGATGCCCAGTACCGCAAGACGCAGTTGAAGCAACTCTACAATCAAAGATGAGATGCCCCATCCCATACAATAAACTGATGTTGCTTTTTTTATTGATCTACAAAATTTTGCAATCTCTTCTCCCTTGAGCTGTGACATTGTGTCATCTAAATTAGCATGCTCAGTTCTAAAAATTGTATCGAATAGAGCATCCTCTTCGCTTATTTCCTTTGTTAAAAATGCAGCAGGATTAATTTGTTCCAATATGCTATTTTGAAGAAAGGTCTTTAATTCAGCGTAGCCAGAAAAACCAAGCATTTGTGCCACTCTTACAAGTTGTGCTTTCGAAACTTGCAATTCGGTAGCAACTTCTCCTATTGACCTAAAAGATGCCTCTCTCATATTTGACAGGAGATACTCCACTACACGTCGTGCTTTTTTAGGCATTTCTAAAGATTTTTCGAGTAACAGGGATTGGAGCTGAGCGTTATCCAAAAAAATCACCTCTTATACCTTTAAATAATAGTATTCAGGCAAAAATAAATTTATATACATTTATGTGAGAATTCTATACTGGGGTTTATATTGTGTCAATAAAAGCTATTATGGGCAAGAATTTATACGACTGTGTAAGATAAGAATTGTTTTTAAGTAATGCTCTAAATTGAAGTTTTATCTGATGGAAAGAAAGATAGTTTCTCTCTAATCTCTTCCCCCGACATATCTGACAATTCTGCCAATCTTTTTAGTCCATATTGGTTGTGTCCGATAAGTTTTGACATGTGAATTGCCGGTATAACCCAAGGACCGTTGGGGTTTAACCTTATTAATCTATAAACGAAAGACTCCCCAATCATTAATTCTCCAAGAGCAGGATGATGGGGACCACCTCTAACTTGCAACGCAAGCTCCTCGGTTTCTTGTAATCCTGCTTTAATTAATGTAAAACCAAAAGATGTTGCCTTGTCTATTAGTTTTCCCCCCCACCTAATAGCTTCATTTAACGAAAGTGGAGTGTATTTATTTTCTTGCATCATCGTATACAGTTCTGTGTTTTCCATAACAAGACAGGGATAAATACGAATTTGCCATTCTGCTGCTCCTTTAATTTTAGCCAACTTACATATGTCGCTCATAGAACTACTTTCCGTCTGTCCCGGCAGTCCTATCATAAGTTGAACAGCAAGGGGAATATTTTCTTCTCGCAATTCAGCTAAACTATCCAAAACTTCAGAGGGATCTATATCCCTGTGGCAGAGAGAAAGTACCTCTGAATCCAAGGATTGAACTCCCAATTCAATACAAGCAATGGGGTAAGAAAGCACAGTGTCTCGTAATTTCTTGTCGTTTAAATCATTAGGGTAAGTTGAGAATCTTATCCTACTTCCTGATGGTGCATGGTTTACTACCGCATCTAAATAGTCCTTTATTGTTTCAATGCCTAAGCGACAAAAAGAACCGCCAAAAAAACATACTTCTACCGCTTCTTTGAGAACTTTTAATTCTTCAATGACATCTTGTGGGGATGGTATTTTATTTACACCGGTTATAGTGCGTTGATTGCAGTAAACGCAGCGATTTTTACATCCAGCAAAGGGTAAAAAGAAAGGGTGTTTTTTCATGTTTTTTATCATGACCAATCAGAATAATCTCCCTCAATCCATTCCGGCCAAACGGCTGCCCATGCAAAATTATCAGCAGCTTTTTCTATGCCTTCCATAGAAACAAATGTTCTTTTCCAAAAACTAACCCCTTTAGTGTTGTTCAATAAATGATAAACCTCATGAAAAATAGCAAAGCGTCGCCAAAAAAGAGAAAGAGAAGAGTTAATATAAACTCTTCCACGCTGTCCGCGAACAATATGTATTCCCCAAACAGCTGCCGGAAGCGACTCATATTTTAATTCGAGTGTAAGTCCTGTCATTTCTTCCGCTTGTGCCAATATATCGAAATCACAAAGACGATGCCAATGCTTCCCTTCTTTTAACGCCCACTTAGGCATAGATTCAGGCGGAGTAGGTAAGTCTTCGGAAAAATCCTCCCAGGATGTACTATCCTTCTCTTGCATCCGCCTCTTCCCAATCATCAAGAGTTGCGTCTATAACACGATAAACCCTTTTTAATTCTTTTTCCGATAATTTTTTACTGCGATACCAAATTTCTAATTCGCCACTTTCTAACATCGATTCAAGCTGTATCCTTCCTGGTTTCCCTGGAGTCGAAAAGTCTTTAAGCAAATCGTTAACTTCTACTTCCAGTGCAGGAGCAAGCCTTTGAAGCAACTTCATTGAGGGTAGTCTGCGATTGCTTTCAAGAGCTTGGATATAGATTCGACTGACTTCCACTTTATCGGCTAATTTCTGCTGTGTAAGATGTTGGGCCTTTCTCAGCGATTTGATCCTATTGCCTAAACTCATTATATATGCACCCTTTCTTTGTTAATGTTGTTTCTATTAGGATACAACAAAAGCCACTTGTTGACAAGAAGATAAACATGTTTTAAAAATATTTATTTATACTCAATACTCTTCTTTACCATTCCTATTTTCTCTTGACTTACACATAAAATTAAAGGATACTTTTTTCAAACTCAATAAAAGGGTGTTTGTATATGAACAAGAAAAGCCCTCGCTTAACATTTAAAAAAAACAAAATGAATAAGTATCTTACCATTATTTTAATTACTTTTACGTTTTTATTATTACTGGCTTTTGCCGTGACAGAAATACGAGAGAGAGCATGTCAAAATTGGAAAAGTGGTTGGACTGCTTGGATGGAAAGGAATCCGAAAAAAGCTCTTTCTTATTGGACTCGAAATAAAACGACCTTAATATTCACTCCTAGACCCGCACGTGTTTATTATTGGAGTATTCAGGCGCTTTTAGAGTTGGAACAATTTAAAGAAGCCGCGGAGTTGCGTGCAGAACTATTTAGGAAGTTTCCTGCTGACTTTTACACCTTTATGCTGTACCCAAATGCAGCAAGTCTAATTTCAGAAAAAAAATTAAAGAAAATTAAAATTCATTTTCCTCGTCCATGGGAAGAGGAGGTTATTTTTGCTTCAAAAATAACAGGAATACCTAAATCAACAATTTGGTCCGTTATGAAGAAAGAAAGTAGATTTTTAAATAATGCTGTAAGTAAAGCTGGAGCGGTCGGCCTTATGCAGTTAATGCCCTTAACCGCCCAAAATGTAGCAAAGCAGTTGGAATTAGAGTTGAACGACCTATCAAATCCTAAAGAGAACATTATTATCGGAGCTGCGTATTATGCTCTTTTACAAAAAAAATTCAACGGAGACCTGCTGAGGGTTACTGCCGCTTACAATGCGGGAGAAACTGTTGTTTGCAAATGGGACACTCTTTATTCGAAAGACTGGGCAGAATGGATAGAAAATATCCCTTATACCGAAACACGAGAATTTGTAAGATCTGTTCTTGAAAATAGAGAGCTTTACAGGGCAATCTATGCCGATGATGAATTTCTTTCTCTTTATGAGATTCTACAAAATCCCTTAATTACAAATAACTGCACTATATCGAATAAAATTACTAAAAAGGATAATAATAATGGAAGAAAATAACAATATCAATTTTGACCCGGTAAAAGCAGTAAAAGATTTCTTGATTAAATCTGAAATCTCAGCAGAAATTATACATACTGAAAAAACCATCTTTACTGTCTCTGATGCTTCTGTAGCCGTAGGTGCTCCTGAAACAGAAATTCTCAAAAGCATTTTGTTGCAAGTCAACAGAGGGGAGTATATTGCGTTAGCTTTAATGTCCGGACCAAATAGGATCGACACAAAAAAAATAAAGAAAAGACTACAAGCATCGCACGTTAAGTTTCTGGATGCGGAAAGCTGTTACAAATGGTCAGGCTTTGGTCCAGGGGGAGTTCCT
>Ga0255347_1008413_pt1 | contig 10386 bp, 6 predicted proteins | sample wastewater_treat_2_FD_192479 | JGI IMG/M metagenome (GOLD analysis project Ga0255347, IMG submission 192479) | Wastewater microbial communities from Lulu Island WWTP, Vancouver, Canada - plant24 | ecosystem: Engineered > WWTP > Wastewater > Unclassified | place: Canada: Vancouver, British...
CCTTGTCGGTCGAGTAGGATTTGATGATCGGAGTCAAAAGTTCAAGATAGCCTTCCCAGTTGGCCTTTTCCGCTTCCGTCTTGGAGATCTTGCTCATGTCCATGCAGTAGGCGCCGAAATAGGCGAGCGCGCGGATGCCTTCCACATGCGATTTCATCCACATGAGTTTTTTGCGGACGTCGGGATGGTTGATGATGGTGACGGCTTTGGCGGCGGGATTCTTCATTTCCCAGACCGGCGTTCCCTGAATGCGTTCTTTGGCGTAAGCCACGGCGTGCTGAAAAGCGGCCGACCCGATGGCGACACCCTGCATGCCGACGCCCAGACGCGCTTCATTCATCATCTGGAACATGATCTTGATTCCGGCGCGCTCTTCTCCGAGCAGTTCGCCGATGCACTTCCCGTCTTCGCCGAAATTCAGGGTTGCGGTCGCGGAGGCTTTGATGCCCATTTTGTGTTCGATGCCGCCGCAGTTGACGTCGTTGGGTTCCCCCAGGGAGCCGTCGTCATTGACGCGGATTTTAGGAACGATGAAAATGGAGATGCCCTTGGTGCCGGGAGGATCGCCTTCGATGCGGGCCAGAACGGGGTGAATGATATTCGGGGCCAGGTCGTGGTCGCCTGCCGAAATGAAGCACTTGGTGCCCGTGATCAGGAATTTGCCGTCCGGAAGACGCTTGGCGGTTGTTTTTAACGCGCCGACATCCGATCCCGCGCCCGGTTCGGTCAGGCACATCGTGCCGGTCCATTCGCCGGAGAATAATTTTTCCATGTATTTTTTCTTCTGTTCTTCGGTTCCGTAAACATTAATCAAATTGGCGGCGCCGTGGGTCAGGCCCGGATACATGCAGAAGGCGTAGTTGGCCGCGCAGAACAACTCTGAAACCGCATAGCCCGTGGTATGGGGGATGCCCTGACCGCCCACATCCGGAGAATCCATCGGATTGATCCAACCGGCTTCCGTATATTTTTTCCACGGCTCACGGAAACATTTGGGTACGGTGACTTTCCCGTCCTTGATATGGCAGCCTTCTTGGTCGCCCTCTTTTAATGTCGGGAAAATGACGCTGACCGCCATCTTCTCGGCTTCGCTTAAGATCATCAACAGGTCGTCCTTGGAAAAACCTCCATAGGCTTCCGTCTCAAAAAGCTTTTCAATGCCGAACTGCTCAAAAAGAAGAAACTGCTGATCGCGGGTGTTCACTAATAAATTGCCCATAACTGACTCCCTTCTTAAAAGTGGTTTATTTTTTCAACGTTCATTGACGTCCGTTTGCAAAGAATAACTTCGGAATTTTTCACGATCACTGCGGAAGACAAATCGATTTTGAAACATCCCGCCTGAGGCTTTCGGACCAATCGGCCCGTTTCAGGATTATGACTATAAGTACAAACGTGACCGAAAGTCAATCAAAATGATAAAAAAAGAGGCGGGAAGAAGGCTGTTTTTCACACCGGGGCCGATCTCTGTCGCCGCCGGGCGGGTTCATTTCATAAGCCTTTGAAATTCATAATATTCTGACAGTTTAGACAAAGCCCGGACCGCCTTGGGAAGCCCTTCATAAACAGGAACTCCGGCTTTCATAAGGATATCTTTGAAAACCGGGATCCATCGCCGGATTTTCGGCGAAGCCTCGTACTGGCGCCAGGCCACCAGCATGGGTTTGCCGTCTGCATATTTTTTCGCTTCTGTCGCCAGGTATGAGGCAAGCGTTTCGATATACGCGCCGTCCGGCGCCTGATTATAAAGCCAGTCCAGGGGAACGGAAACGATGAAATTATCCATTTCTCCGCTTTTCGCCACGATATCGAGCACTTCACCCATCAGGGGGAGATGAACAAAGGCAATCGCCGCGTCTATGGGATTGCGGATCATCGAACCGGCCGGCGGTATGCGCTTCCGAAGCTTCCGGATCAGACTCTGGGAAAGAACGGGAAGCGAAAGCCCCGCCTTCGCGCAGTCATCCGCCACCGACACGCCGTTACCGCCGCCGAATCCAAGAACGGCCACCCTTTTTCCTTTGACCTTCCCCACCCGGTAAAACGCCTGCGTCACGTCGGCCATTTCTTCGAGCGATTCCACCCGAACCGCTCCGGTTTGACGAAAAAACGCCTTCCAGATCTTTTCCCCGCCGGCGAGCGATCCCGTATGAGACGACACGGCCCTCGCCCCCGATTCCGTGAGGCCGCTTTTGTAGATGATGACCGGTTTTCGGCGGTTGATTTTTTTCACCTGCTCGAGCAGAAGCCGGCCGTCCTTCACACCCTCGAGATACATTGTGATGATTCCGGTTTCTGTGTCGCGGGCCAGATAATCCAGAAAATCCGTGCTGTCGAGCGTCAGGGCGTTGCCGTAGCTGATGGACTTGGCAAAACCGATGTCGTAAACGTCGGTCAGATAATTGGAAAAATCCTGGGCGTTGCCGCCGCTTTGGCTGATCAAGGAAACGGGGCCGACCTTGGTGGAAGCATCCTCCCAGGTGAGCATCCGGTTCTTGGGAACGTAGAAGCCCATGCAATTCGGTCCGATGACGCGAAGACCGCCTTCCGCCGCAACGGTTTCAATCTCCCGCTGCAGACGGATGCCTTCCTCTTCGCCGGTTTCTTTGAAGCCGGAACTGAAAATATGGATATTTTTGTGCCCCGTTGCGGCGCATTCCCTGAGCACGTCCGCCACCCGAGGGGCGGGAATGGAGATGATCACCAGGTCCGCGACTTCCGGAAGCGACGACAGGTTCGGGTAGGCCTTGATCCCGTCGATTTCCTGAAGCCGCGGGTTCACGGGATAGAGTCTTCCCGGGTAGCCGAAATTTCTCATGCAGCCGAACATCCCGGCAAAACCGCTCTCATCCGGACGGGTGGCTCCGACCACGGCAACGGATTCGGCGTTCGCCATCCGGTCGAGCGCGGCGCGGATTTCCGCCTGCCTTTTCCTCTTTCCCTTTTCAGAGCCGGGCACGGCTGAAGCCGCAGGGTTTTCATCCAAAATCACCAGCGCATCCACCGCCACGACATTCCCCTTCGGGGTGGCGATCAGCGGATTGACATCCACCTCGCGAATGTCCGGCCGTTCCAGTCCAAGTTTCGACAGGCCGAGCAAAACATCGGCCAATGCATCGGATTGGACGGGCGCCTCGCCGCGAAATTTCCCGAGCAGTTTCGCCGACGATATTTCTCCGATCATCCGTTCGGCTTCCCGGCGATCCAAAGGAGCAATCCGGAAAGCGGTGTCGTCCAGCGCTTCGGTAAAAATTCCGCCGAGGCCGAACATCACCACCGGCCCGAACTGAACGTCCCGAATCAGACCTGCAACCCATTCCCGGCTGCCGGCGATCTGCGGGGAAATCAAACAGCCCTCCCAGTCGGCGCCCGCGGACGCCCGGATGGTGCGGAATGCTTCACGAACTTCTTTTGCGGATTTCAGGTTGGTTTTGACCAGGCCGCGTTCGGTTTTATGCTGAAGCTTCGCGCCGTGCCCCTTGACGACGACCGGATAACCTGCCTTTTGCGCCTGCAAAACCGCTTCCCGCTCGCTTGCGGCCATTCGGTCTCGCGCCACGGGAACTCCATAAGACGCAAGCAGTTTTTTGGATTCCATTTCCGTCAGGGATCGACGGCCTTCCGCTCTCACACGGCGAATCAGAATGTCCGCGTTGGATGGGGTCATGTTTTTCCCTCGAAGTTTTTTTGTGAACAGGGCATGAACCGTTAACACAAGGCCGGACGATAGTCAACCCGGACGCCGTTTTGGTTCCAGAAACAATTCCTGGCGTAGGCAGGCAACAGACATCATCACGGCCGGATCGTTGAAAAAGTTTCTTTCATTCTTCAAAGATTAGCTTTGAAAATATCAGAGTTGCCCCCAACTGATATGCCCCTGCTTACAGGGGAAAAAACAAGCGGATAAATTTTCCGTTCCCGTTTTGATTCCCGAATGTTTTGATCATTCACCTTTGTCTTCCAGCAGCGGGACGGTTTGTTTAGAATCTTTGTTCATTTGGGAGAGCCGTTTCCTGGCCTGAACAATAGCCTCATGAAATTTTCGCTGGAGCGCCTTCTTGGGCAACAATTTTGTCCAATAGGATGCTACTCGGATGTCGCTCTTCTCCAGTTCCAGCAGCTCCACTGTTTCTTCTTTCTTGCCCGCGCAGAGAATCAGGCCGATTGGCGGTTCCTCGCCCGATTTTTGTTCGTATCTCGCAAGCCAGCGCAGGTACAGCTCCATCTGACCTTTGTGGGCTGCTTGAAAATCGCCGAGCTTCAGATCAATCGCCACCAGACGACGCAGCCCGCGATGATAGAACAGCAAATCAAGATAGTGATCTTCGTGATCCACCTGGATGCGTTTCTGGCGAGCGACAAACGTAAAGCCTACCCCCATCTCCAGAATAAAGTTTTCCAGCTCCCGCATAATGGCGTCTTCGATGTCTTTTTCCAGATAGCGGTCTCTCAGGCCTAGGAAATCCAGAAAGTAGGGATCGCGGAAAACAAGATCGGGCGTCAGCATATCTTTTTCGCGAAGAGAGTCGAGTTCGTGACGAATCAATGCATCGGGCTTTTTCGAAAGCGCCGTGCGTTCAAAGAGCAGACTGCTGATTTTCTTCTCAAGCGTGCGGGTGCTCCATCTTTCCATACGGCACATTTCGGCGTAGAAATCACGTTTCAGCGGATCATTCAAATAGATAATCTGCCGCAGATGCGTCCAGCTCAATTGTGCACTCAGCGCGTGCACAATTTTTTGTTTTGGAAATACTTCTGCAAATCGAATCATGTTGAAAAGATTCCGGCGCGACCAGCCGGAGCCAAATTCTTCAGACAACCGTTTAGAGAGACTCGTGACGATCCGCTCTCCATATTCCGCCCGTTTTTCCTTCAGGATATCCTGCCGAATACGCCAACCCACGCGCCAGTAGAGCATGACCAGCGTGCTGTTGACTTGGCGCGCCGCGTCCTGCCTTGCAGTGGCAATCAGTCCCCTCAAATCGCCCAGCAAACCCGTTGTGGGATTTCCTGTGTGCTTCGGCATCCCTGATTCATTTTTGATTGAAATTTTAGGCATTGACGCTTTCTCCAAATATTATATTCACGAATCGTTGCCGCGGGAAAAGCGGATTATAATTAATCCACTAATTATTCTGTTTCAGATCGAGGAATGGCGCTTTTTGCGTATGTAAAATTTAATTGCTTGGAATCATACAACTTCTGAAATACAATGCAAGAGAAAATGCCGTTTTCTATATTGGGCGGACACATTTCTGAATTGGCTGAATTGTCTTGACTACAATCCCCGTTCTTTCTATACTTCAATCAACAGAAAGGCTTGCCGTCATGATGGATTGGTCATTTTCTCCCGCGCTGGTCTGGGCGGTCGTCGGACTCGCGCTTCTCATTGCGGAGCTGATGGCTGCGAGCTTCATCCTCTGCTTCATCGGCCTGGGCGCGCTCGTCGTCGCGTTGACCGCGTGGCTCGGCCTCACGCCTTCCTTCAGCAGTCAGCTGATCGTCTTTACGGGTTCGTCCCTCCTGTTGATGGTGCTGCTGCGCAAAACCGCCCGGAAACTCTTCGCGGGCCAGGCCGACGCTCCGCCGGATTACGCGGGGCAAAAAGTCCCCGTTGTCGGGGCCATCCCTCCGGGGGGCGAGGGAACGATTCAATACCGCGGTTCGGTCTGGATCGCCTTTTCCGACGCGGCCGAAACGATCCCGGAAGGCGCGATCGTGCAGATTGAAGCCGTCGAGGGCATTCGCGTCAAAGTCAAACCCGCAGCATAAAACATAAGGAGGGAAGCATCATGGAAGTGGTCCTGATTGTTCTGGCGTTGCTGGTCGTGGTTTTCATCGTCAAGGGGGTCTGCATCATCCCGCAGCAGAGCGCCTACGTCATTGAGCGGCTGGGGAAATTTCACCGGGTGCTCCATGCCGGCATCAGTTACATCATCCCCTTCGTGGACCGCAAAGCTTACGTGCACACGCTGAAAGAGCAGGCTCTCGACATCCCGGAGCAGGTTTGCATTACCCGCGACAACGTCCAGGTCGGCGTGGACGGCGTGATCTTCATTCAGGTCTTCGATCCGCAGATGGCCTCTTACGGGATCAACAACTACGTATTTTCCATCGTGCAACTGGCGCAGACCACCATGCGCAGCGAAGTCGGCAAGATCGATCTGGACAAAACGTTTGAAGAAAGGACCGCCATCAATTCCGCCATTGTCTCGGCCATTAACGACGCCTCCCGAACATGGGGAGTGAAAATCCTGCGCTACGAAGTCAAAAATATCCGGCCCCCGGAAAACGTCCTGAACGCCATGGAAAAACAGATGCAGGCCGAACGGGAAAAGCGCGCGGTGATTTTGCAGTCGGAAGGCGAAAAGCAGTCGGCCGTCAACGTGGCGGAAGGCCAGAAGCAGAAAGTCGTTCTGGAATCGGAAGCCGTGCGCCAGAAGCAGATCAATGAGGCGACAGGGCAGGCGGAAGCCATCCGCGCCGTCGCCGCCGCGACGGCCGACGCCTTGAAAGCGGTGGCGCAGGCGGTTAAGGCCGAAGGCGGCATGGAGGCCGTGCAACTTCGGGTGGCGGAAAAACTGGTCGAGCAGTTCGGCCACCTGGCCAAGCAGGGAAACACGCTCATTCTGCCGGCCAACTTTGGAGACATTTCGACGTTGATCGCCGCCGCCATGAGCGTCGTCAAGCAGACCAAATAAGATGCCGCCAGTTCACTCCAAAGCGGGCAAACGAATGAATCTGGAGAAAAAAACAAAAAAAGAGTTGATCGATCTGGTTACGTCCCTGCAGCAGCGGCTGTCGTCCCAGGAGCACACGCAGCTTCACGTCACGTCGGAAAAAGACCTGTACAAGATTCTGGCGCACAGCTCTCAGGTCGGCTGCTACATCATGCAGGACGGACGGTTTCAATTCATCAATTCCCACTTTCTGGATTACACGGGCTATCCCGAAAAAAAGCTTTTGAAGATGAGCCCCACATCGCTCATCCTGCAGGAAGACCGGCGACGAACGGCCAAAAACGCGATCATGATGCTGAAGGGACAGCGTTTTTCCCCCTATGAGTTTCGGATCGTCACGAAGGACGGCCGGATCAAGTGGATCATGGAAACCGCCATGTCCATCACCTTCAAGGGAAGGCGGGCCATTCTGGGCAATTCCATGGACATCACCGAACGCAAGGAGGCCGGACGGCGCCTGGAGGAGCTCGAAGCGCTGGAATCGTCCATTCTCGACGCGATTCCCCAAGCCGTCGTGGGACTGCACGAGCGGCGCATCAATTTCGCCAATCACGCCGTCAAGATGATCTTCGGCTGGCACCGGGAGGAACTGATCGGCAAGAGCATCCGAATGATCTACCGCAACGAGGAAGAAGCGGATAAAATCGGCGAGATTTTTTACAGGAATCTGGAGCATCAGAGAACCTATGAAACGGAGTTTCCCTGCCGGCACAAGGACGGACGGGAAATGCTCTGCCGGATGAAGGCCTCCCGCATCGGGGAAAAACTGCGCGAGAAGCGCGTGGTGGTGACCTACGAGGACATCACGCAGGAGAAAAAGGCGCAGGAGGAGCTGGAGCGCTCGCGGGAGGAACTGCGCAACCTTTCCATTCACCTGCAGTCGGTTCGCGAGGAGGAATGCGCGCGCGTCGCCCGAAAGATTCACGACGAACTGGGCCAGTCGCTCACCGCACTGCAGATGGACCTGTCCTGGCTGTTGAACCGCGTGCCCTCCGGATCGAAAGCCATTCGCGAAAAGGCGCAAAACATGTCCGGCCTGGTGGACGCCACGATTGAAAGCGTGCACAACATCACGACGGAACTGCGCCCCAGCCTGCTCGACGATCTGGGGCTGCCGGCGGCCATCGAATGGCAGGCCGCGGATTTTCAGAAACGCTCCGGCATCCGCTGCCAGGCCAAAATCCAATGCGTCAAAGGCGCCTTCGACAAGCAGCTCGCCACCGCCGTCTTCCGGATTTTCCAGGAAACGCTCACCAACATCGCCAGGCACTCCAAAGCGACGCTCTGCAAGGTGTCGCTCACGGAAACGGAAAAGGAGCTTTGCCTGGACGTGACGGACAACGGCATCGGCATCACGCAGTGGCAGGTGGACTCCCCCCGGTCCTTCGGCATGATCGGCATGCGCGAGCGGGCGCATCTCTGGTGCGGCACGGTCCAGGTCCAAAACGTCAAGCCGTCCGGAACCGCCGTGCGGGTGCTGATTCCGCTTCAGTAAAGGAGAACGGAGAATATGATTCGCATACTGGTCGCCGATGACCACGCCGTAGTGCGCCAGGGCGTGGTCCAGATTCTCGCGGAAGTGAAGGATATGCTGGTCAAGGACGAAGCCCAGAACGGCGCGGAAACGCTGGACAAGGTCCTGAAGTATGAATATGACGTGGTCCTGCTCGACATCTCCATGCCGGGGCGAAGCGGCCTGGAGGTCCTGGAGGACATCAAGGCCCAGCGGCCCAAACTGGCGGTGCTGATTCTGAGCATGCACCCCGAGGAACAGTACGCGGTGCGCGCGCTCCGGGCGGGCGCGTCGGGGTATCTCACCAAGGCCAGCGCGCCGCAGGAGCTGATCGGCGCCATCCGCAAGGTGGCCGGCGGCGGGAAGTACGTCACGGCGTCGCTGGCGGAAAAACTGGCCGAAGAGCTGGACATCGACACGCGGAAGCTTCCCCACGAAAGACTCTCCAACCGCGAGCACCAGGTCATGATGATGCTGGCTTCCGGCAAAACCGTTTCCGACATCGCCGACGAGCTGTGCCTGAGCGTAAAAACGATCAGCACCTACCGCACCCGCGTTCTGGCCAAGATGGGCATGAAGAAAAACGCGGAACTGACGCTTTATGCCGTCCACAACAAGCTGATCAATTAAAAGAGAATCTCGGATTCAACCGTTTTTCACAATCCTTTCAAACCTTTCTCCGTGATCCGGTTCATCGGTTGTCCGACGATTTGTCGGACAAAATCCTTCAATCTTTCCTGTTTCGTTCCGACAGAACTTTCAGCGCCCTGCCGATAGGATCCTTTTTTTTCCTGTGCTACACCGTCATCACAGGAAACGGCAAAAATCGCGACCGGAAATCATCAAGGCTTTAAGGAGGGCGTATGACAAGGGGATCTTCGACATCACCAAGGCAAAAGGCACCGGCGTCCGACCGGGACGTCAAACTGCTCAACGATGAACTGGCGGAAATCATCCGTCAGGCGGTGCGGGACAATCGCAGTTATCTCATGGAACACGAAAGCAAGGAAATTCTCGAAGGCGCGGGCATCGCGACCACGGGCTATCTGGTGGCGCGCTCCGAAGACGAAGCGCTGGCGCTGTGCGAAAGAATCGGCTTCCCCGTCGCCATGAAAATCGTTTCGCCGGATGTCGTGCACAAATCGGACGCAGGCGGTGTCCGGCTGAATCTTCAATCCGCCGACGACGTTCGCAAGGCTTACCGCTCCATGGTGGAGACCTTCAAATACCAGCACATCGAAGGCATCACGATCCAGCGCATGGCCGCCCCGGGCATTGAGGCCATCATCGGCGTGACGCGCGACCCCAGCTTCGGCCCGCTCATCATGTTCGGTCTGGGCGGCGTGTTCGTCGAAGTGCTGCGCGACGTGTCGTTTCGGATTCTGCCGATCACCGAAAAGGACGCGGCGGAGATGATCGAAGAAATCCGCGGCTCGGACATCCTCAAGGGATACCGCGGACGGCCGGTCGATTTACAATCGCTGCAGCAGCTCCTGCTGAAAATCTCGCGGCTGATTGAGGAGAACCCGGACATTCACGAACTGGACCTGAATCCGCTGTTTCTCTATTCCGACGGCTACGTCGCCGTGGACGCCCGAATGTTCGTCCGCGAACCGGCGCAAACGGAAACCACCACCGTCACGGGCGCGCAGAACCTGCACGATTTCTTCTATCCCAAAAGCATCGCCGTGATCGGCGCGTCGGACGTCAAGGGAAAGCTGGGCTACAATGTGTTTTCCAATCTGGTCAGCCACGCGTATCCGGGAAAGCTCTATCCGATCAACCCCGGCAAGCAAACCGTGATGGGGGTTCGCGCCTATCCGTCGATCCGGGACGTGCCGGATCCGGTGGAGCTGGCGATCGTGATCGTTCCCGCCAAGGCGGTCGAGGCGGCCATCGCGGACTGCTGCGAAAAAGGCGTCCGTTTTGTCGTCGTGGAGGCGGCGGGATTCGCGGAAAGCGGAAAGGAAGGAAAGGAAGCCCAGGCGCGCATCGAAGCCATCATTCGAAAGCACGGCTGCCGCGTTCTGGGGCCCAACTGCTCCGGCGTGATCAACACGCACCACAACATGGTGCAGTCCATCGGGCTCCTCGGAGATTTGAAGAAGGGCAACGTCGGCATGGTCGCCCAGG
>Ga0255347_1008423_pt1 | contig 10376 bp, 9 predicted proteins | sample wastewater_treat_2_FD_192479 | JGI IMG/M metagenome (GOLD analysis project Ga0255347, IMG submission 192479) | Wastewater microbial communities from Lulu Island WWTP, Vancouver, Canada - plant24 | ecosystem: Engineered > WWTP > Wastewater > Unclassified | place: Canada: Vancouver, British...
ATCCCGCCTTTTGCGCCGCCTTCAAGCTCAAGGAAATCCCGGTAGAGTCTGAAAGCGCCGGCAGTGGTCGTCTGCGCGGCGGTTACAAGTTCATCAACCTGTTTCTTCACCATGGGGAAGTTTCCTATGGTCATGCCGAATGCTTTTCTGAATTCGCTGTATTTTTTTGCCTCACGCGCTGAACGTGTCATAAAAGCGGCCGCCGAGAGCCCCACGGTCAGTCTTGAATAGGTCAGAACAATTCCTACGACATTTGCAACGCCCCTGTTCAGAGGTCCGACAGGGTATGCCACGGTTCCGTTAAATGTCAGTTCACCGGTTGTAAGTTCACTTGTACCCATTTTCCACTTGATCCGGTCAATGGTGTAGTTGTTACGGATCTCTTTCTCTTTGTTGCCGGGCAGCCATGAGGGCATAACAAAGAGTCCCACATCTTCAGAGCCCGTTGGTTTGGCGGTTATTACGGCATAATCTGCGTGCGTGGCCGAACAGAAGAATTTACTGCCGTAAAGCCGCCACGTACCGTTTTCATTCACTGCTTCAAGCACGTTAGAGGGTACGTCCGATCCTCCCTGTATCTCTGAAAGGTACTGCGCCCCGATTGCCACGTCCCCGTCAATACCTTCGCGGCAGTGTTGCAGTATGCGTTTTGTTTCCGGTGTGTCAGCGTATTTTTCCAGGAGCATTACCAGTCCCTCGGTGCATGTAATGGGGCATGCAACACAGGCCTCTCCGTTCTGGTAGATAATAAACATTTTTATAAGTTTGACCCAGTCCGATTTGTTTTTATCAAAAAGCAGTTCGCCGAATATCTCTTTTTCGAGAATTTCTGTTTCGTGTGGGCGCACTATGCGGTCAATGCGGTTATGGTGGCCGTCGTAGTGCTGCATGAACGGGCGTTTTTCAGGCACTGCTGCGGCTTCGGACAGGTCTCTCCACCTGTATGATGCCTTTAGTGAAACTTCGCGGGCCTCCCTGTCTACGGCCTGCCACTGGCTGCCGGTGAAATGCTTAACAACCTTTTGTATAAATGGATCATCGTTATAATAGTTTACTTTATTTCTCCAATCGAGATACTCATTAAAATTGTATGGATTGTTGCGGTCGGGTAGTGACATGGTTGCCTCCTGGAATTTGCAATTGTTCTTTTATGATATAAATAGAGTTACCAGCGGTAACTGGATGTCAATAATTGTTTATTCCTGCCGGATCTGCCCCAGCCTGTTGTTAAGCATCTTCTTAAGCGCGAGCAGATCCTTTTCAAAAAGTTTAATCTCTTTTTTATGTTCTTGTATCTCGGTGTATTTTTTTTCAATGTAGTAGAGGCTTTTCTCTATCTGTTGTATTTCATTGTATTCCGCATCTGCCAGGCCCACCATTTCGGCGATTTCATCAAGGGTTGCACCGAACCTTTTGCCGCGCAGAATCAATTTAAGCCTGCCCCGTTCCCTGTGGGTATAGAATCGCTGGTTGCCCCCGGTGCGTGCGGGCGAGATCAGTCCTTTCTCTTCGTAAAACCTTATGGTTGAAGGGCTGATCTCAAGCTCCGCGGCAAGCTCGGAAATTGTAAATGTTTCTTTCTCCATGTTCATGCTCCATAGGGATTAATTTGTTTCAAAAACTCTTGACATGTCAATAATTAAAGTTAACTTTAACTTAAATATTTTGCTGGAACTTAAACCTTCTGATAGTCGGGGTGCCGCGATATCCGGCAGTAATTCCCGCGCTTTGCAGTATATTTGATATCATAACTATGAAGGAGAAAACAGATGTTTGATTTCGCAATGACCGATGAACAGATAAAACTGAGAGACGAGGCGAGGGCCTTTACTAAATGGGTTCCGCGTGAGATGATTCTTGCTATGGATGCCGAAGAGATACAGTTTCCCCGTGAATACCTTGTCGAATGCGGCAGGCGCAACCTGCTCGGTATAAGGCTGCCCAAGGAGTACGGCGGCCGCGGACTCGGGTGGGCTGAGGATGTAATGGTTGCCGAAGAGATAGGTGTGGCAAGTTATTCACTGGCATGTATATGGGGTGTGGGAGCGGACATTGTGTGCGAAGCGGTTGTAAAGTATGGATCGGAGGAACTGAAGCAGGCAATTGTTGTGCCGCTGCTTAAAGGAGATACTTTCGCAGCAGAATGCCTTACTGAACCTCGCGGCGGTTCTGATTTTTTTGGAGCTACAACAAAGGCCCGCAAAGACGGAAGTGACTGGATAATAAGCGGCCAGAAAAGGTTTATTGTCGGCGCCGAGGGAGCGGACTGGTTTATGGTATACGCGGTAACAGACCCATCCGCGCCGCCGCATAAGCGGATGACATGTTTTATGGTTCCGCGGACTAAGGGTGTTGAATCAAAATATATATACGGCCTGATGGGTGTGCGCGGCGGCGGGGCTGGCCGGCTTATTCTGGATGAGGTACGGGTTCCTGAAAGATACGCCCTGAACGGTATAAATAACGGTTTTGATGTATTCATGACTAACATGATTCCCGAAAGACTGGGTACTGCCGCAATGACCATAGGCTCTGTGAGGCCGGCGCTTGAGATTGCGACCGGGTACACTTCGCGCAGAAAAGCCTTTGGACAGAGGATAATGGATTTCCAGGCGGTGGGCTTCAAGATTGCGGACTGCGCGATGATGATGGACGCGATGAGATCCATGGCATACACCACTGCTCTGGCCATAGACTCCGGGAAAACCAGCGCCGGAAGGATAAGAAGAATGGTATCTCAGACAAAAAAGTATATTACAGAGGGTTCATGGCAGGTGGTCAACAACTGCATGCAGGTAATGGGCGGTATCGGTTATACAAATGTCTTCCCCATAGAGCGCATACTTCGCGATATACGGCTTTCAATGATCTGGGTGGGTACTAACGAAATAATGCAGTACATTATCAAGACAGAGTGGTACAAGGAATACGCAAAGAGTAAACAGGATACTTCGGTGCGCGATGTTGAACTGGATGCTGTCGCGGCCTATGAAACCGACGAAAAGGTCTACGAATAGACAATGCCTGACCTGAGGTTTGGTCTTTTTATATAGTGTTAAGTTGATTGACAATCGGTCAGTCCGGAGTTATTTTATTTGCAGGAAAATGAAGATTTGTTTAAAGGAATATCTGATGAAAAGAATATCAATACTGATATTAACTCTTCTTGTTTATACGCCTGCTGCAGTTTTTCCGCAGGGGCAGGGGCCTATTGAAAACGGGTGCAGAAACTGGATAAACCTTTTCGGAATGCATTATCAGTCAGGCGGGTCCTCGTCTTCAGATTCGCAGGGGATTGTTGCTGACTCAAACATCGATTTTGCCATCAAGGGAAACATTCTTTACTTAAACGGCAATAAAATTGCTTCACCCTGGACTCTCCGGGAGGTAATGAGCATAATGGGACGCTATGACAGGGTGTCAAACCTGTTGAACAATATATATACATACGACAGCAGGGGTGTACTGATATACGAGGCCCCCGGATCAGCAATGGTTACAGAAATCAATGTGTCATTTATTGTTGATAAATATGACTTTTCTGCCAGGGCAGGATTTACGGGCGCGTTCAGTATAAATAATTTCAGGTATACAGGAAACACATCCATAGATGAGGTTAAGAAAAATTTTGCGGCGTATAAAATTGAAGAGGGATTCGGCAACAGTTACAGGGTAAGCCTCGGGAGAATTTACGTGTACTTTAATTATGATCCTGCCGCGGGGAACCTGACCTGTGTTTCGTTCGGCCAGGAAAGATAGGTAAAGGTATTAATTTTTTTAAAGCAGGTTATTTAGTTCTTCCCGTATGATTTTGGCGGCCTCGCGCGGCTTCTCCAGCGGGAAGAGGTGCCCGCCTGGAGCTGTTTTTAAGGTGAATCCGTGGCGCTTTGTAAATTGTTTAAGTGATCTCATGTGGACTGCGTGGCTGTTTTCACCGTAGATAATTGAACCCGGTATTCCGCGTATTTTATCATGGATGCTAATATTGTCCGGCATGGTCTGGAAAATTCTTACTTCGGTTTCAACATCATAGGCCAGCGAAACTCCATTCGGGCCTTTAACAGTCCCGCACTCTATGTAATCATCAAGGCACTGCGGGTCAAAGGCGCGGAACAGGGACTTGCTGTAAAAATATCTCCGGGCTGCTTCCATGTCGGGCCAGTAACGTTTTCTTCCCGAAGACTGGTTTGCCGGAGTAAACCTGTCTGCTATGCCTGTAAATTTCATCAGCCTGAAAAGGAGTCCTGCACCTCCCCAGAAAAAAGGCGGGTCCAGCATTATCACTGCGCGGAAAAGATCGGGCCGTTTATGCGCTGCCATGAATGTGACAATGCTGCCCAGAGAGTGGCCCGCGCCTATTACCGGCTTTCCGGCCTTTTGTTCAACATGGGCTATAATTTCATCCGCGAGATTTGACCAGTTGTTGTTAACAGGATAATCCGCGTTGTGCCCTAATTTGTCCACTGCTATGACCCCGTAATCATCACACAGCGAATTGAGCAGAACAGAGTATGTTTTGCCGGGAAAGCCGTTTGCATGGGCAAAGTGAATTATTTCTCTGTTTGCGGACATTATTCTTCGGGATCTGAGGTTTTTTTGATATAGTATAGTACGGTAAAGGTAATGTAAAACGAAAGGTTCAGAATCATCAGAATTACATGCACAATTTCCGTGGATTTATCGCTGCCGTAAAAATGGTCAATCGCGACTATGATAGAAGAGTAGAGGATGCTTATAAAAAACGCAATAAAACTGGCGTTAATCAAAATTTTTAATGATTGGGCCGAAACCGGTTTGCGTATTATGGCTTTGAAGAGTACAAAAGAGACAAGCATAAATGTAATTACAGCAATGTATTCAAGAATGAAAATGAAATAGAATATCATGACCTCCCCCTGATCTGTGGCGTGACATTTTTTTTAACATATTTATTTATTAAGTCAAGTTTTTATTGGCACATTGTTTCTGACAGCCTGCCTCAGGCAGTCCTTGTTTCGGTGTATCAGTACCTGAGCGTAAGGCTCAGGCCATATACGGCCGAGCCCGAGCTGTCAAAAGTAAAGAACGGAGAGGGTATAATATACCGGTCAACTGTTTCGCCGCATTCAAGGTTAGTCGCTGAGAGGACAGTATGGGTGATTTCAATTATCTTTGAAAGGGCAAGCGCTCCGCCGTAGATAAGGGCGCGGTCACTGTTCCGTTTACCTTTACTGTAAGAACCGGATGTTTCGTCGTAGTATTCCGGAACCGAAATTTCGCGCAGTGTCATATAGAGCAGCGCGTTGTTAAGATGAAAGTAGAAATAACCCCACCCCCTGTGCCCTTTGTAGAACTGCCCCCCTCCGTTACTGATCAGGGCGAGATAACCCGCGGTGAGGTTCGACCCAAGGAGCCGCTGCTGTCCTATGAACAGCGAGGCTTCATTTAGGTAATGGTGGGCGTACGCGTCCATAAAAAGCGGCATGCCCCCGGCAATTAGCATATACCAGGCGAAGTAATACGCGGCCCTGTCGTCCCTGCTGATGTCAAGTCTGTCATGTTTAAGATTGCCGGGCGATTCCACAAAACCCTTTGCTTCAAGGTAGATGTATGGCCAGACATTCAGAGCCCAGAGACCCATGCCGCTCCAGTCGCCGAATGGGTAGTAGCCGAAAACAGGCGCGGCGAGGGGCATTGTGGCGCTGGCAAGAGGCGTAGCAAGCATTATAAACAGCGTTTCATAAATATCAGTATCAGGAAAGACGATTTCGTGTTTGCGCGACGTGTAGTATTGTTCAATCTGTTCAGCCTGAAAATTAAAATCAGCAAGAATAAAGGCGCCGGTATTGATTACACCCTCAAGAGGCTCAACCCTGCTGTCAGTGATTGAGCAGCGGCCGCTTTTTATTATGCCGCCTGAACTCTCTGCGTAATAAATGCTGTATATGCCTGCAACAGGTGAATCCGCGACGTAGCCGCTATCTTTTTTTATCAGCATTACGGGAAAGACAAATGAGCGCAGGGTTGAAGCAATATGAAGAGCGGATATCTCTTCACAGATAAGGCTGAATTCGCGCGATGAAACAGCTCCGCTTACCGGGATTTTTTTTGTTACAGAGTGTATGAGCCTGCCGTTAAAGGGCAGGTCAGTGCCGAAGGTTTTCAGGTTGATAAGGAGATAGTTCCCCCTGTCCTCGACATGCCCGCTGATCATAAGGCCGATATTCGCGTTGGCGGCAAACCGCAGCAGGCATTTCTCTTCAAAGCAAAAGTTTCTTTCGACCTCGCGGCTTATGAGTCCCGGGTCAATTGTTTCAAATCCATTTTTTTTAAGAATATCTATGCTGTGTTTTTCCAGCAGGAGGGTGACTGCCTTTGCCCGCTGGGAGTTGTATGCAATATAAGAAACAGCGGCGAGGGGCGCAGCCTCTGCGGACTTCATGCCCGCGATAAGCAGGAATATAATAAGGATATTTTTCATACAGGGCTTCTTCTGATGAATGAGGATACAGCCCCGCAATATGGCGTGTCAAATAAAAAAGATCAGTATTTTCTGAATACGGCCGCGAGTATGCCCAGAATGGAGAGTTCAGTGCATTCAACAGGTTCGTACGCGCTGTTCATGGGAACAAGCCTGACAGCATTACCGGCTTTTTTGAAAATTTTTAAGGTTGCCTCGTCTTCAAGAAGAGCGGCTATAATTTCGCCGTTATTTGCCGTGTTCTGTTTTTTAATAATGGCAATGTCTCCGTCAAGTATGCCTCCTTCGATCATCGAGTCCCCTTTAACATTCAGCGCGAAGTATTCGCCATTTTTGAACATAGATTCAGGAAATGTGAGGTAATCTTCGATATTCTCCTCTGCCAGTATGGGAGAACCCGCCGCGATCCTTCCGAGGAGGGGGATGCTTATGCCGGTTGATGCTGTTTCAGCATCAGTACCGTCCGGGTCTTTAAGAATGGTGATAGCTCTCGATTTGTTCTGCTCTGTGCGAATATAACCCTTTTTTTCAATGGCCTTAAGGTGGTCATAGGCTCCTTTTACAGTGATGCCGAACCTGTCCCCGATTTCCCTTACAGTGGGGGGTAAACGGGAATCGTTGATTTCTTCCCTGATAAACTCAAAGATCATCTGCTGCTTGTCGGTTAAATCTCTGCTCATAGCCACCTGCCTTTTATCTAAACAGAAGATAACTAAACAGATGTATATTTGTCAAGAAAAAATTAAGGTTACAGGGGATTTTTTTTGGATTTTGGATGCTCTGACCCCGGGGGAGTGTAAAAACGGGTACATAGGTAACACATTAGACCGGGCGCATGGGTTACACCGCATACAGGGCTCTGACCCCACGGGGAGGGGACATGCTCTGACCCTTTTCAAATAGGCCAAATGTAGATTTTGCCATGATAAAGATTATTGAAAAATTTACCTGTTTCAATTATCCTGTCACCAGGCTGTGCATATATACGTCATGGATGCTGGAATTGAACGTATTGCAGGCTGTATACACAAAAATATAAAATTAAGCATTAAACAGAAGAGGAAAGCAGCATGTACAGGGAAGATGATTTTAAAAGTAAAATAATAAGCACGGACAAACTGCTTAACCTGATAGAACCGGGGAACAGAATTTTTTTTACAAGCGGTCCTGCCATGCCGGCCATATCGGCAAGAGAAATCGTCTCCGCTGAAAAATTCAGAAACTATGATCTTGAGGTGATCCAGCTGTTTGACGCAGGTGAAATATTCAACGCGAAGTTATGCGAAGAGAATAACATAAGGCTCAAGACATTCCGCAGCGGGCAGACGGTATATGAGGATATCTTTGACGGCAGGCAGGATTATATTCCCGCTAACCTTGTCGAGATTCCATATATTTTCGGAACAAAAGCCATTGAGATAGATCTCGCGGTGATTTCAACATCTCCCCCGGACAAGAGGGGATTCATGAGCCTTGGCGTCGCGGTTGACGTAGCCGACACTGTAATTAAGCATGCCCGGATTGTCGTGGCCGAGGTGAACCCCAATATGCCGGTTACCAACGGAGATTCATCAATTCACGTTGACCAGGTACAGCATGTTATAATGAGCGGGGAACAGTTGCTTGAACGTGAACAGAAGGAATACAGCCAGGTTCACGAAAGGATCGGCTGGCAGGTGAGTAACCTTATACAGGATGGCTCTACTGTAGTTCTTCATGTGGGCCGCATTTTTGATGCCATTGCCATGCATCTTCAGACAAAGAAGAACCTCGGCATATTCACTAATATTATTTCTGACTGGGTGATCGGACTCGTTGAGGCCGGCGCCATATCGGTCGACAGGAAACGGGAAAACGGCGGACAGATATCAACCAGTTATTGCTACGGTTCCAGGGAGCTCTACGATTACGTTGACAGGAACCAGCTTTTCGGATTTTACCCGGCGGCTAAACTTTCAAACCCGTTTACAATTAAGGACATACCAGGGCTTATCAGTATTATGAACGTGGAGAAGATCGATATAACCGCTTCGTCAGTACTGGTCTACGAAAGGGACGACCTGCTTTCGGGATACGAGAGCAAGTTTAATTTCGCTGCGGGTGCCGCGTTTTCAGGCAGTGGAAGGGTGCTTTATGTGCTGCAGTCCCTTGACCAGAACGGGCAGAGTAACATTGTCATAAGACACAACAGAGAGAATCACCGCATCAGGTCAACGCTGAGCGCGGCGCGCTACGTGGTTACGGAATTCGGAATTGCCGTCCTCTTCGGAAAGTCAATCCGCGAAAGGGCGCTGGCGCTTATTGAGATAGCCCATCCCGATCACAGGGAGGAGTTGTTTAACCAGGCCAGGGAGATGGGCGTTATCTACGCTGACCAGATTTACAAATCGATTGCGGCAAATTATCCCGCGGAACTGGAGACGATCAGGTCGTTTAAAGACGGGCTCGAGCTGAAGATAAGGCCGGTGCGGGCGTCTGATGAGGACGGAATGCGCAGGCTCTTCTACAAGTTCTCGGACGAAGCAAAGTATTACAGGTATTTTACAAACGTAAAGGTAATGCCTCACAAAAATATGCAGCAGTACCTGAGCGTTGACTACGATAAAATTCTTTCGCTTGTGGCAGTTCACCAGCAGGGTAATATAGAAAGGATAGTGGCAGAGGCACGCTACGCGGCGTACCCGGACGGGCTCTCTTCAGAAATGGCATTCCTTGTCGACGAGAACTATCAGGGCAAAGGTATTGCCACATTCATGGCAAACTATCTGATCAAGGTTGCCCGTGAGAGGGGAATAAAAAAGCTCGTTGCATCAGTTCTGGCGCAGAATACAAAGATGCTTACGGTGTTTGAAAAACTTTCAGTAAAACCGCTTAAGCGTTACGAAGGGGATACAATTGAATTTGATTTTGAACTTTAACAATTACCGACAGGTTAAAGCTCTTACCTGCGGTGGCTGACCAGCCATTCCTTTACCCAGTACTGATTGACCAGGCCCTTTTTAACAAACGGGTCATTTTCGCAGATTGCCGTGGCCGCGTCAAGGTCCGGGGCTGAAAAACTGAGCATGCCCCCGCTCCTGTCTTTAAAAGGCCCGCCGATAAAGTTTTCAGGGGCGTAATGCTGCCAGTATTCTATCTGCTCGGGGATAAGCGTCTTCAGTTCCGCGGGGTCAAAATTCATGAAATAGCAGAATACGAATGTTTTTTCCATAAATGCCTCCGGCCGTATTCTTTTATCTTTGCTGTTTTTCGCAATCGAAAAAACTTAATTTTCGTGAAAATAGTTTTTTCACTCTTTCCAGGATTTGGGCGTCCCCTTCGCTTATCACTGCATCATGCACTCGGGCAGGGCACTGCCCCTACGATGTGCCGCTACCGTCCTGGCCGCTCCATTATCGTTGTGGCCAAAACTTTTTTCTAATACATCAATCGTTGTTGTTGATGAACTGTGAAACCTATCCTCCCGGTTTGTACCATATGCTCTGACCCTCGCGGGAACACGCTCTGACCCCCTCGGGGAGATGCTCTGACCCCGGAGGATTCTCCTGAATTCAGGCAGGGGTCAGAGCCATACGCAATAAATCTTGACTAAAAGCGGGGTAAGGTTATTCTCGTACAGGGTTGATAAGATGAATAACGATATTTTTGACAGGCTCTTTGAGGTGCTGAACCAGCGGAAAAACAGTTCTCCTGAAAGCTCGTATACCGCAAGGCTGATGAGCCTCGGAACCGAAAAGATCAACAGCAAGATTACCGAAGAGGCTGCCGAGGTTTGCGAGGCTGCCCTTGGCGAGGAGAGGGAGCACTTAGTCTATGAAATATGCGATCTGCTGTTCCACGCATTTGTACAGGCCGTACACAGGGGGGTATCCCTTGACGATATACGAAATGAACTCCACAGAAGATTCAATACGAG
>Ga0255347_1008427_pt1 | contig 10374 bp, 6 predicted proteins | sample wastewater_treat_2_FD_192479 | JGI IMG/M metagenome (GOLD analysis project Ga0255347, IMG submission 192479) | Wastewater microbial communities from Lulu Island WWTP, Vancouver, Canada - plant24 | ecosystem: Engineered > WWTP > Wastewater > Unclassified | place: Canada: Vancouver, British...
AAATGACAAAACAAAATAAAAAGGGTTTTAGCCGGAAAAGCTGAAACCCTTGCCATGACTGGTACCTGGGGTCGGAATCGAACCGACACGAAGCTAAGCCTCGAGGGATTTTAAGTGCTCAAATGATCATTTTGGAAAGGCCTGTGTTATCAAGGTTTTCTTGATTTCACGGGCCTTTCCTTTTATCAATCTTGTTGGCATATGTTAGGCAATATTAGAAAAAAAAGGGCACGGCGGGCACAAAATCAGGCACGCAGGCAAAGGCACAATTTCAGAAATAAAATGCACCGCGCCATTTTCGCGATAATAACGCCTAGAATTCAAACGATTACAAAAGGACACGAGGGACTCGTAATTTTCTTGAGTCCCCTGTATTGAAAGGGGGATCTGATGAGCGAGAAGATCACGGGAATCACAATTCTCGAGGAAAAGACAGGAGAGGAATCCAGGGTCATCACAGCCGGCATATCCTCGAAGAGCGACCTGGTTGTTTATGGAGTAGACGCCGGGCCGTCGGTGGAGAAATCTCACGGTGATTGGGACTATGAGTATTGGCTCACGGTTCCAGGCGAGTACAAGGACACCATCCTTTTTCTCCTCCTGAAAGAACGTTTTACGAGCTTTTTGGAAATTCAGGCATGGCTGTCTCGCAATGGTATCAAGTATCAACGCGGCTTCATGTGACCGTGTGAAATTGGCTTTTACGGATAGTTCATCCTCCTGTTGTTGAAGTGGCAGAGGGGCATCTTAAAGCATTCAATGACCTGGAAGCCCTCGGATCGGCGATTGAGGTTCTGATTGACGTGAACTTCGGCCCTGCCGCCGATGATTTTATGTTAGAAGTCCTTGATGATCCCCGCCGTGTTGGGAGCGAGGGTTCGTACTACTCTTGTAAGGAAGTGGTTCCTAGTGGCGATAACGTCACAACGCTAGACCTCCAAGAAGGTGTGAGCGCTTTCGCGTTCGAGCTTATCCCCAAAGCCATCTGTTGAAATATAAGTCCTGAATCCCTGTTTCTCTGATGGTCTGCTTTTACAAAATATTCAACCCTGAACTGTGGAGCGTGCAATGGACAATCACACCACGAAAACGAGTCCATATCCTGCTGCGGTCGTTTGATACCTCCTACAGTGGTCCACAGCCATAACGAATACTCGGAATAAAGTCCATTTTTAAACGTTAGAGGGCAAAGATATAGCAAGAACCTCTTCTATTGTTTTTACAGGCGTCAGCTTAATCCCGTCGAGCACGTAGGAAGGTAAACCTTCTGCCTCTTTCAGATTATCAGCAGGCAAAAGTACCTCTTTGACGCCCGCATCGTATGCAGCGCGGACTTTCTGTTGAATACCGCCTACCGGGAGGACCTTACCCATAATCGTAATTTCACCGGTCATGGCGAGGTCGTTTCGCACAGGAACTTTTTTTAACGCCGACACGATCCCGGCAACAATTGTGATGCCAGCAGACGGCCCCTCCTTGGGCACGCCCATAAAGGTCGCCAATACAGCTACGTCGAAGCTCTTTCTCCACTCGGCGCTAATACCGAGGTCTTCATGCTTGGCCCGAATGTATTGAGCCGCTGCCTCGATGCTTTCTCGCATGACCCGTTGTATAGACCCGAGCGGAACTATGCGCCCGGACCCTTTGGTCGCCTGCATTTCAAAGTGTAAGATACAACCGTGGTCTCCTTCAACGGCCATACCGACGACTTCACCGACTGACGGTTTCTCAGGAAGCGCCACGCGTTGAACTCGTTTGCTGTCTGGGAGCTCCGGTACGACCTGTCTTCCTGACGGTTTCATCAAGGCTCCCAGGGAAATACGGTCATACTCGCCAGGTGCGATCAGATGGAGTTGATCCCGGACCCGTTGACGCAGTTCACAGGACAAGCTGAGGATATCTTGAAGCTCCTCGTCGGAAACCCGACCATCAGGATGAAGCAGTTTCAATAACCCTGATGTGGTTTTCAAGACAGCCCGCTGGTCTCGTCCTGAAACGCCGTGAGCCCTTCGGGCATGATCCACTACCTCAAAGCGGACCCGGATTGCCCCCAACAGATCAACGCGCCGGAGCTCGTGCATGATTTCACAAAAATAATCCGTGATGAACCCATAATCCTTCGAGTAACTGTTAGGGGCCAATTTCGGTATTTCCCAACCAGGCAGGTAGCCATGGATTCTATCCAAAAACGCGATCACCTGCAAAAAATCGGGTAACGGCTCAAAGAGATGATAGTATTTTTCGTGGGGCAGGTCTCCCTGGACGTCCAGGTTGCCCACAAATACCAAGCTGGCGAAGGCAAGGATTTCCTTTTTTCCCCTACTGAATTTTGCGTCCTGCATATAGCCTTGCATTATGCTTACAAAAGACCTCGGGTCAGTGAAATCGGTGTTTGCGATCTCATCGAACACAACCGCATCCCGTACCCCAACTTCGCCGATCCTCCCGTTATTAAGATTGATGAAAAGCTGGGCTGGAGTCGCCTTGCCGCCAGACAGTACGTGGGCATAGTATGAGATATTGCGATACAGATAGGTCTTTCCGGTCTCCCGTGGTGCAAGTTCCACCATATTGACGTTGGATTCCACGAGGGGAATGCAACGGCATAGATAGAGCAACTTCTCGTCGGGTCATCCCCTCCGGTTCGAGGCCACATGAATTCATCAAAATGTCGATCCACTCGTCAGTGGAAAACTCATTGCGACGTTCTATAAACTCATCAAGGTTGATAACGCTGACCTGAAAAGGCGTAAATGCAGTGATCTTGAAAGGTCTAATTTTCTTATTATGAATCTCTGTCTCGTCATAAGTCAGGTCGATGGTTCCCCACATGCCGCCCGAAAGCAGCATGGGATATTGACGAACAATGCTCTCCGGTATGTTCGCAAAGTTTTCGTTGATTGCGGAAATTGTGCCCCAGTACTTGTCCTCAGTTTCAACCAGTCGGGCTTCCAGGCTTGCGATCACCGAATGGCTGCGGTTTTCGCGAATATAATGCCTGATCTTTTCAGCCTCCGCCCCGTAGACGAAAGTCTCCTTCAACCTTCTGACAACCTTTTCCATGTCCTCGTGGAAGGTTTCCTCAGCGCAGTAGTTGTCGATAAGGTACTCCAAGACATAACGAGGAAACTCGTCAACACCCGTGTTTATTGTATGCGCTTTGTTGACGACCTTGCCTCTGAAGACCTCTTTTAGTTTCAGGTTCATCCACAGCCCTCCATCCACAACATAAGAATAGCCCAGCACGAGTTTCGGCAAAACGGCGGCCGTGTCGATTGAGTCGCCCTTCTCGCCTCTGGCATTACTTCATGCTCTTTGGAGTCAAGCCTAGTATTTTCCCAAGATGTGCTGGTACTCGGCGGATGACTTTTTCAGAGTTCAGGCGCATAGAGAATCGAATGGCCCGCGCCTTTCTCACCGTGCGTTGTGCTTCACGATAAGTGACGCTGACCCGCAGCGTCCTCTCCATGATGCCAATTTTGCGTTCTTCATCTGAAGCGTCGGCCGCATCTGGAACAAAGCGAAAGACGACATCTCCCCCCGAGGCAGAGACGTATTGCACTAGTGGGGGCAATGCAGGTGTTGATTCCTTATTCTGATAGACGGCTTGTGCCTCGAGTCTAAGCTCCCTGTGTTTATGGGATTCCGTAAGCTGGACCGGCATCTTAAACTCGGCTTCTTCCCCTTCAATGAGTTCCGCGGGTCCTGCAATCGGGCAGAGGTCAAGCAAGCCTTCCTCCGGCGTTTTCACTCGCATGGCAAGCATGGGCACAAGCATTTCTTGGATAGAAATCCCGCCGTGCGAATATGCATCAGGGTTGAAGTTAGCCTTTGGTCGTGCCAGAGCATAGCCCGTTTTAGGGAAAATGATCGACTCAAACTTTTTCTGCCAACTTTGTTTCGTGGTCCGGTCATACGCCTCTCCGGAAACAGGCATCCGCAGATCGCTGACCGAAAATTCCAAAACATTATCGCGCACCTTTCGAGGCGCACCCACGCTGCTGAGTGTCTGCCTGAGCCATGCGTTCAGATAGAAACAATCATGTGGCTCATTCAGCCAAGGAAGATCCACCCGAATGCGCTCGCGACCGATAGTATTGAATCCATGGTCGGCAACTACAAATACCTTGGTATCAGACGTTAGGCTGCGAATAATAGCCATAACCTCAGTGTCGATTATGTCCTTGATGTGCTGCTGATAAATAAATGCCAGCGGGCGGCCAGGAACGCACCGTCCATCGGGCAGTGTTTTCACTGGAATCTTATGGAGTTCCTTATCGCAAAGATCGAAAATGAAGAATTCGATATTACCTGCGCGATATCGAACGGTCTCGCCGGTTCCCATGCCATCGGGGGTCACGACTTCAACATCTCCGGCATATCCGAATTCTCTTTGCAGAGCTTCTTTAAGTAGAGCGTCCTCGCCGCGACGGGTGTCGAATGAATCGGAGAAGGTCCCTGCGAAAATGGCTTTTCTGCTAATATGAGTTTCTGATGGTAAAAGGGACGTGGCCGAGTAATCTGCGATGATCTCCATGCGGTCCTCAAAAATGGGCCTGACCAGTTCATCCCATATGTCGTAACGCATGCCGTCGAACACAAAGACAACTGCCTTCTCGCTTTTTAGGTCCCAATTGGGCTTTACGCAGCGCCGCAGGAACTGGCTGGTCAACCTTACTTCCGATGAGTCCGAAGTCACCCACGATTTGTATTGTGCGAACACTAATTCCTGGTATCGGATATTCAAAACTGAAAGCGCCTTTTGTATCTCGTCCCTCAGCATGCCAATGCGTTCTCGAATACGCTCCTGTGCGGCCATGAACACAGCTGGCAGATCTTTCGGCGAACGTGGCAGAAAATCCACGCTAAACACCAATCTCTCCAAAGCAGACAGATAAAATTCCAACCGGTTTACCCGGTGCATATTCCATAATTCTCGGAACCACTTGAATGTCAAGTCGGAGGCTGGTTTCACGCTCAGGTTCTTGACGGCGATGTCCAGTGTATCTCGGATGTCACGGATTGATCGAAGCAGGCGATATGCTGCTTTTAGATTCTCCCAGGCTTGTGATGGACGTCGTTCGATAAACAGGTCCTTTTTGCCATCCACTTCCGCAAACAGCACATGACTGAGTTTCTCATGGGCAGCGAGGGGTGGCGTGTCGGAAAGGAGACTGTCCAAACCAACTAAAAGAGCCAGGGATCGAATAAGGACCGAATAATGCTCGCGCTCAATAACCTCTGCAAATCGTCCGTTGGCGTTTAGTTTCAGTTGGTCAAGAAGAATAAGGTCGAGCGCATCCTTGGAAAGCGACGCCTCGACTTCCTGAAGGTCACGGTTGGCTCTGTGGAAGTCAATCGACACAAGTTCCGGTGCGGCCTCTGCAATCAGCGATGTGTCCATCTCGCTGAAGGCCTTAAGGTCCGGATCAATGCTTGTCAGCAAGAGTTTCCAGTGCTCAATGTGCTGGGATAATATCGTTGAGAGATAGAAAGCTCTGACAATCAGTTCCGGTGGCGAGTACGCAAACCAGCAAAACGGAGCCGGGGCGCAGCGTAGTTCGTCACGGATGGAACGCGCTACTTCTGGAGCAAGTGAATCAAGTTCTTCTAGAGTTGGATACCCGATAAGCGCGATGCGCCAATAGCTTCTTGCTTCAGGCCGTTTGAAAGCCGCTTCTGGAACGCCCAATGCCGAATAGGCAACAATGGTCTTGAAATCGCGATCCGTGAACCTGTTCGGATGGGCCACGCGCAGACTCGCGTGTGCCTTTAGTACGGCGTCGATAGAACCCGTAATCAGCCTCGCAAACCGCGGATCATTCGCCTCTTGAGGCCAGTTGGGGTCTCCGGTCTTTTCGATGAGAAACTGCCGGAGACTTATGTCAATCCGCGCTGCATCTACTGTTCTTGCAAGAACATCCGGATAAAAGGGGGGTGGCGCTTTTGTCAGGGAAGCATGGGTTCTCCTTCGGGCCGGAGCGCGGTCTATGAGAAGCAGCTTCTTTGTCTCTTTTGAAATGGTTGCCTTTTCAAAGAGTTCCCTGAAGACTAGGTTTGTTGAGGCAATGATAACCGTAAACCCGTTTTCGTTGGCAAACCTGTGAAGTGTACCTTCGGCCTCAGGCAGAAGCCGTAGATAGTCCCTCACAAGAATACATTTGATGTCTTTTATGGGTTCCAGTCTCGAAATCAACCAGCTAGAGATGTCATACATCATTTGTTGTTACCTCGTGGCCAGCACGCCTTCTGCAAAAGGCATAGTGATTCTCTAATGCTTCTCTCTCGTGTGTGGTGAGATTAGAAAAATCCATTCCAGATCTTTCGTAAAGGAATGCCCCTTGTGCATAGAATCCATTCCGTTTGCATAGAGATATACCAGCAGCCAGTTCGACTGGACATAATGCAATATCCGTAAGGTGATTGCCCTTCAGAAAATCATATTTAGACAGAGAGTTCTCCAGAAGCCATTTTTCATGTTCTCCCTGGAAATGTTCGAATTCTGTAAGGGCTTCCGCCGCTGTGGAGAATCTCCTATCAGGCTCAACTGAGAGCAACGAAGACAAAAAGTCATTAAATTCTGAAGGGAGTCTTTCCGTATTAAGTTTCGACAGTGGACGGTAAGAATTGAGAACCATCTCTTTGTAATCAAATAGGAATCGGGGATCGATAAACGGATGATATTGAACAAACAAAAGGTAGGCAATTAGTCCAACATTGAACAAATCTGACCTCACGTCCATCTGATCGCCACGAAGCTGTTCAGGTGATTTATAGCCTAAGGTGCCTTCATGCTCCCACTTGCCAGGATGTTTTGTTGGTATCGCAGTGACGGTTCCAATTGAGGCTAATCCAAAATCAGCAATTTTAGGTACCCGTCTCGAATCGAATAATATGTTCAAGGGCTTGAGATCTCTGTGGATAATAGGGCCATTTTTCGCATCGTGTGCCGCCTTTAAGCCGCTTAGTATTCCATGCACTAAGCTGAATGATTCAACTGGGCAAAGCCAACCCCCATCCATGCAGCGTTTTCTTAGTAAATCGTGAAGAGTGCCTCCCTCTAAATATTCCATTACAATTAGTATTTCGTCTTCATAGTTAATAACGTCAAAAACTGACACAATATTAGAATGTGAAACAGATGCAATTTTTCTTGCCTCATCAATTGCCTCTTCCCTAAGCTTTGGGTCTATAAAACTCTGCGATAATAAACGCTTGATTGCCACCTTCCTCGCTAACTGCCGGTCATGACCCTTCCAAACGGATGCAAATCCGCCCGTAGCCAGATGCTCAGCGACTTCAAAACGATCATTTATGAGAGCACCTTCGCGTAACTCAGCCATAGTCTTATTCCAACTGAAGCATTGGGAGGATGTCGTCGTCTCCTCCGGTATCGGTGAACTGGGATTCCAGGAAACGGCCGAATTCATCAGCCACTTTCCCAACCTGGTCCTTTTGAATGGTGCCTCTATCTGGCCTGAAATCGGCCATTCTTACCCGCTTCACAACGATACGCTTGAGGTACTTGTTGATAATGTCCACAATTCCGGGTGTTTCCTGGACAGCTTTTACAAAATACGTGCGCAGCTCGTCGGTGGTATTACATGCCAAGAGCCCGGCTATAGCAGGCTCCAACATGCCCTGCTCCAGCCGTTGGCGCACGGCAGGATTCAAGAACACTTCCATCTTTCGCCGGAATACCTCGTCGATCAACTGGCCGGCCTTTCTGGCTGCTCCTTCTGCCGTTTGTGCATGGCTTGACGCATTCATAAACGACAGGCCGCATTCATGTAGTGGGCCGCTGCGCAGTTGATCCTCTACAGAGGCACGTGAGGAAGACGGGCACTCGAACATTTCTGCGCATAGCTGAGTCAAGCGCGCCATCAGTTTGTCCGTGCTTGAGGGTTGGAGCGCCGTGATACCATCAAGGACTCCGATGACCTTGATGTCGACGCCCGTCATCGCATCCAGAATCTTCCTGCGGCTGCCATCGATTTTGTTCACCACATATTCGTGCATGGGTAGGTACACAGATGAGTACTCACGGATCATTGCGATAATCGTGTCCTTTTCCCCATCTACCGGCGGGAAATGACCCACGAGTTCGGTCTTCAGCTTGACATCGGAATCGATATAATCTTTCAGGTTACCAAGCTTGGCTCGGACGATTTCGATAGACTTCCGGGCCTCAGCCAGTTCTTTTTGATCCCCAAGTGTAATCGCGCAGTAAGCATGAGCACTTCGTAGCTCTGTCTCGTATTCAAGAAACGCCCGAATGTCTTTATAATTTTTCAGGCGATTGGCAAGATCATCCACCTCAGCAGGTGTTGCCATGTTAGTATCAAAGGCCTGATACCCCATGGCCTCTTTGAGCGCGTACAAAAGGAGGTGGATGTCGTCGCCACCCTCGATATTTGCGGCAAAGAGTTTCACAACCTGCGCTAGTTCCGCTTCATATGGGTTGATCGATTTCAGTGCGTCGAACAGGCTTTGTGCCCGGCTCGCCATGCGTAAGGAGGGCTCCTTTTCCTGGGTGAACAATTGCCGTAATTTGGCCCGGTGTTCGGATATAATGGCGTCATCCTGAGTAGTCGGGATTTCGATCCCCAGCAGTTTCTCCGCATAAGGTCTCAAGACTTCCCAATTCTCTGGTTTGGCTACTTTCTGGATCTCGCTCATTGCGTCCAGCACTTTGGTGGAAAACTCCACATCGGCTATATTGGAGTAATCGAGCATGGGGATAGCAAGTCCGGCCTTCGCCCCCAGGGTGACGCGCACTCGGCCTTCCCTGACAAGGCAGAGCAAGTAAAGCTGAACCATGCGCCGGGTGAGCCCATAGTCTTTCGGTCCTCCGATTCCCATGAAGTTCTTATAAAGAGTTTCCACCTTCATGGTTTGCCCGTCATCGGTCAGCTTGTCATTAATGAACATCCACATGTCTTGCACATAGGTGTTGCCCGAAACATCCAACTCCTTCTCGGCGCTTTTTTTCATGATATTCAGGCCGAAGCCGAAGTTCTGTGCGGCGCTTATATTCTGATTGGGCTTTGCCCCCTTGGGAATCCGGCCGGTTTTGACGATGCCGTTGATGACCTTGACCCCCTCTTCCTTGCGGAATACGAAGGGCGGATCAAACTTGATGTCCCTGGATACATAAGCGGCCGTTAGCACCCGATCTACCAATGGCGTAAGGATGGCTGCCAGTTCGCCTGCCACGCGAAACTCTATCTGGGTGTTGTTTATCGCGTCCACGCGCCCCCGGGCGTAGCTATTGTCCACAATCTTCACGATCTTGGCGAGATCGGATTGAAGAGCATTGGAAACCCAGTTGACCACGGCTACTGCATCCTCGGTTTCCTTGCCTTGCCAGTCAGAGATGAGTTTGCGATAGGCCGCGAAATCGATGAGCCGGTCGCGTTCTTCCTGGGTCAGCTCCGCTGGAGTCCAGAGAAGAATGCGAGGGTCCTTGCGTCGTTCGATCAGTTTGTGAATCGAGGTGTCTGCAACGTGCCGCGTACCGATGTACACGGCGAAATCAAAATCCGTCTGATCGCTTTCAATTGGCGGCAAGGGCTGGTTGTCAGTGAACACTCTTCCGAGATCACGCATACCGACTCGCCCTGTGGTCTGCCGTCCCTGCCAGACCACATCCAGGTTTTGGTCCCCTAAGTGGACAATGCCCTTGTCCTCCCAAGGCGCAACAAATGGCGCGATATCCCGGAAAGTTGACCGTACGCCGCTGGAAAGATCAATTGTCATCTGGCGGGTGCGTACCGGCCACTCGTCCAACGCCAGGAGGTGATCCCAGGCTTCCTTCTGCATGGCCTCGTTGGATTCCGCTTCGTCTCTGGCCTTACTGAATTCATTCCTTGGATCGACCCCGGTAAAAACGGGGTCAAAGCGGTATCTTGGCCGCTTATCTTCATCGAACGCCTGGACGATCTGCCGCAGTTCCTTTTTGAGGTTGTCGGCGATGGTTTCATAGTGCTGGTTGTTTTCATCCGGATTCGCATCGGCATCTCTCTCGATGAGTACCGAGTTTGCGATCTCTTCTGGCGTGATTCCCTGCTGGCGTGTGCGGGCAATGTGATAAAGGAAGAGGGTTTGGATGACCTTGACAGCCTTGTCGCGATGCACCTTCAGGTAGCCCTTGGTCAGGCCGTCTATCTGACGCTTGCAGGCCTCGTAAGCCCGATAATCGGTCTCCCGCTTCGTCTTGATGGCTACCAGCCCGGCATGGACGCCGCTTGGGTCCTCCTCGTACCGTACGGCCTCGTCGAACAGTTCCCACAAGCGGATGAGTTCACGACCCCTGCTTTTGATCTGGTGCTTCAGAGTCTGATGCATGAAATGGATCGCGGAACGGGTCGTTGT
>Ga0255347_1008432_pt1 | contig 10367 bp, 5 predicted proteins | sample wastewater_treat_2_FD_192479 | JGI IMG/M metagenome (GOLD analysis project Ga0255347, IMG submission 192479) | Wastewater microbial communities from Lulu Island WWTP, Vancouver, Canada - plant24 | ecosystem: Engineered > WWTP > Wastewater > Unclassified | place: Canada: Vancouver, British...
ATCACCATTGACAAGTCATTGCCCGGTGTACGGGAACTGTGTCGCGCCTGTAAAATCCCTCTGGTAATTGTGTCAGATTCCGGTGATTTCACCCTGGAAGGATCTCAGGGCAAGACCGAAAAGCTCTGGGAGGGCTGGCATTGGTTTTCTGATGTCCTGGCCGGTTGCACGAACACTGATCTGGTACGGGTTGAAATCAGTACGGAAGATCCAGCGGCCATACAATTTACAGGTGGTACAACAGGAACCCCCAAGGGGGCTGTATTGACCCACGCAAACGTGGTCGCGGCGACGGTGCAAGCCAGTATCTGGGTTCTGCCGCGGATCAAATTGACACCGGTGGAAAAGCTCTCCACTCTTATTGTGCTTCCGCTCTACCATGTTTACGGTAACCTCATATCGAACTGGGCTTTATACAACTGCGCCACTCAGATACTCGTGCCTCAATTCAATATAGATAAGCTGATGGAGTTAATTGGCTCAATGAAGGAAATTTCATATTTCCCAACCGTTCCTACAATGGCCAGTGCCATCATGAATCATCCGAAAGCCAGAGAGATAGAGATAGGCAAAATTTTCGGGGTTATGAATGTAGGAGCCGCCTCCTGTCCTTTAGAGTTGATGCAACAGATCAAAAACGCAGGAATTTTTCTTACTGAAGGCTGGGCGATGAGCGAGACATCATGCACCGGAACCGGTAACCCGATAATGGGTGCCAGAAAACTCGGCAGCATTGGAATTCCTGCTTGTGACACGGATGTGAAGCTGGTGGACCTGGAAAAGGGTGAAACGGAGGTTCCACTGGGCGACCCGGGAGAGCTTCTCATCAAAGGCCCGCAGATCATGAAGGAATACTGGAACAATCCGGCCGAAACAGCAAACCAGTTGAAAGATGGTTGGTTAAGTACAGGCGACATAGCTACGATGGACGAAGACGGATACCTATACATTGTCGATCGTAAAAAAGACATGATCATTGCCGGTGGCTTCAATGTTTACCCCAAGGAGGTGGATGAAGTTCTTTTTCAGCATCCAAAGGTCGAGTTCGGAATCACTGTGGGTGTGCCCGATGAATACCGCGGCGAAACAGTGAAGGCTTTCATTGTGTTGAAAAAGGGAGAAACTGTGACGGAAAAAGAGATCATCGATTTTTGCAGGGAGAAACTCGCTCCCTACAAAGTCCCCAAAATTGTGGAATTTCGGGAATCGCTTCCACAATCGGCCGTAGGCAAGGTTCTGCGTAGGGAATTGAGGGCAGAGGAGATTCAAAAGAAATCCAACAAATAGGAGGAGGTTTCAGATGAAAAAAGTAGCAGGTAAAAGACTGGTTTTTTTGATGTGTGTGTTTTCTCTTCTTTGCTTCACCTTTTTTACCCCGAGATCCACAATCGCCGCGGAAAAGGCTATTCCCGGCAGTATGGTCGAAAAAGTGCCTAAACCAAATGCGGCCTTTGATGCTGCAAATCATTCCGATATGTCAGATTTCGACCCATTAAAATGGGTGAGTCCCAAGGGCGATACAATTAAAGTTGCGGTCTTTGGTCCTTTTTCAGGAACGGGTCAACTGAATGCAGAATTATATTGGATGGCAATGACTTGGGCAGCTCACGACATCAATAAGCGTGGTGGCATTTTTGTTGACGGCAAGAAAAAGTTAATTGAGGTAATTAAAGCCGATCATCAGAACAAAACGGATGTTTGTAAAAAAGTCGCCGAGAGAATGGTTTTGCAGGAGAAGGTGAAATTCTTTGTTGGGACAAATGGCAGCCATCTCATGAAGGTCATGAATACAATAGCGGCACAGCATAAAATAATTTGCATGAATTTTGCGTCTTTGTCATCCGAGCTACAAGATGCGACAAACTTCACACCTTATAGTTTTATGACGACATATTCTGCAAGTGTGGCCGGTAAAAGCTTTGCTTACTACTATGGTAAGCTGAGAAAAAAAGAGAAGAAATTCTATATCCTTTGTCAAGATTACTTGTATGGTAGGGATATGGCGGGTGCGTTCAGGAAAGGACTAGAGGAATATTATCCCGAAGCGCAAATAGTTGGAGAGGACTTTCACAAGCTTTTTCTTACGGACTATGCGCCTTATTTAGAAAAGATAAGGGGTTCCGATGCCGAAGTTATTTATACGAGTGATTGGAGTCCTGATTGTGTAAATTTGATCAAGCAGGCGAATCAATTGAACGTTAAGCTGCCTTTTGCGGGAAATTATCTCAACAATCCTGAAACATTAGCTGAAATAGGCATTGAAGGGTCATTAGGTTTAGTCAACTTAAGTCCGATACTGGTCGATAATCCTCAATTCAAAACACCTGATGAAATTAAGATTAGTAAAATGTGGAATGACCAGTGGAAAAAATGGAAACAACCATATAATTCTATAATTTATGAGCACTATATTAGCGCTTACACGGCTAGCTGGGCTCAAACCGCATATTGGTTGTTTAATGTTATTGAAAGAGCCAAAACCACCAATGCAGATGATATTATTAAGGTTTGGGAAGGAGATACGTATCGTACCTCCAACGGTAAAATTTGGAAAATGAGAGCTTGCGATCATCAGCTTATTCAGGACATGGCCGTGACTGAATATGTCGCACCGAGAGACCAAAAAATCTCTTACAATATTCCACCTTATTATTGGTATAAAGGTACCTCCTGGTCAGGTCCGGTAAGCGTTATTCCTGCCGCATATGTCTTACCTTCTATGGATCCAAACCTTGATCGTTGTAAGGGCAAAAACGGTTGGGGTGAGTAAGATGTAAACAATGTTTGATTTGATGGCGGGTATACGTCGTCCAATCCGGCGTATGCCCGCTCCATCCTCACGGCTTGGTGGTGTAAACAATTTTTCACACTTTCTATTTTAGTGTCTCATCAGTAAATCCAGAAGCCGGTTGTTCAAATGTCATGGCAGACACCAGAGCTTCTGGAGGCATCAATTAACCCATCACCGGATTTAATAGTTCTTTAAAATATACGAAAGATTGATGATGCTATCTGTATGTTTTATAAAACAGTTGATAAGGAGGATATGGTGAAAATAGAGATACTCGATGTCAAAGGGATCAGGCTAAACGTCATCGATGCTGGATCCGGTCCTGCGGTGATGTTCATACACGGATTTCCGGATACATCAGCCGTCTGGCGATATCAGATTCCTGCCATGGTGGAGGCAGGATATCGTGTTATAGCACCCGATGTCCGAGGTTTTGGCAAGTCTGACAAACCGGCAAAGACGCAAGATTATGAGCTGGCGATTTTGTCACAAGACATGATTAACCTGCTGGACACACTACACATCGAAAAAACTCACGTTGTCGGTCACGACATGGGTGCTGTTATGGCTTGGTTGATGGGTGGCTTTTACCCTCAGCGAATCGGTCGCCTGGTCGTTCTTTCCGTTGGACACCCAATGGCCAGTAGGGAAAGACGGAGTATCGAGCAGCGGGAAAAACACTGGTACATGCTATTTTTTCAGTTCAGGGATACGGCAGAGGCCCTGTTGAAGCGAGATGATTGGAAACTCTTCCGGGAACTTCTTAGAAACCACAGTGAAGTGGAAAACTGGATCAGAGACTTATCTCGGCCTGGTGCTCTGACAGCCGCCTTGAACTGGTATCGGGCCAATATGGGACCGGAAAGAGAGCTACAGCCGCCTGTTTCAATTCCTAGTGTTGAAGTTCCTACACTGGGTATATGGAGCAGCGGTGATGCTTATCTCACGGAAAAGCCATTGATGGCATCTGGAGCATTCGTTAAGGCAGAGTGGCAGTATAAAAGAATAGAAGGTGCCAGTCATTGGTTACAGCTTGATGAGCCGGACCAGGTCAATAAGTTACTAATAGATTTTTTTGCCAAAGGGTAATGCCACTCCAGGGCTTTGAGTAATGCAGTAGAAGGGCGAAGGGTGTAAGTGGCGGTTGCCCTATTGATCGGGATTAGCCACGTCATTTGCGCAGCGGATGATTGCTCCTTGTTTTCAAAAGACGACGATTAAATTTCTATTTTTACGCACGTGCGCTTGGCGCAGATAGTTTGCAAAAAACATTGAAGGAAAGGTGAAGCAATGGATCAGAAACCTTGGCATCGATTTTATGACTATAATGTTCCAACGACTTTGAGGCCGCCGCAAATATCCGTGGCGGATCTTATTCAGATACCATCCAATGCCTATCCTGATAAAGCAGCGATACATTTCCTGGAAAGGGAAATTACTTTTTGGGAATTGCGTCAGTATGTACTCAGGATGGCGAACGCGCTGATGGGCCTGGGGGTTCAAAAGGGAGATCGCATCGGATTGCATCTGCCTACCTGCCCCCAATACGTGATCGCATACTATGCCACTCTGTTACTTGGAGCCATTGTGGTCAATCTCAATCCAATTTATAGACCAGACGAGTTGGAGGGTATTTTTAATAATACGGGGATCTCTGTGCTTTTTACCATTGATACGGCCATTCCCATCGTGGAGAAGCTCAGTCAGCGTGTTGAAATTAAACACATTATTGTTACCAGCCTTGCCGACTTTGCGGGCAAAAAAGACACAGCAAAAAAAAACCTGGATGTCGAAAAGAACTGGTACGATTTTTCATCGGTCCTGGACGGTTGTACCGTGACTAAAAGGCCGCGTATCAATATAGTACCCGGTGATCCAGCCCTGATTCAGTTCACCGGAGGAACAACTGGTATCCCCAAGGGGGCTGTCCTTACCCACGCCAATATCATATCAGCCACGGTCGGACAGTCACTTTGGCTGAGTCCCATTGCTCAACTGACGCCGGCTGAACGCCGCTTTTTCTTAGGCGCGATTCCTCTTTTCCATATTTACGGCAATATTGCAGTTATGAACATGTCTGTTTTTAACTGTGCGACACAGATTTTGATCCCCCAGTTTCAACCGGATGAAATGATGGAGACTCTCGCCAAATATGAAAACATTTTATTGTTTCCGACGGTCCCGACCATGATCAGCGCTGTAATTTCTCACCACCGGGCGGAAGAATTGAGGCTCGATAAAAAATTGGGGATGCTCAATTCTGGTGGTGCACCTATTCCTGTGGAAATCATCCACCGTATTCGAGACATGGGCATCTATTTTGGTGAAGGGTGGTCGATGAGTGAGACAACCTGTGCAGGAACACAAAACCCGTTATTGGGCCTTTCAAAAATTGGTAGTATCGGTATTCCGGTCATAGACACAGACATACGTCTGGTAGATCTTGAATCAGGAACCGAAAATGTTCCTGCCGGACAGCCAGGCGAAATGGTTATCAAGGGCCCGACAGTAACTAAAGAATACTGGAATATGCCGGAAGAGACAGCCATGCATATCCAGGATGGTTGGTTGCATACAGGAGACATTGCGACCCAGGATGAAGATGGTTTTTTCTTTATCATTGACCGCAAGAAGGACATGATAATTGCCAGTGGATTTAACATTTATCCACGTGAGATTGATGAAGTGCTACATCAACACCCTAAGGTTGAATTCGGGATTGCTGTGGGTGTGCCAGATGAATATCGCGGCGAAACAGTGAAGGTTTTCATTGTGTTGAAAAAGGGAGAAACTGTGACGGAAAAAGAGATCATCGATTTTTGCAGGGAGAAACTCGCTCCCTACAAGGTACCCAAACTTGTGGAGTTCAGGGAATCTCTTCCTCAGTCGTCAGTAGGCAAGGTTTTGCGTAAGGAATTACGCTCCGAAGAAATTCACAAGCAAGTCAACAAACAGTAGGAGGTTTCAGATGACAAGATTAGCAAGCAAAAGATTAGTTTTATTGATGTGTGTGTTTTCTCTCCTTTGTTTCACCTTCTTTATCCCGGGCTCGACAATCGCATCGGAAAAGCCAGTTCCCGGCAGCATGGATGAGAAATTCCCTAAGCCCAACGCGACCTGGGATGGCAGTAAAATGGGGGATATGTCCGATTTCGATCCGGCGACATGGGAAGGCCCCAAGGGAGACGTGATAAAAATTGCATACGTCAATCAATTTTCAGGCCCTGGTGCCATAAACGGATATATTCACTATATCCCTATTCTCTTTGCTGTACACGATATAAATCAACGCGGAGGTATTTTTGTTGATGGCAAGAAGAAACTGGTTAACCTATACAAAGTCGATCACATGGGCAAACCGGATATATGTAAAAAAGTTTGTGAAAGGATGGTATTACAAGAAAAAGTCCATGTTCTTATGGGTACTTCCGGTAGTCACTTGATGAAGATCATAAATGAAGTTGCAAATAAATATAAAATCATTGCCGTAAATGAAGGATCTGTTTCCGATGACCTTATGGACGCAACACAGTTTGGGCGTTATTCATTCATGCCTCACGTCGGTACCGAGCAGGTTGGACGGGCGCTAGCATATTTTTACGGGCAGGTCAGAAAAAAAGAGAAAAATTTCTATATTTTGTGTCAAGATTATTCTTTCGGTCGCACTTTGGCAGAGGGTTTTAAGAAAGGATTAAAGGAATTCTATCCTGAAAGCAAAATAGTCGGTGAAGATTATCATAAACTCTTTCTAACGGACTTTGCACCCTACATCGAAAAGATCAAAGCATCTGGTGCTGAAGTTATTTTCTCTGGTGACTGGCCCCCGGATTCAGGGAATCTTCTAAGACAGGCGAGGCAAATGGGAGTTAATATCCCGATGGCCAATCTTTTTATGAGCGATGCCACTGAACTCACAGATATCGGGGTTGAGGGAACAAAGGGGATTATTAATATCGAGCAATCTGAAGTGTTTCCCCGCGTCACGAATCCCGGTTATAGGAAATTGTGTGAGGCCTGGAACACCCAGTGGAAGAAATGGGATAAATCACCCTATAACACCATTCTTTTTGAACACTTGTCCAGTAATATATTGGCGTTCATGTCTTATACGTATTGGACACTGAGCGTTATTGAACGGGCAGGTAGTACCGATGCAGAAAAGATTATAAAAGTCTGGGAAGGTGATACTTACCGGCAGCCAAACGGTAAAATCATAATGATGAGGCCTTGTGATCATAAAGGGCTCCAAGATTTTTATGTTTTTGAATATGTCGCTCCAGATCAGCAGAAAGTATGCTTCAACATGCCTCCTTATTACTGGCATAAGGGATGTTCTTTTCATGGACCTGGCTGGATGATTCCGGCAGGTAAAGTATTGTCCTGGATGGATCCAAAGCTCGATCGTTGTAAGGGTAAAAACGACTGGGGCGAATAACGTACGAATATTAGGGGATGAAATTGGCGGGCATGCTCTGTTTTATCAGATGCATGCCCGCTCTGGTATCACGAGTACTAAATAGCCTCAAAGTTAACTTGATTTTGGTATGGTCTTTTAGCAGGGAAATGTGATAGTTTCAAAAGTAAAAAAGGAGGTGACGGGAGAGAGGTAAAATGTTCTAGTAGGAGACAATACGATTGCATCGTTAACGTTCCTGCCAAATATTTCAAACCATAGGGAGGGGGCTTCTAATGAAAAGAGTATCTAAAAATAGTTTTGCCACAATAATATTATGTGCGATCTTCTTAACCGGTATTATTTCCTTTGCTAATCCTCTCATAGCGCAAGCTCAAAAACCGACCACTAAATCCGGAACGGATGCATCGGTGGAAACATGGGCGAAACCAAATGCAAAATTTGAGGCTGATAAAATGGGTGATATGTCCGGTTGGGACCCGCTCAAGTGGGAAAATCCTAAAGGGGATGTCATCAAAATCGCAATTGTTTGGCCTCACTCCGGACCGGCGACAGGGACTGGCGAGATAGCCTGGGCTTGTGCAACTTTTGCCGCTTACGATATTAATCAACGGGGTGGTATCCTTGTTGACGGCAAAAAGAAAAAGATTGCTCTTTACAAAGCAGATACCATGTCGAAACAGGATCAGGCCAAAAAAATCTGTGAACGGATGGTCCTGCAGGAAAAAGTTGATATTCTCGTTGGTTCGTCCGGGAGCAATATACAAAAAGTAATCAATGAAGTTGGTGCACGCCATAAGGTTATTACGCAGAATGTCGGTTGTTTGACTGATGATCTTCAGGATGCAACGAACTTCAGCCGCTATTCCTTCATGAGCTCTGATACCACAACTTCCATAGCCCGCGGCATGGCCTACTATTATGGCCAGATAAGAAAGAAGGAGAAGAAATTTTATATTCTCTGTCAGGATTATTCCTTTGGACGCGACATGGGGGAATGGTTTAAAAAAGGTTTAAAGGAGTACTACCCCGAGGCGGAAGTTGTGGGAGAGGACTATCATAAACTTTTCCTGACGGATTTTGCCCCCTACCTGACAAAGATTACTTCTTCAGGCGCTGAGGTTGTCTGGACAGGAGATTGGCTGCCCGATGCGGGAACACTGCTCAAGCAGGCCCGGCAAATGGACATCAAGATTCCTTTTGCGAACCTTTTTGTGGACGAGCCGAATGCACTTCACGATATCGGTGTCGAAGGAACCAAAGGATTAGTTAATATTACTCATGCTGAAAAGGCAGGCCCGGCGTTTAAAGATCCTGGTTTTATTAAATACTACAAAGCATGGAATGATCAGTGGAAGAAATGGAATTCTCCTCCTTACAAAACACCTCTTTATGAACATGGAGGGGCAGGGGGGACAATTCTCTATTGGACCCAGCAAATATACTGGCTCCTAAGTGTCATAGAAAGAGCCCAGAGCACTGATCCGGAAAAAATTATCTCAATTTGGGAGGGAGACACCTACCAGTTCGTCAACGGACGCCTCAACAAGATGAGGATCTGCGATCATAAAGCCATCCAGGGCTTCCGGGTTGCCGAGTATGTACCGCCTGAGGAGCAGAAGGTCTCCATGAATATTCCACCATATTACTGGTTTAAGGGTTGCTCATACACCGGACCGTCCTGGGAAATACCTGCAGAGAAGGTTTTACCTTTAATGGATCCGAAGCTGGACCGTTGCAAAGGTAAAAACGAATGGGGTGAGTAACGCATGAACATTGATGAATGAAATTGGTAGGCCTGCGTCGGTCAATCCGGCGCATGCCTACTGAAATGCTGCTGCGACTTATTGCCCTTGCTTATACTGATGTTTATTGCTAAAAATTTCAGCTAGGCAAGGTGCGCAGAGAATTACGGGCGCAGGAGATTCAAAAGAAATCCAACAAATAGGAGGAGGTTTCAGATGAAAAAAGCGACAGGTAAAAGATTGGTTTTTTTAATGTGTATATTTTCCCTCCTTTGCTTCACTTTCTTTATCCCGGGATCCACAATTGCCGCGGAAAAGGCTGTGCCCGGCAGCATAGCTGAGAAATTTCCCAAACCCAATGCGTATTTTGATGCAGACAAAATGGGGGATATGTCGGACTACAATCCGGCGACTATCGTCAGCCCCACCGGCGACACAATTAAAATCGCCCTCGTTGCCTCTTTTTCCGGTCCTGGAGCGGCCAATGGCGAGTTTTTTTGGCATGTAGCCCAGTGGGTGGCGCATGACTACAACAAAAGGGGCGGTATCTGGGTGGATGGCAAGAAAAAATTGATTCAGGTTATCAAGGCGGACCATCAGTCAAAACTGGACGTCTGCCGCAAAATCTGCGAGCGCATGGCGCTGCAGGAAAAGGTGCATATCTTCATGGGTACGGACGGCAGCCACATGATGAAGGTCATCAACGAAGTCGCCAACAGATACAAAGTCATTTCCATGAACTTCGCGGCTCTTTCCGACGATCTTCAGGATACAAACAATTTCAACCGCTATTCTTTCCAGGCCGTTTATACGACAGAACATGTAGGACGTGCTTTTGCTTACTATTACGGCCAGATACGCAAAAAAGAAAAAAAGTTTTATATTCTGTGTCAGGACTACTCCTTTGGTCGTGAGCTTGCCGCGGGATTCAAGGCAGGACTAAAAGAGCATTATCCCGAAGCTCAGCTGGTAGGAGAGGATTACCACAAGCTGTTTCTCACAGATTTTGCCCCTTATCTGGAGAAGATCAAAGCCTCCGGCGCCGAGGTCATCTATTCAGGCGATTGGTACCCTGATGCGGCAAATCTCTTGAAACAAGCGAGGCAAGCGGGAATTATGCTTCCCGTTGCTAATATCTACATGGATGCACCTGATTTTTTACACGAAATTGGTATAGAGGGCACGAAGGGATTGCAAAACCTCAACCCCTTTTGGGTGGAAAACCCACAGTTCAAGGAGCCTGGTTATGCCAAAATATATAAGATATGGCACGACCTTTGGCAAAACAAATGGACAGCTCCGTACAACAGAACCTTATACGAAATTTATGGCGGCAACTGGGCCATGTGGACCAGTGTGACCTACTGGATGATGAATGTCATCGAAAGAGCAAAAAGCACAGATCCGGAAAAAATTC
>Ga0255347_1008435_pt1 | contig 10365 bp, 9 predicted proteins | sample wastewater_treat_2_FD_192479 | JGI IMG/M metagenome (GOLD analysis project Ga0255347, IMG submission 192479) | Wastewater microbial communities from Lulu Island WWTP, Vancouver, Canada - plant24 | ecosystem: Engineered > WWTP > Wastewater > Unclassified | place: Canada: Vancouver, British...
GAATATTTACAACCATATATATATAAACAGCAGGGACTTGCGGTTGGCGGAAAAATTTCAGACGATTACCGTGTTAGTCCTATCGGTCATTTTTTGCGGAAAACCTGGCTGGATGAACTTCCAATGTTGATCAACTGGGTAAAAGGTGATCTTAAAATTGTGGGAGTAAGGCCTCTAAGCAGACACTACTTCAACCTTTATGATGAGGACTTAAAAGAGTTAAGAATAAAAACAAAGCCGGGACTTCTGCCACCATTCTATGCAGACATGCCCGAAACCCTCGAAGGTATTCAGGAGAGCGAAAGGCGATATTTAAATGAATATTTTAAAAATCCAATTCGTACCGATTGGAGGTATTTTTGGAAAGCGGTACGTAATATCGTGTTGAAAGGGAAGAGGAGTCAGTAATTCCTAGGTGAACATGTTAAAAGATTTTTTAAAAAATATATCTATTTACGGTATTCTGCCAGTAGTTGGGAAATTTTTTAGCTTTCTCCTAGTTCCAATTTATGCTAAAATGTTTTCGGTAGAAGAGTTTGGAATGATAGATGTAGTAGATGTGTTGGTTTTTTTTCTCTTATTGTTAACCTCATTTGAGATTCCTACTGCCTTGGGCAGATATTATTACGAAAGCAAAGAAAGTAACTATAAGAAAACGATAATTAGCACTGGTTTCTTTTTAACACTTTTTTTTACAATCTTTTTCACCTTACTTGCACTTTTCTCTGAACGATCTATTTTAACCAATTACATAGGCTCAACTCAGTATAGATATATCTTTCGTTTGGCACTTGTATGGCTGTTTCTCACTTCAGTTGGTACTTACCTGAGCTTTATACCGAGATATGATAATAAGGCAAAACAATATGTCATTGTCAGTCTTATTAGTATTTCAACAAAATTGCTCTCATCCATATTGTTTGTTGTTGTTTTTAACATGGGATTAGAGGGAGTTTTTTGGGGGTATATTTCAGGAACAGCCATTTCATGTATCATTTATTACATAATAGTTAGAAAAGTTATTGGCTTCGAGTTTTCACTACCTCTCGCAAAAAAAATGATCTATTACTCTGCGCCATTAATGTTTGGAGTATTAGCAATAGGCGCATGGGCCCCATTGTCACGATATTTAATATTATCTTTTTTCCCAGTTTTAGTTATAGGTTATTATTCTTTTAGCTCACGTATAGTATCCGTTAACTCCATTATTCATTCAGCATTAGCCATAGCCTGGAAGCCTTTATTATTTGAAAATAAAAATATTCTGACTCAAGCTGATCATATTAAGCGTATTTCCGGACTTATGTCCCTACTATCTTTGTTTATTGGTATTTCATTAACTACCTTCGCGCCTGAGATAACTCTCTTGATAGGTAAAAGTGATTTTTTAGATGGCGTAGCACTTATTGGGTTGCTCGCTCTCGCGACTACCATAAAGGCGTTAACCGAATTAAGGGGTTTCGCTCCCTATCTTACTGATAAAACTTATATAGTGAGTATTACTAATATGCTCGCAATTGTAATATGTGCTCTGATAATGATTTTATTAAAAGATAGGCTGGGACTTATCGGCATTGGATTAGTTATGATTCTGTATGAATCTGTCAACTATATTATACTTTCATTTTATACTTATAAAAAGTATAGTATCTCGTTGCATAATAAATATGAGATTGGATTATTGTTACTTTTAGTAATTGCAGAGTTAACCATTATTTATTCGCAGAGGTTGGTTGTTAGAGGAGTGTTGTTTATAATTTTAGTACCCTATATTGTTTATATATTTAAGAAGTTAGGTATGGTTCAAAAAATGAAACAATTCATCAAACACGGTTAAAGTAGCAAAAAAGAGGCGATTTATGAACAAAAAAGAGAATCTTTCCTTCTTTGAACTTCCATGTACTCATATTATGTTGTATATAAAGATAAAATAAAAATAACTTTACCCGTACCATTACCTGCCTCTGGAAAAGTATCTGAAAATATATCAATGACTAATTCAAAAATGAAAATTTTATATGGAATTACAATAAGAGGATTTAAAGGGGCTGATTATAGTTTGGCGGCATTGAACAAAATTAAAGATAATTATAGTGATAAAGTTGAAGTTATAATAATTAAACGTTTAAGTTTCATTGAATATTTAAAAGTATTAGATAAGTTAGATATGTTAATTGATTAGTGTAAATTTTATGATTAAGGCATGAATGCAATAAATGCAATGGAAAGAGGGATTATGGTTCAAAGTGGAAGTGAGAATATTGCGATGAAATATCTTAATATAAATAATATTAAAAATTCTGCTGTAATCAATATCATTTCGGATGCAAATCAGATAGAAAATGAAATAATAAAATTAATCAATATGTCTCATGATCAGTTGCTTTAATTAAAGATACGTTCTTATAAACGAGCAAGGGATTTTGATAATAATAACATAATAGCAAACAAATTTGAATCTTATTATTTCAAATTACTAAATCCATAGTATTAAGATTAAGTATTACACCAAAATCAACATTCTTCGTAGCAGTTATTTTTTACTTACACAATTGTATATTTGTCAGAGAATTTATAAGACATGTTTCTAAAACAGATAAATAAAGCTTACTGGGTTATGGGGATATTACTCTATCTTCTTTTTGTGCCTAGTAGTATTTATGCAAAAGAGCAAACGTTCATTTTTATTTGTTCATTTATTTCTTTTGTGCTATTTAGTGTTGCTATTTTAGAGAGTTTCCGAAGGGAAGAGAGTTTCTTTACTAAAAGACATTTGGCATTCTCAGTTTTCTTAATATCACTTGTTCAAGTTTTGATATTTTCGTTATTATCTTTCTCAATTGATGGTGACCTATTCCTATTTTCAAAAGCTGATGCAATTGTTTATTACAATAATTCAATAAAGATGAGTGAAGTGAGCTTTTGGGAAAGCATTAATTATTGTATAAAGAATTATCTTTTTGATGATTGGGGTGCGTTTATATGGTTTAGTGTTCTTTTCCGTATTTCCAAATCCTTACTATTTGTTAAACTCATTCATGTTATTATAGGTGTAGGATCTTCTTTATTACTATTTGATATAGGATATTACTTTATGCCACGGCGTTATGCCTATATGGCATCCCTTACATTTTTTATTGCATCGTTTACAGCTGCCTTTCATACAGTTTTTTTAAAAGAAAGCATTTTTATTTTTCTTGTTATTGCAGCATTCCACACTTTCTATCGTTTTTTGCATAAAAGAAATACTCTTTACCTAATAATGGCATTTTTTCTTTCCGCAACTATAGCTTTTTTCAGATTACCTGTGGCAATAATTCTTTTCGGTGCTTTTGTTATTACACTTATTCTAATGTACACAAAAGGTATTATTACTATTGTGTTGGGTTTTATTTTTTTTACAATACTGATTACCAGTTCCTATACTGCTATTACTTATGAGCGTTATTTAAGAGCTGGCGATGTGGACTTAATAATAGAGAGGAAAGAGGAACTTGCTATGGGTGGTGGTATAGTTAAACATGCAGCCGATCCTTTGGCGGCTTTAATTGGTCCTTTCCCATCAATTGCGGTAAAAAAGATTAGTAATACTTCCTTAAACGCGGCGGGTCTTTTTTATAGGTTATTACTTGCCGTACCATTTTTCTTAGGAACTTATTATGTGTTTCGGTATAGGCAACAGAAACTGTATCCGCTTATTATTTTCTTTCTTTTTAATGCGGTAGGAGTTGCTATTTCAGTAAAGGGTCTTGAATTCCGTTTAACTTATCCACATTTGTCCATGGCCTATGTAGTCGCTTTTTGGTGGTTGGCTAAGTATGATTACAAAAAAATGCCTTTAAAGTTATCTAATGTTGTAATTTATGGTTGGATTATAATAGCTTTTGCTCTATCTTTGATCTGGAATTTAAGATAAGTTGATAGTTTTCAGCCAATTTAGAAACAGTTGCACAAAATGTTGTTTTTTATGAAAAGTATAACCACATAAACAAGAATATTATGAGAGTTTTGTTGATTGCAAAGTTAGCCGAACATACATTGAAAGAAAATGTTTTATCCCCCATTTTAGCGTCGTCAGTAGTTGATAGTGTTTGTATTTTGAGAGATGAAACTGTTGATGACTTAGATGAGCGAGTTACAATAATTCCTTTTCGCACAAATAGCAAATTTAGACATTTTGGTAAAATATTCAGGGGAATATCATTTTGCAAAAAGAATAACATTGATATTATAGTCGGTGTTCTTAATACTCCTCATGGATATATAGGCCGTGTGATAGGGAAAGTAACGGGTGTTCCTTTTGTATATATGACTATTGCTGGGCATAGGGAGTTTTGGTTAGGTGGCCCCTTGTTAGAAAAGTTTAGAATTGCCTTTTTTAAGAAATCCCCTGCTATTACTGTAACAGGTAATCAAACAAAGAACTATCTGCTAAAAAAAGGATTTGATAGCACCAAGATTTTCGTTCTTCCTAATCTTCCCAATCCGTATTTCAATGAACTTACTATAAATCTAAATAGACATCGCAAATATGACATTGTTTCGTTCTCAAGAATTGATACTAATAAAAATCTAATTTTATTAGTTAAAGCTATCGCGAAACTAAAAGAAAATGGAATTGTTCCTAATGTCGCTGTTGCAGGAGATGGAGACCAGCTTCAGAATATTATTGATGCAACAAAAAAATATAATGTCCAAGAGTGTTTTGACTTTTTGGGATATATAAGTAAAATGGAGGATAAAGTGCGTATATATTCAGATAGTAAAATTTTTATCTCTTGTTCAAAAGGGGAAGGCTTTCCCGTATCATTATTAGAGGCTATGGGATGTGGTTGTATTCCTGTTGTATCAAATGTCGGAGATATTGTAGACGTAATAAACCATGGGGAGAATGGATACGTATTTGACGATACGGATAACGAGGAGGAGGTTGCAACATTACTCCTATTGGTTCTTAGTAAGGCCCCGGAAGATTATAAAAAAATGGTACATTCTGTCATGGATATCAAACAACAAATATCCGTAGAAAGAAATGGTGAAATATGGAGAGATATTTTTAATTCCGTAACTAAGTGAAATTAACATTTCTTGGAGATATATTTCCGGCAGATGAATCTTTTTGTGTAGGATTTGGCATTCATTCTCAGTTTCTAAAGCATTGGGGAGAGGAGTGGAAAAATAATATGTCGTCTTTCACAAGGGGCTCTGATTATACGGTTGGTAATCTAGAAAGCCCACTTATTCCCACTTCAATGGCTATCTCAGATACTTTTTATGGCCATCCTCATTTCGCTTCATTTCTTAATGATTGTGGGGTTAACGTCTTAAATATTGCCAATAATCATATCTTTGAACATGGTAAAAATGGATATGAGGAGACTATCAGAGTGATTCAAGGTGCTGATATAAAGGTTATTGGTCATAACAACAAAGTCTTGTACTTAAAGGCACAAGATTGCTCAATTGCTATAGCCGGATTTTGCGCTCCTAAATTATTGGAACACCCATTTGATAACACCCTCTCAATTCTTAATAAGGAAAATGTAATGTCTTCTCTCGATGCTATGCAAGCACATAATACCGACGTTAAGATCTTCTGTTTTCATTGGGGCAATGAGTATATACAGAAACCATCTATGCAGCAGAGAGAATTTGCTTATGCACTTATTGATGCGGGGGCAGATGTAATCATTGGACACCACTCGCATGTAATTCAACCTTATGAGCAATATGGAAAAGGACATATTTTTTATTCTCTAGGGAATTTCTGTTTTAACAACCCTTTTGAGTCAAAGCACTATTCGAGAGGAATGGGTGTAACATTAGATATAGATGTTGATAAGAAAACAATATCTGATATTTCGCTATCGGGAGTAATGTTGCTACAATATGAATTGATTAAAAAGATGGAACCTGCGTCTTTTAATGCTTATTTCTCTAAAATACAAAATAAGTATATTTCTTCCAAAGACAAAAAACAATATGAGAAAAAATATAAGAAAGAGCAAAAGTGGAGAAGATTTATAGAGCGAATATTAATGAAAACATCAATGATAAATCTTTTCTTTTCGATTCGAGCAAAAGATAAAAGTATGCTTTTAAAGAATCTGGTTATTATCGCGAAATCAAAACTATCAAATGAAAATTAATAAATATTAAAAAATATGAAAAGCGAACTGTTTTTTTACCTATTTGGGCTGGTAAAAGGATTTAATATGTCAGCCAACAAACGCTTAGTAAAAGAAAGCCAGTATTGGTCAGCAGAGCAGATAGAAAAATATCAAATGGATATGCTCGCTCCACTTTTGCAACATGCCTATAATCATGTTCCTTTCTATCGTAGACGATTTGACTCTTTGAAAATAAAGCCTATAGATATTAGAAAAACTTCGGATCTTAATCAATTACCTATAATCAGGAAAAAGGATATTATGCCAATTTCAGAAGAGTTCTTAGCAGACAATTATATAAGTTTTAAATCTATGAAAACTGTTACGGGAGGAACAACAGGTACGCCCTTTCCACATTATACGGATTATAAAGCGTGGGCTATGGGTTGGGGTCTTGCTATGCGCACTTTTGAGTGGGGTGGTTATCGTTATGGTAAGGACCGCTTAGCGGTTATGGCAGGCGGATCATTATTACCTAACAATAATCAGGGTTTGAAAAATCGAATCAAGTCTTATATTAACAACTATTATACAATGCCTATTACACACATGAATGCGACTATGATGGATGGGTATTTCTCAAAAATAAAAAAACAGAAAATACGTTTTTTAAGAGGATACCCTAGTGCCATATATACTTTTGCGGAGCATTTGTCACAAAGGCAGCAAACATTGCCCTTCGATGCAGTTTTTACTACAGCTGAAATGCTCTATCCACACCAACGTAGCTTGATGAAAAAAGTTTTTTTATGTGATATTTATGATACGTATGGTTGCCGTGATGGTATGGGAATGGCAGTAGAATGTGAAATGCACAAAGGAATGCATATTTGTCCTGAAATGAGCATAATGCATATTGTTGACGAATCAGGTAAAGAGGTAAACGCTGGAGAAACAGGTGAGGTGGTATTAACTTCATTATACGATTATGGTATGCCGCTAATTAGATATGCACCAGGTGATCAAGCCATTAAGTCTGATAGGAAATGTGGTTGCGGACGTTCACTTCCAATGATTGAGAAAATTATTGGCCGCTCATCCGATATTTTTAAATTAATCAACGGACGAGTACTAAACGGTCTTTCTATTCCATTAGAGGAATTAATAATTGAAGTTGATAAATTCCAAATTGTACAAGAAGCATTAGATAGGGTTGAAATATTATTAATTCCTCGTGGTGAATTGACACAAGAAAGATTACAATCTATTGAAGAAATGCTTGCTTTCCATTGTGGAGAGGGAGTTAAAGTAAAAGCTAAAATTGTTGACTCAATAGAGGTTCCATCATCAGGAAAGTTCAATTATGTTATTTCTAAGGTGAATTAGATAGAATCTTTAGTGTCCGGTAAAAAATTATAAAAGTTCTTTGAAATAAGTGTTATTTAATCGCATGTTCGGTTGTTTAGCGGATATTGAATAAATAGATCCAGCATTGCAGCTATGTGCTGCAGTGTTTTTGTTGTACCGACAGATAGATTGATCCCTTGCCTGCGTGCAAATGCCCTGGTGTGGTTGATAATGTCAAAGCCAAGATTTTGACACCTATCACTAAGCTCTCCTTGTAGACACAAGCGTCTTCCACGATGAGTTTACATGAAGGATATGTTGAACGAGTGCCAGATTATCATCATTTTTTAACACTTTTTTCGGTTCTTTTTTACGCCGATAAAAGATGCTGCACAGCATCTTAAAACGGGCTATTGTTATTGTAAGTATTTGAAAATTATATAATTATTAAATTTTTAAAGAAGTATTGATAAAAGAAAGTATAATTTTTAAACATAAAAAAATGCGAATTTTATTTTCAATCAATCATCCATCTCAATATCACATGTTTAGACACTTAGCTAAACACCTTGTTGCAGAAGGGAATAAAGTTATTTTTTTTATTCAAGCTCGAGGTATTATTGAGGAACTTGTAAGATTTGATAAACTTGAATTTCGTTATTCTTCATCAAAAAGTCTACGTAAATTATTTAAAGGGAAATATGGTATTGTAATTAGAGGAATTATATCATTGATTCAACAGGAAATAAGAATACTTACTTATTGTTTAATGCATAAAGTGGATTTTTTAATGGGAACAGATATTGCCATATCGCATACTGGGTATATTTTAAAAAAGCCAGTATTTGTTTTTACAGATGATGATTATGTGTTTACAAAACCGTATTGTAATATGGCATATCCATATGCTAACTTTATTATTGCACCAGAAGTAACAGATGTTCATAATTGGAAGCATAAAAAGATAGCTTATTTAGGTACGCAAAAATCAGCCTATTTACATCCAAAATATTTTAAGCCGGACGTTTCAGTTCTTGAAAAATATAATCTTCAAGGAACTAAATTTTTTCTCATAAGATTAGTGAATTATGATGCTTTACATGATACTCTACATAATGCTTCAAGTGGATTAAACAATACAATTTTGGATCGTCTTATTCCAATTCTTAAACACTATGGCAAAGTATTAATTAGTTTTGAAAATGAAAGAGATGACAGATTTAAGCAGTATTCTTTAAATATTGAACATATAGATATTCACAGTCTTATTTACTATGCAGATATATTTATAGGAGATAGTCAAAGTATGCATATTGAGGCGGCTTTACTTGGAACTCCATCTATTCGTTCAAATAAGTGGGTGACGTCAAAAGACAGAGTGAATGTGATTGATTATGTTGAAAAAAAATGCCCATTTAATATAAGCATTCCTTTGAATGATAAAGATAGCCTAATAAAAAAAGTTCAATATTTTTTAGAATCTGATAGTAAACAAAAGGCACAGTTTTATAGCAAGCAATTTTTTGAGGAAAACACGAATTTAACTGATTTTATGTATTGGATATTGTCTGAATATCCCAATAGTTGTGCAGAGTATAAAATCAATCCTAATATCATCAATAAGTTTCATTAAAATGAAAAAAATAATTACAGTTGTTGGAGCCAGACCACAATTTATCAAAGCAGCACCTGTATCCAAAGTTCTCCGAAAATACTTTCATGAGATATTGTTACATACAGGACAACATTACGACAAGAATATGTCGGATATTTTTTTTAGTCAATTGAGAATTCCTGAACCTGATATTAACCTACAGGTTGGTTCTGCATCTCATGCTGAGCAGACAGCTAATATGTTGATTAGGATGGAGAAGGTGTTTTTGGACGAAAAGCCGTCTTTAATAATTATTTATGGAGATACAAATTCAACATTAGCAGCATCATTAGCAGCCTCAAAAATTCATATACCTGTTGCACACATTGAGGCTGGTCTTAGAAATTTTGATTTAACAATACCGGAAGAAATTAATCGCGTTGTTGCTGATAAACTTTCTAATTATTTGTTTGTCCCTACTCTAAAAGCTATCGAAAATCTGAAAGCAGAAGGTATTACTAAAAATGTTTATTTGACAGGTGATGTTATGGTCGATGCTCTATATTTCGGTCTTGAAATTGCTAAAAAGGAATCCAAAATTCTATCAGAATTGAATCTTGCTTCAAAGAACTTCTGTTTGGCAACCATACATAGAGCTGAAAATACAGATAATATCGAAAATCTTAAACAAATCATTCTGTCATTAGGCGAGTTTTCAGAAAAAGTCGTTTTTCCCGTACATCCCAGAACAAAAAAAGTGATTCAAGAAAATATTATTCAAGTTCCTAAAAATGTTCAACTTATTGCTCCTTTGGGATATTTGGATTTCATTACTTTAGAATCTAATGCAAAGTTTATTTTGACTGATTCTGGAGGTGTTCAAAAAGAAGCATATTGTTTAAAAGTTCCCTGTATAACAATTTTCCCTTCAACATCATGGGTTGAAACTGTGGAAGATGGATGGAATAAGCTTGCAGACGCAAATAAAGAATCTATCTTAAATGCTTATCACTCATCCTATAATTTTAATTCTTACAATGAACATTTTGGGGATGGACATGCAGCAGAAAAAATAGTAGGAATTATAAGAAAAATCATATAATTATGGATAGTATTAAAAAAATACTTGTTCTTGCGCCTCATACCGATGATGGCGAATTTGGTTGTGGTGCATCAATTGCAAAATTCATTTCAGAAAAAAAGGATGTTTATTATGCTGCCTTTTCTCTTGCTGAAGAGTCAGTTCCTCCCTCCTTTCCTAAAAACATTTTAGAAGTTGAAGTTAAAGCAGCAACAAAAGAATTGGGTATATTA
>Ga0255347_1008437_pt1 | contig 10361 bp, 7 predicted proteins | sample wastewater_treat_2_FD_192479 | JGI IMG/M metagenome (GOLD analysis project Ga0255347, IMG submission 192479) | Wastewater microbial communities from Lulu Island WWTP, Vancouver, Canada - plant24 | ecosystem: Engineered > WWTP > Wastewater > Unclassified | place: Canada: Vancouver, British...
AACCCGTTTCATATCAGGAGAAGCTTGTTGTACTGCCCTTTCAAACAATTCACAAACATTTTGCCACGATGGTTCATGAATGCCTATATCCTGGTATGCTTTGCTGAATTCGATGAGTTTTCCCATGTCCTGAATTGCATTTTTCTGAAGGGCAAGCAACTCTTTAACTTTGGGTTCAGTCGATTCACTCTCTGCAAAATACCTGAACCCGTCAATTACCGTCACCTTGTTTCTGATATCATGCCTTGTCAGGGAAGAAAGTAGCATCAGTTTGTCGGTTAATTCTGATTGTTTTTTATGGGCTTCTTTTAACTCGGTGATATCCCTGATTGTCTCAATAGCACCAATCATCATACCCTTTGAGTTATAGAGAGGACTTGCCACTATCCACATGTACCTGGTTCCTCCCCTGGATTGACAATAGGCAATATCGGCAGAATATATGCCATCTTCCTCTTTTAAATTCGAATAGTACCCGGAAATGTCAAGTTCAGGTTTAATGATCTTATCGATGAGCAAGGGACGATTTTCTTTATATATCGCTTCAGCGGGTGATACCTTCCCTTCCTTTACCTCATCTTCTGACATACGTGTAAGGATCTTCATGGACTTGTTCCATGCAAGAACATTGCCGGTAATATCAACAACAAAGGTTGGGTCTGGCAGGTTTTCAAGAATACTTGAAAGGAGGTTCACGGAGTCGGCAAGTGTTTCCTTCTCAAGGGTCAGTTTCCATACTTGTATCTGATCAGAAATATCCTGGATATTCAGGATGAGGTACTTGTCACCATGGTTATTGGAGACCATTGTCAGGTTATGTAATGCAGGAAACTCTGTGCCATCTTTTCTAATCCTGGTCGCCTCCCCGGTCATGTTTCCTTTTTCTTCGGCAACTTTCATCCAGGCCGGGACAGCGTCTTTGTAGTCCGGATGAATCGGTCCAAAGAAACCGCCTTTGATCGCCTCCTCCTCTGTGCATCCATGCATGCTGGCATATGCCTCATTGACTATGTCAGGGCTTTGAATCGGGCCTGCCATGATGCCGGCCTGAGTATTTCTGACAATATCTGCAAGCCTGTGGATCTCTTCATGCATACGCTTTTCTTCGGTAATGTCGCGTATCTGAATCAGGGACATAGGAGATTCATCAAGGACCATCCTCACAAGTCTTATGTTCAGGATACAGTGTCCCCTGCCTTTTATCTCGATCTCCTGGTCCCATTCATCCCCTGTCACATCATTTTTGTTAAGCAGGGTCCTGATGACTTCATTCTGCGCTTGTATGTCCGGCACCCCGGTATGCTTTTCATCTTCAGTATCCCATGCAAACAAGGTAAATGCTGCAGGATTTGCATGGACAATTCCATCTTTTCCCCATAAAATAATGGCATCTGATGCATTGGAAAAAAGTGAATAGTATCTCTTTTCAGATAATTCAAGTGAATATATACTATTTCTTACAGATTCAATCATCTGCGATACAGCCCGGTTTATCCGGTTTATCTCAATGTGCCTTGAAGGTCTTATCGGATGACTAAGGTCCCCTTTTGTAATCTTATCCAGATCTCCAAGGAGTGAATCTACAGGTGAAAAGAGAAACCGTGAGAGCAGGAATGCAAATGTGAAGGCCAGTATAATTGAAATTATCAACAGGGAGATTGCCAGTGTTGAAAGGAGTGCTTTCTCACTATGGTACTCTTTTGTCGAATAAACCATCTTTGCAACATGGTTAATGTATTCATGTGCCGGGCTTTCTACATCGCCACTTTCAATGAAAAAAAATCTTGTTAACGTGTGATTTCTTTCATCAACAAAATCTCTGCTGCCTTTTATTGCATATAACTCCATTGCAATTTCAGCATCTTTTGGATCGGCAGGAACCGGAACCTTGTCCATGTTGCTTGTGATCATCCCGGTACTTCCTATAAGGTCAAGTTTAAGTATGTCTGGATGCTGCTTCTGGGCCTGGTTTACCATGAAATACAAGGATAATTCCTCGCGTTCGGCAGAATAGTCGTCGGAAATATTGAATACCGTCTCTACCAGATACTGGTGGTCCCGGGTTGGCTGGTAAGCAAAGATCCTCCAGGGGTTTGTAACATCGAACCCGCGAACTGCCCTGTCAAGCCGGAAAGCATCGTCCATCCTCATCTCGGTAATGGTCTGGTAAAATGGTCCCCAAAGGCTGAAATCCAGATTCAAATCATTTTTATCTGTGGCATACTCAGCAACCCCTGACTTATTAATCAGTATAAAATCTATCCTGTCCCTGTAATCCGGATCAACCCTGTTTATTATCCCTGGTAAATCCATCTTCGAAGGGTTCCGGCCCGCCCGTTCGTACTCATCCAGGACAAGATTCATGACAGTCATAAGAGGCTTTTTATATGTTGCCTCCCAGAGCATCTGCCCCTTGGTAATTCGATCTGAAGCTCCTTTTAATAAAAGCTCAGTCTGGTTAATATCCTGCCAAAACCGTTCATCAATCTGTCTTGATGTTTCGTTGTAAAAAAAACCTGTGATGGAGAGGAGGGAAATTAGAATAATTAAGATAAATGAAGTCATCAGGCTTTTTTTCAAAGAAAGCCCTGAACGGAATGGTATTTTTGGTTTCATTCACACCTTCTTTTTTATTTGTTACCGGTGCTCGGATAATGATGACTTGTTGATATCATCTGTTGATTATGTATTTACCAGATGTTGATACTTGGCTTTTGTGTCATGTGTGCCATATAACTATCCTGATCACATCCAGGTGATTACCAGTTACATGATAAGAAGTTCTGCAAGAATCCAAATAATAATTATTGGGACATGTCCTTTGCATGATGGTGAAGCGCAGACTCAAGTTGAGTTTTTTAACTTGACAATTTTCGAAGGGATTGTTTGTACCGACTCATCTGCCTGGATTGCAAGGGTTTAAATTCAGGTCTCTGCGTTGTCTGGTTATAACATTCCCGAATGTATGTTTCATGGTCCGACTTCACTTTTCATGAGATTTCTATTCCATATACCCCGGTTCTCAATTAGCCATTCCTGTGCCTGAAATGGTTCTCCTTCACCCCGATCTACCCTGGAATACGAACCATCAGCTCTGAGTACTCTCGTCTTTATTGTGTCATGAAGATGAACAGGAAGTATGGTGTTAATAATCTCATCTCTTATGCCGGTATCAAGGATGGGGAAAAGAGTTTCAATTCTCCGTTTCAGGTTTCGTGGCATAAGGTCTGAACTTCCAACCAATACGAGGGGATCCCCTCCTTTATGGAAGTAATAAATTCTGGCATGCTCCAGGAACCTTCCCACAATGGTTGTAACGGTGATATTGTCCGAAATTCCTTCAATCCCAGGACGAAGACAACAGATACCCCTTACTTGTAAATGGATCTTTACTCCTTCCTGCGATGCCCTGTACAATGTGCGGATTATTTCATCATCCTGAAGTGCATTCAGTTTAAAAATAATTTTTCCATCACCATATTCGGCCTGCCTGATTATTTCCTGTTCAATATGGGAGATAATTCCTGTCTTGATACCCCCGGGTGCCACGAGCAGGTGATGGTAGGCCTTATATTGTGAATACCCGGTAAGGACATTAAAGAGATGTGATACGTCGGATGAGATCTCTTCATTTGCAGTAAAAAGTCCTATGTCAGTGTAAATCTTGGAAGTTACAGCATTATAATTCCCAGTGCTCATATGTGCATACCTGACAATCCCCGACTTTTCCTTCCTGACAACGAGACACAGTTTTGCATGGACTTTCAGACCCATAACACCAAATACAACGTGGGCTCCTGCCCGTTCAAGCGCACGTGCCCAGCCGATATTGTTCTCTTCGTCAAACCGTGCCTTGAGCTCAACCAGCACCGAAACAGCCTTTCCCTGCTCACGGGCGTCAAGCAGGGCCTGGACGATAGGGGAGTTCGTACCGGTTCTGTAAAGGGTCATCTTGATTGCAAGAACATCAGGATCATGTGCTGCTGTCTGTAAGAACTCTATGACCGGTTGAAAACTTTCGTATGGATGAAAAAGGATGATATCCCGTGTTTTTATTGCATTAAAAATATCGGCACCATGGGCCAGCCGCCCCGGTATATATGGCGCGTATGGGACATCTTTCAGGTCTGGCCTATTCAGTTTCATCATGCAAAAGAGGTCAGCAAAACCTATAGGCCCCCTGACTCTGTAGATCATATGCGGAAACCTTGCAAGTTTTGCTCCCATCATATCTGCAATCGATGAGATCATCTCTTCAGATATCTCGATTCTTACCGGGGCTCCTATCCATCGTTTGCCTATAGATTGTTCAACGGCGCTGAGCAGGTCATCTGCCTCGTCCTCTTCAATCTCAATGTCTGCATCGCGAGTAACCCTGAAAGGGTATGCCGCCACTATCTCCATTCCCGGGAAGAGAAGATCAAGGTTGTCGGCAATAATGTCTTCAAGAAAGATGAGTTCCAGGAGACTGGAGTTTCCCTTTGGTGGAGAGTCGCCAGGAATTTCAATAAGGCGCGGGAAGAGGTTGCTTGGTATCTTTACCCTTGCAAACAGTTCATCATGAGATCCAGGGCGTTTAAGAATTACAGCAAGGTTTAAAGCAAGGTTTGAAATGAAAGGGAAAGGGTGCGATTTGTCCAGGGCCAAGGGAGTCAGGACCGGAAATAACTCACGGAGGAAAAATTTTCTGAGTATCTTACGTTTTGAACCGTCCAGAGTGGATCGGTTATGAATGACAATACCATTTTTCTGCAGTTCCGGTATTATTTCTTCAAACCATACACGGGTCTGCTCTTCAAGTAATGGGACCAAATCCTTATTAATTCGTTCCAATTGTTCCATGGTGGTAAGGCCGTCAGGAGGTAGCTTTAATACTCCCTCAACCAGCTGATGGTGAAGTCCTGATACTCTGACCATGAAGAATTCGTCAAGGTTGTTTGAGAAGATGGCCAGGAATTTTATTCGCTCCAGGAGTGGATGAGAGAGATCTTTTGCCTCATCAAGAACATGCTGGTTAAACCGTATCCAGGATAGTTCCCGGTTTATATATAGCGCCGGATCAGAAAGCTGCAGGCCAGCCTGGTTTTTGTTCAAATCCACATCTCCACCCAACAGATCCATAACAATTGAATTCGATCTGAATATATTAAAGGTTGAGTCCTGGAGACGTGATTGAAAAATGTTTTCCGTAAAGGTGCATGGGCATATCGTGAAAGGTCCTGTGTCAGCCTGGTCAAATATATCTTCTTGTAGATGTAAGGAAAGCACATGGATGCTCAATTGAAACAGGACTTCCTTGCACGCTGGAATAATTATTTTCCAGGAGAGCCATTACCTATAACCTTCGAGATCTCATCTGATCCTCGCAATGTTATAAAAGCCCCTTCACCAGCGGGATGGAGATGCTTTATCTGCGATCTGACCAGGGTCAGGAATGGGACTGCTCTTGCCTTTAGTTCAGAATCTGTCACCTGCAATGGCGGAAAGCGTTATTGTGGGTTTGTTCCGGATATGTCTCCTGAGTTCAGGTTTTTTCTTTCGTATGGGATTGAAGGGAGACTTGAAGGTGAACGATATAAGAAAACTCCTGAGCTTGTCGACGAATGGCAGGAAAAGTTCAGGATGGTCCCTGCAGCCGGCAAGTATCTGGTTTTTAAAAGATGGGATCTTCTTGATGAAGATGACAGTCCGGAGGTGGTAATCTTTTTTGCAAGGGGTGAAACACTTTCAGGCCTCTTTACACTTGCTAATTATGACAGGGCCGATCCGTTCGGGGTTATTATGCCGATGGGATCTGGCTGCTCTTCAATTGTTTATTATCCATGGCATGAAGGGCAGACTGATGACCCAAAGGCTGTCATTGGTATGATGGATCCATCTGCAAGACCCTGCGTTCCTCTGGATACCATGACATTTGCTGTCCCGATGAAAAAATTTTCAGACATGGTCCGGGATATGAACGAGAGCTTCTTAACTACTTCAACCTGGGAGAAGGTCAGAGGAAAGATCGCCATGAGCCAGCAGAGATACAGGTAATCACAAACCCTTTTTTTTGTTGTTTCTCTAAACTTTTCATGTGAATTATCTGGAACAACTCATTGCATCCTCATTATTCCAAAGGATCTAACTTACAATGTCCAAAAATCTGTATGAGTAATTTTTTCAAAAAACCTTTACATTCCAGAGACGAAATTATGTAAATAACTAAAAGGATTCACCTGACTCACCATGAAATCATCAAAACATATCCTAATCCGAATGGTGCAGACTACCGGGCTTATTGCCTGTGTCATGTTTCTTCTTATTACCTGTGCACTTGCTGCAGAATCCACGGACACATCTGTATTTACATCAGATACCGGTGCAGTTCACTTTTTTTACACTCCTCTTTGCAGTTCATGCCATAAGGTAATGCCATTTATTGAAGAATATGCCAGATCGCATCCTGATGTTATTGTCCAATATCACAATATTGGTGATAATCCCGATGATCTCCTCTTGTTTGACAGTTTTCAAAAATTACACCCGGAGGAAAAATTATTCGTTCCTGTTGTGTTTATTGGTGACCGGGTGCTTCCTGGTGATGATATTATTTATTCACAGCTTGATGTCGTCGTGCAGGAGTATTTAGCACAGGAAAAAACCGGTAACTTTTCTTATCTTCCTGAATTGGATGAACCTGTCTTAATTAATTCCGGAATTTTATTGCTTGCGGCATTGGGAGAGGGGTTTAATCCATGCGGACTTTTAGTCCTTGCCCTGTTACTGGTCTCTTTAATGGCGTCCGATTCAAGAAAAACAATAATGCTTGTTGGATCTGCATTTATCCTGTCGTTCTTTACTGTCAGGGTATTATCAGGGTTTGCCATCTTTAGCGTTATTCAGTTACCTGGTATTGCCCATACATTTCTAATCGCTGCCGGTGTAATAGCGATAATTGCCGGTATATTCCAGATAAAGGATGGTTTGAAGAAGAAAAAAGATGCCCTTTTTTCAATCCCAAGGTCTAAAAAATCCACTATATCCAAGTATCTTAAGATGGCAGGCATTCCCGCAGGGTTCATTGTCGGGGCATTAACCGGGCTTTATGGGATGGCATGTACAGTAGGAATATACATCTCAATTCTTGGAATGATGTACAAGGATATGCATTCCGGGATTTTTTATCTTCTTGCATACAACTTCGTTGTGGTGCTCCCTCTCATCGCCATCCTACTGCTGGTAATTTTTGGCCTGTCTCCGGAAAAACTGAATTCATGGAGAGATGAAAGAAAATCACTTCTCCGAATCATTGTCGGAGTGATTATGCTTGTCATGGGAATAATCATACTGGTTCAGGTTTTTCTGTAACCTGGGTTTTCATCTCATTTATGCATGGACTTTTCCGGACAATTACCGGAATATTGATCTTCTTTATCAGCGAAATGATCTTAAATATGATAAAGCCTGGCAGTTATACACGAAATTTTTTCAAAGTATCCTTCCTGTTAATCCTGTTCCTGGTGCCCGCATGTTCTGGTGCAATTTTTCTTAAAAATGGTTCTGAGATCTCACGGGACGAAATTAATGATGTTATAATGAATAATCTCCATAACGAGGCAGAGTCCCCGTTCCCTGTCCAGTTCTTTTATACCACAAGCTGCGGTTCGTGCAGGGATGCACGTGAATATTTCATGTCGTTTATAAGAAAAAATCCATCTGTACCTGTTGAATTCAGAAACCTGGCAAGCAATGAAGAAAACAGGGGTTTATTAAACGAATATAAAAAGGAGTTTAGTGGAATAAAAATTTCTTATCCTGTTGTATTTATCGGGGACTTTGGAATAACTGGCAGTAGTGATATCATACATGTTACCGGGCAGATCGTAAGAGAATACCTTCTCCAGTTAAATTCATGATGAGTTTCCAGAAATCAATTTAAATCTCCACAGTTGTCATGATAATGTATGTTACCCGGGAGTCTCTTTTTAAATCGATATTTTCAAATTTAATAATTGCAAAAGATATGAAATAATCCCACCATGTGGCAGTTGTTCTTTCTGAAAATTTAAAATTATCCCCAGGTTATTCCTGATATCCTGTGCTCCTTCAAGGGTCAGGTTTCCAATCATCACGGATGGAACAGAAAGATGATTCAGGTGGAATTTTCTTTTGTATTCTTCAAATTTCGTCATGTTGGTGTCACCTTCAGCAAGATCATATCTGAATAATTCCAAATCCGGATGCTCCAATGAAAATGAATTCAGGTAATCATTGGCCATATGGCATGCACCGCAATGAGAATTTGAAAAGTAGACAACCTGACCGGGTTTTAAATCCCCCTGGACCAGTGAAGGTTCATACATGATGTATTCAGGCAGAGAACCAGATTCAATTTCACTTCCATTGATCGAGTAAACTGTACCTGCCACAGGGAAGACCGCAAGGCTAATCCAGATTAGCGCGATTAGAAAAATTATGACATGCTTATAAAATGACTTCATTAATTATCATCTGTGCAAACTAACATATTTTTGTTCCTAAACCGGTAAGCTTACAAATATTCAGATTTCTTTGCGTAAATACCATTGCAATGTATAGCAAAATTAGTCCTTAAACTCACGCACTCTTTTATCATACAATTAATCAGATAAAAAATGTGGTAATTTATTGGTAAATTTAAAAATCAAACCCAAAATTTTGAATTTTTCATAAATAAGAGAGATATGAATGTGTTCCTGATTAAACGTTTGTTCATCCAAACTACATGATTTGAAGGAATAATTCATTTCTGATCCTAAAAAATTATAAAATATCACGTTCTATTATCTGGTAAGTCTGCATTGATGTATAAGTGGCATCCATCATTTTGGGCCCGCAATGTTTAAGAATTCTTAAACTACACAATTATACGTCATTAGACTCAGGGGGGAATACATTGGTCATAAAACCCGTTTCCAAAAAAACAACGACAAAAAAATCTGTCTCCAAGGGGACAAGATCAGGAACTCAGAATGTGAAAGATGCCTCTTCTGATGTATATCTTCAGCAGATTATTGATGTACAGGCAAAACAGATACAGGTCATGGAGAAGATGATCCAATCACTTGATGCTGAAGTGAGAGAGATTAAAAAACTGGTTAAACCAGGTGTAAAAACAACACCTGCAGCTGTTACACCAAAATCGAAAGTATCTGCCAAAGATACAGTAAAGACTATTGGATCAGCTGCAAAAGCAAAAATACCTGATGTAAAAGCTGCATCCAAACCAGTAATTGAAGGCCTTGTTGAGATACCCCAGGAGATCTCAGACCGGATTAATGCCCTGACTGCACAAAAGAAAGTGACACAGACTCAGCTTGGAAAAGAGACCGATCTTTCGCAGAAGAAAATCCACGAGATTGCATCCAGGAAGGTCAGGGATCTTCACCAGGATGTGATAAACAGACTCACTGCAGTTATCAAAAAATACGAAGCTCAATAATCCTGCAACAATTTTTCCAGGTGTTTTGTTACAGGTGATTAATTACTGCAGGGTATGATGCTGAAAACCAGCGGTACAAAAAAAATCGTTCATCAGAGACGGAGATGGCAACCAAAGTGATGAACGGTTAAATTATCTGTACTTGGGATACTGGGTATATTGTACTCAGAATGGTACATACCTGCTAAATATTTGATAGTTGGGGAATCAGGAAAAATTTGTCTTTTACTAATTGATCATTTTTTCTTGTACTTTTGATACATATCCTCTCCAATACATTCTCTTGCATATTTACACCAACTGATACATGAGACGATGTCATTAAAAATCACCTGCCCACATGTGGGACAAGCAATCTTCATCTCATCAGAAAAAATTTCAATCTCCTCTCCGCAATTTGGACAGGTTTTCAAAGAAAGTGTGGGTGTTTTCAGACCCGCTGCTCCCGGACAACGATCAATCATAATATTTATCCGGCAATTAATCCAGATAGAGCTTCCGATTATAATATAATACAGAAAATTTTCTTATAACCATGAAGTGCATTTAATGTGCCCACCTTGGAATATTCTTCATATTATTTCGTTGATTTTAAACCGTTCAAATAAAGTTATTGTGTATCAGGTTTTGTAACAAGGACCGGAACCGGGCTTTTATGGACGATACCAGTGCTGACACTTCCGAGGATTAGCCTGTCCGCCATCCCTTTTCCTGTTGAACCAACAACAATCAGGTCAACCCCCGATGATGCAACATACTCAATCATTGCTTCAACAGGATCTCCCACTCGGGTATGAAAACCGATAATCATCCCTACTTTGGCTGCTAATTCCTTAACAAGATCCCTTATATGGTTCTCCTCCTGTTGAAGCATGCTGATAAACCGTACGTCACCTGA
>Ga0255347_1008438_pt1 | contig 10360 bp, 6 predicted proteins | sample wastewater_treat_2_FD_192479 | JGI IMG/M metagenome (GOLD analysis project Ga0255347, IMG submission 192479) | Wastewater microbial communities from Lulu Island WWTP, Vancouver, Canada - plant24 | ecosystem: Engineered > WWTP > Wastewater > Unclassified | place: Canada: Vancouver, British...
CGGGGTTAATCCCCGTTACCGTAGCGCGACTGTGTCCGGTTCTCACGGACTTCCCCATAGCTACAATTGTTAGGTCAATCAGAGATGCGCCGCAATCTTTGTCCAGCAATAATCCGAAAGAAGAAGGCGCGTTAAACTTACCGCGATAATCTTCTCCGTCTAAGTTTCATCAGACCGAGAATAATGATAAGAACTGAAATAACAGCTAAAGCTCCCGGTTCAGGAGAATTATACGTTTCGGCATACTCATTATCAAGAATTTCTTTTTCTTTGTCTTCCAGCTGTTTCCATTGATTTTCATTTTCAACCACCATATATGATGTACTTGAAGTGATGATTCCGGATTTTTTTGAACTCTCAATAAGACTCTTGAAAACTTCTCCTTCAGAATTGCTTTTATTTTTATCTTCTGAATAAAGATCGAATGCAGTTTTCATTATTCCTTCTGCATTTTCAGCATACAATTTATGGAAGTTTCCTTTTGTATCAGTATATGAAATAGAATCCAATGCATTTTTTTCAGCGAAATATAATATGGAATCATCACCAGGGAAGACTGAACTCACTCCATTTCCGAATAATACACGACGAACACCCTTAGATGATTTCTCTATTTCAGAAACAAAGATCGTTCCATTGGAAGTGAGATAAAAACCTTTTGTGTCAGGCGGAAGAAAGGCTGAAATGCTTTCATACTCCGATAAAATGTCATCAGTTGAAGGAGAAACTATCGCGAAAACCGGATATTCACTTTCTGATGTTTCATATCTGGATGAAATCTTATGAACTGCTTTTTTATAAAAAAAGACTCCTTGTTTATTATTTCTAATAAATGATTCCTTCTTTTTTATTTCACCTTTCACACTATTGATAGAAAGAAGTTTTCCTTCATTTACGATATAATTAACAAAACAGACGCTTGCAGATTCAATTTCCGGATTATTCCGTTTAACATAATCGGCCGTTGCAATAATATCATGTTTAGTTATAGTAGAATCTTTTGATAAATCCGCAATTACATAAAGAACAGGTTTGCGGTTTTCAATTTTGATATTTTTCGCAATTGATTCGGGAACATAAAAGACAGTTCCGGAATCGTTTTCAGTTTTAAGAAGTTTAGGTTCTGATGTTGAGTTTAATTTGACCGTTTCTTCCTGCAAAAAATGATTATCTGAAGTTCCCGTCTGGCATAGAAATTTAATCTTCGACAATGAACCTTTTGGGCAGATAAATTCTACAATACACTCTCTTTTTTCATTTTCCCGAAAAGGAAAAACATCAAATCTCAATTCATTATCAGAATGATAATAAATTACTGCCGGATCCTGTGCGCGTCTTTTAATTTCATTAAAGACCCAGACGGCACTTGTCTTTTCATAAATTCTTCCCTGTTCGAATTTATCTCCGATTTTAAGTTTAAGTCCTGACACAAAAACACCGTCCGGAATTATAATTTTTCCGCGAAAACCGTCATTTCGGGATTCTCCTGTTAATTCTTTCATTTTAATTTTTACTGAATGTTTTTCAGTACTTCCTTCAACAGAAGAAAATACTTCATCTACGGATTCTATTAAAGCATCAGAAAGTATTTTCTCTTTTTTAACAATAAAGGATTCCCTGACATTATACGCACGGCTTCCGAAAACAGAAAAATCAGTTATACCCTTTATATTTTCTAAAATATTGCGTGTAGAATCTCCGTAAAAAACTTCGAACATCTCATCCATTTTGTTTTGAGGGAGAGTTTTTTTTGAAAGCTGAACAATAATTGAGGAAAGAACAGGAAGACCATTACCATTTTTTTCGCGATACATTTTTGATAATGAATCCTTTATCATAAACAACGGATACTTCAATTCTTCGTCAGATTTATCATTGAGAACATATTTAGAGGCATTCTGAAGAATTTTGTACTCAGCGTATTTTTTTGCCACATAGAATGAAGGCAGAACAAGAAGTAAAGTAATCACTGCGATTATTGTCTTCATTTTCCCGAATACCGCAGAATAAAAACAAAAGTCTTTCCGTAATTTTGAAATGTGAATTAATAAAAGAAATGCCGGAGACAATAAAATAATTCCTGTTCCGAACAAAAGAATTAAAAGAAACGAAAAAGGAATAGCCGGGGCAAGTATTATGAAGAAATAAACAACAAACGGGATAAGTATTACTCTTAATACAGATAAACAGATGTTAATTTTTTTATTTGCAGTTTCAGGAATTGATACAGCTAACGCATTTATGAATGTCAGCAGATATATGCCCGAATATTGAAAATTACCGGGAAAAGGAATTACTAAATTTAAAAGAAGTCCGGCAAAAGGAAGAAAGAATCCGCCAACTATTCCTATAAAAAGATTCCTTTGAAACTTGTATTTTTCTGTTTTCATTATAATAAATGAAAGTATACGCACAAAGGCAATTAATGAGAAAAGAGAACATGCCAAAAATATTATAATGAAGCTGCCGCCAATCAGATTTGATGATGAAGAATAAAACGAACCGATAATAGCTAAAATAAAGCCTAAAAGACCAAACCATAATAATGGGAAAAGAATTCCTGAAATAGAAATGAGAACAATTTCTTTGATCGAACTTTTTTCTATCCTCCACATCGAAGCGGACAAAAGAGGATATATTACTGAAGAAGCCATGCATGCAAACTGAAGATATAACAGGTGATCTTCAATTATAAGCTTAGAAGAGAATTTTCCAATTATCTTATAATTTTCAAGAAAATAAAAACCCATAAATGCACAGGCAGATAACATGAGTAAGACGTTTAACACAACAGGGATATAGGCTTTTCTATTTTTTATAATCACCGATTCCCTGAAAATGATTGATGCAAAAAGAAACGGCAGAAATTGCAAAATAAAACTTGCGAGAATAACTCTTAGATTTAATTCCGATAAATTATTTTTTGATATAATATAAAACGAATTCGCATTTACTGCAAAAAGAAACAATTGCGGAAGCAAAAGGAATACAACTGCGAATAATTTACCTGAAACAAATTCTTTTAAATCAATCAAGGATATATTCTTTTTCATTTGAAATTCTCCCGTATATTTTATAAATAAGAAGTAATGCCGGAATAAAAATCATCATTCCGACAGACATGTGAATAACAGAATGAAATGAACTATTTAAGTGTTTTCCCGCAAATGAAGAAGCGTATAATGCAGAAACGATTCTTATCGAATTTACTGCAATGCAGACAATCCATACCGGCAAAGCCAGAAGAATCTGCGACAAAACCGTTTCCAGAAAAGAAAGCTTTTTGAGCCTTAAATAAAAAATCATGCTGAAAGAAATAATAAAGAAACTGAAACCGCTGCATGAATCTATAAGCCGGACAGTGCCAAAAGAAGTATGAATGATATTAAAACCGCCTTCTTCAGTCATCGGAGACATTAAGTAAACTGATGAAAGAATACCCGAGGGCACAAGAAACAGACTGTTAACAAGATCCGGATATATTTTACCTATCGTATTAAGAATAAAAAATAAAGATACTGCAGATAGAATCTTTCTGCTCCGGTAAAGATTTCTGATTATACAAATAACTCTCCACAGAAAATTATCAAAACTGGAATTTTCACTTCTCATTTCTCCTCCTGAAATCTGCTTAAAAGCAACTTCCGGGAATAAAACTAAGAGTTAATGTGAAAAAAGTATGAAAAGAGAGTGAAACGGCTGTGAAAAATATCGATCTATCATAACGATACGAAATCTTTTTGAACTTGACTATTATATAATAACTGAAGTACAAACAATCAACATTCAGTCATAAACTAATGCATTTTATCTACAAAAGGAGATTTGTTAGCAATGTCAAAATACATCTGCCTTTTACTGTTTTTTTTCTCTTTAATATCCTGCTCTAACCGAGATAATAATGAATCAAGTAATAAAGATTTATTTTCCAGAACTGATGTCTCCAAAACTGCATATTTAGATATTGAGTTTAATAATCCGGATGAATTGAGAAGTAATGTTTACAAAAAACTGCATGATTTTAATGCCATGATTATTTCTGAATCATGGAGCAACAGGGGAAAACCCGATGAAAAAGGCAATATGACTATACTTATCCCTTCCTCCTCTTTTCTAGACATGATTGAATGGATAAAAAACAGCTATGTGATAGATTCCATAGATATGAGAGCCGGAGAGTTTGACATTAATTCATATAAAGAGGATGCAGAGAAAAAGAATCTAATAAATAAAAATATTGCTTATTCACAAATATATTTAGATGTCGTAAAAACAAAAAGTCTTTTAGGATGTTTTTTTATCGGCTGCGGAGATGCCAAAACCGCTCTTGAATACAGTTTACAGACAATAGTCCCGGTTATTCTTTTTCTTCTACCATATACTTTAGTCATTATAAGTTTTATTCTAATAATCAAATTTATTTTACGAAAGCTGAAAAGAAAAATATTTAAGTGAACAAATTATTAAAGCGGATATGTCCGCATTCCAATCATAACAGAATTTCATGCGGATAGAGAATAAACTTTTTAATAAGCTCTTATTGCACAACTTTTAACATAAGAAAAACTGTTGACACTTAATGCAGTAAAATCTGAACTTTTTATGTTCTGCATTAATAGGCATTGCTTTAACTTTACTAAATCCGGGATCATCAATAATTTTAAAATGACTAAGTCAAATAACAAGAAAATAATCTTTTTAAATACAGTTTTTGTTATTTCCGAGACTATTATTAATAAATTTGCCTTTTTTATTATAAACATAATTGTATCCCGCTATTTGAAAGAAGTAAGGTTCGGAGAATATGCAACAGCATTAGGATTTGCAACTTATTTTGCAATGTTTTCCGACATAGGAATAAATACAACACTTGTAAGGATGATAATAAAAGATCCCGAGCACGAAAGAAACCATATTACAAATGCTTTTCTCATTAAAACCGGGCTTGCCGTATTGAGCTATATTGCACTTTGTATTTCTCTATATTTTATTTATTATCCTACCGGTCAATTTGACATTATATATCTGACATTAATTTTCGGAATTGTCAGAATTGGAAATGATTACATGAGCACGTTTTATGCAATATTTACGGCTCATGACAAATTCAGAAGTTCAAGTATAATCAATAGCTGCTTCTCGATTTTATTTCTATTATCAACAGCTCTGGTTGTTTTTTTCGCAGGAAATTACTATCATATAGCTTTATCAAGAATGCTGATAGTTATAGCTTTTACAACAGGCTTCATCATATATGTAACTAATAAATATGTATTTTGTTTCTCCTTTGCAAAGTTTAAGGAATTTCTGAATTTTGCTTTCTTTTTCGGATTAGGAAATGTAATTCAGAATTCATTATACCGCTTAAACGTGATGCTTGTTCCTGTCCTTACAGCGCCTATATACGGCGGTTTTTTCTCCAACGCTTTCATTTTCTTTTCCTCTTTAATATTCGTTCCCGGAAGTCTTGGAAGAGTTTTGATTTCTTATCTTTATAAACATAAGGAAGATAAAAATAAATATCAGTTCGTTTATGATACTTATTCAAAAATACTTATAGTTCTTTCTTTCTATATCTCCATCATCACTTTCTTTTATGCTGAAGAAATAGTACTTCTTATCTACGGAAAGAAGTTTCTTCCATCTGCACAGCCTTTAAGAATAATTGCTTTGGCAATACCCAGCCTGTTTATCATATCAGATTCAATTATGACGGGTATGGATAAACAAAAAGAAAGAACCCGGATATTAATAAAAGCATTGATTGTTAATGTTATATTAAATGCCGTACTTATTAAGTTTTTTTCAATGACAGGGGCAGCCGTTGCAGTGATCGCAACTCAGGTATTTCTCAGTTTAAATTATACTTGGTATCTGAAGAAAAATAGGATAATCAAATTCAAGAGACATTTCACAAATGTCATAAAAACGATAGCAATTACCGGAATATGTGCGATCGTTCATTACTATTTAACTCAAGGATTAAACCCGATTTTTGGCGGAATTATAATCTCTGCCATTTATCTTCTTTTGGTAATGTGTATTATTTTCGAAAAAGATGACATTAGAATAATTAAAAATATAATCGGGAAGCAGTAGAAACGGTTAAACGTTGCCTCTGCTTCCCTTATATCTCACTTGCTTAAACCCAGAGCCTTATCTATACGAATCTTGTTTACAGACAGAATCTCTCCTGTTTCAACTCGATACATCTTTATAAACAGCTCATAATATCCTTCTTTCGAATAAAGATTGCTTCCTATCAGAATTTTAGCACCTAACATTTTTCCGAGTTTTACAGCACTTTCCTCTGATGTTATTCCCGTATTCTGAAGCTCAATCTCTTCAAGAATCTTCTGTAAATTCTTTCTTTCAACAAGCTTAAACGTTTTATTCGCCGCTAAAGAAAAATTGGCCTGTTCAGCGAAGTATTCCGCATTAGCAGCATTTTTTTTATCAGAAGTGATTACAGGTAGAAGGCTCACAGGAGTACCCGCATCTATTTTTATTGTCGAATAATCCACAAGCTGTGAAAGAGCCATATCAAAAAGCTTCTTCAGGGTTTCTTCATTTTTTTCAGATTGAATCTTTTTCGCTTCAATGTATTCATCATCTTTTTCAAGCGGTTTGTCAGAAAGATTGGAAAGCTCTTCCTTTGCAAATTTTATGATTATCGCTTCAAGTTTATCCGTCTGAAAATTCGCACCTGTGTGATGACTGACGCTTCCTTCTTTTCCGCCTTCACTCTCACCTTTTTCTCCGTAAGTTAGAAAAATATATTTACCGTAAGTGTACTGTGAAATCTGCCTGAGCACATATTCTCCATCAAGATCAAGACCGCCTGTTCCCACAGAGAAAATCTTGATTCCCTTTTTTCTGGCTTCACGAGCGGCATCAACATATGTGAACTTCTGCTCATAATCCAGATGAGGCGCCGCATCTGTTATCGCGTAAACGAGACGTATTCCGTTTTTATTCCATCCGATTTTATTCACGGCATCATCCAGTGCGCTTTGAAGATCTTCAGGAGTATCTCCTCCTCCGTTCGCTTCAACCTTCGCAAGCTCATTTTGAAATCCGTCAAGATCGGAAGTTAAAGGAATTATTTTCGTCACATAATCATCCCCCTTATCGCGGTAAAGAATCATGCCGAAACGGATTTCGGGTTTGGCAGGCATCGCAGCGAGATTGTTGTTAATTATCTCAATCGTCTGCTTCAAACGGGCGATTTCCTCTCCCATGCTTCCGGTGGTATCCATAATGAAAAGAAGATCCAGCGGAATATTTTTCTGAGATACACGCTTGATATCAAGCTTCACGTTAACATCACGGCTTCCCTTCCGGGATATGGTGATATATTTTTTACTCTGGGCGTAAACTACTTCGCAATTATACGATGCATCATTTTTATTATGCTCAGATGGGAAAAACAAAAAGCTTCCGTCGGAATAGGTTTTTCCGGACGCGATCTCCTTCTGCCCGGCTTTAACTTTTACAAGAGCATTCGCTACGGATTTCCCTTCAGAATCAACGACTCTGATTATAATGCGCTCGGAAACATTAATCGGATGATGATTTGCCTTTTTATAATCCTCAAGGAATTTTATGAAATAACCATACTGTTTGTTGTCGTCTGAAAAAGAAGCTTTAAGACCTGACGCCGAAGCACCTCCGTTTTTTCTAGCGGGAGATACTTCTGATGCAGTTCTTTCCGGTGATGATTTTTTTAATTCTGCTGAATAGTCCTTATCCATTGTCTTTGGTTCAGGCGGAGAAAATAAACCGGCATCATCTGCACCGGTTTTGCCGCCGCTGCGAACTTCAAGCTCTTCGGTTTTTTTAGATTTTCCTGCACTAACATCATCTTTTGAAGTTGGTTTTTCTATAGTTTCAGGTTCTTTTACTGCGGAACCTCCAGCACAGGCACAGATCAATATAAAAACAAAACTCAACAGTAACGCTGTTTTTCTCATATATCCTCCGAAATATTATTCACATTAATTATTAACATTTTATTATTATACTTAATAATAATCAATAAGAAATAAATGAAGATTCGGGATGATCGGCAGGCTTCTAATTATTCCAACTTGCCAAAGCGTTTGAAGACAAGATACTCTTTTCAGTATATGTTATCTTATAATCGATTTTGATTATGTAGAGAATGTGAAGAAGATTCCTATCAGAGTGATTTTTCTCTTCTATATAAAACTTATAATCAGTTGACACACTCTATTATTATGTTAATAAAGATTTTTAAAATCAAAAAAATGGAGACTCCCGATGAACAAAATAATTTTTATTATTTTAGTTTTAATTATTTCTTTAAACTTATTCGCAGATACATCTTTCATAATTTTACCTGATGGGAAAATGGTCGCAGTTTCAAATTATTCACTAAGATATGACAAAACAATAGACTATGCTGAATTTGTAAGCCCTGAATTATTTGAAACCAAAGCCGGAAACTTTAAAGCTTATAAAGTTTTTTATGACGAGAAAAATAATCTTAAAAAACTTCTGCTATTTGAAACTCAAGATATAAAAATTTCTTCAAACAATCTAAAGATTGATGAAATTGATTTTTATGAAAATGGTGAAGCAAAATCCATTCATCTGATCGAACCTCAGATTTTAAAAATATCTATTGGAAAAATTCTCGTAATTAATACCATTGAATTATATCAAAACGGAATTATTCAGTCTGTTAATCTAAATGACATTCAAACTATTGCTTCCCCTGCAGGAAATATTGATGTAAAAAATTATATTAATTTTAACGACAATGGGACAATTCAATTAACAGAACTAAATTCTACCGTAAAAACAAAATCTTCAATTGGAACAATAACCTTAAAAGAATATATCGGATTTTTCTCAAACGGTAATATTAAAGAAGGAAAAATTGCAGATGATTTAATACACTTAAACAAAAGTAATGCTAAAGGTTCTTTTTCAAACGTATTAATTTCTTTTTTTTCAAACGAACAGATAAAATCAATTGCATCGGAATTCAATGAAAGTTTTACTATTAAAACAAATTTTGGAACTCTAAAAGTAAAATCTATTAATTTCTATAAATCTGGTGAAATCAGTAAAATTCAGCTCGATGAACCTCATATAATAAAAACTCAATTTGGTCCTTATGAGTTCCAACAAAATGAAAATATTATTCTTTATAAAAATGGTTTTATAAAAGAGCTTTTTTGCCAAAAAGAATTTAAACTTAAAACTCCCGTAGGCAAATTTGGTACCGATAAAGCCACTTTTTATCCTAATGGAAAAATTCAATCAATTGATTGGTCTGAATATCAATACATTGAAACTCCAGTTGGGAATTTTGAATGTAATAATGTTTCATTTTTCAACAATGGCAAAATTAAAGAAGTATATTTTTACCCTACCATGGAGTCACCTATAATTGATACCGGAAAAGGCGGAATGCTTTTAAACAAGGCTGAATTTTTTGAAAGCGGCAAAATCAAATATGCTAATATTGTTAATCAGACATCTACTGTCAAATCGCTTTATGGCAAAATTGATATATGGACTGAAATTTCCTTTTATGAAAACGGAAATTTTAAGACAATATGCCAAGCAAGTTGTTTATTTGTGAAAAACAAATTCGGAACAATTCAATTTGGAAGCGACTTAGAATTTTATCCGAATGGCACACTTAAAAGCGGAAAAGTTCATCACTCAAAAGATTATAACATAAATTTTCCTGAAGCCACTATTACAATATCTTTTATTTCATTCTATAATAATGGGAACATTCATGAAATAGAACCTGTAAGTAGTAAAGTAAATACCAATTACTGCAGTTTTTCTATAAACAAAATAATTATGAATAGAAACATGAAACTAAAAGCATTGTCTCGCTTCAAATAATTTGAACATTTTGAAAATAAATTAAGAGACAACCTCCAAGTATTCCTTATTTTTCGCCACACGGTATTTTTTTGCAAGTATTAACTTTCTTTTTCGCTCATTCAATATTTCTATGTCCCGCCCAAAAAACATGTCGGCTGGACGTAGATATCTAATTCCCGAATGAAGTCTGTCATAATTGTATTCATAAACATAATCATTCAAAATTCTCCATGCTTCAGAATAGCTCTGAGGATAATATTTTCTTACAGCTTCATTTTTCACAATCCCGTTCAGTCGTTCGATCTTTCCGTTTGTTTGCGGATGACTTCTTCTCGTATGAACAGGTCTTATGTTTATCCGGCTTAGCATAGTTTTGAAATCCTTCGATATAAACTGAGATCCGTTATCCATTATCATCATAGGATTAACGTAAGGATATTTTTCCTTCACTCTCTGTATGAAAAGGGATACTGAATGTTCTGTCATG
>Ga0255347_1008443_pt1 | contig 10356 bp, 6 predicted proteins | sample wastewater_treat_2_FD_192479 | JGI IMG/M metagenome (GOLD analysis project Ga0255347, IMG submission 192479) | Wastewater microbial communities from Lulu Island WWTP, Vancouver, Canada - plant24 | ecosystem: Engineered > WWTP > Wastewater > Unclassified | place: Canada: Vancouver, British...
CGCGATTACATTCACGTCATGGACCTCGCGCGCGCGCACCTCCTGACGCTCGACGCCCTTCGGCGCGGCGGCGGGAGCAAAATATACAACCTCGGCAACGGGCGCGGCTTCTCGGTGGAAGAGGTCGTCGACGCCTGCCGCTCGGTCACCGGCCTGCCCATAAAGGTCGTGCGCGCCCCGCGGAGGGCCGGCGACCCGGCACGGCTGATCGCGTCGTCGGACAGGGCCAGGCAGGAACTCGGCTGGACTCCGCACTACCAGTCACTGGAGTCGATCGTCGAGACCTCCTGGAGATGGCACAGGAAGAGAAGAGGGGGCCGGACGGCATGAGCCCGGACTCCGCGGTCAGGGCAATTGACGGGCTGGTCGACTACGGGCGCAGGATCGGACTGCTGGGGGAGCTCGACGACATAGTTGCCAAAAACTCCCTGCTGGGGCTGTTCGGGATCGACGAGCCCGTCCAGGGTTCTGCCGAGGATGAGGGCTTCGCCGACGAGATGGAGTGCATCGAGGGGTTGAGGCAATTCGCGGAGGAGAGGCGTATTCCCCACCTCGACCTCCCCCCGGAGAAGTTTGTCAGCCGAATAATGGGTCGCCTGACGCCGAGGAACTCCGAGGTCGCGCGGGACTTCCGCCGCAGGCTGAAGGACGAGGGCCCGGCGGCCGCGATCGACTGGCTGTATCGCTTCTCCACGGACACCAAGTATGTACGGATGGACCTTGTGTCGCTCGACAGGAAGTGGACGGCCGCGACCAGGTGGGGTGAGATGCAGATCACGATAAACCGCTCCAAGCCGGAGAAGGACCCGCGGGACATCAGGGCAGCGGTCGAGAGCGCCGGTGCCGAGCGCTACCCCAAATGCCTGCTGTGCGCGGAGAACGTCGGCTACGAGGGGCGCCCAGGGCACCCCGAGCGAAGCAACCACCGGATCGTGCCGCTCAAGCTGACGGGAGAGCGGTGGTACCTCCAGTTCTCCCCCTACGTCTACTACCACCAGCACTGCATCGTCTTCTCGGCGGAGCACCGGCCGATGAAGGTCGACGGCTCGGCCCTGTCACGAATCTGCGAGTTCCTGACGATCTTCCCCGGCCTGTTCATCGGCTCCAACGCCGACCTCCCGATAGTCGGGGGCTCCATACTGAGCCACGACCACTTCCAGGGGGGGGCATGGAAGTTCCCGATGGACGACGCGCCCCCCTCGAAGAGCTGGCGCGAGGGGACGGTCACGGTGGAGCATCTGCGCTGGCCGATGACCACCCTTCGCCTTAGGTGCAACGAGACATCTCTCCTCCTCTCCCTGGCGGAGAAGCTGCTGCTCTCATGGCGCAACCACGACGACCCCGAGAACGAGATCATCGCGAGGAGCCCGGAGGACGGCGAGCCGCACAACACGATGACCGTCATAGGCAGGCGCAGGGGGGAATCCTACGAGCTGGACCTCGTACTGCGAAACAACCGCTGCGACGCCCTTCACCCCGACGGGATCTTTCACGCGCATTCCGAGAGGCACCACATCAAAAAGGAGAACATCGGCCTGATCGAGACCATGGGACTGGCCATACTTCCGCCGCGTCTCGAGTCGAGCCTCGCCGAAGTCCAGTCGCTCCTGGGCGGTCAAAAGAGGCTCGCGGATCTGCCGGAGGACTTCCCCCACCGGGAGTGGGCTCGGAGTCTGCTCTCCGGCGCGGGGGGCCTCCTGTCCCCCGACGAGGCTCTGGAGAGGGTGCAGCACGAGGTAGGCGTCGTCTTCTCCGAGGTACTCGAGGACTGCGGGGTTTTCAAGCCCACTCGCGAGGGGGAGTCTGGGCTGGACAGGTTCCTATCCTCCTGCGCGACGGACTGGGGGCTGGAGCTGACGCCGGTCTAGGCCGGGGCGGCGCAACTCGACCGGTCGCGATGGCGGATTAAACGCGCAGGGCGGCCGGCCGCCCTGCGCTTATTCGAGCGTTAAGTTCGAGGCCTTGAGAGAAATCCCTCAGGCCTTGCCTATCATCATCTCCGGCAGCCATGTGATGATGCCGGGGAAGATAGAACAGATCACCAACACGAGCATGATGATCAGTATGAACGGGATGACGCCCCATATTATGTCCCCGATGGTCACTCCCAGCTCCTTCGGCGCGGTCCCCTTCAGCACGAAGATGGACATGGCCATCGGCGGCGTCTGGAAGGCCATCTGCATGTTGATGCAGACCATCATCCCGGCCCACAGCGGGTTGAAGCCCAGCGACTCGAGGATCGGGGAGAATACCGGCACCACGATGAAGACTATGCCGATCCACTCGATGAACATCCCGAGCAGGAAGACTATCGCCATTATCACGAAGAAGGACATCCACTTCCCGCCCGGCACCGACAGGATGAACTCGGCCACGACATCCCCGGCCCCGGCGTTCATGAAGATGCCGACGAAGGCGTAGCACATGGCGGCTATCGTGACCACGAAGGCGCTGACGCGCATGGTCTCGATCATCGCCTGACGCATCAGCCCCCAGCTGAACTTTCGGTAGGCGATCGCGAGCATTATCGCCGCGGTGCAGCCTACCGCCGCCGCCTCTGTCGGAGGGGCTATCCCTGCGAAGATGGTCCCGAGCACCGCTATGATCAGGAGAAGCGGCGGAACCAGGGACTTCAACAGTCGGAACAGCTTGGCCGAGTCGAACGGAGACATCTGGTCCTCCGGTATCGCCGGCCCTAGGGCGGGGTTGATCCTGCACCTGATCACCACGTAGAGAATGTACAGGGCCGACAGCAGCAGCCCGGGGAAGACCGCGCCCATGAACATCTGCCCCACCGACAGGCCCGCCTGGGGCGCGTACACCACCAGCATGATGCTGGGCGGTATCAGTATGCCCAGCGTTCCAGCGGCCACTATGGATCCCGACGCTAGAGACTTGTCGTACCCCCTGTTTATCATCGGGGCCAGCGCGATAAGGGTCAGGATGGTCACCGACGCCGCGATCACGCCGAGACAGGCGGCCAGGATCGTGCCGAAGATTATCGTGACCACCGCCAGCCCGCCCCTGAGCCTGCCCATAGCCTCGTACAGGCACTGGTAGAGGTCTTTCGTGACCCCCGAGTGTTGCAGGATCACCCCCATGAAGGTAAACAGGGGGACCGCAAGGTACGGGTAGTTGAGCGACAGGTCGTAGAAGCGGCTGTACAGTATGTGGAAGGTGACCGTCGGGCCGAATACCGCCAGTCCGGTGAAGAAGGCCACGCTCCCTATGACGAAGGCGATGGGGAATCCGGTCATCACGAGGACGAAGACTCCCCCCAGCATTAAGACGGTTATTGCCTCGGCGCTGAGTTCAATCAAGAGTCTCACCCCTGATGGTAAAGTATAGGTCCCTCGCGAAATTTGCGGTCCCCTGAAGCACCAGCAGCAACAGGCCCACCGCGAAGACAGTCCGGTACGGACCCGCGGGAGGGTACCAGAAGCTGTTGAAGAAGACCTCGTTTATCCTCCACGCCCGCACCGCCCAGGTGACGGACAGCCAGAGCATGACTCCCATGAGCGGGAAGAAGAGGAACAGGGAGCAGAGGACGTTCATGAACGCCTTCCCCCTGTCGGGCAGCATGTTGTAGAACATGTCCACGCGGGTGTGGGAGTCGCGGAGGTAGTCGAAGGAGGCGCCCAGCATGTACAGGGCGCCCCCCGCCATGCACAGGGTATCATACGCCCAGATGGTCGGAGCGTCGAAAAAGTGCCTGGCCACGGCCTCGTAGGTCCCGGCGAACACAAGGATGAGGGAGCACCACTTCCCCACGGCTCCCGACAGCTCGCTCAGCGCGTCGATTTTTTTAAGCAAACGTTTCAAAGAGGTCATTCCCTTTCTCCTTGCGTCCGTCCGTTGGCCTACCTCATGGATTCGTAGGACTCACCGTACTTCTTCATCGAGTTGTAGATCTCGCCGAAGATCGGGGGCTCGCTCGCGACCTTCTCCTCGTAGAACTTCGCGGCCTCGGCGGCCAGCGCCTTGTTGACCTCGTCCGGTATCTTGACGACCTTGTTGCCGGCCTCCTTGAACTTTTCGAGGGCCAGTATCGACTCGTACACCAGGAACTCGTGCTGCGCCTGGGTGTACTTGTCCACGAAAGTCTGGACCAGCAGCTGCAGATCCTTCGGCAGTTCGTTCCAGGCGTCCTTGTTGACGAAGAAGACCTGCGGATCGCACGGGGCGCGCACCGGGGAGAGGTAGACGTACTCGGCCACCTCGTTGAAGTGCATGTTCCAGTTGGAGGCCAGCGTCGAGTACTCGAAGGCGTCGATCGTCCCGCGCTTCATAGCCTCGTAGAGCTCGCCGCCAGGGATGATGACCGTGGCCATACCCATCCTCTGGAGAATCTCGCCTCCGTCGCCCATGCAGCGCGCCTTGATCGACTTCAGGTCCTCGACGCTCTCGATCTTCTTCTTCGAGTGGAAGAAGACCTCCTCGGGGAGCGGCGAGAGGGCGCCGGGGAAGGTCATCACGTTGTACCCCTCCATCATCTTGTTCATCAGGTCCGCTCCGCCGCCGTAGTTGAACCACGTCCTGAGCGCCTCGCCCGCCAGCGCGCCCGGCCGGGAGCTGATAAGGCCCGCCGCCGACCACTTGTCGAGGTTGTACATGGGGCAGGTGTAGCAGAGCTGGAGGACGTTCTCATGGACGGCGTCAAGCTCCTTGTACGCAGGCACTATGGAGCCGCCCACGAACGGCTTGATCTCGAGCCTTCCGCCAGAGGCCTCCGTGATCGCCTTGCAGAGCATGTCGTGATAGATCTGCGAGGGGTCCGAGGCGGGGCCGTGGCCCGAGGAGCGCCACACAATCTTCTTCGCCTCCTCCGCGCCCGCGGCCGACGCGAACGCGCCGACCAGGAGCACCAGCAGGAGCAACGCTAGACAACTCTTTCTCGATCCTGACATCATAAAACCTCCCTTGAACTTGTATTGCCCCAGGGCGCCGCCCATTTCAGGCGGGCCCGACAGGCCACGCAACTATTCCGATCTCCCGGTCAACCGTCCAGCTCCCCCGGGAGCCTGGCAACTATTTCGCGCAGGGATGCGGCCGCGCTGCCGGCGCTCTCAAGCCGGGCCCTCTGCTCCGGGCTCAACTCCGCATCCTTGAGCAGCTCAAGGTCGGCTACCAGGCCGTCGATGGAGGGGCGGATCTCACTGTTGAAGGCCTCCATGAACCGTCCCCTCGCCGCCCCCGCTCTCTCGGCCTCCCTCAGCAGCTCCTCCGCCCGGTCGCTCGCCGCGCGAGTCAGGCGTCCAGCCTCTCTTCTCGCGACGACCTCCTCGCTCAGCTCCTGGACGGCGTCGTTCAACCTCCCCGCTACCGTAGTAAAAGAAGACGACAGCTCGTCTATCTCCGTTATGCGACACCCGGACGGCAGGTCTGCGATGAGTCCTCCCCTGGCGACCAGACCCGCCGCGTCCCTGAGCCTCAGGATCGGGCCTGCAATCCTTCGTGCGAGGAACAGTCCCGCGGCCAGGGAGAAGAGGAGTCCCGCGGAGAGGGCGAGCAAGAACCTCCAGTCGTCACCGGCCTGGCACCCGGCCGACAGCGCGCTCTCAGGCGCCGCCACGACCACGGTCCAGTCCAGATCCCCCGGCCCTCGCACCGGGACGGCTCGAACGTGGAAGTATCTCCCGTCCGGATCAATCAAGACCCTTCCGCTGCACGCGGAGTGCCCGCTCGGCTCCCTTGCCGTCACGAAGGCGGCCGCCGCTCGAATCTCGGGGCTGGCGCTCTCCGAGGCCGCGATCCTGCGGAGTTTTCCCTCCTCCGTGAGGACTACCGTCTTCTCCCCGGTCGAAGACGCCGTAAGCAGACCCGACCCGTCCAGCACGAAAACAACCTCGTCTCCCAGATGCAGGGTCTGCAGGAAGCCCGACAGCTGCAGCATGGAGATGTCCACAGCCACAACCCCGAGAATACTACCGCTTCTGTCGAACACCGGGCGGCTGGCCGTGACCACCATGTCCTGGCCGGTGAAGAGGACGTAGACGTCGCTCCACGCGGCGCCGCCGCTGGTGAGGGCTCGCATGTACCAATCCCTTGTCCTGCCGTCGAAGTCCGGGACCTCCGCAAGCAGCTTCCCCCTCCTGCCGTCCTTGTCGATAGCGTACTTTCTAAACGTCCCGGCCGCTCCGCCCTCGGTCGTTATCACGTATCGGGAGTCATACGGCGCCTCCCTGCCGCTGTCGACGAGGCCGCCTCGGTTGTTGCCGAAGTATATGCTGGTCAGAGGCTGGAAGATGTCCACCTGCCGCCGGAACAAATGCTCCAGGGCGCCCTCGTCGTCGACGGACAGAATGCCCTCCCCGAGCACGTACGAGTTGAGACGGTTGACGATGTACGGTATGTGCAGAAATTCTTCGATGTGCGACACGACGCGCTCCGCGATCTCGTCGGCTATGCGGACGGACGCCTCCATGCCTCCGCGCCTTGCACTTACCCACGACATGTAGAGGGGCAGACCCGCGGAGACCAGGACGAGCAGGAGCACGGAGAAAACCAGCGTGCCCCGCAAAGGCAGAGAGATTGTCTTCTTCCTAGCACCGTTCATTGGCATCAACCCTTTGCACTATTAAAGCTATTGCTTGCGCCGTCTACCTGCCGAGCTTCTTCTCGGCCGCCCGAGCCGTTACGGTCCTCATAGTCAAGTCCGCGGCCACGCCCCTTGTCAGGGGCAAATCCGGCATGAGGCCCCCCGTCGCGGCTAGTCGCGCGAATACCCCCCGCCGCCAGAGAAAGTCGACCGGGCCGGCCAGCCTGGACTCGGGCGGCACATCCTGGAAGCGCTGCTCAGGCTCCTCGTACGACGCTTTGTACCCGATGATCCGAGCCAGCGCGTCCACGAAATCCCCCCTCGAAATGAAGGAGTTCCTCCCGAACTCGGGGAGGGCGTACAGAGCCAGCCTGGGTTCCTCGCCGAACGCCTTGTGAAGCAATTCCTCCGCCTCGTGCCTGGCAAGCGGCTCGTCGACCCCGAACACCCCCCTGTCCAGTCCGAACAGGCGGGCGAGGACCACCCTGTTGTTGTATATATCGTCTATCTTGGCCGACGGAGACGATGGCAGGTCCAGCGCCTCGAACCATCCGTAAAGGTTCGACATCTGCACCCCCGGCCACATCAGGTGGTTGCGGGGCACGTCGTGATACTCGCACAGCGAGAGCGCGCTTCCCGCGTCCAACAGATGCTGCTGGACCAGGCGCGGGTCCAGGTCCCTGGGGCGAATGCCGAGCCTGGCCGACAGGGCCGCGATCGTGCCGGCGGCCTGCCCGGTGAGCATGGAAATCGGCTGCAGTCGCAGCGCTCCGCTGACTAGTCGCGACATGGACAGGTTCTTCTCCGCCGCGACAAGCCCGTCCACCTCGACCGGCACGAAGCTGCCGAATGGCACCTGGAAGGGTCCTATTGGCATGTCGGTGCGTATGGACGCCGAGCTCTCGCCGAACTCGGGCTCCATGTCCGAGTCCTCGTCCCCGGCGTGCAGGTCGAGGATGTAACCGCCTATCGCCATGGAATCTGGCAGCTCGTGCCCCGGCCCTCCGTCCCGGTAGCTCTCCGAGTTGCGGCGCACCGACTTCGAAGTCGGGGTGTCGATACCCACAATGCGACGGCTCTCCCGCACATACGGGATCGGGGGGAATCTCCTGACTATCTCGACGAACTCCTCCGGCACGACTCCCAGGGTCTGTATCACCTGGCCCTCGCCGTAGTACTCATCGTCGGCCACCGACCAGGGCTCCCCAAGCTCGTGCTGGACATAGTAAAGAAAGCAGAGGGTCTTGAGCATGGCCTCCGCGTTGACCGTCCTCCTGACCGAGAGGTCCTCGAGGTAGGCCACCGGCAGCCCGCCCCTGCCCTCCCACTTCTCGGCGCCAGGGAAGTCGTTGGCCCAGTTCACCCCCGTCTTTGTTATCCTCTCCCAGCCGTCCGGGGTGGCGGCGGTGTAGTCGAACGGGTTCGAGGAGTCCGGCAGCCCGCGGTAGCCGTTGTGAGTCGGGAAGTCGACCGGCATTCGGAGAGGGTAGCTGCGGAAGGAGTTCCCTCCGGCCGCCACGACTCTCCGAAAGCCGTCCACGTACTTGGCGTAGCCAGGCGGAGGAGTGTTCAACCTGAGGTTCTGCGGAACGCCGCCGGGGTACTTTTTTATCACGGCGGTCCAGGTTATGTCCTGGATTCGCGAGCGTGGGTTCAGCGAGGTGCTGAGGGAGTTCCCCACCCGGTACTGTACCTTGGCCAGCGGAAGGATGTCGCCGTACTCCGTCGCGTCCACCAGGACCCTGCACAGAAAATCAGCCCTGCCGTCCTTGAGGTCGACCGATGCGCCCTGGATCACGGTCCCCCGGCGCAGCACCGACGCAACTCTCGCGCCGAGAAACACGTCCACGCGACCCCCGCCGCTTTTGGCCCCCCCTCCGTTGACGCGCTCTATCATCGACACCAGCACATCCCTGCCGACGGAGGGCTCGAAGGCAGCGGTGTTGCCGTCCCAGTAGCAGGTGGAGATGGACTTCTCTCTCTTGAAGTAGGCGTACCGGACGTCCTCTATGAACTCGCCGTACAGCCCGGTCCTGTTGCCACTGAGGTCGTCCATGGTGGACACTCCGGCGGCGGTCATCTGTCCTCCCAGCCAATCCGTCTCCTCGAGCAGGGCCACGGAGGCGCCCAGGCGCGCGGCGGCAATCGCGGCGCTGGCCCCCCCTGCGCCACCACCGACCACCAGCACGTCGTAATCCAGCCGCATGCGCTCTGCGCAGGCGGGAGTTCCGAGCAGGGCCAGGAACGCAACCGCGACAATCACCATCCCGGTCCAGCGTGGACCGCGGTCCGTCATGCTAAAGAATGAGCGCAGGGTACCTTTTAAAGTCATCAGGCCTCTCTCCGATCAAAAGTTGTCTGCTCGAAAAGTATTCTACCTCATCCGCCTCCCGGCGCGTCCTCGGCCCGGGCTAGGCAGTCCTGTGCACTACGCGTCCCCCGGACATCGTCAGGACCACCCTGGCGTCCTTGATCTCCGCATGCGGGACCGCGAATATGTCCCTGTCCAGCACCACGGCATCGGCGAGCATGCCCTCCGCTAGGATGCCCTTCCGGTGTTCTTCGAAGGACGCGTACGCCCCTCCCCTGGTGTAGAGGTCCACCGCCTCCTGGACGGAAAGCCTCTGGGATGGATTCCAACCCCCCTCGGGGCGGCCGTCCGCATCGGATCTGGTGACCGCCGCATATACCCCCCAGAGCGGGTTGAAGCTCTCCACGGGGGAGTCCGACCCTCCCGACATGAAGATGCCCAGGTCCATCATTGTCTTCCAGGCGTAACCTGACAGGGCGCGCTCCTCCCCCAGCCGCTTAACCGCCATCTCTCGGTCCGACGGGACGAACGGAGGCTGCACCGCCGCGCCGATCCCAAGGGCGGCCATTCTCCGGTACTGACCGTTATCTCCGGTCTGGCAGTGCACGATGTAGTGCCGCGCCCTCCGCGGCCTCTCGCGCAGGGCGCCTTCGAAGGCGTCCAGGCACATGTCGAGGGCTCCGTCCCCTATTGCGTGGGCCGCCACCTGCATGCCGGCAAGGTGGGCCGTCCTGACCAGCTCGTTCAGCTCTCCTCTCCCGTGGATGGGGACCCCGAACACGCCGGGGGCGTCGGAGTACTCGCTTCTCAGCAGAGCCGTTCTGCCGCCCATGGACCCGTCGGAGAGTATCTTAAGCGGCCCGAAGTGGAAGAAGGGGACGCCGTCGCCCGTCCTCCACCCGGTCGACAGGAAGGACTCAAGCGCCGAAGGATCGCGCAGCAGCAGCTGTTCGGTGACCCTGACCGGGAGGACCCCCTCCCGGTCGAGCGAGAAGAAGAGGTCCGCGAGCATCTGAAAATCCCCTCCGGCGGCCCCAAGGTCGTCCGAGTGCACAGAGGTCAGCCCGGCCCTCGCGGCCTCGTTCGCAGCTTTTAAAAGCAGTTCCCTGATCCTGCCGGGGTTCGGGACGGGAAGCCTAGACCAGGCCCAATCGACCGCGGATTCGCGAATCACTCCCGACGGCGCCCCGCTGCGGTCCAGGTCGACCACCCCGCCGGCGAAACGTGTGTCCGCTGAGAGTCCCAGCACTGTCAAGGCGCGCGTGTTCAGCACCGCCACGTGTCCGCAGGCCCGCGCTAGCAGCGTAGGGTTTCCGGGCAGCAGGTCGTCCAGATCCTCCCTGTCGGGCAGCCGGCCGTCGGCGAAGAGCTCGTGGTTCCATCCGCGGCCCACCACCCACTCCCCCGGCTCGGGGCGCGTCTCGTCGACGAAAGCTGCCAGGCGCGACCTTAGTTCGGCTATGGAGCGGCATCCGCCCAAGGCCGCCCTCTCCAGCGACAGCGCGCA
>Ga0255347_1008444_pt1 | contig 10355 bp, 10 predicted proteins | sample wastewater_treat_2_FD_192479 | JGI IMG/M metagenome (GOLD analysis project Ga0255347, IMG submission 192479) | Wastewater microbial communities from Lulu Island WWTP, Vancouver, Canada - plant24 | ecosystem: Engineered > WWTP > Wastewater > Unclassified | place: Canada: Vancouver, British...
TCCAAATAAGGATATTATTTTATCCCCTCTTTGATACCCAGCAAAATTAAATCCTCTATAAAAAGCAACGTTTTCCCATACACTGTTTGTATAATCATTCATTATTTGCAAAGGTTCACCAGTAGAACCACCAGTACGACGGATATATTTTTTGATGGAATTATTCTGAGTGGAAATAAGTTGATTCAAATATTTCCTCAAAAGATCCTTGCTCAATACAGGAAATTTAGTAATATCCTCTGTAGTCTTGATATCTTCTGGTTTTAACTTTCTCTCTTGCATTATTTTACGGTAATAAGGGACATACTCGTAAACATATTCAATTAACTTATGTAACTCTTCGTTCTGGAATTGATGAATCTGTTCTGAAGTCCACCATTGACTCCTCTCCAGACAACGTGAAATTTGTAGGTAGCGAGAACCTTTAAGAGAAAAGTATATACCAGAAACTGCCCTGTAAAAAAAAGCACGCATATCCATAGTTTTTTCTTACTAAATAGCGAACGTAGGACAAAACCTGTCTAAGTATTTAGCAGAATTTTTATTTATTTTCAATAGTTTCAAGAGTTTTTATAGCCATCCTCATCTAAATCCCCCTTGCCCCCTTTATAAAAGGGGGAAGAAAGGAAGAGAATCTTTTTCAAAGGGGGAATTAGGGGGATGATTTTTCAAAGGGAGAATTTTAAATACTCCCCTCTTTCGTAAAGGGGGAGAATTCCCCCCTTCCTTTGTAAAGGAAAGCCAGGATGGATTTTCCTCCTCTTTTGTCTTCGGTTTTCTACCATAAAAATTTCATCTGTTTTTTTCATTATTAAAACTATTTTACCATAAATTATTTCTTGAAATACCTTCTCAATTTGTAATAATCCGAAAGTACGGTCCTAAACTCATCTAAACTATTTCCTGGACTCTTCCGGGATAAAGTAAATAGATTCATTCCTTCTTTAACATTGTAAGGCCTTACCGCCCACGCAGAAACAAAATCTAATTCCCCCAGAATATGAATTATATCGTCATTATACTTACCCAGAGGATAACTAAAGTGGTTTGCTTTTTTACCAAGTTTTTCTTCGAGAATTGATTTGGATAAAAGTATTTCTTTTTCTACCGCATAATTTTCGAGACAAGTCAGGTCTGGATGAGTATGAGTATGTGGTTGAAAATCAATCCCATTGTTATTCATTTCTCTGATTTGGTCCCAAGAAAGGAATTGATAGACAGCATTCTTCCTTTTTGTATCTACAGAACCAAAGGCCTCTCCACCAGATAATCGTCTTCCTACAAAAGCAGTATTAAGAAATACGGTGGCTCTAATATTTTTCTTCTTAAGTACAGGAAAAGCATACAGATAATTATCCTCAAATCCATCGTCAAAAGTTAATGCAACAGTTCTTTTTGGGAGGTTAATTTCTCCTTTAACATATTTTACAATTTCATCAAGTGAAGCAAAATAGTAATTGTTTTTACATAGAAAATCCATATGCGCAGAAAAGTTGGCAATGTTAACCCCGGAAACTCCGGATTTATAATCCTCCACACCCACCCTATGATAAAGAAGAACAGGAATCCCTGAAATTGGGAGTATACCAAAAGCCCTGGATGTTATTCTGTATACCAATCTTCGTATACTTATGAGATTGCATTTCTCTAATGAACAAATATCTTTTTGCTCTTTACTGCTACGTTGTATAACCATTTTTTTATTGGATGTCCGTTAATCGAGTATTTATATATCCTGATAAATTCTCCGCCAAATGACCGTTTGAACTTTGTTGGACCGTGATTCGGATCATCATTTGCTCCCATAAAATCAAAAAAATAGAGGCCCTGCTCCTTAGCGTATTTTATTGCTTCCCAGAAAACGAGATTCCCGGGTGAATACCTTCGGCATTCGGGGCCAATGCCAAAACCAGCAGCAAGGGGAATACAGTATTCTCTGAAAAGGAAAAACACACCCCCTAACAGTTGTCCACCGCACCAAGCAGTAAAGAGGTTTCCCCATCCTTTATTCATCAACCCCATCAAAACTTTTTCAGGCTGAACCGAAAACCCTCTGTTCTCGGCCAAATTAGAGTAAATAGCATACCACTGTCTAAGATACTCGGCACCGCCACCGATATATACGGTTAAATTGTTTCGCTTTGCCTTCCGAATAGCAGTACGGCATCGCTGTTCCAAATTGGACCATAATGTTTCTTCGCTCTGCGTTAAATCAATAAATAAGGTCCCTCCATTGGATTCAGGATTCTTTAGGAATGGATATTTATGAGAAGAATAAACGAATGTCTGGCCTATACCTTTACTCCGCATCCAAAACCTTAATTCATTGGCATCATCTTCAGTAAAACTTCTTATTATTTCCGGAGAGTAAAGATAGGCATTCACATATCCGACAATCGGGTGCCTCCTTGTTAAAACATTAAACGCGGCCACATTAAAAAATATCTGTCCTGATATCCTACAATATTCCCTCAGAAATTCCTGGTCCTGAAGGTGAAGCCATGACCCCCTGAAAAAGCTTTGGTTTAAAATTACTTTTGAATCTTCAATCATTCATGATCCTTAAAAAAATCAGCAATAATGTCATTTCTACTAACAGTAGTTGAAATATTCCTACTAATCTGTTTGATTATTTCACACATCCTTTTCATTAAAGCACAAGAAATTTCCTGATGTACAGGCAAAAGGAGTATGCACGATTTTAATTTTACTGCCTCAGGAAAATTAAAGCGACTTATTTCCTTAGGTAGTCGTGGCCAGGTTGCGGCATAAATTCCAGTCGCCCACAATTTCTTAAGAAATTCCTCTTGGCAGTTCTCAACCCATATCGGGAATGCATATGGACACCATGTATCGGCCTTTCCATGAAATAAAGGATAGAAATAACCTTCTTTCGCACAATCGTACAGTAGATTATAATTTCTTACTCTCCTTTTATGAACTCTATATAAATCAATAAAAGGAATTAAACGCTTTAGGTGTTGAATATTCACTGCATGCAACCATTCATGTTCCAGTTCCAAATTATTGGCTGAAACACACTCCGAATTTTTCCTCTTCGAAAATATTCTCAATGGTTTCTTTATTTTTTCTGGATGAATTCCTACCTGCATAGCAAAACGTTCGATTAGAAGGCCAAACAATGTCCTCGTTAAATTCCTTTCGCACGAATCAGACCAACATCCAAGTGATTTTTTATCGTCCTTCATCCAAACAATACCCGAGTATGGTATCCCCACTACCTTACGGGGGCTGAAAATAGATCCATCCCCAAAAGTACCCAGGGCTCGACCCAGATATGTACTGGTTAAGGTATGTGCACAGTCCTCTATAACCAATAATCCGCGACTATGAAAAAATTCAACAAGTTCGATTATTTTTCTTTGTGGAAATCCAAAGTAGTGCGTTATCAAAATTGCCCTTGTCCGCGTCGTTATATACGGCTCAACATCAACAACCGCACATTCCAAGCTCACTGGAACATTGTAATAACCAACTGTATACCCCATTTGAATGATTGCTTCGATTACATCATCACACATGTAGGCGGGAACAAGAACTTCCGAACCTTTTGAAACCCCGTAGGAAACTAGAATTTCCCCCATGGCCGCTCTACCTGAGGAGGTCCAATAGGTATTCTCGCTGAATGGAAAAACAGACCGGCTTCTAAAAATCCCAGACGGTAACGTTAAAGGTGGTAAGATAGGTATATACATAAGCGATACTCTCAATAACTGTGTTTACGAACGATATCTTCAATTAAATGAACCTCTTTTTTAATTCGATCTTCCCATGTTTCAAAATTTTCAGAAATCCATTTTAAAGCGCTACGTTCAATATTCTCTCTTCTGATATCATCGTTCAAAAGATTATCAATATAGTAAGCCAAATTATCCAGATCTTCTTCTTCAATAACCACGGCAGATTTACCTTCGTTGGTCATTTGATAGGTTGAACCCAAATTTAAGGTAATTACACATCTCCCCACGCACATTCCTTCAAGCAAAGGATTAATTGATCCTAATGCTATCACCAAGTCAGAAGCAACAAGATAATCCCAAACGCTGGAATGTGTCAAAGCACCCGTTAATAGAACATGTTTTTTTAAGTTGTTGAAATCTATCAATCTCCTTAAGTTAAGCATTTCCGGGCCATCTCCAATAATAATACACATATAATCCTTGGTTTGTTTTAATTCTGCTAAGGCCTTTATTATTACATCAAAACGTTTCCCACGTGACAGCCGCCCAACAGAAACTATTATCTTATAGGTACTACTTAGATTTAGCTTCCGTCGGGCATATGTCCGATCCAATCCACAAAAATCCTTCTTGGATATACCATTCTTCCAGAAGTATATTTTGTGAGAAGGAACTCGGAAAAACTTCGCAACTAAATTTGACCGCGTTCCGTCATCTGTCAAAATCATCGCCGCGCAAGGTAGTTTAAAAGCCAGTATCGCATCAAATCTTTTTATACGACCCCAGAATGTTTGAATATCGTCATACAAAGACCAGGTGCCATTTTCTCTGTAAACATAAGGTATTCTCATAATTTTGCTGATAAGAAATGATGGTATTGCACTATAATTAGTATATCCTATTATAATATCTGGTTTAATTTCTCTGGCTATTTTCAAGCCATAAAAAAACGAAAAAATATAATACCACAAGTAGTAAAATTTCAAACTTATATAATTTAGATACTTTTTTTCTAATATCAGCGACAATATCCTCGGAATATAAACCCTGTAAATTAGAAAACCTCTGTAAAAACATTTCTTGGGTTCTCCTTTAACCCTGAAATTTGTCCCTCTGACAATAAGAATGACAGCATTATGTCCGGCTTTGGCAAAACCCTCCTGGGTTAATGGAATGGCTTGTGAACCAGCACCATCCTCTCGCAAATCTTTGGACCACAAAGAAATTGGAGAAATCGACAATATTGTTAAATTTGTTTTGTCGTTAACCATATAGAATCCCTAAATTTCTGCTTTATTGTTATCAAATCGCTCTTTGATTTTTCTTGCTGGCACACCACCTACAATGGTATATGGTAATACATCCCTTGTAACAACTGCCCCTGCTCCAATTATACTTCCTCTGTTTATATGAACGCCTGCCAGTAAGATAGCGCCTGCTCCTATCCAAACATCATCTTCTATAACAGTCGGTTTATAAATCAACCCACTGGCTCTAATAGGCTTATTCTTGATATCATATCGATGTTCCGTAGTTAAGATTGTAACTCTGTGTCCAATAGAAACACTATTTCCAATACTTAAACTTCCCACTGCTGAAATAAAGCAATATTCATTTATAGAAACATCGTTCCCAATTGATAGGTTTTCTGGATGAAAAATAAATACTCCTGGACTAATACTAACTCTTCTGCCAAAAGATTTACATAGTTTACGATAACCTGCACATCTTACTGCATATCCAATTGAAAATTCAGAATACCGAAGAATTATTAGAAGAAAACGAACAAAAAATATTGGAAATAATAACATTAAGTAATAGATGATTTCTTTAAAGCCATATAGACTCTTGCAAAACACCCGTTTTATAAAGTCATGCGAACTCATTTCGTTTTTCATTTATAAACCATTCAACAGTCTTTTGTAAACCTTCATTAAAATTCGTTTTAAATTTAAAACCTAATTTTCTCAGTTTTGTATTGGAAACATCAAATACTTTGATGTCACCTATTGTCCAATCTTTATATTGTATTACCAAATCTGTTCTGTTAAATAAATGTAATATTTTGTCAGCCAATTCCTGAATAGTAATTTTTATACCGGATGCACAGTTGTAACATTCACCTTTTGTTCCATTTTTCAAAGCTAACAAAATATTGGCATCAACAACATCTTTTACATAAGTAAATGATCTCTGTTGCGAACCATCTCCGAAAATTATCGGTGATTCTCCATTGATAACTCTATGACAAAAAATTGATACAACTCCTCCATCTTGTCCAAAATCCTGTCTCGGACCATACACATGGAAATACCGTAATATGGTAACATTCATATTATAAAGAAGTTCGAACACTTTAGCATATTTCTCGCCTGCTAATTTGCTAACCCCATAGTATGATTTGGGCACAAGTGGATGATTTTCATCTTGTGGAAAATAAATCGCTTCACCATAGACAGAACCTGTTGAAGCATGCAAAATTTTCTTAACACCAAATTCCTTCGATAACTCCAGCACATTAAATGTCCCTTTGGCATTGACTTCTAAATCTCTTCTGGGATCCTTCAAACAAATAGTTTTTTTGGAAGCAGCCTCATGGAACACTATGTCTATTCCCTGAAAATATTGTCTCAAATCTTCATATTTTGTAATGTCACATTCCACTTCAAATAATCCTGGATTTTCTCGGCATCCTTTTAAGTTCTCCTTCTTTCCAGTACTATAATTATCTATACTGACAACTTCCATACCTTGATTTAGCAATTCTTCTACAAGATGGCTACCGATAAAACCAGCGCCACCCGTAACGAGTGCCCTTTTATAACCATAATCTTTTAAATTTCTCATATTCTTTTCCTTTGGATTCGAAACAATCCATTTGGGTATACCCCCATCATTGTTAGATTTTCGTATAACTTAAACAAGTTGATAAGATTTTTTTCTTCCACCCTTCCTATCTTTTCATTCAGATACATTACTTGATGGCCAACACGATTGTTATACTATACATCACTGACCAATTTATTAATAAACCACTCATTGAGACTTTACCTTATTTTTAAATAAACCTCGTATATTTTTATAATACTTCAAATCTGATTTCTTAACAAACAAAATGTCCGTAATTCTATTTCCTGAAATTCTACTATAAACAATTGTTATCATAATTAATGCAATTGTATAAGAAATTGCTGTTGCCCAAGATGCACCACTAATACCGAATTTAGGTATAAAAATTATATTCAAGATAATATTTATAATTACAGAAACACCAGTTATATAACTGTTTAATAGTGGCTTGCCTCTTCCATATAAATCATTGGCTAATATCCTCCACCCACTAATTGTTATTGATCCTATCAATAATATTTGAAAAGGTAGAACAGAATCAGAAAATTCTTTAGAATACAATAAGATTATTAGCCAACGACCAATTAAAAAAAGGAAAATTGCACATAACATTGTAATAAATAAAGTATTGCGACATACCAGTGGAGTAAATTTATTTAACCTTTCTTTATTTGTCTCAGAAGATACTTGTGGGAAAAGAATTGTTCCAGTAGATTCAGAAATAAGCCCAATTTTCTCTGCTAAAGTAACAGCAATAGAATAAAAACCAACTGCAACTGGATTTAGAAAAATATTCACCATAAACATATCTATTTTGTAATGTAAAAAACTAAAAATATTTCCGAGGTATACTTTACTACCATAAGAAAAAAAATCTCTAAGTATTTCCCTGTTCAAGGAGAAAACAATCCCGTTTGTTTCTTTTTTCGTTTGGAAAAATAAAACTGTGCAACCAACAAAAGCTGACAAAATATTTGCGGTAATTACTGCCTTAACACCAAAACGAAGTCCAAGAAGAAAAATAACAATTAAAAACAAGAAAATAAAGTTCTGAATTAACTGAATAAAATTATATTTTTTTATTTTCTGTAATCCAAGTAAGATATTAACAGAAAAACTCGAAAAAAAATGTAAAGGAATTACAGATAATGCTAAAAACAAACATTCTTTGGGAACTCCTGGAAAAAGTTTGTCACTAAAAAAGAAAACGATAATTAAGCCAATAATTATTGTAAAAATACTTATTAAACCCGCAAAGATAATATTTGTTCCAAAAACTTCCTTTGGAGAATATTTCTTTTTTCCAATGTAGAAAACCGATGCAGGACCAATACCTAAATTAGTAAAAACCGCCAAAAGTCCGGGCAACAGAATTGCTAAGGAATAAATTCCCCTTCCTTGTGGGCCAAGCATTCTCGCAATTATTACTGAACTCCCAATTCCCAATATCAACTGGAAAACCCTGGTGCCAAAAGTTATTAAGATATTCTTTGTGAATTTTCCTATCATTTTTTTTGATATAAAGCAAGAAACCACCTGTGCTTTTCTTTTTTGGGAAAAACTAATTTTGTTAAGGATTCTAACAAAGAAAAAAGAGCAAAATTACTTTTCTTTTTATGAAAATTCTCTGTTTTTTCATATTTATTTTGATATCCACATTGAGGGCAGATTGAAGTTTTTAGAGGTAGTGGTTTTTTCCAATTACGAAAAAAAGTAAGTAATAAGGAAGGATAACAGTATTCTTTAGATATAGGTCCTATTTCTTTTAATTGTATTAGGTTGAAATTATTTAAAAGATTTTTAAGATTTTCTTTATTAAAACTCCTCATATGAAAATATGGATTAAACCAACAATAACATTCAGGACACATTACTAATGAATGTTCTAAATTATTTTCATTGGGTACTGTGATAAGAATATATTTTTTACTAACTCTTTGGAGTTCCAAAATACCTTTTTTGAAATCATCCTGGGGGAGATGTTCCAAAACTTCTAAGCAAGTTACTAAATCAAAACTGCTATTTTCAAATGGAAGGTTTGAAATACTACCTAAAACCCTCTCTGTTTGTACATGTTTTAATGCCTCTTTGCTTTGGTCTAATCCTACAATTTTGACGAATCCTGGATAAATTTTCAGGGAATTAACAAAAAATCCATTTCCGGCTCCTACATCTAAAACTGTCTGGACGTCCTTAGGAATAATTTCTAAAATTTCTTTTAACCTGTTTATTTCTGCTGAATTGTTTTGGAAGTCCTTATCCCAAAATTCTGATTGTTCATAATATTTTTTTTTATAATCGTCCATAGAAATTTAAATACAAAATTAATCCCCTCTTAGGTGAATAATTTTTCCCTATTGTTATTTTAAAAATTTTATTGAAAAAAAAATAATACCTATTGTCTTTAAAACTGATAAGTTTTCACTATAGAATTATAAAAATTATAAAATACAATTTTGAAAAAAACAATTTATTTATCACATTTTAAGGAAAAAGGAGAAAATAATATAAAATATTCCTCACCCCTGTTGTACTTGTTGAAAAATCCCCCTACCCCTCTTTACAAAAGAGGGGAGAAACAAAAAATCACAAAAAAGGGAGAAAGCATTAGCAAATGGGTGCAACATTTCCTCTAGATTCATTTGTTGGCTTGCCTATAATAACTCTTTTCTATAAACTGATTTATATAATTCATAAAATTATAAAAATCAGCCAGCTGATTATGAAGAATTTCATAAATTTTGTTAATATCAGCGTTCACATATTCATGCACTAAAATGTTCCTTAACCCAACCATACCACGAATTTGTCGACTAAATTCCACTGGAATTATATTTTTTTCTCCTAATTTATCTATAATATCAACATAATCATCAATTTGACTTTCATCGAGCGCAGCCAAAATATGATTACCCACATCAATCAGCGCCTGAATAGAAAGTTGGAGGCCATGGCAGATTATCCATTGTTTGCTTAAGGATGAAGAAAGTTCCTCCAAAGATATATCCTTGGATTTTTCCAATTCTTTTAGATATCGCTTTAGTTCTTTAAATTTCTTTCCAATTACTTCCTTGTCTATCACATATACTCCTGTTTAAGTTGCTTAAAATCAGCATATTTATCAATGGTATTAACCTGGAATTGAATACGCCTTTTCTCGCTCCTCGAATAGATAACCTTGCCAGAGTATAAAACTCGATGCCTCAATAAATAGTTTGCTTCATTAAGAATAACCAAATCCACATTATTTGTTTTCAATAACTTGATTAAATCTGTCAATATCTCTGCCTTATATCCATATCTGTATAATTTTTCGTCAATTTGTCCCTTATCTAAAAGTATACCGATATCAATATCGCTTAGAGCATTTGCCTTTCCACTGGCCAGTGAACCAAAAATATAAACAACTTCTATCTCTGAATGTTCCAGAAAATACGACTTTAATATCCTTTTGATTTCATTTATATTTTTTTTCATTTTTCTTCCCCAAATTGGGAACTTAAAATAACGTATAATACCCAAGATTAAAAGGATCTTAGGGATATAAACACCCTGTCTCTGCGAGACACCCTTAATTCCCTTTTCTCCCCCATTTTTATAAAGGTGGAGGCAAAGGGGGAAATCTCCCCGAACCCCTCTTTACAAAAGAGGGGAATTAAAATCCCCCTCTCTTAATAAATCTGTCAAGACCCATTTTTATTTTTCTTTATTTTTCCTTTCGTAAAATTTGAAAGAACTTTATATAATCAGTCTTTTTCTTTTTGCTCTTAGCCTTACCCTCTCAAATCTTTCGGTCTCACCATG
>Ga0255347_1008448_pt1 | contig 10351 bp, 10 predicted proteins | sample wastewater_treat_2_FD_192479 | JGI IMG/M metagenome (GOLD analysis project Ga0255347, IMG submission 192479) | Wastewater microbial communities from Lulu Island WWTP, Vancouver, Canada - plant24 | ecosystem: Engineered > WWTP > Wastewater > Unclassified | place: Canada: Vancouver, British...
TCTCTTGAAATAATTGCAGCATGACATGTTCTTCCTCCTCTATTTGTTACAATTGCTGAAGCTATTTTCATTATAGGTTCCCAATCAGGGTCAGTCATATCTGTAACTAAAACCTCTCCTTTTTTGAAATTGTAAATTCCAGAAACATCTTTTATAACATTTGCTTTTCCAACTCCAATCTTAGAGCCCACACTTCCTCCCTCAACAATTAGCTTTCCTTTTTGTTTTAAAATATATTCTTCTAAAACATTATGGTCTTTTTGACTTATAACTGTTTCAGGTCTTGCCTGAACAATGAATAATTTTTTTGTTTGTCCATCTTTTGCCCATTCAATATCCATTGGTCTGAATTTTTTTGATTTTTCAGAATAATAATCTTCAATTATGCAAGCCCATTTTGCTAACTGCAAGACTTCTTCATCTGTCAAAGAGAATTTTTTTCTATCATCGGGGTCAACTGAAACATTCTTTGTTGGCTTTGTTCCCTCATTTGAATAAACTAATTTAATTAGTTTATCCCCTATTTTTCTTGAGATGATTGGTTTGAATCCTTTTTTCAGTGTTGGTTTATGAACATAATATTCATCTGGATTTACTGCTCCTAAAACAATATTCTCTCCTAATCCATAAGAAGAAGTTATAAAAACAGCATCTTTAAATCCAGATTCTGTATCAATAGAGAACATTACTCCTGAACATGCTAAATCACTTCTTACCATTTTTTGTACCCCAATTGAAAGAGCTATATTGAAATGGTCAAATCCTTTATCTACTCTGTAAGAGATTGCTCTGTTTGTGAAAAGAGAAGCAAAACACTTTTTACAAGATTCTATTAATGCTCTGCGTCCTTTTATATTAAGGAAAGTTTCCTGTTGACCTGCAAAACTTGCATCAGGTAAATCCTCCGCAGTTGCAGAGCTTCTTACTGCAACATCAACATTATTTGTTTTGTAGTATTTACATAATAATTCATAATTTTTTATTATCTCTTCTTCTAAATCTTTTGGAAATTCACCAGATAAGATAGTGTCTCTTACTTTCTCTCCTCTTTCAGAAAGATTCCTTATATTGTGAGTGTCTAAATCAGAAAGAATTTTTTTTATTTTATCTTTTATTCCTGCTGATTCAAGAAAATATCTGTAAGCATTTGCAGTTATTGCAAAACCATTTGGAATTCTAACTCCTTTTTTTGTTAATTCTCTATACATTTCACCAAGAGAAGCATTTTTTCCTCCAACCAAAGGAACATCTTCAATTGTTAAATCTTTAAACCATATAACTCTTTCTTTTTTCTTGTCCATTTTTCACCACTTTTTATTAATATATTATTAATATAATAAAACTAGTTTTTAAACATTTCTTAATGTAAAATGCGCTCCCCGGGAATCGGACCCGGGCCACCTCGTTGGCAACGAGATATTCTACCATTAAACTAGGAACGCATCCAGTTTATTTTATACAAGAAGAGGATTATTTAAAGATTTTTGGTGGGAGATAATTGTTATCAGAGAAACATTTATCCAAAAGTGTAATAATATTATAACATATGTTAAAAAATTATAACAATAAACAATGACAAATACAATTTAATTATTTCTACAAAAGATTTATAAACTTTAGTTTATACATATGAACTATAATGGATACATATAAACTAAAATTTACACAACTGGAACAGGAAATATTCTCTTTTTTGTGCTTAAGGGCAGGAGAAAAACTAAGCCAAAGAGAAATTGCACAATCATTAAATGTTTCCCCAACTGCAATAGCTAAAAGTCTGAAGAAGCTATTAGATATAAATTTCGCTAGGATTGAGAAGACAAAAACAATTAATTTTATCTCTTTAAACAGAGATAAACCATTAGTTATTGAATTAAAGAGAGCAGAAAACCTGAAAAACATTTACTTATCTGGATTATCCGATTATCTTGGAGAGAATCTTGCAGGAAGTACAATAATCTTATTTGGTAGCTATGCAAGAGGGGAAGATACGAACACCTCTGATATTGATATTGCGATTATTGAAAGAAAAGAAAAGAAAATTAATCTTGCACCTTATGAAAAAAGGTTAAATAAGAAAATAAATATTAATTTCTACAACTCCTGGAACTCAATACATATTTCTTTAAAGAATAATATACTTAATGGGATTGTATTGCATGGGGGTGTAAATTTATGAGTGTAATAAAGATTTTTGAAGAGTTTCTAAAGGAAGGTATTGTTAAGAAAATAAGCATAGACAAGAACAGAGCAAATAATATTTATCTTGAATCTGGGAGAAAATTCAAATTATTGCAAAAAAAGATTGATAAATTAGGAGTGGATGATGAAAGTGCAAATGATTACATTGAAGATTGTTATAACATATTAATCTTCTTAATAAGAGCAAAAATGCTTGAAGAAGGATATTCCAGTTCTGGACAAGGAGCACATGAAGCAGAGGTTTCTTATTCAAGAAAATTGAAATTTAATGAATCTGATATTGAGTTATTGGATAAATTAAGGCATTTTAGAAATGGAATTCTTTATTACGGAAAGAGATTTGACAAAGAATATGCTGAAAAGATAATTGAATTTACTAAAAAGAAGTTTAAATTATTGAATAAGTTATAAGTTAAATAGATTTCAACAATAAAAAATAAACTATGCAACTTTATAGTATCTTCTATTGTTAATTTTTATAACCAAACATTTAAAAGTAAAAAACATCTTTTGTTATCATGGCTCAAAGTAACATAAATACTGATGCTAATATTCCTGAAATGGATTTGGATAAAAATTATAGTCCTAAGAAGTTTGCTGTTCCAGAAGCTCCTACATCTGAAAAAGATAAGAGTGGAGATAAAATAAAAAAAGAACTGGATAAGCTTAAGGGATATATTCTTAAAAAATATCCATTTACAAAGGCAATAAGTATTCTTCCTCCACAATCAATAAAAGATTTTATTGAGGAGGAAACAGAGAACTTAAACAAGGAACAGATTGAAAAACTTCAAAAGAAAGTTCATTTAAATATTATAATTCCTGATGAGAAAGTAAAAGATATTTATAAAATAAAGAAAGATATTATTGAACAAATTGAAAAATCTAAACAAGAAATTTGGATATATATGAGAACTCCTTCTGAAATTTGGGAGATTTGCACTGATCAAAAATTTGAATTGTATGCTGCAATGGCAATGTCTTTCCCCCTTCACGATAAAGGTATTTTAGGTGCTATGAGAGTAACAGAAATACATAAATCGTTAGTGTTACAGAAATTTGAGAAATATGTTGTTTCTTATGTTTTAGGAGGAAGCTTGATAAGAGGAGAAGCATCAAAAGATTCTGATGTAGATGTTTTTGTTATTATTAATGATACTGATGTTAAAAGAATGCCTAGACTTGAACTTAAAGAAAGATTAAGAGGTATAATCTATCAGTATGTCGGGGAAGCAAGTGCTCTTGCAGGAGTTAATAATAAACTTGAACCTCAGATATATCTTCTTACTGATTTTTGGGAAGCTGTTAAAGATGCTCATCCTGTTATGTTTACATTCATAAGAGATGGTGTTCCAATTTATGATAGAGGAACATTCATGCCTTGGAAAGCTCTTCTTAAGATGGGTAAATTGAAACCTTCTCCTGAAGCTATTGATATGTTTATGAGCATGGGAGACGGAGTAATACCAAGAAGTAAAAGAACTTTATTGTCTGATATTTTTGTGAATATCTTCTGGGGAATTACAACTCCAGCTCAAGCTTTATTAATGTTAAATGGGTGTCCTCCACCAAATGCAAAGAAAGAACTTGTAAGAGATTTCAAAAGAGAATTCTTAGATACAAAAATGATTGAAAAGAAATATATTGATTTTATGGAAAAAGTTATTAATATTTGGAGAGATTATGAACATGAAAAGATAAAAGAAATTTCTGGAACTGAGATTGATAAACTTCTTAAAGAAACTGAAGGATTTTTGAAGAGATTAAAAGAATTAAGAACACAGATTGATAAAAAAGCACAGGAAAAAATAATTGAAAAAATTTATTCTGATACAATTAATCTTTTAAGTGCTATATTTGGGAAAAAATCTCAACAGCAATTAGTTTTAGAGTTTGAAAAAAATCTTGTTAAAAAAGGAAAAATGACTCAACAACACTTGAGAATTTTAAAAAATATTATAGCTGCTAGAACAGAATTCAAGAAAGGAAAATTAGATGCTCATAAAGTCGATAATGCAAGAAAAGAAGCTTCAACATTAATCAATGATTTAATTGAATTTTCTCAAAGACGTGATATGGCTTTACTTGAAAAAAGAAGAATGAAGATTAAGTTTAAACAAGGAAGTGGAGAGTTGCTTCTTTCAGGAGAGAATGCTTTCTTGTTTAGACAGAATAAAGTATTCAAGATAACTTCTAAATTAGAAGATTCAAATATGGAAGAAGTTTCAAAATCAAGGGAAGATCAAAAGAATAAGAAAGATGTCGGGTTTAACTCAAAGGTTTTTGATGTTTTAAAGAAAGAGCTAGGTGAATTTGAAGTTATCTTGTAAAATACTTAATATAACGAATAATCTAGATTATATTTTTTCTTCATATAATGGAAGAAATACTTCTTCAATTAATTGTTTTGCCCTTGCTGTTGATGAATTATTCTTTAAGGTTTCTTCTGCTATTCTTATTAATTGGTTATATCTTAATTTATCTTCTAATGCTGCAAATTCTTTCATCTTTACTATTCCGTATTCTAATCCTTCTTTGTTATTATTTTTAAAAGGGAATCCATTTCCAGTTGATTTTTCAATATTTAATTCGTGAACACTATCTATTAACCCGTCTATTTGATGTCCTATTATTAAGGTTCCTTCTGCAGGATAATTTATGTTTTGACCTCCACAAGGTTCATTGTTTGGAGTCATTAAACCATATGCATTATCTGTTCTTATTGCTCTCTTTTCTAGATTTCCGTCGAATTTTGAATAAGCAGCATATCCTCTACTTTCAAGTGCAGTTGTTAATGCCTTATCAACATATTTTTGTTCTCCGTTTGCATTTATTAAATACCTTAAATCATATTTTTCTGCAAAATACATTAAAGTTTCTAATTGCAATCTTGGGTTTTTATGTTCAGATAATCTGTTTGTGAGATTTAGTAATATACCTCCTTCCTTTAATCCTGTTGAATGTCTTATCTCTTCTCCTTCATGTTTTCTTTTTAGTATTGTTGCCTCTAAACCATCTAATTTTATACTATCAAGAAGGTCACTTCCATCTTTCTTTAAAGGATTTGGATATCCATGGACTCTCGGTCTTCCATCTGGATGTTTTACTTTATTTTTCTTTTTTATTGCATCCATTACTTGTGGTGCTAAATCATCAAATCCTCCATTGAGTATTCTTTGAAGGTAACCATTACTAACTGTTGTGAAATCATCAGAAGAATTTACTTCAGATGCCATAAAATCAAACTTTCCTTTAGTTATATAATAATACTTGCTTGGAGTGTATTGGTTGTCTTCAGAATCTCTTAATTCTATTCCTTTGTAAATCATTTCATCAAAAGATGCAAGTTCAGTGAAAAGGGGATTATGTCCTGTTGAAACAACTTTTATTCCCATAGCTTTTGCAACAGGTGCAACTGGACCAACCATCCAATCATGTAACCAAATTATATCTGGTCTGAATATTGGAATAACATTATTTATTATTCCAGCAGAAAATGCAATTGCCCTATCTTTAGCTTGAAATCTCCAAGAATCATCATACATTTTTGTGTTTGTTCCCTCTATTTTAACTTTGTTAAATGATGGGTGACTTATCAAGTATATTTTGTCTTGTAGAATATTTTGCATTTTTTTTATTTCAATTGTGCTCAAGTCATTGAATTTTTTTAAAGAACTTTCCCATTTTGGAGAACAAACTGCAAGGTCTATTCTTCCGTCTTTGAATATTGCTCTTGTGTAAGTTGAGGGAATTGGAGCCAATCCTCCTGTTGAAGCATTTATTTCCAGTTCTGGGAGGTCTATTGCGTCTGACTTAATTCCTATTTCCCCTATGTTTATTATTAATTCAGGTGTACAATTTAATACTCTTGGGTTTCTCATATTTTAGATGTCTTTTTTCAGTTTATAAATTTATCACATATAAAATATATACAAAACATTTATTTAGTAGAGGTTTATGGATTTTTTATGAGATACTTATTTATTCTTGGAAGAAACATTCCGCTTTCAATAGCAGAAATAAAAAGTTTTCTTAAGAGGACTTCTAATAATATTCTTGAAGAAAAACTTATAGGTAATGCTTTGCTTTTAGAATTGTCTGAAACTTTAGATGCAGGGACAGTTGATTTGCTTGGAGGAACATTAGGGATAGGTATTGTTTTGTGTAATGTTAAGGATATTGATAAAAGAGAAATTTATTTTGGAACAGCGAATAATTTTAATTATGTTATTTGGGATTTTTCTCAACATACTACTGTTGTTTCAGAATATTTGAAAAGAAGATTTAGGTCAGAAGAGCTTAGGGCTGTTGAGAAACAATTTGGTGGAAGTATAAAATCTCAAGACAAGAATATTATTAGAAAACCTTCTTCAAGTATTATTCATGAAGAATATTTTGTTTTTGAGAATTTGTTTGGGAGAGTTATCCAGAAGTGCAATTACAAGGAAATTGAAAAAAGGGATATGCAAAAACCTGTCAGGAGAGAAGAATTAAGTATTTCTCCAAGACTTGCTAAAATGATGATAAATCTTTCTGAAGTTAAAGAAGGAGAGACTTTATTGGATTGTTTCTGTGGAATAGGTGTGGTAATGATTGAGGCTTTAAATATGGATATAAATGCAGTTGGAATAGATAAAGATGCAAATGCAATTGAAGGAGCAAGACAGAATCTTCAATGGTTTAAATTTCCTACATCTTCATATAAACTTCTTTATGGAGATTCAATTAAATTAAAGATAAGCCCAGTTAATGTTCTTGTGAGTGAGCCTGATTTTGGGAGCGTATTAAAGAAAATACCAGGAAATAGAGAAGCTCAGAAAATGATAAATCAATTTGAAAAACTTATGATTGGTGTTTTAAATAATTTGAAAACAAGTGTTTCTGGTAAAATTGTATTTACTGCTCCTTTAATTAATACAGGAAGAGAGAGGGTAGGTTGTGATTATTCAAGAATATGTTTGAAAACAGGTTTAACAATTGAAGAGGGCTTTCCATTACCTGAATTCAGAGAAAACCAAATTGTTGGCAGAGAGATTGTGGTAATGAAGAGGTAAGTTATTGAGAAACCTTTAAAAAGTAATTTTATTGATTAATAATCATGACAGAAGGAAAAGTTATACAATTTAGAAGAGGAAGAAAAACAATTACTGAAAGACATTTTTTAATTGAAATTCAAGGAGTTTCAAAGAAAGAAGATGCTGCTAAATTTGTAGGAAAAGCAGTTATATGGAAGAGTCCTGCTGGAAAAGAGATTAAGGGTAAAATTGCTGCTACTCATGGAAATAAAGGTATTGTAAGAGCTATTTTTGAGAAAGGATTACCTGGACAGGCGATTACAACTAAAGTAGAGGTTAAATAAGATGAAAAAAGGAGTCAATATTCTTTCTAAAAATCAAGTTTATATGGATAGGCTTGTGTATAGCTTATATGGTTCTCCTATTTCTTGGGCTGGGAGTAGCAGATTGATTGTTAAAGGATACCCTGGGTTTGAGATAAGGTCAGAGAAAAGTTTTTTTGATGATGATTATAAACATAAAATAATCTTTGGAAATTCAATTAGCAAAGATGAAATGCAATATTTAACTAAGTTAGCAAGAACAAAAGATTTATCTTGTTCAGATGTAGATGAAATCATTCATGAAGCTAAAAAAAATTTATACCATAAACTCGAGGGGATAAGAAAATAAAATGGCATCATTAAGAAAAGCAAATGCATATTCAAAGAGAAAAACAGTTCCTTATACAAGAGTGAGTAAAAGGAAAAACAGAGCTTATATAAAAGTGGTTCCTCCTCAGAAAATTGTTAAATTTAGTATGGGAGATGGAAATGCTTATGAAACAGGAAAATATCCTCATAAGCTTTCTTTGGTTGCAACAGAAAAAGTTCAAGTAAGACATAATGCCCTTGAATCTTGCAGACAATATGTAAATAAAGTTTTAGATAAGAATATTCCAGGACAATACTTTTTCAGAGTTGTTCCTTTTCCACATCATATTCAAAGAGAAAACAAAATGCTTACTGGTGCAGGAGCTGATAGAATGCAGACAGGAATGCAATTATCTTTTGGTAAAAGTGTAGGAAAATCAGCTATATTAAAACCAAATGCTGAAATATTCCTTATTGCTGTTTCAACACCAAAAGCACTTATAATAGCAAGACAGGCATTCAAGGAAATAAAATCTAAACTTCCTTGTAAAACTCGGGTAGTTTATGAGTTAGTTTCTGATTCTGTTTAAAATAAGGATTTGTCACTTTTGTTTAATGGTAACATTAACGAAAGATTTATAAACTTCAAGTTTCTATAATTTACATGACAGATGAAAAATCAAAAGAAAAATCAAAGGAAGAATTAAGAGCAGAAATGGCTATGAAAAACCTTAAAGGTTCACTGTGGAATTATGCTGCTCCAAAGATAGTTACACATTCAAGATATGGTGAAATTTCAGATTCAATTAAATATTTCTATTCAAATCTAATAGCTAAAGCTCCTGATCAGAATATTTATAATCAATTATTTTTACCTCAACTTATGTACGAGGGTGGAGCTATAACAAGCCCTTATCTTCAAAATACTTCTTATGCAATATTACAAGATGATTTATTGAATATTAAGATTGAAGATGCTTTAGGACTTATGGGATATAAAGGAACACTTAAGAAAGAATTATCTGGAAAGTATGTTAAAGATACAGGAGGAAGTATTGCAGGATTAATCTTAGATAGAGTTTTCAGAACTAAAGGAGATATGTTTGCTAGAGATATTCTTGATACTAGAATAAAAGAGAGTCCAAAAGATTTAGAAGCAATAATTGGCGAATCTGAAAATAAAGAACAAGGCAAACAATAATCTTCATAGATAGATTAATAAACTCTCTTTTTGATTGTTTTTACTTATTTATTAAAATGGCAAAAAAAACACATACAAAGAAAAATGTAATTAAAAAATTCACTTATAGTTTGACTCCTGTTGAAGAGATTGCTGTAAGAAATGAGTTGCCTGTAAAGGAAGTGAGAGAAGCTTATAGAAAATGTAGGATGGCTGTTCTTAAAGAAACAATTCAAGATATAAGAAAAGGTAAAGCAAATATTAATTATTTTAATCTTATGGACAGAGTTTTTTCTTTAACTGAGGAATATTTGGATGCTAAAAGACTTAAAGAAATACATGAACAGGAAAAACTTTATTGTCTTAATGATTTTTCTGTTGAGAACGGATTAACTTATTCAAATGTTAAAAATATTTATTCTAGATTTAATTCAAGATTATTTTCTAATCCAGATTTAAATAATCTTGAAAGAGTTATTGACTATAATCCTGAATTAAGTCAAAAAGCATTTGATTTAACTAAGAAATATTTTTCTATTCAAGCACATGGTAAGTTGAATCTAAGATAAATTTTATTTTATTAGTTTGTTTACTAGTTGAGCCATTGTTCTTATGAAATCTTCTGTTCTTGCTTGCCAAGCATCTATTTCAACCCCTTTTAGGTCTGTTATTTCACCATGAGCTATTTTTTTATGCATCATATTTAGCTCTCTAAACCAATCTACATATTTCATTTTTAATTTTCCTGAATTTACAAAATTCATTTTTAATTCTCCTGGTATGTGTTCTGGAGAGGGTGGAGAAATATTTCCTGCAATGAGTGCAGCATGAGAAGAATCAACCATTGCCCAATACAATCCTTCTATTGCATTTAATTCAGCTTCTTTGCTTCTTGCATAATGTAATGGAGCTCTTTGTAAACAAGAATAAATTGCTTCTGGTGTTGCCTTTATTTTTCCTTCTAATAGCAATCGTTTTAATGGATTGAAAAATCCTCCTGCATCTATCATCGCTTCACCATATCTTATAATATTCATAACTGTAGGGTCTCCTCTTATCATATCTTCCCACCAAGTTGTTAATTTCATTGTGTTTATGTGGAGTTCTTTTTTATACGGGCTTTGTTGAACTATTTTTTCAAGTTCTTCTCTGTACCAAATAACTAATTTTTGGTCCCATTTTACTGAAGCATCATCTATTATTATCATTATATCTATATCAGAACCAGGAGTAACATTTTGTTTTGCTGTTGACCCAAATAAAACTATAGATTTTACAATTTTATTGAATTTTTTATATACTTTAATTGCAAAATCCATTGC
>Ga0255347_1008454_pt1 | contig 10347 bp, 15 predicted proteins | sample wastewater_treat_2_FD_192479 | JGI IMG/M metagenome (GOLD analysis project Ga0255347, IMG submission 192479) | Wastewater microbial communities from Lulu Island WWTP, Vancouver, Canada - plant24 | ecosystem: Engineered > WWTP > Wastewater > Unclassified | place: Canada: Vancouver, British...
TCCGCTGTGCCCATCGATGCCCGGGCGGTCAGGTATGAATATGTTTGTGACCGTCACCTCACGAACGGGCATCCGCAGTATGTACTTACTCATTTTCTTTTTCTTTGTAGTAGTTAGCATTAGAAACACCAATTAGTGTTCCAATTAATACACCTAAAGCATTTAGTGTAGTAACAATTTCACTAACATAAGGCAAGCCCCAAGCATCACCTAAAACATTGTAAAACACTGCCAGTGCTGGAAGTGCGATTAATCCACACCATTTCAACACATCATACCATCCGTTTTTTAAAATCATCTTAAAATACCTCCTTGATTTCATTCGTCAATTCCCATCATCTTTTTATCAAACTTCTTGAACTGCTCTCTCATTTTCGGCTCGCCCTTGTCAAACCCTAAATGAATCAGCATTTCTCTTGTCGACTCCTTGATGGGAGTTACATCATTGTCTATTTTTTTTACCTGTGCCGACAGAGCCTTCACGTCCTGCTTTACTCCTTCAACATCCATTTTGACGCCTTCAATGTTTTTGTTAACATTGTCAAACTGCTCTTTTGTAGCCCTGTCGCTTTCCTCTTTGAAACTCTCAAAGCTTTTTGTAACGAAAGCCTCGTATTTGTCAGCCTGAGTCTTGTCTCTTTTTTCAAACCAGCCAGCACCCCATTTCAGCAGACCGATGACAGTGCCCACCACTGCTCCGAACTTGAGTATGAAGTCCGCCCACTTATCAATATCAATCATCTATCATTCCCCGCTTTCCAACAGAGCAACCCTCTGTTCCAGTTCATCTATTTTTGCATACAGTTTCTGTATCATATATGTGTTAAGAGCTATAAACTCCTCGTATGCCAGCACATATCTGTCCTTCTGCTCCCCGTTTTCCTCAAAATAAGAATGCTCGATGAGAGCCATTCCCGGCAATCCGGCTTCACTTATCGCCTGCTCTACTTCCTGGGCAATGAATCCGATGTGCCAGTTCGGGTCATCAAAACCGTCTTTTCTCATCTTGAACCGTTTAGGATTCAGCCTGTGAAACAGATCCTCGTATCCAGCATTCAAATCGTTTATGTATTTCTTTGCCCTCGCATCTGAGCTGACATAAGGTGCCTGCCTGCAGTAAAGCCTGTACCAAAGCTTGGCAGTGGTGCCCAGAGTCATCGTGTTGTTGTTTGCATTCAGATAGCCGGCATACGAGCTGTTACCATCTTCAAGCGTTACTCTTCCGCCGTATTTGTTTTGCAGATTTACATTCTTGCCGTAAACCGTGGTGTCGTAGTCAAAAGCCATGGTTCCGTAACCCAGCATCAGAATATTGGCGGCGCTCATTTGAAGAACGTCAATCCAGTTAGCGTCACTGTCAACGCAGACTATGTTTCTGGCGTTTGACATAATCAGCCTGTTGTATATATATGCAAAGTGATGAAAAAACACTCTTTCATAAAAGGCAGAATTCATGCCCTTGACGTTGAATCCGGCTCCTGCCGCCTGCTCGCCCAGAGTAACCCCGACATTGCCCTGACGGTCATCATACAGGCTTATCGGCATCTTGCCGGTCTGCACAATAATCGACTTGGAATCGCTTCCCATAGCGGTGTTTCCGCTGTAGGTGATGGCTGTTATTTCCACAACTGCACTTGTGAACGAGCCTATCAGATTTTTTAGTGTTGTATAGGCAAGATAGAAAGTGGTGGCTGCGGACTTTTCGGCAAGAGTGTATTCGGTACCCTCGACTTTATATTTGATTGTTGTCGTATATGCCGGCACATACTTTGTCACGTTAATCGTGGCATTGCCTGAAGTAAGTGTTGATGGGGTTACCGCTATCTTGCTTATGCGGTAAATCGGCGGAAACTCTACCTGATTCGCCAGTGTGTTGGAAACCGCACTGTATGACTGATTGTCATCGTATCCGTGCCAGATTCCGTTTATCGCAAGACTCAGCTCTCCGGATGAATCGTGAGCGACATCGCCTGTCCACTCGGCAAGAGTGTATACCTGTCCGTAATTTGTATTTGGAATATACACTGTATCTTTTACAGTGCTTCCGATAGCTATTTCACTATACACACTCGGATAGTTTGAGTAGTATGCCCTGACACACTTCATCCGATGCCTTATTGTAATGTTGGATTTTGCGGAAACACTGTCCTGCGAATTAAGAATTACATCGACATAGAAAAGATAGGCATTCTGATAGTATGACAGACCTGTGTTGTCGGCATTGGCATACTGCTGTGTTGTTATCGTCTGTCCGACCTGAATTAAAGCCATACTCTACCCCTTCCTATAAAAGTTAAGCACGTTTGCACTGCTTCCGTGCTCTATAGCCCAGTCCTGGATTCCTAAGCCTTTATTACATTCAAAACGATTGGAAGTAGCCTCTGCTACCTTATTGCTGTCAACATACACTCTCATACCATCTGCTTTAAATGAGGTATAGGCACTCGGACTGAGACTTGCCTGATTTGTAACTCTCACTTCCTCATTCGCTGAATCAACCTGAAGATGAATCAGCTTGCTGCTGCTTTCATCAACCCGCTGAGCCAGTATTCCCAGAGAGCCTTCCTGCTGGTCAACTCTGATATTGACCGAAGCCAGTTTATCTGAAGTGTTATTAACCTGTTCAATTGTAGTAATCAGGGTTTTTGCCAAAGAGCTTCTGACATCACCGATCGTTACAGAGATATATTTTTCAGTAAGGGCATCATAAACAGTTTTAATTACTTTTGCTTTATATGTAATCCCTAAAGGCTGATAGATAACCGTTATCTCGTCACACAGATTTATAGTTTCGATTCCTACCGAAAACCTGTATTCGTCAGTTTTGGATAAATCAACAAAAGATATCTTGATGTTTTCCTTCGGCAAGCCCTGAAAAGATACATATTCAAAGGCATAGGCATTCAGCTCTTGCAAAGTCGGTGTATCTTCAAACTCTTCCGAGCAGTCCAGGACAACCGTTCTATTAAATGGATAATTGTTTTTATAAGGTGAATACTGAATATCACCGGTTAAAGTTGAAGTGCCTTCTGGATTAGTCCAGACAGGAAGTACTCCGGTTATGGTTTCTTCAATGTTTTCAGTGTAGTTCAAATCAGTAATATTTTTGCCATAACGAAGCTGAACACCATTATCAGAACCACGATGTAAAGTCACATAAATATCGTAATTATCCCATTTATACTCAATACCAGCGCTACCACTAAATGTCTGTAAAATAGAGCCTTCCGTTCCGCCTAAACACGCTCTAACTGATTTCGGAACATCAACTTGAAATAAAGTATCGGTGTTGTTTATATCAGTAATAAAGTTAAATGGATTGTTTTCCAGGCTGTTGGTTTTCAAACCATTTAAAGCGGCATTGATGCCGACAGCATTGAATATGCTTACCGGAATAAAGTTAAGATCATAGCTCAGATGATTCGCATATACCGTTACAAGCTGGTTAATCGGCTTGCTGATTTTATAAATTCGAAAGGCTTGGTAGCCATCTTGATAGTTTGGCTTTGCAAGTATGATTCTTGATGTTTTTATTTCCTCATAAAACAGTCCAGAAGTCGGATAGACCAATTCAAGTGAATATTCGCCGTTTCTTTCTTCAGAAATTTCACAGCTTAGACAGTCTATCAGCCTGCCAATGCCATTTGTTATAAAAGTTGTAGCATTTTCGCTGAACAATACCGGTATCATACTCTCCACCACCTCGAAGTAATTTTTACTTCAGTAAAGCCGGAGAATGTGATTTCACTGTCACCGGTTTTTAAAAGTGGAAAATCAGTTAATGTGACGTCATTGTTGCAGTTTACATTATTGTTGTAACAGTTCATAGCTTCACAGTCTATTGTCAGCGAGGTTTCAGTTGTACTGACTGTCAGTTCATAGTCACCTATAATCAAAGTTCCGTTACCTTTGACAACAATTAATGGCTTGCTGTCAAAAAAAGTGGGATTAGTTAATATATCACCACTTGTTATATTTACTTCAGTTAAACCACTTTCAAGATAAATTTCCGGTCTGCAGTTTATACTCAGGGTAAATACAGCTTTGTTTCTGTCTGAATCATCAAGCTTGAAGCTGTCGTTTCTGCCGATTCTGAAAACTCCGGCATGAACTGAATCCTTTAAAACAAAACCACCTTTCAGACTCATAAGGTAGTTTTTAAAGTTGTTAATGTTGGTCTGCATATCTTTGATGCAGTAGCATTCCAGACGTGCCGTGAAGCTTTTGAACCGATTGTTGCTGACAGTCAAGGCTCCGTTTCTACCGGCGATTTCAATGTATTCAACATCTTCAGCTGCACTGTCAAACAGATTGCTGTCAGCCAGATAAATATCAAAATCGGAAGAAGGTGTATTGTTTATCGTAAATATTCTCATCATGCAAACACCTTCCTTCCTGCATTTATTTTATTCATTATCATATTTTCAACTTCTTCAGCTATTTCTTTAGCGCTCTGATTGTCCTTTGCATAAATATTGAAGTTAAAGCCACCGTAATTTGTAGTTGACAGATTATCGTTTCCAAAATCAGATGATATTCTGCTTCTGCCGATCATATTTTCAGCGCTTCCTAAAGTCATATTTGAAATATCATCCATTGCTCTGGTTACGCTTTTTGTATTGGCTGTAATGCCAACTGCTATACCTTGAGGTATGAATCTGCCTATTTCCTTTTCCATCAGTTTTGATGGTGATTTTATACCGAAGAAAGTCGCAACACCTGTAAAAGTTTTTTTGGCAACATTTTTAGCCGCATCTACCGCACTGTCTGTTTTTTTGGTTAATCCTTTTACGATTCCGCTAATTATATCCTTGCCCAGCTGAATCCAGTCAGTGTTAACTATTTTATCCCAAATTCTTGTTACCAAATCACCGGCCGCTTTTAATAATTCCGGAATTGCTTTCACTATTCCTTCAATCAGTGCCGGTATTACCTTAAATCCAGCCTCTATTATCTGAGGCAGATTATCAACAACTCCGGTCACAACAGTTTCTACTATTCTCGGAACATAAGATACTAGATAAGGAAGCTTGTCTAATAAGCCCAACACCAAATTAACTATCAGGGCAGCTCCTGCTTCTATTATCTGAGGCAGAGAATCCATAATTCCTTTCTGCAACCCTATCATCAGCATAATGGCTGCATCTGTTAACTCCCAAACGTTATCAACCAGTGTTTTTGCAAATCCGGTTATCATTGGTATGGCCTGTTTAACGAATTCTGGAACTTTTTTAGAAATTCCGCTACTCATTACTTTTACCAGTCTGGTTATGGTTTGTAGCAGCAGAGGGATTGCACTTAATAAACCGGTTGCCAGCCCTTTGATTAAAACCGGTCCTTCTTTGATTAAAACCGGTATCAGATAATTAATAATCGTTGTTAAAGCTGTCGGGAGTGTGGTCAATACACTTACTAAGGCTGGCACTATGTTTGCTGCAAAACTGGCAACACTTTCTATTAGATTAGATAATGATTTCTCAAAATCCAATATTTCCATGCCCTCTTTGCCAACCATCGAAATTGTTGCCAGAACATTTGAAAACGCACCTTTCATCTGGTTCAGTGAGCCGCTTATTGTATGACTTGCTTCTGCTATGGTAGTTCCGGTAATTCCCATTTTACTCTGAACCTTATGAATTGCCTCGACCATTGTGGCAAAGCCGACTTTTGACAGCTGCGCTACATCTGTCAGTTTATAGCCCAGCACTCCGCTGTCGTTGATAAGCCGCATCATCTCGTTGGCAGTGCCTTTATAGCCTAATCTAAGGTTATCAAGCATTACGTATGAGCCACGTGCTAAGCCCTGATAGGCATTTTCGACCATGGCCATATCACCACCGAATTTATTGATGTTGTCGCCCATATCCATCAAAGCCATATTTGCCAGTTCAGCGGCTTTTTTAGTATCGCCACCTACCGATTGAAGAAGTGGAGCACTGAATAACGTAGCCTGTTCAGCGTATTTGTTAGCACTCATTCCTGCAGTCTTCCAGGCATCCTGAGCATAGCCGGCAATCAAATCGTAGTTTTCTTTAAACATCGTTTTCAAACCGCCGAAAGACTGCTCAATTTTAGCACCTTCAGCAATCGATTGAGTGATTATCTTGCCGATTCCGGCTGCAACTATGACTTTTTTGGCAAAGTCAACAAACTTTTTACCAAAACTATCGCCGGTTTTTTCTCCGGCGTCTTCCATGTCACCGGTAATTTCGGTTTTTATTTTTCCGGTTGATCCTTTCATCGAAGGTATTATCTGGACATAAGCGGTTGCCAGTTCTTTTGCCGATGCCATAATCAATCACTTCCTTTCAGCAGTTTTTCTCTTGCTTTTTCAAAGTCTTCACCGCTTACAAAAACCTGCAGCTGTTCACTTTCCCTCTGCAAAAGCATATCTGTTATCAGTTTCGGTTTTTCCTTGCTTCCCGCACTGCCGATCAGAGCCAATCTGTCAGCAATTGAAGCCAGAAGCCATATTTCCAGCGAGCATGGCTGCTCACTTATTTTCAGTTTGATTCTTGAATCTGCCCTTAGCCCAACAGAAAGAGTTGCAAGTAATCTAACCGGCAACTCTCTGTAGTTGAATATATGATAGGTTTCCGCCAGATCACAAATCAATGCTTCTTCATCGGCAGCTATCATTGTGGCCAGGGCTATTAATTTTTTCCTTCTTTGAGGCTGTTGAAAATTTCAATAAGCTCATCGCTTGTTTTTTCAATCGGAACTCTTCCATTTTCAACTTCGATATGTTTGTAAAGCAGCTGTTTCTGTTTTCTGCCCAAAACAAGATTAAGCAGTTCAGTAACGGCAACCATAACCAGACTGTCATCACCTGACTGCATGTCAGCCAGAGCATCAACAACTCTCATATCGTTCAGTGATTCTTCGTTTATTTCAAACTCGAATCCGCTTTTTGTTTTTCCTTTAAGCATTTAATAGCCCCTTTCCAAATTATGTTGCTGACTTTTTGATGTATTCGTATTGAGCAAAACCGTTTGTGTCTGGTGTCTGCAAAATAGTAACATCATAGCCAACTTCTTCACTGTCACTGTAGACAATTTCAGCCATTTCAGTAATTGAAGCACTCGGAATACAGATTCGCTTCAATGCTCCATCTCTAAGAATCATATCAACCACCCAAGCAGCGCTTTCATCGTTGATTTTAGCAATCTTGGTTGTGATTCCGGTTGATATTGTTCCGGTAACGTTTGTTGAGCCGAACACAGCCTTCAATACATCTGTATTCATTGTTTCGACAAGTTTAAACTTTGAGGTGATTTTATTACCCTTGTTCAAGGCCAAAACAACATCGCCGCCCCAGGCTTTAATCTCGTCTGTTTCATTTTCAATCGCATTTGTCAAACCTTCTTCACCGACATAGCCCAGACAAACAAAGCCGGTTGGCAGTGTAGTTGTTGCGTCAGTTGGCAAAGTGAGAGTAGTAGCGCCACGATAGACAGCACCACCGATTTTAGGTTTGGCAGCAGTAACATTTGCCGCAGTTGTTGCCATAAATTTACTCCTTTCCTTAGTAGTAAGTTAAATTAAAAACCGCTTGATAGCGGTACTTCTTTTGTTGTGTATCTGTAAAATTATAATCTGAGTTGAGTTCACATTTGCTGATAGAGTCAAGCTCATCAATGCCAAGCATTGCCTCAATAACAATTTCATTCAGCGATGCCGCTTCATGAAGGCTTGAACCGTAGCTCTGAACTGCCACAGTTGCTCTTTTAAGATAAGCATTACGATTGCCGCCAGTTTTCTCAATTCGAACAAAAACTGATGGTGGTTCCTGTGGTGTTTCAGTGTAAACATCATCCGTATCCAGTTTATCTTTCAGATATTCAAGTATAATCTGTTCGATCATCAACTCACCGCCTTCAGTAATGTGTTATTTTGATAATTATCTCTGACCGCATCCTTTGTGGCTGCAGCCACTCTTGTGTGCAGTCTTTTTTTACCCGGCTGTGTTGTCACCACATAGCCTGTGCCGGCTTTTTTTGACACCTGCTCGCCCAGGTCATTGCAAAACTTCTGCAGTTCCATCCCATTCAGAAGCATTCGATAGCCTCGGTTGTTTGTCTTGATTTTTGTAACTTTAATTTTAGTCATATCTTTCAACCGTTACTTTCATGTTCCATTTGAGCGGTATGTTGGCTTCAATACCCATTAATGGTTTGCCAAATACCCTAAATCTTTCGCCGAAAAACTCTACAATCTGATTTTCCCAGATATGATCATCACCTTTTGGAATCGCAAGATTATAGACTGCTTTTCTTCCGTAAAGGTTAATTGAGTCAGTAATATCATCACTTGTAGCCGGCTGAATCAGTACATTTTCAACGTTAATGGAAGTTTCTTGCATTATAGGATTTCCGAATGGGTCACTTTGTCCACTATCAACCAGATTAATCAGTTTAACTGTAATTCCCTTGATCATAGCATTTCAATAACTCCTATTCGCTGTTTTCTTAGCCCCAATCTTGCAAGTTCCGACTTCTTAATAAAAAGCCCGCCGCCCGGAACAAGATAGGTTCCGGAATATGAATATCCCATTGCGGACTGGCTCGTCTGTATCATTGGCTCAGCATTTGTTGATGTCATCAGAGTTCTTGCAACAACATCAACTACTACTGATTTAACAACCGTTGGTAGTATTTTCTCTTCTAAAATCATCTGATCTAAATCTTTTCCGCAGTTTATGGCTTCCTGTCGCAAAGAATCGGAAATGACAGGCAGCAGTGCCTCAGCCCTTTCCCTTTCTTCATTTGACATGACACGCCATAAACGTTCAATATCTTCAATTGTTGCAAAATCACTCATAATATCACCTCATCAGATTATAAAGTTCAGTCTTGTTGGCTCTCGGATTATATTCAATTCCTTTTGAGTCCAACTCAGTCATAATTTCCTTTTTTGTCATCTCATCAATGGTTTTAACCGGATTTTCTGCAATTTCGATAACTGGTTCAACAGTCTTCTTTTCTTCAATTACAGGTACCCAGTTTTCACCACCAATAGGACAAGGGCTGTCAATAACAGCCCCAGTCTTGATGTTTCTGTATTTCATTATACTTTGATAACAGCAACAGTCTTAGCAGCCGGCATATCGTAACCGCCGATATCAGCAATTTCTAATGAAATATTACCACTCTGAGTTGGTGTGATTGCCAGACTCCAGTTCTTTTTAGAACCGGTTAAAGCTCCTTTTGTTGCCTTTCCAGTACCATCAGTCAATGTGATGTGTTCAGCTTTCAAACCGTAGATATCGACATTGAATGCCATATCAATTTTGGTTGATGAAGCACTTCCAGCTGTTCCGTCTGCTGTAGCTGTAAATGAAACTGTTTCCGGAACAACAATTCTTGCGAAAGCATTTTCATCCAGAATGCCCCAGCCAAGATACATTTCAGCTCTTACGTAAACCTGATTTCTTGATTTCAGGTCACCCAGAGTAGCATCATTGTCTGGATTTCCATACTCAATGATTTCTAATGGAATTTCTTTTGCATAACCCCATTTAAAGCAGTCAGCATAGTCACCAACAATAGCTCTTGTGTTTTTAGCATCTGATACTGTCTTGTTGACATCAATTGGCAAACCGTTGATAGCTTCCGGACTTGCTCCCCAGCTCAATTCAGGATAAACCTTTACACCGTTTACTTTAAAGTTAGCTAAAGCTGCGCTGAAAACTGGTGATAAAGCTGCTCCTGTCACTTCTGCTTCAGAACCCTGAACAAGCTGAACTGCACTTTCCATATTTGCATCCGGATTTGCTGAATCATAAGAAACCATCTGTTTTGCTTTGTCATAGAAGTTATTGTCGCCAATAACAGTTGAAGCTGTCATTGTTCTTGGGTTCACACCGTGGAAGGCCATCAGGTCTAAGCCACGAGCTACTTTTCTTGCAAAGCCGTCATTGAATGCCTGCATCATGTGGATTTGCTCTTCTTCTGAAGCATAGACAAATTCATCTGATACTCTTGCACCATATTCCACCTTTACCGGAATAATTGTTTTTGGAGTAATTGTTACTCCACCATGCGATTTCTGTCCACCTTCTGCAACAACATCAATTTCTGAATCCATTGAGAATGTAAACTCTTTTAATCCGTTAAATGGAATCGGTTCATATCCTGATAGTTTTGCAAGTGAACTTTTGCCTTTTACTTTGTTTACTAAATCAGTAACCAATACCGGAGCAAACAAAGCTCCTTTTTCTAATACTGCCATATTTTAAAAATACTCCTTTACTTTTTAATTTTCTCAAGCATGCTTTTATATGCCTGTGTTTTCTCATCCAGAGTAACCTCCGGATTTGCTAAAGGTGCTACCGGTTTACTTGCTCCA
>Ga0255347_1008470_pt1 | contig 10330 bp, 8 predicted proteins | sample wastewater_treat_2_FD_192479 | JGI IMG/M metagenome (GOLD analysis project Ga0255347, IMG submission 192479) | Wastewater microbial communities from Lulu Island WWTP, Vancouver, Canada - plant24 | ecosystem: Engineered > WWTP > Wastewater > Unclassified | place: Canada: Vancouver, British...
GGGTGCTGCCGTTGATTTTCCCCGAACCGACCCACTCCGCCGGGGTACATCCCTCGGCGGTCATCGCTCCCACCGCCCGCGTGGATGCCTCCGCGCATATCGGGCCGCTCTGTGTGGTGGGCGAGGCGGCGGTGATCGGGCCGCGCACGGTGTTGTCGGCCCAGGTGTATGTAGGTCCGGAATGTGTGGTGGGCGAGGATTGTCTGCTCTTTCCGCACGTCACGCTGTATGCGCGCACAGTGCTGGGCAACCGGGTGCGGATTCATGCCGGCAGCGTCATCGGGGCGGACGGATTTGGCTACGTGCAGGATGGCGGGGTGCATCGCAAAGTGCCGCAGGTGGGGCATGTAATCATCCGGGACGACGTGGACATCGGGGCCAACGTGACCGTGGACTGCGGGGCGCTGGGGCCGACGGTGATCGGCCAGGGCACAAAGATAGACAACCTGGTGCAGATTGCGCACAACGTGAACATCGGGGAGCATTGCCTTGTGGTGGCGCAGGTGGGGGTGTCGGGGAGCACGCGGTTGGGTAATTACGTTGTGTTGGCGGGACAGGTGGGGGTGGCGGGGCATTTGAAGCTTGGGCATCGGGTGGCGGTGGCGGCGCAATCGGGGGTGATGAACAACATTCCGGACGGGGAGAAATGGTTTGGGTCGCCAGCGCGCCCGGACCGGCAAACCAAGCGCCAGTTGATCGCGCTGCAACAACTGCCTGAGCTATTGCGGCGGGTAGCCGAATTGGAACGACAGTTGGCCGCCACGTCGGTACCGGCAGGGAAGACCAACCCACCCTCCGCAAAATCATAACGCCACGCTGGCAAATCACGCTTCTCTGTTGATGCAATACCTCTTACATGCCGTCTGTCTTGGTCTGATGGTCGCCGTCTCCGTCCACACGAAGGGCGTGGCGGGCGAAGGCGCAACTCGCTGGGTGCATACGGAACTACGCCGTTTCCCCGCGAAGGAGGCAACCCAGGGCGTGGCGGTGGATGCGGAGCATTTCTATGCGATTGGCAACCGGGTCATCGGTCAGTATCGCAAAGACACCGGCGTGCGGGTTGGCGGTTGGAAAGGGGGAGCGGACGGTCCGATCAAACACCTCAATGCCGGGATCGTGGTTGCGGGCCGGCTCTATGCGGCGCATTCCAATTTTCCCGAAACGCCCGCCCAGAGTTCGCTCGAAATCTGGGACACGGCGACGATGCGCCACGTGGAGCGCCATCGTTTCGAAGATGCACCGGGCTCGCTGACGTGGGTGGTGCCCGAAGGCAAAGGTTGGCTTGCCTGCTTTGCCCATTATCGCACCACGAGCGATCCCGCGCGGACGCAGGTGGTGCGGTTTGACGCCGCCTGGCGGACACTCGCCCGTTGGACTTTCCCGCCGGAATTGATCGGGCGCTTTGCCGGATACAGCAGTTCAGGAGGCGACCTTGGGCCGGGAGGCAAATTGTTCGTCACCGGCCACGATGCCCGCGAACTCTATGTGCTGTCCCGGCCCCCAACAGCGGGTGGAATCCTGACTTGGGAGGCGACCATTCCGGTCAGCGCGCCCGGACAGGCGTTTGCCTGGGATGCGAGCGAGCCCGGCACACTCTACGCGATCGAACGCAAAACTCGCGAGGTCATCGTTTCACGCATCACCCAGGTGCCGTGAGAGAACAGACACGGCTGGTGCCGGTCCGGATTCCTCAGCCAGAAAGGTCCAGCGCGCCGCCGTTTGCGGCAACTGGGTTTACTGCGGTATATCCGAAGCCGCGTTAAGCCTACCAAGTGTGGGCGTGCAGGTGTTCCTGGATTGGCGGCGCGGTTTGGCGATGGCGTGGGCGCATCAAGTGTAGGCCATTGAAGACGGATTTTGTCACCATACCGAGGCAGAGCATCCAACCATCCACCGTTTCACGGCAACGGCGTGGATAAATGGATTGGTTCGTGTTGGCGGTTGGCAGACACGCCTTTTACTTGGCGGGGGCTGCCAACTTCGCGCTGAACTCTGCGGCGCGGCGTTTGGCTTCGGTGACTTGTGCCCGGGTCATGCGGCTCTGGACTTCCTGGCGGATTTCGCCGGCCTCCGTAATCCCCCGATCAGCCGCCAGACTCAGCCACTTGAAGGCTTCAACCGGATCGGGGGAGACGCCCTGGCCATTCTTGTAACGCACGCCGAGGTGAAACAGCGCCAAGGGATAACCATGATCCGCCGCTGCCCGATACCACTTCAGGGCCTCGCCATCATCCTTGGGTACGCCCGTGCCCATAAGATACATCAACGCCAGAGCATACTCGCCCCGGGGATAACCTTGCTCAGCCGCTTTGCGATACCATCGGGCTGCTTCCGCAAAATCATGCTCGACCCCCTGACCAGCTTCAAACAGTTCACCGAGCGCGACTTGCGCTGCGGCGTTACCCTGATCCGCGGAGAGGCGGTAGTAACTGGCCGCGACCTTGTAATCCCGCTTTACCCCGTCTCCGTTGGCGTAAAGTTTGCCATACTGAAGTTGGGCCGTCGCGTCATCCGCCTCGGCCTTGGCTTTGATTTCTGTTGGATTTATGGGCAGCTCGGCAACCGGCGCGGGTTCCTCCGGTGCTTTGCCGCAGGAAACCAGAACCCAGGCCGCCAGCCCAAGAAACAAGCAGGCTTTGGCGAAACCTGTGATCTTTAACAGGCGATTAGAAATTGCGGGTTGCTGCCGGTCGCTGAATTTTCGGTGGCGGGCCAAGGCCAAGGAGTTGTATGTCTGACCGGCGCCGGACAATCCGTTGTTCTTAACGTGATATTTTGGAAAACCCTCTGGATTCATGAACATGGTTTGCCTGCATTTTGTCGCTCAACTTCCGTTCGTCCAGATAATTCAATGCGGCGCACAGTTGGTCCGCGATCAGACATCGCCTGGGCGACGGGGCCTCAATGGATGCGGACCATCGTGCAAGTTGCCGTCAAAAACGCCGTGATGGTCCCAGCTGCCAGCAGGATTGACAACGTCACGCTGGCGGACAACAGGCGCGTTTTATTGCTTGACGATTATTCCCTGCAACTTAAACTTTCTTCGGATTGACCAAATGAAAACCTGCTCACATCCGACTTCTTGGGGTTCCAATTCTGTTGCGCAGTACCGTGGACAAACCACCCGCCACACCGGATTCACCTTGATCGAGCTGCTGGTCGTTATTGCCATTATCAGCATTCTGGCAGGCATGTTGTTGCCGGCGCTGGCCAAGGCCAAAGACAGGGGGAGGGCCGCGCAATGCATGAACAATTTGAAGCAGGTGATTCTGGCGGCTTCCATGTACGCTGAGGACAACCGGGAAACCTACTACGTGCGATCCGATGGCGAGATTCCCAATGACAGTCAATGGACCCTGCGTCCGGACTCCGAAGTGTTCTTGGATCCGGATAGGGATGGTCTGGCTTATTGGGGGTTGGGCTATCTCAATTACTTCGGGAAGAATAAACGCGTCTTCCGCTGCCCATCGGCCAAGTATGTGGATGAATGGCGGGAGATGGGCCGTAACTTCCCCTCGGATTGGTGGCGGGATGCCAGTTACGGAATGCAGCAGCATCTGGTAAAGGCGTACAATCCCCGGGAAGAATCACCCCGGAAGAAACTGACCAGCTACCAGGATCCCACCAAGACAATTTTCTGCCATGACGCGGCCGAGCATAAAATGGAAGGCCCCGACGATAGTTTAAGCACCTTTATTGATCCGCCAAATGTTGGGCTGATTCTGTCTCAATGGCGGCAGGGCGGCAGCCTGGCGCCGCTCTACGGTAATTACGCCTTCGAAAACGAATGGTTCCGCCACAACCGGCGCTGTCAAATCGTGTGGGTGGATGGCCATGTCTCACGGTTTCGGTTAACCAAATTGAACGGCGGCGGCATTGATTACCGGTACTATACGGGCATCCGTCCGAAGTACCTGGCGGCGGATTAAATCACGAACCGACCATTCCTCGACCAACAACCCATGAGAACGGCACATCTGAACGGGGTCGGGATCGCCCTCTTGCTAGCTTTGCTAGTGGGATTGGGGTGCAATCGAACGGTCCCGCCGCCCACGCCTTTTACCGAGGCCGAACTGGCCGGCGAAATTGAGAAGGCCTTTGCCACCGCCAAACAACCCGAAGCGAAGGATCTGGCAGGTCAAGTAGTTGCGGCGCTTCAAGCCAAGGATTACAGCAAGGCCTTTTGGGCGATTCAGACTTTGTCGGCCGTGCAAGGACTGAGCAAGGATCAGGCGATGGTCGCAGCGCGCGCTACGCTTACGATCCACACTTTGCTCCAATCCGCACAGACTCAAGGCGATACGCAAGCCGGCCAAACGCTCCAACGTTACCTGCAAACGAAGTAGAATCGGTTGGCCGAGGAACACGAGATTTCAGGGCTCATCGCAAAAACCGAGTTTGAGGGCCTCGGCTGTCGGCCAAAACAGATAAACCAAGCTGCAAAAATCGGTTGGATCATCCACCGCGCAATATTCGGCCTCACGCTGCTTGCGGAAGCGTTCACCTGATCCCGGAATCAAATAAAGCTCAGCGGGTGAACGCTTTATACGCCTTGGTAGCATAGGCGCAATTCGTGCATCCGTTCCGCCAGGCCTTTTTTCAGGCGGTTGGATGGGCTGCTCAAAGCCCTCTGAATTTTATGCGCCGCTCTCAACCAAGAGCAGATACGCGGTGGTGTACGCTAACGCGACGTCCCAACCCGGCATTCAGCTGGGCGGCAGGGGGGAAAGTCACGGGCTTTGGTTGGATGGGCCAACCAAAGCCCGTTGGCGTCTTGTCCGGTTTATGATTTGTTTCCCGAGCTACTGGCGCACACGGAAGAACTGGTTGCCGGTCGGATGGGTAATGACGTGTTGAGGAGCGGCTCCGGCTACTTCCGACCACGGGCCAGTCGGCGTCGGCGCACTTTCCAGCGCGCCGCCGGTCCAATCAATGATGATCGAATTGCCTGATTTGGTGGCTTTCAGGCTTAGCCCGCCCGGAATCTTGCTGGCGGTCGCTCCGCCGAGGGCGGCGATTTCAGCATCGGTCATGCGCCCGCTGCGAATCTGGATGCTGCTGATATACATCGGTTTCAAGTCCCCATCCTCGTCGGCCAGCAGCAGCACGGTGGGCCCGAGGGACCAGCGCATATCCACACTGCCTCCGTCCAAAACGTTGGTACTGGTAGAAAGATATTGCGCGTCATGCACCCCTAACGGTGACGTGCCGATGGGGCCCGTCAAGACACTGACTCCATCAATGTATTTGCCAAATTCCCGTTGGGTCAGATCAAATGCCAGCACCACGCGATGCCACGCATCGGGAGTAAGCAAGCCTTGATAGATTTGACTAATACCCAGACCGTTTGCGCCATTAAAAAAGGCTTCGGCGTCGTCCGTGTTTTCAGGATTGGTTTGGAAAAGAGCACGGTAGCCGGCGCTGGTGCTGGGGCTGAGCAGGTCGAAGATCAAGGTGTATTGATTGGCCTTTGTGCCTCCGCCGTTACCCCCAATGTTAGGCGTCATGACATAGCCACCCCAAGAGGAAAGGCTGGGGGTGAAATACATCACGCTGGCCGGCTCGCCGGCAATATCGCTGATGCCAAAGCTGGTGGTCGTCCCGAAATGAGTGTCCTGTTCCACTGTGGCATTGAAGTATTGCAGCGGTTGTCCGGTCGTGGCGTCGAGGTTGCCTTGGTTAAAGTCCCACTGCCCCGTCACAATGCTACCGGGAGCCGGGTTGACCGTGAGCACCGAAGGCGGCGCGCTGGTGACCCATTGGAGTCCATTATTAACCACAAGGGTGTAGCTACCGGAATCCGAGATTTGAACGTTTGTGATTCGCAGGTCGGCATGGGTTTGATCAGGAAGTGCGGTGCCGTCCCGATACCATTGGTAGGCGTACGTACCGTTCCCCACGACGTAACTGGTGAAGTAGGTTCCGTTCATGCCCACCACGTCAGACGCACTGGTGGCATTGAGGGTGACGGCCAAATCGGTGAAAACGGGGATGTCCTGGGGAATTCCCGCCGCGCTGGCTTTGCCCAGCGCGAAAACCTGGGTGTCCGTCAGCACGTCATCGCGAAATTGAATGCTGTTGACAAAGCCCGGCGCCGTCTCGCCGTCTTCATCGGTGAACAACAAAGCCGTATATCGCAACGCCCAACGACCATCCGGTGCTCCTAAATCCTGTTCTCCCACGAGAATGCCATCAATATATTTTCGTAAGAATTGGTTCACCAAACCCGTCTCCGCATCCGGGCGCAAGTCGAAGACGAACACAACGCGATGCCAGACATCCGGTTTAATCAATCCATCGTAAATCGTGCTGATGCCGATGCCGTTGCCACTGTTAACGAATAATTCCGCATCCGAAAGGTTTTCCGGGTCGTTAATCTGAATCAATGCGCGATAGCTTCCGGAACTTGCCGCCGGGTACATGATATCCATGATCAACGTGTAGCGGTTGGCTAAAACATAGCCTTCGGTCGAGGGCACGCCCGGATACACCAGATAGCCTTCATTCATGGTACAAGCCGGAAAAGCCATGACCACCGCCGTCTGCCCGTCAATGGTGGCGGTGGTGAAAGTCGTGGGGGTGGGGGTGGGGTACCCCAAGTAATCCGTGGCAAAGTCCCCCATGTCCTGGCCGACCGTAGCCGTGAAGTTACTCCCGTTGAAGTCCCATTGCCCGGTGACATCGGCGTAAGACGAGAGACTCGTTCCCACAGCGAATGCCATTATGATTCTGATTAGGTTTTTTTTCATCTCTGTGTGGTTGTTGTAGTTGTACGTTTGGCCTTGCGGCGGAAATACTAGCATAAAGCTGCAAAACCCGGACATCGCCTGTTTAGGGGAGAAAAGACCGGGGCCGGCATTAACAGAAACTCCATGCCGGACGTCATTAATCTCTGCGAAACAAGGACGTGCGCAAGCGGAGCTTCGATGACCGAACTAATTGCTGGTTGGCGGCGAAAGTTGGGTTTGACGCGGGTTGCGCTTCCGGAGGATGCTGGTGGCCGCAGGTGGGGGATTTGCTCTGCCAAATGGTTGAAATTGATGCGGAAAACAAAACATACCTCCAACCCGAAACCTGCCCTTACAGCAACCGGAGTTGAGTGCGTCGCGACCGTCGTGCGCCGCAAATATCTGACAGAACTGCGCCCCAAAGTTGCTGGCGAGTGGTCGGCCCGGATCGAGCATGGCTGGCGTTATGCGTTCTTTCCGCTGGGAACGAATCAGCAAAAGGCCGCGATGACGAAAGCGGAGACCATCCGCCGCGTCGTTGCGGAATCGGGCTGGAAGGAGGCGACGACGCGATTTATCCGTGAATTTACGCTGGCGGTTTTCTGGCTGCCGAACCCGCTCACCTGCACCTACGCCACGCTTCTCACAGCATTGGTACAACCCGCGTTGATTCGGAAGCCCAGCGAGCAATCCGCGCGACTGATGTTCTACGAGCCGGAGGTTTCCATTCGCTGGGGCATGTTGGAGTGGCTTAATTTAATGCCAGATGTTGAGTGTGTCGGCGCGCACGCCTCTGTCGCCGCTTTCCTGAAGGACGTTAAGCGCGTCCGTCCCGATCTGGTGTTATTTCGTGATCCGCCGTGTGCGACGGGCGGGGACTTGCTCCAGGAGCGGTTGGCCAGGGAATGTCCGGAGCAGGTGGGCTTTCCCTTCGGGGTTTATCGGGACAGTGAACATGCCTGGAATTCCGTGACGGGCGTGGATGGCGGGTATTACTACCGACGGCGCTCTCCGACGCAGTTGCTCGAACCAATCGCCGGTCTGTGGCCTGCCGGGAAACCAGGCCGCGAACTGGTTGAGTCGCAAATCCGCCATCACATGCGGACATTATTCGGTCTGCGCACAGCGCCGGAGACGATTTTCCCGAGACTGACCAACCGCGAGCGCGAGGTCTTGATGGGCTTGCGCCAGGGGCACACGGATAAAAGCCTGGCCGCCTTGCTGGGCATCAGCTCGTGGACGGTACACACGCACATGAAAAGTCTGTTCGACAAGCTCGGCGTTCACACGCGCGCCGAGGCTGTGGCCAAATTCTTTCAGAGCGTATCTGAAAAGTGATTTGGAATGCAGGGCCGGCCCCACGTTGGCCAGCGTGAACCAGAATATTTCGAGCAGGGTGAAACATCAGCTGGATATGCGGCGGGTGCTGGGTGGGCACAGGCTGCGCCGAGCCGCCGAGGAACAACAACCGGACCGTCAGCAACTTTGGAAACGGAAGCGCTGCGGAAACGAGCAACTCAGCGCTCCCGTGGCGCCAGATGGCGGGCGACGGTTTCCAGCCAGTCGCCGCCGGGCAACGCGTAGGGCCGGAAGGTTTCCAGGCGTCCCTCTGACTCGTGATAAAACAGGGCGCGGTGCAGTCCCAGGTCGTTGGCCTTGGGGGAATCAATCAACGACGCGGAATCATTGGCGCTCATCTGGAAGAGGACGCGCAGTTCAAATTCACCCAAGGCCTTGCGGCTCAGGAAACGATACACGTTGTTGAGTGTGTCGCAGGCGCAGAGCACGTGGAAACCCACGCCCGCGCCTTCGCTGATAATCCGGTTCAATAGCGCGCCCGCCGGCACGGCCTTGGCCGGGTCGTCCAACGAAAATCCGAAATCCTCCTCAAACCGCAACTTCTTGAACTTCTGGACCCCGTGAAGGAGCAGGAAAGTCGCGGGCGCGTCGCCCGCATGACCGGCGGCAACGCGCGCGTCCAGATCGGTCCCCAGTTCGGTCAGGGTTTGGTCCAGCGTGGCGTGCGTGACCAGCGTGGTTGCGTGGGGGATGGCACGGATCAGTTGTTCCCAGAACCGGCGGGGCACGCTGTCCGGTGGCGAGGCGTCGAAAATGAAAAAGCGCGCGCGCGGCGGCGGATATTGCGCGGCGAGCGACACAACCGAAATGCCCAGCAACGCCAGCAGGGCTTCCTCCCGTTGCCCCACCAGTAACAGATGGTTGCCGCTTTGCGGCTGGAGCACGGCTTCCGTGGGACCTTTGATCGAATTGGGGGCGCCCAACCAGACACGCGGCGCCGAGGGGGATTCCGGCGCGGGCGTTTCCAGGCAGCGGCGGAGCCACAGGTTTTCCTCAACGTGCGCCGGCGCGTTGCCTTCGAACACCATCGGCACGGACGGAGGTTCGGGCTGCTGCTCCGCCCGGGCACGGAGCTCCCGCAGCCGGCGATCCCGCTCCTCATCCGGCAGCCAGACGATTTGAAACGGGCTGTTGCCTTCGAGCGTGCCGGCGGTGTCGTTGTAAATCGCCTCGCCCGGGCGCGAGAGCAACCGCGGCGCGGCGTTGCCTTCATCCATGATGAGATACGCGTCCGCTTCGTTGCACTGCAGGGCGATGCGCACAACCATTTGGCCCAGCGTGGCGCGGGCCAGGGTGTAGGCGCCGCCCAACGTCTGCGAACCGAGCACCACATGAATGCCAAACGCGCGGCCTTGCCGGACAATCCGATCGAGCAACAACGCGGCGTTTTGCGCAATCCGATCGTCCTCCACGAAAAACTCCTGGAATTCGTCAATCAACAGGAGCGTGCGCGGCAACGGAGGGCCGTCGCCGGCCTTGCGGTAGCCGGCCAGGTCCTGCACTTCGAGCCGGCGGAAGAGGTCGCCGCGGCGTTTCAGTTCCTCGTCCACCCGTTGCAAGACGCTCAAACCAAATTCGCGGTCGCTCTCAATGGCCACCACGCGGGCATGCGGTAGCCGGTGTGTGGCGTAGCATTTGAATTCCACGCCTTTCTTGAAGTCCACGAGGTAAAACTCGATCTGCCGAGGATCACACCACAGGGCGAGATTGGTGATGAGCACGTGGAACAGGGTGGATTTGCCCGAACCGGTCTTGCCGGCCACCAGCACGTGTTGGCGTGTGCCCTTGCCCAGGGCGAGAAATTGCTGTTTGGTCGCCCCGGTGCGTCCGATTGGGACGCGCAGTTCCGCTGTGGTTTCGCCACTCCACAGTTTGTCCGCGGCGGGTGCGATTTCGGCAAAGGGCATTTCCACGCGGTTCGAATCCACGCTTTGCCGGCCCACCTGTTGTAAAAATTCGGTGGCCCGATCGGCGTCCGGGGGTGAATCGAGATGAAGAGTGACGCCGTCCAACCCCGCCCCGGCCAGCGTGAATACCGGTCCCTGCGCGGTCAGGCAAAGGCTGTGGCGCCGAAGTTCGTCGGGCACGAATTCAGTCGGCGCCGGCTTGCGTTGATCCCAATGAATGAGCGTGTACACGCCGCAGCGCGCGCCGCTGGCGGCGATGCTCAACAGGCGCTTGGCCGCCAGTTCGCTGAAGTTCACCGGGAAATCCGCCACCACGAGAAAATGATATTTCTCGGC
>Ga0255347_1008473_pt1 | contig 10330 bp, 12 predicted proteins | sample wastewater_treat_2_FD_192479 | JGI IMG/M metagenome (GOLD analysis project Ga0255347, IMG submission 192479) | Wastewater microbial communities from Lulu Island WWTP, Vancouver, Canada - plant24 | ecosystem: Engineered > WWTP > Wastewater > Unclassified | place: Canada: Vancouver, British...
ACGTAATTGGATAGCTGGCTGAGCGGGCGTTCGGGTAAATCTGTGCCCGCTAGCTCTAAATCATCCTCTTTTACAAAACCACGACTCATGCCGCCAGCTTATTCCCACTCAATTGTTGCGGGTGGTTTGCCAGAAATATCGTACACCACACGGTTAATACCACGCACTTCGTTAATAATGCGATTTGATACTTTACCTAATAAGCTGTAAGGTAGCTCAGCCCAGTGTGCGGTCATGAAGTCACTGGTGACGACTGCTCGTAGCGCAACAACGTAATCATAGGTACGACCATCGCCCATTACGCCCACTGATTTAACGGGTAAAAATACTGTAAAAGCTTGTGATGTTAAGTCGTACCAAGTTTTACCTGTCTTTTCATCTACAGTATCGCGCAACTCTTCAATAAAAATGGCATCAGCTCGCTGCAACAGTAGGGCGTAATCACGCTTAACTTCACCTAAAATACGCACGCCAAGCCCCGGGCCAGGAAATGGATGGCGATACACCATATCACGTGGTAAGCCTAGCGCAACACCAAGCTCGCGGACTTCATCTTTAAATAAGTCGCGTAGGGGTTCTAATAGCTTAAGGCCAAACTGTTCTGGTAAGCCGCCCACATTGTGGTGACTTTTAATGGTGACGGCTTTTTTAGATTTAGCGCCGCCAGATTCAATGACATCAGGATAAATAGTGCCTTGTGCAAGGAAGGTTGCGCCTTTATGTCCTTGGCCGCTTGCTTTTAGCTTGGCGGCCTCCGCCTTAAACACCTCTACAAATTCACCACCGATGATTTTACGTTTGGCTTCAGGGTCGCTCACACCTGCAAGCTTACTCATGAATTGCTCTGTTGCATCAACGCGGATGACTTTGGCGTGTAAACGGCCTTCAAACATCTCCATTACCATATCGCCTTCATTAAGGCGCAATAAACCATGGTCAACAAATACGCAGGTGAGTTGGTCGCCAATCGCGCGGTGGATGAGGGCAGCCGCCACGCTTGAATCAACCCCGCCAGATAAACCTAAAATCACCTCTTCATCGCCCACTTGTGCTTTGATTTTAGCAACGGCTTCGGTAATATAATCCCCCATAATCCAATCAGGTTTGGCTTGGCAAATGTCTAACACAAAGCGTTCAAGCATCGCTTGGCCTTGCTTGGTGTGGGTGACCTCTGGGTGAAATTGCACTGCATAAAATTTGCGACTTTCATCAGCCATCGCAGCAATTGGAGTTGTTTCGTTGCTTGCAATTACTTTAAAACCGGTTGGTAGTTCTGTTACTTTATCACCGTGGCTCATCCAAACATCAATTAAACCATGGCCTTCAGCATTGGTGCTGTCTTGAATATCACGGAATAAAGCTGAGTGGCCACGTGCGCGCACTTGTGCGTAACCAAATTCACGTTTAGTGCCTGCTTCAACCTTGCCACCTAATTGTTGCGCCATGGTTTGCATGCCATAACAAATGCCTAGAACTGGTACACCCAACTCAAACACGGCTTGTGGTGCTTTGTCAGTCTCTTCTTCATAAACGCTGGCATGGCTACCAGATAAGATAATGCCATCGGCACCAAATGCTTTAACAAATTCATCTGACACATCGCAAGGGTGAATTTCACAATAAACGTGCGCTTCACGTACACGACGTGCGATGAGTTGGGTGACTTGTGAGCCGAAATCTAGAATAAGAATTTTTGAGTGTGTCATGATTTTTAAGGAGTTATTAAAATTGATGCTCTGGGAGCCAGTATTTATGAGGCTTCCAGAGCATTAAATTTTTCTCGACAGTTTTTAAGCCTAATTTTTCGGCTTAGTCAACGCGATAGTTTGGCGCTTCTTTGGTAATTTGCACATCATGTACATGTGACTCACGCATGCCTGCGCTAGTGATTTGTACAAACTCTGCTTTATTGCGCATTTCTTCTATGGTTGCGCAACCTACGTAACCCATTGATGAGCGCAAGCCACCCATTAATTGGTGAATCACTGCAAGTACACTACCTTTATAGGGTACGCGGCCTTCAATGCCTTCAGGTACTAGTTTGTCTGCATTGCCATTATTGTCTTGGAAGTAGCGGTCACTTGAGCCTTTTTCCATCGCACCGATAGAACCCATGCCACGGTAAGATTTATATGAGCGGCCTTGGAATAATTCAATTTCACCAGGCGCTTCTTCAGTGCCCGCAAACATACCGCCAAGCATCACAGAATAAGCACCAGCAGCAATCGCTTTTGAAATGTCGCCTGAAAAACGGATGCCACCATCGGCAATAAAGGGCACGCCTGTACCACGTAAGGCTTCTTCAACGTTAGCAATAGCACTAATTTGCGGCACGCCCACGCCAGCCACAATACGGGTTGTACAAATTGAACCTGGGCCAATACCCACTTTTACGCCATCAGCACCTGCATCCACTAAGGCTTTTGCGGCTGCACCAGTAGCAATGTTGCCGCCAATCACTTCAATTTTGGGGTAGTTTTTCTTCACCCAGTTGACGCGGTCAAGTACGCCTTGAGAATGACCGTGAGCAGTATCCACTACAATCACGTCAACACCTGCTTCAGCAAGCGCTTCAACACGCTCTTCAGTACCTTCACCCACACCAACGGCAGCGCCAACACGTAATCGACCTTGAGAGTCTTTACAAGCGTTAGGGTGGTCGTGTGATTTTTGAATGTCTTTAACAGTGATCAGGCCTTTTAGTGTGTCGTTGTTATTAATTACTAATAAGCGCTCTAGGCGGTATTGGTGCAACAAGCGAATGATTTCGTCTTTTGCTGCACCTTCTTTAACGGTCACCAGCTTATTGCGTGGCGTCATGATGTTTTTGATTGGCTGGTCTAAATTGGTTTCAAACCGAAGATCTCGGTTAGTTACAATGCCTACGATTTTTCCATTATCGACTACAGGAATGCCTGATATTTTATGCGTGCGCGTTAAATCAAGCACATCGCGCACAGTTAAGTGGCTTTGTATGGTGATTGGATCATTTACAACGCCAGACTCAAAACGTTTAACACGCGCCACATGTGCAGCTTGCTTAATAGCTGTCATATTTTTATGTATGAAACCTAGACCACCTTCTTGTGCTAGTGCAATAGCTAGCGTGGCTTCAGTCACAGTATCCATCGCAGCGGATAATAGCGGGATGTTGAGTTCAATGTTGCGGCTGAGTTTTGTTTTGAGTGAGACTTCACGTGGTAGCACGTTGGAGTGCGCTGGCACTAATAGAATGTCATCAAAAGTGAGGGCTTGTTGCAGTAAACGCATTGTAAATCCTTATACGCAAAACGAAATTATACAGATTTAAGACGTGTGTTGCGAGTAGGGTATCACTAAATATTGTTATTTTTTTCAAAAATGATTTTCATTGCGGTGATTGTTATGGTGAGTAACACCATTGTGCTGTTGGCAACAATCAAAGGTAAATCATGTTTAATGAGGCCGTATGTCAACCATAGCAGTAAGCCAATCGTGATAATCACATAGGTGTAAAGTGAAATGCCGCTGACATCGCGCGTTTTGTATGTGCGGATCACTTGCGGAATTTGTGATGAGGTGGTGAAGGCGCTAGCAAGTAGGCCAAGAATGTCAAGGTTGGTCATTTGAGTAGGCAGTTAATCATGTTTAATTATGAATATTTTTCTTCAAGTAAAGTATTAATAAGTTGTTGTAATGTTGATGAAAAAACAGGTTTTTTATTGTAATAGCGCCATTTTACTTGCTAGAATAATAAACAGGCAATACTATGCTTAAGTTAATTTTAAGATACCTGCATTTGAGCTGTGGGTAAATAAGGGGTAAGTAAATGAAGCTACGGACTTTAATATTAAGTGCTTTGATTGTTCCACTTTTAGCGGCTGCTGAAGGTGGCGAAGTCTATAAATGGCGCGATAGTAACGGTGTGGTTCGCTATAGCGATACACCGCCGCCATCTAATATTAAGCATGAGGTTTATGGTAAAAAAGGTCGAGCAATTTCTGTAAACCAAGAGCCACTTGCGCCAGTGGAGGGTGATGCAACTGTTTCGATGAATAAGCAAAAAGCCGCACTAGAAAAAGAGTTGGCTGACAAAAATAAAGGCGCAACTAAAACGGATGAAAAATCTAAAGTGCCTTTAACTAAAGAAGAAGAGGCCGTTAAGCGTGCTAAGGACGCGGAAGAGCTTAAAAAGAAAGAAGCGCAGAAAAAAGTAGAAGCGGATATTAAAGCTGAAAACTGTAAAAATGCTCGCGCAAGTTTAGCTACTTATACAAACGGTGGCCGTTTGACCAAAACCGATGAAAAGGGTCAGCGTGAGTATTTAAGTGATGCTGATATTGCAAAAGGCCGCGTTGATGCACAAAGTGAAGTGGATAAAAACTGTAATTAAAAAACGGCTAACCTTTTTTAAGGTTAGCATGCAAAGACATTAAGCTTCAGGCGGTGCATCCCCACCGCCTTTTTTCATCACTTTACCATCTGCAGCACGCTGTTTGCGTACCTCTTTTGGGTCAGCAATCAGTGGGCGATAAATTTCCACTCGATCTAAATGGCGTAATGGCGTATCTAATTTAGCTAGTTTGCCAAAAACTCCTGTTTTGTTGATAGTTAAATCAATTTCAGGAAATTTTTTGATAATGCCAGAGGCAATAATTGCTTGCTCAGCCGTAGCACCAATTTGTAACTTGATAGGCATAATAATTTGCTCGTTAGGTAGTGCGTAAGCCACTTCTACCATCATTTCTTTTTCAGTCATTTTTTATCCTTAGCATAAAGTCTGTCAGCGCGTGCCACAAAACCGTCCACAAAGGTGTTGGTAATATGGCTGAAAACTGGCGCAATCATTTTATCTATCAATCCATTTGTGAATTCGTAATTGAGCATAAACTCAACTTTACAGGCCTCATCATTAAGTGCGGTAAACCGCCAAATACCTTCTAAATGCTTAAAAGGTCCATCTTTAAGTTTAATTTCCATTAAGCTGGTTTTGTCTGTCACTTGCTGCGTTTTAGTGTTATTAGTAGTGAATTTTTGGTGTAAACCATGATACGCAATATGCAAAGTGGCCATGGTTGTATTTGCATCTTGCTGTAGTAAATCGACACCACCGCACCATGGCAAAAACTCAGGGTATTTGGTCACATCATCTACTAAGTCAAACATACGCTTGGCAGAATGCTGAATTAACACTGTTTTATGTACTTGCGCCATGCTTACCTAGTTATAAATAAAGTGAAAATTAAATTCGTAAACTTGTAACGCATCAATCATGCTGCGTAAATAGAGTAAAATGCTATTTTAAGACATTCGCTAAGAAATACTAAGTGTTATGAGCATTGCACAAAATAAAAAGGCATTTTTTGACTTCTTTATTGAAGATAAATACGAGGCGGGCATCGTGCTTGAAGGCTGGGAGGTTAAAGCCATTCGAGAAAATCGAATTAATCTGAAAGAAGCTTATGTCGTGATTATTCGAGGTGAAATATATCTTATTGGTTGCCATGTTACGCCACTGGGTGCCGCTTCAACGCATATTCGTCCTGATGCGATTCGTACTCGTAAGTTGTTGTTACATAATGCTGAAATTATTAAGTTGATTGCCAAGGTTGAGCGTGCTGGTTACACGATTGTACCGCTTGATATGCATTTTTCAAAAGGGCGAGTAAAAGTGCAAATTGGCCTAGCTAAAGGTAAAAAGCAGCATGATAAACGTGATACTGAGAAAGAGAAAGATTGGAAACGTGAGCAAAGTGCGATCATGAAAAGCCATAATCGACGTGCTTAATTTAAGCGCACAAAGACTGTTTTTTTAAAGCATATTTTGCATAACATTGTTGCACCAGCTCTGTAAGGTAGTCTGGATGCGGTTTGCAGAGGCATCAAAAAACCCTCGGGCGATTTTAGCGAGAATAGACTCTTTGACTTTCGCTTAAGTTTTGTGGGTAGTCAGCGTTTAATCGTAGTTAATCAAGCGCTGCTTTAGTGATAAAAGTTAGCAGTCATGACCTGGTGGATAATAATCTATGTATAGGACATCTTCAGCTTTGCAAGACAGATGTATCCATATAGACCAGTTGTTTTGAAGCCAAGCTACTGAAACTCCACCAGTCGCATGTTCTGCCTCAGTTGGAAAAATCAATTCGGTTTGCCCCGCATGATATCCAGTAGCACAAATCAATTTGTAAAAAATTGGTGCATCAGAATCTTCAATGATCATAAAATCCACCATCTTTTCAAATGGACGTGCTGCTGGAAATCTAAAAACAACACCTCTTCCAAATGAATCTTGTTTACACTTAGTGAGTGGATGCCATTGCATTGTAAAAACCTAAAATAAAGCGTTAAAAATGTAGCGATTAAGAGCGAGATTGCATGACATGAGCATCATCACTAGCTCTATTAACGCGCTAAAAGTAGCCTTTTGCATAGTTGTTGATAATGGCCAATGGCTCACGCAGGGCACCTTTAAACAGCATACCCCATTTTTCCCACATGGGATTGCTAGCAGCAGCATATTGCACTTCAAACTCTTGCCCTAATTGGCCAGCATCGACCAATTTTTTTGCACGCCACAGGTGATATGGTTCAGAAACTACAATCACCTTTTTAATGCCTGCTCGTAGTAGTATAGGGCGTGAGAATTGAAAGTTTTCTTGAGTTGAGCTGGCTTGTGATTCTTGTAATACGTTGCCTTTAAACCCTATTTTTATTGCATGGGCTGTCATTACTGCAGATTCGATTCGACCATCCTCGACATCTACGCCCCCTGTCATGACTAAGGTGTTGACTAAACCAAGTTTGGCTAGCCGAACTCCTTCATCGACCCGCCCAGTTAACGTGGGATTTGGGGCGCCGTTAAAATAAGCGCGGTTGCCTAAAATCAGTGCCGCATCGGCTTTTTCAGTTGGCGGATTAGCTAGAAAATCATAGGCATGATATGCAACAATACAATATAAGCTGAGATAAACAGCGATAATTGCTAGAGCCATTAAATGACTGATGCGTCGCAGCCACCTAGGAAAAAAGTTGAGCTTAATCAGCCTGAATAAACCTACAAGCAAAAAATTGCTGTAGCGCACTAGCTTGATTAATGGCTGCATTTTAGGTGTTATTTTTTTGCGATTAAGTCTGTGAGTAAGGTGAGTTGCTGTTTTTGAATTTCGAGCAGGTCGCTCCATTGATTTTCACGCAATAAATCTACTTTTTCATGTAGCAACATGATTTCGAGCTCTGCTTTAAGATTCACTTCGTAGTCATGCTCAGCATTTTGGCGGTCAATTTCGGCCTGACGATTTTGTGACATTAGTATTAACGGGGCTTGCACCGAGGCTAGCATTGATAAAAACAGATTTAAAAGTATATAAGGGTAGGGGTCGAAGGCTTTATTGTAGTTAACTAAAATATATGAGTTGAGTAAAACCCAAGCAAATAGTACGAGCGCAAACAGACCAATAAATGCCCATGAACCACCAAATTTTGCAACGGCATCGGCGGCATTTTGCCCAAACGTTTTGTTTTGCGCTTGCTCAGCAGAGGTGTTTTTAGAGATATGGGTACGTGCTGTTAGATGCCGCGCTACTTTTTTGGTGCGAGCATCCATATCCTCATATTTGGCGCCAATCAGTTTTTCAGCGGTTTGATGTTGCTGATGGGTCATAGGCGTTGATCGCTTTCTGGGCTTATGGTGAGGTATGAAATAGCTTCTTCAGTATTTTTAGATTTTAATAGGCATTCTTGCACCGTAGCGGGCGATAATTTATTCGGTGGAATCGTGTTGGCGATTTTTTGCGCTGAGGCTTCATCTTCAAAAAATTTATGCGCCATTGCGTAGAGCTGGTGGTGGTCACAGTTTGTAAGCTCCATTCTGAAGTCCACACGCCCAGAGCGTATTGCAGCCTCATCAATATGTTCAGGGTGATTGGTGGTGAGAAAAATCACCGAGCCTTCATGTGAGGCCACGCCATCTAAGGCGTTAATAAAGCCTGAGTACGAAAGTTTAACGCTAGCATCGGCTTTTTCACGTTGCCTAAAAAAAGAATCGATGTCTTCTAATAAAATAATCGAGCGTGGTGGTACTGTGGATAGCAAATTGCCAATGCGCTCATCGGTAATGTTGGGTGAAGCGAGGCTTAATGCGCACACATTAAGGCTGAGCTCAGAAGCCAATGCAGTGACCAGCGAGGTTTTACCTGTGCCAGGTGGCCCGTAAAGTAAGTAACCTCGACGCCATGGAATGCCGAGTTCATCATAACGTTTTTTAGCATTAAAAAATTGCTGTAAGTCAGCTAAGATGGATTCGGTTTGACCTTTTTTGAGCACGATAGACGAAAGCTTGCGATTGTTGCCAAGCTTAGCGCGTATCCATTCGTTGTTATATGAGCTTGGAATGAGGATGGATATTTTGTCTAATTCACGTGTGATGCGTAAATCAATCGCACTTTGAATAAAATTTTGCAGTAGCTTTTTATCGCGACCCAGTGTTGATAAGGTAATTTTTTCTAGTACAGTAATATTGGCCTGAATTTCACGTGTCATCCAAACCCATTTATTTTGCAGCTTAAAAATGTGAAAACCTTCACCTGGCGACAAGTAGGCTTGTGGCTTTCCACCTTGGTTAAGTTCATCGGCGAGGTCTTGGTAGTCGCTACCTTGGCGCACGGTACGCACTGTAAAGTGATTAATTTTAGAAAACGCTTCTTGGGTGTGCATATACTCAACAAGCGTGCGAAACATTAACTCATCACGACTATCAAAGCTTAAGGTGGTGACAAAAAATCGCTGACCCCAATGAAAGATTTTTGTAGGCAAATCGCGAAACCATACCGCCACCACACCCAAGGTGGTAATGGCAATCCCACCTGTTAATAGTGTGTTGGCGTTAATAAGGTTGAGTAGTGATTCCATCTATAAAATCTTATACCTTAAGTGTTTTGAATAACGATGTTAGGAAATTTGCCACTATGATCAAGTGCTGCGTTAGCTATTTTGATGGCTGCAGCTCGGGCAATTTCTTTATAGGTGTTGGCAATTGGGCTTTCAGAGGCAGCCACTACGGTTGGTTTTCCGCTATCAGCTTGCATGCGAATGTTAATGTCTAGTGGCAGGCTGCCAAGCAAGTCTACATTGTAATCTTGGCACATTAATGCACCGCCGCCAGATCCGAAAATATGTTCCTCATGCCCACATTTGCTACAAATATGAGTGCTCATGTTTTCAACAATTCCTAAAATAGGAATGCCTACTTTTTCAAACATTTTCAGCCCTTTGCGTGCGTCGAGCAGGGCAATGTCTTGCGGAGTGGTGACAATAATAGCACCAGTAACAGGAATTTTTTGCGCTAAGGTTAGTTGTATATCGCCTGTACCTGGAGGCAAATCGATAACGAGATAGTCTAAATCTTTCCATTTAGTATCACGTAGTAATTGCTCTAGCGCACCAGTCACCATTGGGCCACGCCATACCATTGGTGTGTCGGTATCGACTAAAAATCCGATACTCATGGTTTGTATGCCATGTGCTTGCATGGGTTCCATGCTTTTGCCATCTAAGCTTTCAGGGCGGCCACTAATGCCCAGCATTTGCGGTTGGCTAGGTCCATAAATGTCAGCATCAAGTAAGCCTACTGTGGCACCCTCAGCAGCTAAAGCTAAGGCTAAATTTACGGAGGTAGTTGACTTGCCTACGCCACCTTTGCCAGATGCTACTGCAATGATATTTTTTACATTGGGCAGTAATGTAACGCCTTGTTGTGTTTTATGAGCAACAATACGGCTGCCGACATTAACCGTGATATTGCCAATGCCTTCAATGGTTTTAAGGTGATTTTCAACCAAGCGTTTAATGTCAGCCATTACACTTTTGGCTGGATAACCCAGTACAATGTCCAGACTTACATCGTTTGCAGTAATCTGAATGTTTTTAGCGGATTTGCTACTCATGAAATCACGCCCTGTGTGCGGGTCTATGCATAATTTTAGGCTACTTTGTATCAGTAATTCGGTAATGGTCATGGTGATTGATTGCTTAAGTTTAAAAATATTATTTTAACTGATGCTAGTGTGTTTTTTTGTAAAATACCTTTTTTATATCTATTGTTATCATTAATATAGCCAGATTGCCAAAAGGGCTATTGTGATAGGATTAGTTGCCATGCTATAAACTCGACTCGTTGCTTGGACCGCTGGTTAAACATGTTGAGTTGAGTGTAAATTTTTGTTGTTAAACGCATGGTGCGGTCATTAAATTAAATAAAATAACTTATGAAAATTCTTTTGTTTGGTAAAACAGGTCAAGTAGGCTGGGAGCTGCAGCGCAGCCTTGCACCATTAGGTGATTTAGTTGCACTTGA
>Ga0255347_1008475_pt1 | contig 10329 bp, 4 predicted proteins | sample wastewater_treat_2_FD_192479 | JGI IMG/M metagenome (GOLD analysis project Ga0255347, IMG submission 192479) | Wastewater microbial communities from Lulu Island WWTP, Vancouver, Canada - plant24 | ecosystem: Engineered > WWTP > Wastewater > Unclassified | place: Canada: Vancouver, British...
CCAGTTCCTTTGCCTCAGGCGCCGATATGGCGGTGAGCAGACGGCCGATGCTGTCCAGCGCCCGATAGGCATCATCGCTGCTGAAGGGCGTCTGGTGCGCCCAGCGGTTGCGCACCTCCCGCAGTTCGCTGACCAGGGATCGTTCGGTATGGCCCAGGGTGTTGCGGAAGACCGCGTTCCACTGGTCCCACATGACCGTGAGCAGGTTGTGGGTATCCCAGTTGAGCTCGCCCTTCCTGGTCGCCTTCACGGCACCGCGGTCTTCGCGGAGCGTCTGCGCCACCATCTCCTGCCACTGATCTCCGTGCACGGCTTGCAGTTCCCGCTCCACAAAGGGGCGCAATCCCCTGTTGAGCAGCTCAAGCGCGTCACCCACTCTTCCGTGATTGCTCTTAGCCATGTTTTGCCCTCATCATTGAAATACCCCTATTCAAAAATAGTCCGCTGGACTTCACGCGGTTTTGCCTGGGCCAACCGAGTCAGTTCCGGCCACGCCAGCACGAGGCTGTTGTAAGCCAGCGCCTCGTTCGACCAGCTCTTTTTCTCGCAGACTTTATGAAGTCGGTAGGAAAGCTCGCGCGCCATCTCGCCGACCGCGCCGCCGAGCTTGCGAAGGAGCGCCGACGCGCCACTTTCGCCGTGCTGGTCGAGAGCGCGAATGAGATGCTGGGTTGCCTCCCATACGGTCAGCCGCTTGTCCGAGGATGGGTCCCAGTCTTCCGGCAGTTCGTCCCGTTTGACCAGCCGGACCTTGCCACCGCGCGCCGCAACGATGCCCGCCTGGACAAGACCGTTGACGGCCGTGTTCTTGGCCCGGGAGAGCGTTTCGGCCACGCCGAACTCGCCTTCCTCCATCCCGTGCTGATCGAACCACGCCAGGGCCCAGCGGGTGTCTGCATCAAACTCCGCCTCCTGTTCGGCCAGCACCTCGTCTAGGGTCTGGTTGATCAGAGCCAGAGCGGTGCGCACGGTCATGGCGTTGCCGCTCGACTCGACGACTTTCGCGTAGCGCGAGAACACAGCCATGCCGGGGCCTATGGCGGCCTGGGCCAGGTCCACCGGAGCGATATTGCCCTGCTGGAGGTGTTTGAGCGCGGTCGGGAGTTCCTTCTTCATTTCGTTCAGGAACTCGCGGCGGCTGCATTGTGGCGCGTCAGTCGGCCGAGGACGGCAGGCAAGGACGATGTAGGATGCCAGGGAATTCGTGCCCATAGCCACCATCCGCCATTTCTGCGAAGCCCGCACAGGCCAGGTCGCGGTAATCTGGAACCCACTGCCAAGCAGCGCGTCGAGTAGCGTCTCCCATCCTGTCGTCCGATCGACGCCATTGCCTAAAGATTTTGCATCTCCATTTTCATCTTCGTCTCCGTCTCCGCCAGATTTTTCGTCTTCCTGCTTGAAGGCGTAATAGACGGTCAGCGGGAAACGCGGGTCCATCTTCTCCCGCAGAGTGGTAAACGCCTTGCGGAAACCGGACTCGAAGTGTTCCTTGGCCCTCTCCTTGTTGCCGTCAAAGCGTTCCGGCGCGGCTGTCAGCTCCGGGGTTTTCGGTACCAGGATGGTTTTGAAGAGGTCTGGGTACAGATCGCCAATCGTGCGTCTCAGCCAAACGTAGAAGAAGTCGGAAAGCGCGGCATAGCCAATGTTGTCGTAGTAGGGCGGGTCCGTGCTGACCAGAAGCCCGCGGGTTTCATTCCAGGCACCTGCGGCATCTACTTGAAGTCCGTTACCGCCGCTTCGTGATGATTTCCCAAGTACTTCGATACAGTCAGCAACATAGTTGCTACAGGTAGCCCAAGCACCAACCGAGTCCCCAAGCGTGTTGGCCTCAGCAAAATCCCAAACCATTGGAATGGCCTGTCGTCCAAAGAGATTCATCACTTTTTGGTTGCCGGCGGTCCATCTGCAAAGTCCATTATTGAAGTCCGCACACCGGTCGAGGGCGAGTGCCAGGAATGTGACCACCGCAAGGGCATAGTGGTCTGCCTCGGAATCTGAAAGTCCGGCCTCGCAAGCGTCCCTGAAAACGTCCCGACGTACTTCTTTTACCAAATCGCTCAAGGTCACCATTGTCGTTAGCTGGCGGGGGGTGAACATCTTGTAGTGTTTATTCATGCCGTATAGTTGCACGCGGAACCCTAACGCCTTTTCCGGTACATCACTGTCGGGATACCCATCTACACAAGCGATTTCTGCCACACCCTCATGATCAGGAACTGGAGATACGTAGGTTCTCCCTCGAGACAATTCTGCAACAATTGCCAAAAGGCGGAATCCAATCCGCCCGGCCTTGCCTTCTGAACGGATGTGATCGAAAGGGATAGGAGCGTCAGTCAATAAACATGTTCCTCCATTACGATTTACGGTTCCCTTTGCTGGATTGAAATTCCCGGATGGTTTACCAATTTTAACTCTAAACCCGTACTCCAAGGTGTCCTTATTTATAACAGGCTCTACATATGCGCGGCCACTCTTATCCTTTGTACTAAGCCAAAAGGAACGAACTAGCGGCACATGCGCGCCCTGTGCCGCCGGATTCGGGCTGGCCACCGTCCGCGCCCACAACCAGGCGATCACGTTTGCCTCCCGCCCCCCGTATTCCTTGGGCAGCTTAACCTTCGGGTAGAGATGGCCAATTTTCTGAATGGCGCGTTCCCGAATCAGATTCCCGTAGTAGCGGACATCCTCGGCGAGCCCTGCCGCCCCTGTCCAGCCGGTCTTGCGCAGGGCATTGCGCCGCACTTCCGGGTTGACCGGCGGGCGGTCCAGCCAGCGAGGCACGAGTTCCAGATTGCATTTGTTGAGAAGCACTGCAACCGGGTTGAGGTCGGCCGCATGAGCCTCAAACCCCAGCCGCGCCGCCTCGAGCGGAATGGACCCGCCGCCGGCGAAGGGATCAAGCACCGGCGGTAGCTTGCCGCCGGTGTGTTTCAGCATTTCCTCGCGGGCTTTGGCGTACACATCCGGCCGCTCGTGCAGTTTCTTCTGCATCAAGTCGCGGATGATGTCGAACAAGCGCTCGCGCTCGGCATTTTGCGCCTCCTCGGTCGGAAACTTCTCCGGATGCGACGACGGATCGTCCACCACCGACGCGAACAGCACCGCCCGCGCCGTCGGCAGCGGCAGCCTCGCCCACCAGTGGTGGATACCCTTGGGATGCGGCCCGATGCCGGGCATCTTGTCATAGGCCGACGCGTCGTTGATTTCGGGGAGCGGTAGGGCGACCTCGATCAGTTTTTTCGGATGTGTAGTCATCTATTCTCGTTTCCGTTCATGCCAAAAGTCTCCTGATCCAGTTCACGAAGGCGGACGCCTGCGGATGGTTCGGGTCGAGATACTTTTTCTTGAAGGTCTCGCCCATCCGCGTCCCTGGCTCTTCTTGCCAGGCCAGCCAGGTGTGAACGTGAGCCTTGGATAAATAGGTTTCCTTGAATCGCCTGTCCGCTTGGGGGATACCGTTCACGTCGGCCTGGGCCTTTGGCCACAGCGTGTCCCCCTCGGCGATCAGTTTGCCGACAAAATCCTCCAGCGCCCCGGCGCTTTTGTTGTCCGGCATCACCCAGATGCCGATCTTCTTGCCGTCGGTCGTTTCGACAATGGTTCCGTCGGTGTTGGGCGCAGCCGGAACCTGGAGGCATCCGTGCTCGTCCAGCACCCGCGTGACCCGCGCCCACTGTTTGGCGAGGTCGGTATCGGCATCGAGGACCACACCGAGACGGCCGAGATCAGTTGCCTTCAATTCCTCGTTCAGCGTGTCGATCAGGTGGTCCACGCCGTCCTTGATCTTCTCCTTGAAGTGCGCGCACAGAGGCTCACCGTTGTGCTCGTGATTGAACAGGAGGTTCATCACCACGTGCTTGTCGTCCGGGCCTTCGAATATGAGTCGATTGACCATCATCGGATTTCAATCGCCTCCTTTACGATGACCGCCAGCCGCTTCTCGTCGAAGATCTCGGCGCTGAACTCGCCGTTCTTCTTCTCGATCCGAACGGCAACGCCGTCCACGTCCGGGTCGCCTTTCGTACCCATCTGGAAGGCTTTCAGGCAGTCGTTGCTGTGCGTGGTCGCGAAGACCTGGACTTCAAGCCGTTTGGCGACCTTCACGACGAACTTCCAGACCTCGGGAAGCACGGACCAGTGAATGCCATTCTCGATTTCGTCCACAAGCAGGATGCCGCCCTTCGCGCAAGCCAGGGCCATACCGAGCCCAAAGAGGCGATTCATGCCGTCACCCATGGTCTTGATCGGAACCGAGTCCTCACGGTCCTTGACGCGCAGGCGAAGTGACGAGACGCGCTCGTGAAGATGCAGGAGGGCGAAGTCTTCCGTCTCCGGCGCGATGATCCGCATCGCGTCAATGACATCCATCTTGGCGTCAGTCAGGACGACCTTCTCCCAGAGGCTCCGCAACCCCGCATCGTCGAGGCCGCCCGGACCGACATGGACGCACGGCGTTGCGAGATCACGATGGGACCGGGTCTGAAGATTCCAGCGGCGGCATAGGTCGTCAAAGGCCTCATCCAGACGCAGCATCCTCCGCATCGAGCCATACTTCACGACAAGGGCCGGGATGGGGCCTTCGCCGTCCGTCGCCTCGGGCGGTCCGACCTCCACGTATTGCTGGCCCGGTTGCACGCCACCGCCGTAACCGCTGCCGTCACCGAATCCACCGGAGGCGTCCATATCACTGGTCTTGCGAAGCCAAGTGATAGACAGGGACAGGGCGCTGTCCGGAGCGCCGACACGGCCGATCTGGATGGACTCCTTGATGCGTTCAAGGGCCGGATGGCCATGAAACAGGCTCCAAACCGTCGGATCAACGGTGTTGCCGTGGCGAACCTCGCCGGGCTCGTCCCGGCCCTCCAGAATCCACTGGATGGTCTGAGGCGAACCGAGGTTGGCATGCAGACACAATGCTTCGAGCAGCGTGGACTTGCCTACGTTGTTCTTGCCCAGGAACAGATTGATGTGGCCGAGTTGGTCGATCTTGATGTAGTCGAACGCCCGGAACTGGCGTATTTCAAGGCTGTCGAAGAGCGGTTTACCCATTGTCTTCCCAACCTCCAGTAGCGGTTTCTTTTATTGTGTCCTCCTGCTCGTCACGTTCGTAAACCAACCGGTAGCTTGCTGCGAAAATCGTCACCCGGCCGCTGTCACGGAGTGCGCAGAGCCGCTTGCCGGAGTACTCGACCGGCATCTCGTCCGGGGTCGCCAGCAGGAGCGAGTATTTGTCGGGATGTTTGGCGCACAACTCCCATACCTCCGCCTCGATCTGAAGCGGTTCGCGCTCAATGCAATGATCCTTGACCCAGTAGCATTGGAGCAGCTCGCCGGAGGGCGAATACCGCTCCCAGGGGAAACTGGCACCGGACACGCGCTCGAGCCAGCCGCCGTCTTCACGATAGAAGCGTCCTTCGGAGTTGTTCCTGACATATCCGTTGGCGACCGCGAATCGTTCGATCAGCTTCGGCTTCGCCGGTTGCTGGGGAGGTCTGCGCGGCGCGGGGATAGAGCTCTTGTCGTTCTCGCCATCATCATCCAAGTCGGACTCTGACGGCTTCTCAACCGCTTCACTGTCGGGTACGTGAGGAACAGATTCACCTGTCCTCCCAACATCGCCTTCACCGGCGGGTGATGTTGGCGGATGCCCCGCATCGTCTACCTTCTCCGCCCCCGGTTGATCTGGCGGCTCGATCTCTATACCAGCCTCCGGCGTCACCGTATCGGGTGCGGGCGGCAACAGATTGAAGTTCTCTTCAAGGTACTCGTTGATGAACTCCCGTTCTCGCTCGAAGCAGAGTTTGATGGCATCGGCGATGTCGGGACGGCCGAAATGTCGCCCCAGCTCAAGGGCGATGGCTTTCGCCATCTTTGCGACTGACTTGCTCTCTACGTAAAGCGCGTCGTCCTTCCACAGCACATCGACATGTCGCGGCGTGCCGGATGGAACCCCATTGATGTAGGGCGTGGCTTCGAGGGCGGTCACGAAACGAAACTGCGTTCTCGCCAAGCGGCATCCCAACTCGCGCATGCGAGCGGTTTCCGCGGGGTCGTCGAGTTGGATGCGCGCCAAACCATCACCCAGCGCAGTTAGCCAAACCTTCCGTAGCGACTCGGTCGAATCTTCGATCCGCTCGTCAAAGCGGTCTTCAATGCACTCGGCAAGGGTCGGCAATTCGGCGAAAGGGTGTTGTCCGCACATCTCGACTGTCAACTTCTGGAGGTCGGCCGTCTTCTGCTTGATCGGCCTGAACAGGTTCGCCCAAGGAATGAGCGTCTGCATGGTCAGTTTGTAGGACAACTGTTCCACCTTGACCCATTCGCCTTCCAGGTTGAGCCAGTGTCCGCATTCGCGCCAGATACGCTCGGGATAGCGGGGAAGAAGGGCTCGAACTCGGCGCAACTCGTCCTTTGAGAGCTTCTTGCCCGAATCTATATTGGCCAGCCAGCGCATGGCCAGGTCGCCCGTGGGACGATCGGCAACGCCAAGCTTTCGCCACATCGACAGGTCGTGAATGGCGGGGTGGACTATGGCCGCCCCGGGAGCGTCGTCCTCGTCGGAGGCAAGGAACGCCTCAGCGGCCGTGACCCATTCGGACTCGGCAGTGAGGATCAGTTTCTCGTCCACAAAGGCAGACTTGATTTCGTTGAACTCCGGAGTAGAGCACTTGGTGAGCAACTGATCGAGTCGGCGGCACCATCTCTCCACCTCATAGACGGGCGGACCCTCCACTGTGGCAAGGGCGCGAAGCCGATCCAGAAGGCGTCTGGGGCCGGTAGGTGTGTCCCGAACACCAAGCATGACTAAAAGCTGGCGGTTTGTCTCAGAGTCGATCTCGGCACGCACGAATGGCTCTACGTCCAGCAGAGGTTCGGTAGCCGGCGTGCGGCAAAGTAGTTCTGCGGGCTGTCGATAATGCCCCCGTGTGTCCTGCAGGCAAGGCAGAGACCGAAATTTGACTATCCATGAAGGCAATACCGATTCATACGTAATCGTCCGTTTTGTTCCTGTCGTAGCTATCTGAGACACCTTCGCGGAGATAGCATTGGCCCAGTACTCTTTGGGCTGATCTAACACTCTTTGAAAAAGGCGGCCCCAAAAGTCTCCATCCTCTTTTTGCCTAAGTTTCCAATGAGCCCAATGAGTGTTATCAAAATCCCAATCATCAATGATGAATTCGTGAGTGACGTAAGGGTAATAAGGCTTATTATTGTAATCTCGTTCCTGTAGTAGTTTCTCTAACTTTTCGCGGCCCCATATTTGATTCTGCATTGGGACCAGGGGCACAAAGGTTACAAGTCCGCTTCGCCCTGATGTCACCCATTGCTGCCAGTCTTCTTCGGTGCAAGACAGAAGGACACGATAGTCCTCGTGCAGCACATGGCTTTGGTACCATTGATCGGGAACGAACGCATCAAGGTCATTGTTTGCATCGTAAACAATACGTTCGCTCACTGGCCTGCGGTAACCATCACGGGTGACGAACTGAAAGCTTTCCGATACTGAAGCCCCCAAAGTTGCAGCCAGTTGTGCCAACCGAATGCAGTCCTCCATATCGCATTCTTGCTCACTGAAAAACTTCTCAGCGGCTTGCTGGATCACCTGGCTCACGTCGCTGGCTTGTCCAAGGTTCACGGCGTCGAAGACCTTGTAGGCGGATTCAACTTGCCGCCCAAGATCATCATCCTTGTCCTGCTCGGCCCTTCGGCGCTGTTCAGCCAGGAATCGCGGCCAATTCTGATTGAGCACAAGCAGGCACGCCGCCAGGAACTCCCAATCCTCCTGAGACTGGAGCAGTTTCTTCTCTCCCAGCCGCACGATTTCGTTGGCGGCATACAGAACATCCTTGCCGTGGACCGGAAGTATGCGAACATCCTTATGATTTCGATTGTAGTGATAGCCGACAACATCTTCCGCGACGTAGGCCCACAGCAGCAGAAGCTGCGCCCAGGAATCCGGTTTGGGCAGGTGCTTCGATTTGAGTGTGGTCAGCACATCTTCCTTGCTGATTTGGTCTATGCTGTTCCAGTTGATCAGCTTCTTTCGGTTCTCGGCCGATATGTAATGAGAGAGAATCGGTCGGGCGCTGTCGGTGAACAGGCGAGAGACGAGATCGTTCGGCCATACGTCGAGGAGAACCCGAGGCACGGCAACACAGCCTTTTTCCTTTGCCAACGATCCGTCTTCCAGCAGAAGGAATGGCTTGCCTGCCAGTGCGGATTCGCATGCCTCTTCGGCGATCCGTCCGCAGTCGCCTTCCAGCGAATGGTCATCGCGATCAAGATCGGGTAGCAGCGCGTAAGCATCGCATCTTTTCTCAATTCCCAGATCCGCATTTCCAACCCAGTGAAGCAGAGTCTTCGCTGCCAATCTGCCCACACGATCCAGGAGCCAACGATTTGTCGGAGAAGTCTCCGGGTCCTTGATTTTCACTCGGGCCGGGTCTTGAATGAACGGTGCGTTGCAAGCAAACGGAAGTTTGGTCAGCACTCCTGTGGGAAGAATGACAAAAAGGCGGCCTTCCATGCCGAGAACCAGATCGACGCTGCAAGGAGGCAAGGCTGTTTCCTCGTCAACCGCGACCATACGTTCCTGACGGATTTCGTCGAGGGCTTCAGCCGGAAACGGCTCTGGATCGGACTGGATCAGCAGTACCCGTCGGTCCGGCGTGCCTGGCAACAAGAACCAACTCGATCCAGGCACAGGCCCGGGAGCTTTCAACTCCCAACGGATTTCTCGGCCGCCGATGGTCAAGCAACGGATGGAACGAAAGAAAAGCAACGATGCCGGACTCTTCGTCCAGTCATCAAGATTCTTCCTCAGTTCTCGCTGGCGGTGTGGGTCCTGAATCGTAACACGAACTTCCGTGTGAGGAGACGGGACTCCGTTCCGGGCCATCCATAGGGGCTCGGTGAAACGGCTGCGCCGGAAGGCCACCGATAGTGAAGGAGTTCTGAGCCGAACCTCATCCCCAAGGCTGAATGTGCTCTTGAAGCCGATCCCTCGGAATCCAATGGTGTGAAGGGATCGCTTGTTGGAATACCCGAACCGGCAAAGGGAGATGAAGTGCTCCTCGGTAAAGTCTTCGCCATTGTGAATGAATATGAACTCCCCATCTTGGATGTCCGCCGAAGCCATGGTTGCGCCCGCATCGTCCGCATTTTGCAGAAGCTCGGAAACGACATGACGAGGGCTTTGCACCTGCTTGAACAACTGGTGCCAAGGTCCGGCCAATACGGGGTCCTGTTCAAGCTGAACCCAACGCCTGGCAGCAGTTGCCCGGACATCCTCGAAATAAGGAGGCGCATCCGTCATCGTGGCGGTCCTCCCTTGCTCAGCAACTCCGATAACCGGTAATTCACGCTGGTGACGCCGAAGTCGGGTTCCCGGCCGAACGGCTCCCGCACATAGGTGATGTCCACCGCCTGTTCGCCGTTGACTTGCACAATCGCCAGAATGAACTGATCCGGCTTGTTGAGTGCGGTCAGAATCTCGTTCTTGGTGACGGTTAAAGTGTCCACCCCCTGAACTCGTCCCTTCACCTCGATGAAGCGGAGCCGCGACTCGCCTGCCGGATCACGCGACTCAATATCGTAGCCACACTTGTCAGCCGCCACGTCGCGTGGTTCGAACCCGAGCCCTTGTTCGGCCGCCATCACCGCCCTCATGGCGACCATTTCGACGCGCTTGGTCTCCTTGGCCTGCAACGTGGCGGTTTGCCCTCCGTTCAACCTCATGAGAAGTCCTGCCGGAACGATGAGTGCTCCGCCGATGACGTTAGGCGGAAGCGGCGAGATGCGACGTTCCTGCTGCAGTTCCTCCATCCGCCTCTGAAGCCGCATCGTCAACTCGTCGGCCCGCTGACGGGCCTTGGCGGAGTTGATCTTGGCGTTGACCTTGCCCGCTAGTTCCTGCTGCTTGAGCTGTTCAGCCCGATGGTCCCAGTAGCTAATCTCCGTCGTAAGCCTTTCCTTGACTGCGGCCATGGTCTTGTCGACCATCTGCTCTTTGCGGCACTTAACCTCCTGTAGGTGGGAGGGCACTAGGTTCCGGACAGCATAGTCGAGGGCGCGAGATTCGATCTCGTTGCGCAACCAGCCGGGTTCTTCCATATGCCGGATCAAGGCCAGCTCCGATTCAGTGGGCGGCCGGTAGTCGAGGTATGGCGCATATCCGGCACCACGAACATCGCCGGATGCAGTCACCTCCGCGAACTGAACCTGGCGAGAGACCACGCGCCGGTTTCCACTCCGATCCGTGCGCGCATCCTGGATGGAGTGTTCCAGGTACACGAGCGCCCGCACATCCTCGTCCAGGGAGTTCTCGTC
>Ga0255347_1008477_pt1 | contig 10329 bp, 7 predicted proteins | sample wastewater_treat_2_FD_192479 | JGI IMG/M metagenome (GOLD analysis project Ga0255347, IMG submission 192479) | Wastewater microbial communities from Lulu Island WWTP, Vancouver, Canada - plant24 | ecosystem: Engineered > WWTP > Wastewater > Unclassified | place: Canada: Vancouver, British...
AAACCTAATCCAGCCATATCAGCCGTCCAATCACCCAAGGCAGTACCCAGTGTTTGCGAAAACATGATTGTGAGCCAGTAAAACAGCTCTACCTTGGCGCTAGTGATGGTATTCACCGAAACAGACCCCATGCTTTTATACCAAACCACTAAAGTCGCTACCAACAAACTTAACAGCAGTATAGAACCTCCTGTGTAGCCGATACCTAAGGAGCGTGTAGCGAAATCGGCCAATGTTGTACCTACGGTTGTGGTTGCAATAATTGTTGCCCAGTATAGCCAAGGGTGAAAATGGCTAGATTTAATTTGTGCAGTCACTGCAACTAAAAAAATGCCTGCAAAAATAAACGTACTAAGCAAGTAACCCAAATCCATCGACATTGACAACGCATCACCAGCAGTTTCACCAAGTGTGGTTGCTAAAATCTTAACCATCCAAAAACCAATGGTGAGTACTGGTACTTTACTCAATGCATCATTCGCATCAAACGCCTTATTTGGCTTCACTTAAAACCCCAGCAAGCGTTGTATTTTGTAACAACATTTCTTGTTTTGCAGCACACATATTGGTCTCTAATTTAAAAGAGACTAATAATGTACAAAACAAATCATCGTGGCTTAATGCATCATCTTTATGCTGCATTAATTGCGATTTTTGATAGCCAAAGTTTTGGCCTAACCAGACAATTGCAGGCACATGAGTTTGCTCTTTTGGTGCAATCAAATAAGGGGCTGCGTGCAAATATAAACCATGCTCACCTAATGACTCGCCATGATCGCTTACATACAGCATTGCGGTAGCGCGGTCATTGTCGTATTTTTTCAACATATCAATGACATTAGATAAAAAATAATCGGTATATAAAATCGCGTTATCATAACTATTGTCTATTGCTTCTTGCGAGCAATCGCGCAACTCACCAGTCATGCACATGGGTTTAAATTTTTCAAACTCTTTTGGATACCTTCTGTAATATTCAGGCCCATGATTTCCCATTTGATGAAACACAATTAAAATATCTTTGCCTTTTCTTGCTTCGATATATTGATCTAAACCATCCAGCATACCAATATCGCGGCACTCACCCTCACATTGTTTGTTCAGCGTTGGTGTTTTGAAGTCCTCATACTTCAAGCGTGTAGCAACACCTTTTGAGTCTGAGTTATTATCGCGCCACAACACTTCAACACCATGGTCAGCCAACACATCTAGAGCATTTTGCTGATTTAATGCTTTTTCTTTGTCGTATTCTTTTCTGGTTAAGGCTGAAAACATACAAGGCACAGAAACACCCGTTGAGGTACCACATGAGGTTACATTGCTTAAGCTCACCACATCTTGTTTAGCCAATAGTGGATTAGTTTCTTTACCGTAGCCATTGAGTGAAAAACGATCATACCTTGCCGTTTCACCCACCACCATCACAATAAGCTGAGGTTTAGCATCTGCAGTACCAAGTTTTTTAGCATCTTGTGCAATATGCGCTAAAGGTACTTTTTTTGCCATATCCACTTGCTGAGTTAAAAACTTAACTGCCGAATATGCAGGGTAAGTTGGATTTGCATAAAAACGGGTGATTTTATGCTCGCGGAAAAAAGTAGCATATCCAGCCGTAAAAGGCGCAATCAGTATAATCAGTGACAGTACTAATAAACCAATCAACTTAAAACGTGACCTGTATTCAGCACCCGCTTTAATGGTCTGAGGGAAGAACTTAATCACCAACCAAGCTGGAATAATGCCAAAGAAAATCGTTCTGATAACTAAGCTCAGGGTAATAAGGCCTGCAAACTCTTGTGGATTGGTTTGCATAATATTATCAATCATTACGGTATCGATCAAAATACCAAACTTATCCATGTAATAAGCCGATTGTGAGGCAATCACTAAAAATACGGCTAAAACCCAACGGCTTGCTTTTCCATAACAAATCACTAAAAAGAACAAGCTGGTTAATACCGTGAAGAACAGCATCAATGAACCTAAAAAGGCGATATTGCTGAGCTTAAATGGGTAAATTTCAACAATTTTACTGATTAAAGAAAAATTGCCAGTTAGCATCATAAAAAGTGTCGCAAGCAGAATAGCTTTGACTTGACCAGAGGCCAGCTTAAGTGGCGATGCTAGTTTATTCAACACATTACTTAATAACATATTTAGTTTTTCTCAATCTGTTTTTTCAAAAAATACAACACAAACAACACTAACCATACCACCCATGCTGACCATAAATTATGCGACAAAAAGTGCTCTCCGCGCATCATTTGCGCCCACCCCATACTAAAACCCATCAAAATTGCCACTACCAGCATGACGCTGGCAAACTTAGGTTGACTATCACGAAAAGCATAATAAAACGCCATTAATGCAAAACCGCCACTAGCATGCCCACCAGGAAAGCAGTGCCCTGCTTCAACACCTGATGGCAAATGTTCAAACAAAGACAATAAAGGTAGATGACCCCCATAAGGAATTAAATCACTTGGGCAACCATGTACGTTAATGCTTTTTAAAAAAGCTACTGTACTAGTAGAAACAACCATACCAATAAACACAAAAAAATAAGGGCTAGCAAAAAATCGTTTAACACGCGCTAGAAAGTTGTGGGGCTTCGGCACAGAAAAGCTGTTTTTAAACGCCATCAACAAAGCACTTAGCGCAACAATAATCATGACTCTTTTTAATGTTAGGTGCATAAACTGCTCTAAGAACGCATGGTGTTTAAGCAAAAATCGGTGTGAAGCTACATCAAAATAAGGGGCGATTAATGATTTATCTAAATCAATTTTAGGGTAAATCATGATTAAAAACAGTGAACTTAACAACAGACCAATGATTTGTTGTAAATAATAGCGATTTTGCATATTTAAAAAATGTAACGTCATGAAGAGCTGAATAATAATTAAAAGTTTAACTATTTGACAGTGCAACTATTAAGCCAATCTTAATTTATTAAATAAAAAACACTTTACTAATTGATTTATATAATGTTTTATTATTTAGCCCCAAATGTGCAAGCACTACTTTTACAAAAACACTGCAACTATTGCAGAATCAAACAAATGATGCCTGCAATAGTTACATAATATTTCAGAAGCCCTACAAATAAGCCATTGAATTAATTGTGCTTATTGTCTGGCACACAGATTGCATTCTTCATTTTATGTATTGTTATTAGGATGAAATTATGCTCAACTACAGAAATGATTACCAAGCCGCATATTTAGCAGAAGCTGCTTATCAGCTTCGAGACTTTGTCATGACCAAGCGCTATGTACTGAGTGAAATTACTGCCAGCACAGTCAACATTGGCGACCAAGCACGTTCTGAAGTTGAAGCCTTTATTAAAGCGGTTTTTAAAAAAGCGTATGGTGCTGAGATTAATCATTTTATGCCACAACTTGTAGCATTAAGAGATGGTAATGGCGTACTCATGGCAGCTTTTGGCTGGAAAAAAGCCAGTGACGGCCCGCTTTTTTTAGAACAATATCTTGATGAACCGATTGAATCGCTGATGTCTAAAACATTAGGCAAAACGATTACACGTGATGAAATCACTAAAATTGGGAACTTAGCAGTCGCCAATCCACGCAATGCAGGCATTTTAATTGCCCATGTGATTAAACATAGCCTTGATATTGGTATTGAATGGTGCGTTGCAACTGCGCATCACAGCTTGCAAAATGGTCTGATTAAAGGTGGACGGGATGTCTATCCGCTATATAACGCAGATAAATCTAGGCTTTCAACTCAAGAGCAAGCAAAATGGGGTAGTTACTACCAACATATGCCACAAGTAATCGCTATTCGTGGTATTGCCCAATAAGTTGATAAACAATGCCAATCAACCTAATAAACAAATTAGCACTGAATAACCTCTCAGACACTGCCTTATTAGGTAGTAATGTTGAGCTAAGTTATGGGCAATTAATTGATGAGACAAATCGTCTACAAGTGCACCTTCACTTACAACAAGGTGGTGCGCCGATTGCACTTTCGCTAGACAATCACCCCGCTTGGATTATTGTTGACCTAGCAAGCATGGTCAATAACATTCCATTGGTACCATTACCACTATTTTTTTCTGATGCACAACTGCTACATGCCATTAACGACGCAGGTGCTAACACCCTAATAACTGACACCCCTTCTCGATTTATTGCTTTACTAGGTGAGACCATTACATCGCAAACCACGCTAACAGTTGCCAATAAAAAATTAACCCAACTGAGCTTAAGTACTGCGAAGCAAAATCTACAAGCTAACACTGCAAAAATAACCTACACATCCGGCACGACAGGTACGCCAAAGGGCGTGTGCTTGGGCAATCAAGCCATGCTAAGCGTAGCCAATTCCATTAAAACAGCAGCGCAACTCAGCGCAAAAGACCAGCATCTATGCGTGCTACCGCTTTCTACTTTGCTTGAAAATGTTGCTGGTGTATATGCGGCACTACTTGCAGGTGCTACGGTTCATGTTTTGCCAAGTGCGCATGTTGGTTTTCATGGCAGTAGTTTTAATATACAGCAACTGTTAAACGCATGTTCAGTCACAAAAGCAAGTACAGCAATACTGATTCCACAACTACTTAACGCACTAGTGATTGCTTGTGAAGTTGGTGTGAAATTATCCAACTTACGCTTTTTAGCCGTAGGTGGTGCGCACGTTTCACCGCAATTATTACAACGTGCGGCACAGCTCAAGTTACCCGTGTTTGAAGGCTATGGCTTATCTGAAAGCGCATCTGTGGTAGCCCTTAATACAGCTCAAGCAAACAAACGCGGCAGCGTAGGTAAACCTCTGCCACACGTAACAATTACTTTTTCAGACGACCATGAAATATTGGTTAAGGGTGCAAATTTACTGGGCTACACGCACAATACTACTATTGATAGCGAGCAAGGATTTATTAAGACAGGTGATATTGGCTTCTGTGATGACGATGGATATTTATTTATTACGGGTCGTAAGAAAAACATTTTCATTACGTCATTTGGCCGTAACGTTTCACCAGAATGGGTCGAGCAAGCGCTACTAAATAATCCTGAGATTGCACAAACATGCTTATTCGGGGAGGCTAGGCCATGGAACATCGCAGTAATAGTGCCTGCAGAAAACGCCTCTTTTGCGCAAATAGAACACGCAATTAACCAAACCAATCAAGGCTTACCAGACTACGCAAGAGTTACCGAATGGCTGCCTGCCAACGCACCTTTTACTGTGCAAAATCAACAACTCACCAGCAATGGTAGATTAAAGCGCGATGTCATTTGGCAACAGTATCAAGAGCAAATTAATGCGCAATACACTGAAACGACACATTAGGATTAAACATGACTTTTTACCAAACACTACTCAAAGAAACCGAGCAAGAACGTAACACTCTCATGAACTTGCCGCTAATAACACAAGGGGCAAAAGGGCAAATTACGCGCGAAACATACATAGGATTTTTAATCCAGGCCTACCACCATGTTAAGCACACCACACCGCTACTGATGAGCTGCGGTGGGCGTTTAAGTGGGCAATATGAATGGCTACGCACTGCTATTGGAGAATACATTGAAGAGGAAATGGGTCACCAAGAATGGGTGTTAAACGACATTGCAGCATGTGGTGCAGATAAGGAAGCCGTGCGTAATAGTAGCGCTGCACAAACCAGCGCCAGCCTAGCAACTGAAGTGATGATTGCTTATGCCTATGACATGATCAATCGTATAAACCCAGTTGGCTTTTTTGGGATGGTGTTAGTACTTGAGGGCACCAGCACAGCCGTTGCTACACAAGCGGGTGAACAACTCATGAGTAGCTTAAATTTACCCAAAAAAGCCTTTAGCTACCTGCTTTCACACGGCTCACTAGATATTAGTCATGTGTCGTTTTATGAAAGCTTAGTCAACCAAATTGCCGATAAAAACGACCAAACTCTATTGATTAACAGCGCAAAAGTTTTTTACAAACTATACGGTGATATATTTAGAGATATTCAAACGCGCTTGATGCAATAAAAAATAAATCAGCAATCAGTTAAGTTAAAGGAAATTCATGCAAATTAACAACAAACGCATATTACTCACAGGTGCCACAGGCGGCGTGGGCAGTGTACTGGCGCATCAGCTAGCTGAGAAAGGTGCAACATTAGCGCTAGTGGGGCGTGATATTACAAAGCTAACTGCCTTAATTCAGAGCCTGCCTGCCTTTAACGGCTCACATATCGTGATTGTGGCTGATTTTAACCAAGCTAACATTGCACACCATGTGGTCGATGAAGCGCTACACAAACTTGGGTCAATTGATTTATTAATTAATAACGCTGGCATTCTAGATTTCATTCAGCTTGAAGACCAAACAGATGAGCGAATTGCGCAAATCATGCAAACTAACGTCACCTCGCTCATTCAGCTCACGCGTGCACTACTACCGCAATTTAAAGCCAATAATCAAGGTCACTTTGTCATGATAGGCTCTATTTTTGGCTCATTAGGCTTTCCTCATTATGCAACTTATTGCGCCAGTAAATTTGCAGTACATGGATTCTCACAAGCCTTACGGCGAGAGTTAGTAAACACACACATAGGTGTTACTTACGTTGCGCCTCGTGCAATCAAAACAGCTATGAATGATGCCAGCACTACAGCCATGATGGAAAAATCAGGCAACAAAATGGATACCGCAGAAGATGTCTCGAAGATTGTGATAAAAGCCATTGAGCAAGAAAAGCAAGAGGTGTTTATTGGGCAGCCACAAAGCTTTTTTGCTTGGCTAAATGGCGTTGCACCTTGCTTGGTAAACTTGGGACTGAAAAAACAAACGGCACTTGCAGTGCCGTTTTTAAAGAAAAAGAATTAAAGCTAATATTGCCTAAATTTTGTTGATTTAAACCATAAAACTGACAAAATTTAAAGATAAAGCACCGCTGGAAAAACCGTAACAGCCATCACTAGGACTAGCCACTCCATATTCCAGCGCTCTAAATGCCCAGTAAAATGCAATATCAGCACTGAAATAGCTACCAAATAATATATCGCAAGTAATATCATGTTGCCCCTGAATCTCACTATTTTTAGTTGAGTGATGTTTATAACGGTATTTTAATGACTTAATTTACATTTTACCGCTAATTAATTCAATTTTACTATTTGTTAGGCATTTCTTGCAAAAATAAGCAATTTCGCGTACATTCCGTCTATTGCTAGGGGTCTGTTTTTATTGAACATTAATCATTAAACACAGTGAGAATCACCCTTTGAACCTGATGCGGGTCATGCCGCCGTAGGGAAGCTAAAAGCTTCCCTATATAAACCAACTGTAGGAAGCGTGTTATACGTTTTCCTATTTAACTTTTAAACAATAGGGAAGTACCGTGAACGCTAATCCAAAATTCTTAACTGCCACCGCTGAAGTTGATGCAGCGGCGACACAGCCTTTTGCAAAATCTCGCAAAATTTACGTGCAAGGTAGTCGCCCAGATATTCAAGTGCCATTTCGTGAAATTTCACTGAGCGACACACCATCAGCTTTTGGCGCAGACAAAAACCCTCCTGTCGTAGTTTATGATACTTCTGGCCCATATACTGACCCAAACGTTAATATTGATATTCGTAATGGTTTGCCTGCGTTACGCGCGGGTTGGATTATGGAGCGTGGCGATGTTGAGCAGTTAGACGGCCCAACTTCAGAATTTGGCCATCAACGCTTGGTAGACCCTGAGCTAGCAGAAATGCGCTTTAACTTGCACCGTAAACCATTGCGCGCCAAAGCTGGCCAAAATGTGAGCCAAATGCACTATGCACGCAAAGGTATTATTACACCAGAAATGGAATACATCGCAATTCGTGAAAATCAACGCCGCGAAAATATGAGCGAGTTGTTGCAAACGCAACATCCTGGACAAGATTTTGGTGCAAGCATTCCTAAATTAATTACACCAGAATTTGTGCGTGATGAAGTTGCGCGTGGCCGTGCAATTATTCCAGCTAACATTAATCATCCTGAAATCGAGCCGATGATTATCGGTCGTAATTTCTTGGTAAAAATTAACGCTAATATCGGTAACTCAGCACTTGGCTCTTCTATCTCAGAAGAAGTTGAAAAAATGGTGTGGGGCACACGCTGGGGCGGTGATACCGTGATGGATTTATCAACAGGTAAAAACATTCACGAAACACGTGAGTGGATTATTCGCAACAGCCCAGTACCAATCGGCACGGTGCCGATTTATCAAGCATTAGAAAAAGTAAACGGTAAAGCTGAAGACTTAACATGGGAAATCTTCCGCGACACTTTGATTGAGCAGGCTGAGCAAGGCGTCGATTATTTCACCATCCATGCGGGCGTGCGTTTGGCTTACATCCCAATGACCGCAAAACGCATGACAGGTATCGTGTCACGTGGCGGCTCAATTATGGCGAAATGGTGCTTGGCGCATCACAAAGAGTCATTCTTGTATGAGCACTTTGAAGACATCTGCCAAATCATGAAACAATACGACGTGAGTTTCTCACTCGGTGACGGTTTGCGTCCTGGTTCTATCTACGATGCCAACGATGAAGCGCAATTTGCAGAACTCAAAACATTGGGTGAGTTAACCCAAATCGCTTGGAAGCACGACGTGCAATGCATGATCGAAGGCCCTGGCCATGTGCCGATGCATTTAATTAAAGAGAACATGGACTTGCAGCTTGAGCACTGTGGCGAAGCTCCATTCTACACATTAGGCCCATTAACAACAGACATCGCCCCGGGTTATGACCACATCACCTCAGGTATTGGTGCCGCCATGATTGGCTGGTACGGCTGTGCTATGCTTTGCTATGTTACACCAAAAGAGCACTTAGGCTTGCCAGATAAAGAAGACGTGCGCGTAGGCATCATCACCTACAAAATTGCAGCACATGCCGCTGACTTAGCCAAAGGTCATCCAGGTGCGCAAATTCGTGATAATGCATTATCTAAGGCACGTTTTGAATTCCGCTGGGAAGACCAATTTAACCTCGGCCTAGACCCAGAAAAGGCCAAAGAATTCCATGATGAAACCTTACCGCAAGAAGGCGCAAAACAAGCGCACTTCTGCTCTATGTGCGGCCCACATTTCTGCTCTATGAAAATCACACAAGATGTACGTGATTACGCTGACAAATTAGGCGTAGATGAGAAAGAAGCTCTACATAAAGGCATGCAAGAAAAAGCCATTGAGTTTGTTAAAAAAGGCAGCGAGGTTTATCAAAAAGTCTAAAAACCTTTTGCATGAAGTTGCCTTAAAGGGCAACGCTGGACATTAATACATCAATTAAAAAGCCGACTCTGTGGTCGGCTTTTTAATTGATGTCTCTAGCTTTCTAAGATAAACGTGAAATCTTTCTTACCTGCTTTTATCAACGCAATTTCATTCTTTAATAACGCTTCCAAAGACTCAGCGACAACATTACGTTGCCATGATTCATTCTGCAATTCAATGATTTGTCCAAAATCCCCTTTTTCACTTGGGTCGGTATCATAAAGAAGATAATCACCATTTCGCCCTTCTGCAAATGGCACCCAAGCAGGATTTGCGTAACCTATCACCTTAACTTGATCTGAAAAAGAGCCTACGCCTACTTCATCATCTGCATTATTAAGACTTTGAATCGCCTCCCAATCTGCTTTAATTTTTGCAAATGGAATCAAATCATACTGCCAATCATTAATAGAAAAACTGAATGCTGACGTAATACCGTTGTAATCTACATTGTTAATTTTATAAAAATTGAGCAGTGCGGCTGGCATCTTAAAATTAGCATCAGCTTTGCATTGCTGCACGTTTTGCTCAGTAATGCCGTGCGTTAAGTTATAGTATGCGTTGTCTTCACCAACGGCTTTAACAATCTCAGCAATCCATTCCTGCCAAATAGGTTCATAGTGCTTAAAAGCCTGATCGACCTTCAGCCTTGCAGGCAAAGCCGCTTGCTCGGGTTCCGCATAACCACTAACCTCTACACCCTCAATTTGCTTATCTTCGACATCAAACCAATAACGCATTCCATTTAAGACGAGTGCGCCGCTTTTATCCTCCTTAAACAACTTCACTCTTTTATTTTTATGAGTGGTGTAATAAGCTCGCGCATCCTCCCCATTAACCAATAGTGCGCCACTATAAACACGCTTAGGACTAAACACATAACGCTTTGCATAAAAAGTAACATACAAAGTTTCTGCGAGCTTCCGATTGTTAGAAAAAGCCAATAAACCCAAATCATCCCATGTATAAACCGTGTTGTATTTCAATACACTCTGGCGGCATTCGCCCAATATATTTTTTAATTGGCTAATTTCTATAGGAAAAGAAAATTC
>Ga0255347_1008483_pt1 | contig 10322 bp, 8 predicted proteins | sample wastewater_treat_2_FD_192479 | JGI IMG/M metagenome (GOLD analysis project Ga0255347, IMG submission 192479) | Wastewater microbial communities from Lulu Island WWTP, Vancouver, Canada - plant24 | ecosystem: Engineered > WWTP > Wastewater > Unclassified | place: Canada: Vancouver, British...
ATTTCCCCAAGTAGAGCCACTATCAGTAGAACTCCATCCATTTACTCTGGTCGTATTATTTGATTCCAATCCAATAACATTAGGATAACCAGCCTCACTTCCACCAGGATAACTAACAACTAAAGCATAAGTGGCTGATTGAGTTAGATTGGCCGATGTAAATATAAAGTCATAATTAGCTTCTTGGCTAGTCCCAATAGAGGCAGAGTCAAGACTAACTGTATATAAGGCACTGCCAGTTGGTTTGTTAGAACCATCAACTGCATAAACAGCAAGATTAACATTACCAGCCGCACTTCCCAATCTTTGCATTCTAAGAGTAACTTTAGTAAGTTTGTCATATAATCCTAATGTAAAGAAATTGGCATACCACTGAGCAGCATATATATTCTTCTGTGATTGTGCTGCACCCTGTGTTAGCAATAATGCTTCTGCTTGAGATGTTGAAGGTATAAATACTGGAACTGGTAATGTTGCACCATCAATGTTTTCACCAGCTAAAATAGCGATAGTGTTTCCAGAATTATTGGCAATATAAGCAGTATCTACACTCAACCCATTAGCATCAATTAAAATACCACCAGCGGTTTTAACTTTTACTTTAGTTCCACCATTAGCACCTTCTTCTAAACCAGAGTCAGCAGCATTATCAATTATAAAGCCACTATCAATTAACCCATTAGCATTAGCTTTGGGGACTTTATTAGCTCCGCTAGTAGCACTAACCTCTTCACTATTAAGAGCAACTGGATTATTTGGCGTAACTGGGTCAGAACTTAATTTAGTAGTTCCAGAAACAGTAGAACTGGCAGTGCCAACAACTCCACTAAAAGCATCACCAACATATTTTTTAGTAACTAGGTGTTTATCGTCTGATATTGTTGGGTCAATATCATATTTTAATGGTTTAGAGCCATCTAGGTCGGTAGTTCCATCTAATAAATCATTAAGATATTTAATGTGGGCAAAATCAGTGATGGTAACAGCAGCTCCAACTCTATGTTCTCTTTTTACACCAGCGGTTTGAACGCCTTGCCGAGAAATACTTTTAATATCTGTTAGGTTTCCGCCAGTATTAGTAGCAACAATATGCTCTTTTTGTGAGCTATCGCCATCTATGGTAAAGAAATAAGTTCCGTCTGGTAGGGCTATACCATCATCATCAAGATTGCTTTGTAATGAGGCAGTAGTTCCGCCAACTGAAATCTTGGTTGCTAACGATGTGCGAAAATCAGCAACAATTTTTCCTAATTTACTACTCATATTATTTTATTTATTATAAATTATTTGTTTTTCCATCTAAACTAACATTTTGTTTAACTCTATATTTCTTGGGTATTCTGTCATCAAAGAATAATATATCGTGGTCATTTATTGAACTTATATCAACATAGCCAATACCTTTAGCCCTAAACATTATTGACCGCTTTCTAAACTTGGGAGTTTTAAGTTTAATCTCACAGAAATAAGGATAAACCGCAACATTATCATCTCCGCCAATTTGAGCTTCACCAATAAAATTAGCACCAATAGTTTGTGGACTTAAATAATCAACATAGTTACCGCTTCCCACAACTGTTCCAACCAGAGAAAATCCACCATTATCATAACTAACATAGACTTCATAAGACTGGTCTGGGTCAATAGTTCCCGTTAGTCTAAGTTTTTTCTCTTTCTTTAATCTTTCATTACCAAACATTTCTCCTCTACCAATCCATTCATTATCAATAGATAATCCTTCATCATCAAAACCATTAAATATCTGATAAACGCTATCTGTTAATGGACTACCAACATAAAGATTACCTTCGTGTTTGGCTGAACATAGGGCATTATACTTAACAACATCTACCGTTTTGCCAGTTATATTCAACATTAGTATTGTATCATTTTTTTGACTATCCTTCAAGCGACAATAAAGTAAAACATATCTTTCGTATATTTCAAAATAAGCATTGGTGTAGTCATAATCAGAAAATCTAAATTGGGGCATAATAACATAGGGTTCAATAGAGTCTCCAAGAGGATTTTTTTGTAATATAGTTAATTCGGGCTTATCGGGATTAACTGTATTTATAAAAATTATACCAGTGCCAGTAGAAATAGCCCCATTTTTAGAAGAAACTCCGATGTTTTTGCGATAAACTTCATTAGTGGCATTTTTGTCATCGGCATCAATAGATAACCTATAAACAGAGTTTTTCTTCATAGAATAATAAGCTCCGTCCTGTCCCACTAAAACAATCATTATTTTATCACCGCCCTCATCTTGGGGGAACTGAAAACCCTCACCGGGAACTCGTGTAGCAGATTTAGAAAAATCAGCCACCCCCTTGTTGGTTGAGTCTTCCCATTGATAATTAGCTAAAACATTACCACTGGTAGTAACCGCACTGAATGTAACAGAATAAGCTCCAGTAGCATAGTTAATTGTTCCCGTTCCCCCCTTATTAGATGTTAGAGTTCCATCGTAATTATCAGTAAAAGTCTCGGTTGTGGTAGTTGTTCCTGTAATAGAAATACCAAAACAATTTCTGGTAGAACCGCCAGCCTTAAAAGCCAAAGTTCCTGTATAGGTTTGTGAACCGCTAGCACCTAGATTTTCATTAGCAACAGAAGTATAAACAGTGCTATCCTGTCTATCTATCCAACTGCCATATAATCCAGTAGGGTCTTTTTTGTTACCATCGTCTCTATCCCATAAAAGCATTCTCCCTCTATCAATAAGTATTTTTCCGTGAAAATTTTTGGCTGAATTATAAATGTTAATTGGACTAGCGGGATTAGCATTGTTTATTTTCCAAAAGCCGTCAGTGCTGTTGATAAAGGTAAAAGTTCCAGCCAAAGATGAATAATTAGCAAAAGAAACATCAACATCATTTAATCCAGTTAAAACATCTGTCCAAGTATCACCAGCTAGATATTGTATTTTGTTAGTTATTTTGCGATATAAAACGGCTTCTCCATTAACCTTATAGCTATACCACAAAGCAGAGCAGCTTCCAACACCACCTTCAACACCAATAATCTTTCTACCACCGATAAGTTTAATTTTGCCGTCTTGGGTAACCCAATTATAAGAACTATGGGCGGCATCTTTACTGATATTTTCGTCGTCTAATAGATTGTGAACACCAGATAAAAACATTTCTATTGTGCTGTCCATAATTTCTAATTATTAAGTAATTGTGCGTTCCAATAAGCCATATTGGCAAGATAATTATTAAATCTTTCTTTATTTTCTGCGGAATAACTTCTGGCTTTATCAAACTGCTGAATAATATAATCTTCTGAAGCCATTCCGTGATAAATTGCTGGGTGAAAATCTTCGGGGAATATCGGGCTGGTAGTGGTGGTTATATCGGCTGGTCTATAAATATAATCAGCACTTACCATCTGTCCACTGGCAGGAGTATCACTAAAATATAATCGGTTATTGGCTAGGTCAACATAAGCATAGCCAGAACTATTAAGATATTTTCTTCTATCAGACCAATTAACTAGTTTGTATTCGGTATTACCAACTAAAATAATTTTAGGAGCTTGATTGCCCTGATATTCAACATTATTTTCGGTATAATTCCCATTAGCAATAAAATAAGCAAAATCAGCTGGCAGGGTAACATAATTTAATCCAGTTGTGATGGTAGAAAACTCTTTTTTAAGAAATTCCCACGGCCTAGAATTAAGTATTTGCCGATATATTTTGTTTAATAAATCAAGCTCCTCAGAAGAGGATAGCTCAGTGCCGTCATCAACATAAAGCTCAAATCTATCTATAATTTCTTGCCCAGTCATATTATTTTAATTTATTTTTAATAAACTTATAAAACTGGGCAATCGGTGGAAATAAACAACTGCCAATAATTACGACAAAGCTTATTATGACCTTAATAGCCCATAAAAACACTGCCAGTAGTATAATTTCTCCAATAATGTTAATCATATTTTTAATTCTTATCACTGCCCACCAGAATTGATGGGCAGGGGAAGAACTGATTAAGCAGCAATCTTTAAGTCAAGGAACTTTTTAGCACCATCGGCAAAGGTCTTAATACCAGCCAAGTAGCTAGTAAAGACATTAGTTCCACGGCGGTCAGCAGTTGGGCGCATATCAACTTCTTTCATATCTTGAACCACAACATCAATACCACCTTTCTTGCCATAATAAGCGTGAACATAAGGAGTTGTCCAGCCATCACCAGAAGCAGATAAAGTTTTGGCAACAGTAATACGACCAGAACCAATACCAACTATATTTAGAGTATCAGCAGTATCATCATTAGTAGCAATAAAGCGATATTCATCGGTAAATAAGTTTTGGTTCGCAGTGCTTAAAGCAACTTGGGTAGCAGAAGTAGTTCCCGGATTGTTAATTAACCCAGCTAGGTTAGCACGAGTTTCATCTACGTTAGTACCAATTAAAACATTTCCCGGAGTAGTGCCAATAGCAGAAACAAAGGTCATAGTAACACCGTTAATAGTAACGGTATTACCAGCAGTTGGTTTAGTAGCTAGATTTAAGGTAACTTCACCGGTTAGATTTTCACTGACATAAACCTCAGCTTGAGAAATGCTTCCAGCATAACCATTTTTCCATACCGACTCAACAATGTTGAACTCTTTGGTTAATAAGAATTGTTCCATATCAGATAGGGCATAGGAATCAACGACCATACACATATTAGACAAGGTTTGATGAGTGCCTTTTCTTAATTTGGCTGGCATACGAGTAACCATTTGAGGAACAGTGGTAGAGCTTAGGGTAATAGGAACTCCAGTAGAAGCTAGGGTTGTTAAATCACCAGTATCAAAGGTTTGGTAGGCATTCTTGGTTTCGTATAAAATACGAGCATCTAGGTCAGCGGCAACCTTAATGGCAATTTGACCACCAATAACTTCACCCGGATTTAATGGACCGGCTTGTTTCACTTCACCATCAGAAATGTGGAATACGGCTTCCTTTTCTAGGTTAATGACAAGCAGTTCACTAGTATCGGTAATACTATCAATAGTTGAAGCATTGCCACGAGTAACGGAGCGAACACGCACACCAGAAATGTCGTAAGCAACCCGCTCAACACTTTCCCCATATTTTAGCACGGGCTCAAAGCGTAGATTAGCAATTTTTTTGCCGACCAACACCTTCTGGAAGACCTCTTCATAAGCGTTGTCAAACTGGGGCTTGAAAGCTGTTAGACTCATAAAATTAAATTAAATTAAGTGAATAAAGCCCCGCAATTAGTTGTTACTAGAGACCAATTCTATTCTGTAGATTTTCGTTATACTTTTTCCTAAGAACTGGATTAGACATAACTTCCTTGAAATAATCAGGGTTGTTTATCTTAGAATAATCAATCTCAGTAATTTCGTCTTTACTTCCCCCAGGAGTTGAGGTTTCAAGAGTCTTTTTTCCTGTTGCGAGGTGTCCGTAAGCTTCCTCTATAATCTTCGTAAATGTTTTGTGAGCATTACGAGGGTCTAGAGAGAGAGATTTAATGACATCTTTATTGACAATATCCTTATATTCAGGCATAGCTTCCATTGCCTTTTCAAAATGGACATTAAAAGCTTCATCAATCTTTTTGGCATTTTCAGCTTCCTGAATAGGTTGTATTGCCGATAAAACTTCGTCTTCAACCTCTTTTTTGGTCTTTGCCCTAACGGCATTAGCAAAATCCTCTAAAAAAGATTCATCTACATCGTGCCTTTGAGCAATTTCCCTTAAATCTGCTGAGACTTCTCGTTCACTAGAACCAGCCTCAATAGATTTTTGTAATTCTTTCATTTGCCTAGTCAATTCTTTGTTTTCACGCTTCATTGCTAGGTAGGTTGAAAGAGGAACTGATTTCTCCTGAACAGTTTCAGTTCCCAAAGCTGCACCGATAGTTTCTTCACCATTGTTATTATTTTCCTCTGGTGTTTTAACTTCGGTTTCTAACGGTGTTTTTAACTCCTCCGCAGGAGCACTAATGGTTTTTTCTTCCATAGTTTAATCTATTTAACGACTAGACCCGTCGGGGTTTTATTCCTCCTCCCAGAAGGTTAACTGTAACATTTACAGCTTTGAGAGCTAGTTAAAGCCCTCCCTAGCTATAAACCTTGCTGTTTTTCTTTTAGGGCTTCAACCGCTAATTCTTTATTCTTTTTGGCTCTATCTATTACCCGATACAGATTTAACTTGGCTTCCAGTCTAGCAATAGTAGTAATTAACTCAATATGACTGGCACTTTTGTAGCTTGATAATAAAACATCAATAGCAGAAGAAATGTCATTAAGTAAGGTTTCTTTCAAAATCTTACCACCATCAGAGTCAGATAGGGCGTCTATACTAGCATACTTTTTAATGTCCTCTTTTATTTCTTTTTCATCAATGTTTAACATATTTATTTTTTTTCTTTTAGGGCAATACCAGTTTGTTTTTCAATTTCAAACAATTCGTCATCGTATTCTTTAATGGCTTGGGTATATTCCTCTAAATCTTTTTGAATTTTTTTAATTAAAGTTTCGGCTTCCACTGCCATAAATATAGCTAATTTCTCTTTTTCGTCAGTAATTTTATTAACAATAGGATTGTGTTCAACTATATTAGATAATTTGGCTTTTTCGTAAGATAATTTGGACTTTAACTCTTTTTGAACCTTTTTTAAGTTGTTATAATGTTCGGCTACCTGTTCCATAGTAAAATCAATAGTAACACCGCTCTTTCTAATTTGCGACTTTTGATTATCGGTAGCTTCTTTAATAATTTGATACTTATAGTTCATAAGGTTGTTGTAACGGCTGACCAGCTTCGGCAGTTAATTCACCATTGGTATTACTAGTAGGAACATTTGCCGTTGTTTGGTTGTCCGTTTGGTTAATAATAAAATTATTTAATGCCCTAGCTTCATTTTTCATTATAATTGGCGTTAAACTCATAACATATTGTGTTAATGCCCTAAACTGCTCCGTAGAAATATCTTCTTCGTGGTCGTTAATATAATCAACCACTCTTTGCTTATAGGCATTATTGGCAATCCTATTGGGCTTAATAGTTTCTCCGTCAAGTATTCGCTCTATATCTCTCTCTGCTTCACTCATCAACTCACTATTGCCATAATCTGTTTTATCTAATAAGTCTTTAATTTCGTCCTCGTTAAAGCCAACTATTTTAGCCTGCATTTCAAAAACTTTTTTAGGATTACATTGTTGATTGATAGCTTGCATAGATAAAAATGATAATTTAGCTTTTTGGTCTTGAATTGAGGTCATATCCTCGGCATCAGAAGTCTGAACTAGCACACCAAACTCATTATCTTTTTTACTGCGGAAGATGTCTCGTTTAGTTACCTCTACGACTTCTACCCCATTAGGACCAATCATATCTACTGCCATTTTCTTATTCAAGTGCTCTCTGACGCCCCACTCATATAATTTAGCAAATCTTTTATAGCCAAAAGAATAAGATTTGTTAAGTAAGTTGAACCTATCGGCAGCAGCAGCCTGATTACCCTCATAAATACCAACCTTACCACTTTCATCACTCATACCTTTTGAGCCGTCAGTAACACCAGAAACTCTTTGCTGAATACCTTCAAGGATATTAAATACCTGAATAGGGGTGTTAATGCTGGGAACAGCTAGGGTCTGAATTGTTTTATTTATATCAAAATCTCCCTTGAAATAAATATAACCATCACGCCTATATTTCAATGTTGCCATATCAGCGATTGCTTCAACATTAACAGCTTTCATCGGTTTATTTATGGCTTCGGCATTGTCTAGCATTTGATTGATGTTTACATCTTGAGCCATAAATATCTCTCGGACATAATCACAATAACTCGGAGTCCAAAACTCTGTTAAATCAGGAAAAGCCGCCCAAGTCCACACTGGATACATATTACTAGCAAATATGTCAGATAGCTTTTCGCAGCGAATTACATCCCCACTATCGGTCATCAATAAATAATATCTTTCACCTTCATAAGTGGTGAACCACTCCCAAAACTTATATACATTAGGTTGAATAGTTTGTTTCTGTCCGATTGTATTTTGCCCGTAACTTCTTGATGTTTTATTAGTATCTTCTGGGGCGGTATCATTAACATTTCCACCCGATAAGAGAAGATTACTCACTGCCGTTTTATAATATAATCCTTCCTTGACTCCGGCTTTTAGTTCTCTGGCTGTTTTTAGGATATTATATCTCCCGAGATTAAGAGCTTTTTCAATATCTAGACCACCACACAATGGGTCAATTAAAAAGTCATATACATCACAATTTTCTAGGTTGGATTGATATGTTCCCTTATCGGAAGAGGCAGAATAAAAATAAATAGCCCGCCCGTATATAATAGCTTGCTTTTTGCCAGCTAAATCTTTAATGTCCCAATCGTCCCTTAATGAGTCAACCTGTCGTAAAGCATTTAGCATTTCTACCCTCTTTAACTGACTTTCTTTTCTTTTTATAAACTTAAAAATTAAGGGAGTGTCTATTTTTGACATTAAAGTGTGAACAAACTCCTGCATCCTAGATAAAGCTACATTAGACCTAGACTCAACTGGGGCTATCTTTTTTCCATAATACATATCCTCATTAGCGTGCCAATGAGAAATTTTACCTTGTTTGTATATTCTGGCAGCTTGTATTTCGTTTAGAGCTTGGGCTGCTATTTTATCAGCGACTTGTTTATTTATCATATTTTTTAACATCCTATTTCAGGATATAATAGTTTTTCTTCTTCGGGAATATAATAATTTATTTTTTTAACTTCGGCATAGTCTTTCATCTGCCAAGCTATTGCTGTTGCCATCAATAAGTCAAAGTGTCTGGTGCTTAATCTTGGGTCTGGTTCGTTGTCTATTACATCGTTTCTGGTGTAACTCATACACTCTTTTATTATACTATAATCTGATAATTCCAACAAGCCATCGTTACAAGCCTTTACTAGGGCAAATATCATTTTTGGTTTTGTGGCGGCATTAGTATTCCAACCATATTCGGTTGGTTGAGCGGTCTGGTCTATCCTAGTGTCAGTCTTGGGGGTTTTGAACAATTTAACTCCTAATTGTTTTGCACGGGCAATAGTAGCATAGCCGTGATTATTTTTTTCAATAGCGCACAATGGTTCACCAAAATACTCTCCTTCTCTTTTAATCTCATCAGCAAAAACATCTGGTTTAACATTATTATTGGCAAAAGTAGCAACTACCCTAGCTGGAATAGTATCAAAATCAATAAATACAGAAGTTGAACTATCTAATCCTACCCCACCAGAAACATCGTGTCCACTAGCATATCTATGACTAGGGTTATATTCATAAAAAATCTTAAATCCCGCTATTTCTTTAATTGGTTCTTTGACTTTTTGTTTTTCAAGTGCTTCTCTGTCAAAAATAACATCTTTACTTGCACTAGGTCTGCACATCCTTTCCCCCTCAAAATCGTCATCGTCTTTTTTCATCTGCTCAATATCTTCTCGAGTGTATCTGTCAGCCCAAGCTATAACACCTTTTTCGTCAATAATGGGGATAATATCAACTATATTTTGGTCAGAAGATTTTTCAACTAGGCGATGAACATTTCCTAATTCGGAGATATAATTACAAGTAACGATATAAGAGCCATTTATGGATAAACCAGTTCTAGCTTCTTCCATATTATCCCAGATAGCTTTGGTTATGACGGCACTTCTTAATGTTTTACGGCTTTCAATATCCTCAAACCAGATTAAGTCAGGTCTAGCATTTTCTTGAATTGAGCCCCGTTGTTCAGTGCCAACTGTATCAGCTAATACTTTTATTCCAGTAGAAGTTGTAAAAGAACTCATTCTTTCTTCTCTTTTTTTATTAGTTTTTTCAAAAATTTCGGGATATAATCTAATAATTTTCGGGTCAATAAGTATATTATATAGGTCGGTTACAACCTGTGCTGAATTAGTAAAGTCCGATGATAAAACTTTTATATACTTCCTAAAATGGTCTAGGTCGTTGGCAAGGGCAAAACCAATAAATAGTTTAGTTCTGGCAGATTTAGCCCCTCCTCTAAAAGTTATATTGGTGTAAGACCTAATTTGCCCACGATAAGCTTTGATGTTATTTCCATCCATCGTTTTGTGATAGGGTGCGTCTTTACTGGAAAAATACTGGGGGAAAAAATATCTAGACCACAAATTAAACTTGAATGCTATGGCTTCATTGCTGTCGGTCTGGTCAAAAGAAAATAATGCTTTTTTTGCTTTTAAGTCATTGCCATTTAAGATTTGCTGGATTTTATTATTAGTTTTCTCCATTAAGATATTCTTCTATTATATTGTTAATTTTTGACTTTTCTTCGG
>Ga0255347_1008484_pt1 | contig 10322 bp, 10 predicted proteins | sample wastewater_treat_2_FD_192479 | JGI IMG/M metagenome (GOLD analysis project Ga0255347, IMG submission 192479) | Wastewater microbial communities from Lulu Island WWTP, Vancouver, Canada - plant24 | ecosystem: Engineered > WWTP > Wastewater > Unclassified | place: Canada: Vancouver, British...
GCCGAGCTGCGAGATGGTGGAGTAGGCGATCACCCGCTTGATGTCGGTCTGGACCAGCGCGATGCTGGCGGCGAAGACCGCCGTGAGACCGCCGATCCAGGCCACCGCGGCCATCGAGACCGGCGCCAGGTTGAACAGCGGAGCCGAGCGGGCCACCATGTACACGCCCGCCGTCACCATCGTCGCCGCGTGGATCAGCGCCGAGACCGGCGTCGGCCCTTCCATGGCGTCCGGCAGCCACACGTAGAGCGGGATCTGCGCCGATTTCCCCGTCGCGCCCAGGAAAAGCAGAAGCGTGATCGCCGTGACCAGCCCGCCCCCGGCGGCGAGCCGGGCCGGCGCCGCCGCGAACGCGTCCGCGTAGCGCAGCGTGCCGAGCGTGGTCCAGAGCAGCATCACGCCCAGACCAAAGCCGAAGTCGCCCACCCGGTTGACGATGAAGGCCTTCTTGCCCGCCTCTGCCGCAGCCGGCCGCTCGAACCAGAAGCCGATGAGCAGATACGAGCACAGTCCGACCGCCTCCCAGAAGACGTACAGCAGGAGATAGTTGTCGGCCAAGACCAGCATCAGCATCGAAAACGTGAAGAGATTCATGTACGTGAAGAACCGCGGAAAGTCCCGATCGCCCCGCATGTACCCCACGGCGTACACGTGGATCAGGAACCCCACGCTGGAGACCACCAGGATCATGACGGCGGACAGCGGGTCCAGGAGGAGCCCCCAGTCGGCCCGGAAGCTCCCCACCCCGATCCACGGCGCGACCAGCTGCTCGACCTGCCGCGCCTCCGCCGGCCGCTCCAGCAGCTCCCACACCGCCTTGACCGAGGCCAGCAGGGACAGCCCCACGCTCCCGCAGGCGATCTTCACCACGGCCGCGGTGCCCAGCCGGCGCCCCAAGAAGCCGTTCAGGAGAAACCCCAGCAGCGGCCAGATGGGAATCAACCAGAGATCAGTCATCGCGCTCCCACCCGCAACGCTTGTGCGCAGCTGTTCCGTTCGCGACTCGCGCCCGCCTGACCGGCGGGCGGGGCTCGCGGCGTCTTGTCATCCCGTCTCGGCCCCCGGCGCCCGACACGCTGTCCCCCCTCACCATTTCAACAGGTTCAGCTCCGCCACATCCACCGTCTCGCGGTTCCGGTAGATCGCCAGAATGATGGCCAGCCCCACGGCCACCTCCGCCGTCGCCACGGCCATCACGAAGAAAACGAAGATCTGCCCGTCCATGGACTGGAGAAAGCGCGAGAACGCCACAAAGGTGAGATTCACGGCGTTCAGCATCAGCTCGATGGACATGAAGATGATGAGGGCGTTTCGCCGCGTGGCGACGCCGACCACCCCCAGGACAAAGAGGTAGGCGCTCAGCAGCAGATAGGCGGAGAGGGGAACGGTCATGGAAGCCCCCGAGACCAAGACAATGAAAAATGAAAACCCGACAACTGACAACCGATCAACGGCGACAGCCCGGGCGTGCCCATGCTCCCATGTCGCATCCTGTTCTCACATGATCGGTTTCTCATTGTCAGTTTCCTATTGTTCATTGCGGCAGGCGGCCTCACCGGAAGCGCTTCTGCGCCAGCACCATGGCGCCGACGATGGCGATCAGCAGGATGACGGACGTGATCTCGAACGGGAACAGGAACTTCGTGAAAAGCAGCCGGCCGACCGTCTCCGTGGTGCCGAACCCCGCGCTGAGCGCCGGCTCCTTGGCCGGCGCCGTCCGCAGCCCGATAACCAGGACCAGCTCGATCAAGAGCACGGCCGAGAGGGACGCCGCCAGGGCGATCCGGCGGAGGTCACGCGGAGCCCACGGCACCTCTTCGCGCGGCAGGTTTACGAGCATGATCACAAAAACGAACAGCACCATGATGGCCCCCGCGTACACCAGCACCTGCACCGCCCACACGAAATGGGCCTCCAGCAGCACGTAGAGGCCGGCGAGCGACCCCATGGTGATGATGAGGTAAAGCGCGGCGTACACGGCGTGCCGTTGCACGATGACCAGGAGGCCCGAGACCGCCGCCACGGCCGCCAGCCCCGCGAAAAGTACCGGCTCCAGCGCCTGAATGTCCACGTCAGAACACCGCCACCAGGATCGCCGTGGCCGCGGCGTTGGCCAGGGCCAGGGGGAGAAGTCGTTTCCAGCCGAAGGTCATGAGCTGATCGTATCGGAACCGGGGCAGGGTCGCCCGGAACCAGATGAAGATGAAGAGCAGCGCGAACACCTTTCCGACGAACCAGACCGGCGAGGGCCCGAAGGGGCCCGCGGGCCCGCCCAGAAACAGCGTCGTCGCCATGGCCGAGGCCGTGGCCATGTTGGCGTACTCCGCCATGAAGAACATGGCGAACTTCATGGAACTGTACTCGCTGTGGAAGCCCGCCACCAGCTCCGTCTCCGCTTCCGGCAGATCGAAAGGCGCCCGGTTTGTCTCGGCCAGCGCACAGACGAAGAAGATGAGGAAGCCCAGCGGCTGGCCGAAGATGAACCACTTCGGCAGCGGGAGGATGCCGAGCCACCACGAGACGCCTGTCTGCGCGTGCACGATCTCCGACAGCCGGAGCGAGCTGGACAGGATCAGCACTCCCACGACGGCCAGACCCATGGACAGCTCATAACTGATCATCTGGGCGGAGGAGCGCAGGCCCCCCAGGAGCGAGTACTTGTTGTTGGACGACCAGCCGGCCAGCACGATCCCGTACACCCCCAGCGACGTCACGCCGAACACGTACAGCACGCCGACATCGATGTCGGTGATCTGGAGCGCCACCGGATGCGCGAGGAGACCAAAAAGCGTGGTGGTGCCGCCGAACGGGATGACCGCAAAGGCGATCATCGCCGGCACGATGCTCAACGCGGGCGCGAGCAGGAAAATCGTCCGATCCACCTGGCTCGGGATCAGGTCTTCCTTGAAGAACAGCTTGATGCCGTCGGCGATGGGTTGGAGGAGTCCGAACGGACCCACCCGGGTCGGCCCCCACCGCACCTGAATGGCGGCGATCACCTTTCGCTCGATCCAGGTCATATAGGCCGCGACCAGGAGGAGGACGCCGAAGACCACCCCGATTTTGACCACCATGATGACGAGGGATTCAAGCATTGTCGCGTTCGACTCTCGGCGATCGGCATGCGGCCCGGACCGCGCCCGCCCCCGACTCGATGCCGGTCGCCACGTGCGGCGCTAGGGGGTCGGCGCTCGGTGCGCGGCGCGGATCTCGTCGGCCGTCGCCCCGCCCGGGCCGATGGCGCTCCACTCGCGCCAGCCGATCCCGTGATACGGCCCCGGCATCTCCCCGATGGCCGCCCACACCCGCTCGGGCTCGATGTTGCCCAGGTCCCACCCCAGATGCCCCGCCACCGCCCGGAGGATCTCTCCCAGACTGCGGCACGCCCCCGGCGGCGTGAGCGCCGGTGCGATCTTTTGAATCCGACCTTGATGATTGGTAAAGCTCCCCGCCTTCTCCGCGAACCCCAGCGCCGGAATGACGGCGTGAGCCAGGGCGGTGGTCGGGTTCGGAAACAGGCTGGTCGTCGCCAGAAGCTCCAGCTTGCCCAGGGCCTCCCGCACCGGCAGGTCGGGAAGCTCCCGCACCAGATCCTCTTCGAGGATCACCAACGCCTTGAGCCGTCCCTCCAGCGCTGCCGCGACCATGCCCCGCGTGTCCAGCCCGCCCGGCCCCGGCTGGAGGTCGATGTCCCGCGCACCCCGGCCGTTTGCCGTCTTGTCCGTTCGTCGCAGAAGTCCGTCCTCGGACGCGTCCGCCGCCTCCCGCTGGACGGGCCGCACCCGGTGGTCGAGGTGGGGCGTCTGCAGCACGTCGCGGAAGAAGCACCGGACCAGGAACATCTCCTCGGTCGTATGGCGCGAAGACACGATGCAGCCGATGGCGTCTTCTCCGTGCGCTCGGACGATCCGCTGGATCTCCGCCGCCACATACGCCAGGAGATCGTCCAAGGGCGCTTCCACGTGCGCCTGCCCATCGCGTCGCAGGGCCAGCCGCAAGCGGGACGGCGCGTGGTGATAGCCGAAGTCGAAGCGCCCCTCGTCGCAGATCCACCAGCGGTTGACCGCCGGGTTCTCCCGCGGTCGGATGCGCAGCAGCTCCTCGCCCGTCTGGCGGTGACGCACATCCAGGATCACGTTGCACCCGGTGCTGCACAGGGGACACACGCTGGCGGTGTGGCGCACCAGATCCCACGGCCGGGACCGGAAGCGGTACGCCCGGCTGGTCAGCGCGCCCACCGGGCACAGGTCGATCACGTTGCCGGAATAGGCATTGTCCAGGGCCCTGCCCGGAAAGAGGTTGATCTCCGAACGGTCTCCGCGCGAGAAGATCCCCAGTTCGCCGGTCTTGGGCACTTCGTGACAGAACCGCACACAGCGCGTGCACAGGATGCACCGCTCGGCATCGAAGACGATGTGCGGTCCGAAGATGACGTGTTTGGCCCGCTGGACCTTGGGCTCGACCGAGCGGCTTTCCCCCGGTCCGTACTTCAGCGTGTAGTCCTGCAGGGGACACTCGCCGCCCCGGTCGCAGACCGGACAGTCCAAAGGGTGGTTCAACAGGTAGAACTCCAGGACCGCCCGGCGCGCCTTCTCCACCCGCGGCGAGTTCGTGCTGACGACCATCCCGTCGGCCGCCATCGTGTTGCAGGCCGTGGCCAGCTTCGGCATCTTCTCCACCTCGACCTGGCACAGCCGGCACTGCCCCACGACGCTGAGCCCCGGGTGATAACAGTAATGGGGAATTTCGATGCCCGCGCTCTTGGCGGCTTCGAGGATCGTCATGGGGCCGGCCGTCACGACCTCCACCCCGTTGATCTTCAGCGTTGCCATTACCTGTCCTTCGGGGCACCCATGTGGCCGGCAACTAGGCAATTCGGCAACTCGGCAATTAGGAAAAGCGCCGTGTCGACTCCGCAAATCGTCCAATTGCCAAATCGCCAAATTGCCTAATCGCCCATTCCCCGTGCGAAGGGGCAGGCCCGCTCCCGTATGTGCTGCTCGAACTCGTCCCGGAAATATTTGAGGTAGCTCTCGATGGGCATGGCCGCCGCGTCGCTGAGAACGCAGATCGTCTTTCCCTTCATGTTGTCGCACATGTCGAGGAGAAGATCGAGGTCTTCCTTCCGGCCCTGGCCGTGCTCGATCCGGCGCAGCACCTTGTGGAGCCACGCCGTCCCCTCGCGGCACTGCGTGCACTGTCCGCACGACTCGTGGTGGTAGAAGCGCGATACGATCTCGCCCACCCGGACCATGCACGTCGTGTCGTCCATGACGATGACGGCTCCGCTCCCGGCCATCGAGCCGACGGCCGCCAGCGAATCGAAATCCATGGTCACATCCAGGTGCTGCTCGGTCAACACCGGCGATGAGGACCCGCCGGGGATGACGGCCTTCAGTCGCCGCCCGTTGGGAAGCCCGCCGGCGTGCTCGAAGATGAGCTGGCGGAGGGTCACGCTCATGGGCAGCTCGTAGTTGCCGGGCCGCGCCACGTGTCCGCTTACCGAGAACAGGCGGGGGCCCGTGCTTTTGGCGGGGCCGATGGTCGCGTACCACTCGGGCCCGCGAAGCACAATGTGGGGAATATTCGACAAGGTTTCCACGTTGTTGACCACCGTGGGGCACCGGTACAGACCCGAAGCGGCCGGAAAGGGCGGCTTGGGCCGCGGCTGGCCGCGCTTCCCTTCCAGCGATTCCAGGAGGCCGGTCTCCTCGCCGCAGATATAGGCCCCCGCGCCGCGGTGGAGAACCACGTCCAGATCGAAGCCGCTGCCGAGGATGTTCCGGCCGAGATAACCGCGCGCGTACGCCTCGTCCAGCGCCTGCCGCAGAACCGCGGCTCCGCGCACGAACTCGCCCCGGCAATACAGGAAGGCCCGGCGACAGCCGATGGCATAGCTGGCCAGGATCACACCCTCCAGGATCTGGTGCGGCTCCTCCTCGATGAGCATCCGGTCTTTGAAGGTGCCGGGCTCGCTCTCGTCGCCGTTTACGACCAGGTACTTCGGCTTGGCCGAGTCCTTGGGGATGAAGCCCCACTTCACCCCGCAGGGAAAACCCGCTCCGCCCCGTCCGCGCAGCCCCGACCGCTTCACCGCCTCGACGACCTCGGCCGGCGACATTTGCTTGAGCGCCTTGGCGAGGGCCCGATACCCGCCGTGGGCGGCGTATTCGTCGATCGTTCCCGTGTACCCCGGGATCTCTTGGTAACGGGTGAGGATCTTCTCGAAGGTCATCGCCTCAATCGCGCTGCAGCGCGTCCAGCAGCGCGTCCAGTTTCTCGGGTGTCACGTGATGATGATAGACGCCGTCCACCTGGATCGAGGGCGCCGTCCCGCACGAGGCCAGACACTCCATCCGCTTGACCGTGATCTTCCCGTCCGCCGTCGTCTCCCCGATCCGCACACCCAGCCTGGACTCCAGGTGGCGGATCAGCCGTTCGGCGCCGAGGAGCGTACACGTGAGGTTCTGGCACACGTAGATCAGGTGCTTCCCCGTCGGCTCCAGGCTGAGCATGTCGTAAAAGCTGGCGACGCTCATCACATCGGCCGGGCTGAGTCCAAGGTAGCCGGCCACCCAGTCGACGGCCTCGGGCGAAAGATGGCCCACCTCGGCCTGCACCTCGTGCAGGAGAGGAATGAGCGCCGAGCGCTTCTCGGGGTACCGGCCAATCAACGCATCGAAACGCCGGCGGGCTGTCTCAGAAATCATAGTTGATCCGAATGCAGCCACCGATCTCATCGATGGCGCGGACTCGGCAACGGGCCCGGCAGGTCCGTCCCGTCCGGAGCATTCCGTGGCATCGGCCCAATCTGGGGTTTCCCCGTCCCCTGGCGCACACTCTCACCGATCGATCTCTCCCAACACGATGTCCAGCGACCCGATGACTGCGATGACGTCCGCGACCAGGCGTCCCTCCGCCATCCGCGGGAGAGCCTGCAGATTGACGAAGGACGGCGCACGATAGTGGACGCGGTGCGGTCGGTTGGTCCCGTCGCTCACCAGGTAGACGCCCAGCTCGCCCTTGGGGGATTCGATGGCCTGGTACACCTCCCCCGCGGGGACGTTGAACCCCTCGCAGTACAGCTTGAAGTGGTGGATGAGCGCCTCCATGGAGGTCTTTAGAAGTTTCTTGGGAGGCGGGATGAGCTTCGGGTCGACCACATTGATCGGCCCAGGCGTCAACCGCTGCAGCGCCTGCAACGCGATGCGGTGACTCTGCCGCATCTCCGCTATCCGGACCGTGTACCGCTCGTATACGTCGCCCACCCTGCCGATGGGGACGTCGAACTGGTACCGCTCGTAGCCGCAGTACGGGTTCGCGCGTCGTACGTCGTAGGCCACGCCGCAGGCCCGCAGGGCCGGCCCGCTCACGCCCAGCGCAATGGCATCGGAGGCCCGGATGGTGCCGATCCCCACCGTACGCTGCCGCCAGAGCGGGTTCTGGGTGAGGAGCGCCTCGTACTCCGCCAGGCGCGACGGGAAATCGGCGAGAAAGGCCTGGACCTGCGCCTCAAATCCGGCCGGCAGATCCGCCAGCAGCCCGCCGACCCGGAAGTAGGTGGACATCATCCGCTGGCCGCTCACCGCCTCGTACATGTCCAGGATCCGCTCCCGTTCCCGAAAGCAGTAGAGAAAGACGGACATGGCGCCGATGTCCATGGCGTGGGTCCCCAGCCAAACCAAATGGCTCTTGATCCGAGTCAGCTCCGTCATGAGAACCCGGATCGTCTGCGCCCGCTCCGGCACCTCGATCCCGAGGGCTTTTTCGATCGCCAGAACGTATACGAGATTGTTGGACAGCGGGGCCAGGTAGTCCAGCCGGTCGGTCAGGGGGATTCCCTGCTGGTACCGCTTGCTCTCCAGCCCTTTCTCGATCCCGGTGTGGAGGTACCCGATGTGGGGCTCGCAGCGGACCACCATCTCGCCGTCCAGCTCCAGGACGAGGCGCAGGACCCCGTGCGTCGAGGGATGCTGCGGACCCATGTTGAGGGTCATGGTGCGCGCCGTGGTCACGCCGGCTCCTCTTCCCACCACTTGGGCGACGCCTGGACGGGATAATCTTTGCGGAGGGGGTGTCCCTCCCAGTCGTCGGGCATCAGGATGCGGCGCAGATCCGGGTGGCCCTCGAAGGGCACGCCGAACAGATCAAAGACCTCCCGCTCGTGCCAGTTGGCGCTCTCCCAGACGCCGGTGACGCTTGGCACGGCCTCCCCTTCGTGGACCCGCACTTTCAGTCGGAGGCGGCGCTTGAACCGGATGGAGTACAGATGATAGACGACCTCGAAGCGCGGGGAGTTGTCCGGAAGGTTCCACCGATCCACGCCCGTCACGGACGACAGGAAATCGAACGCCAGGTCGGAGTCATCTCTGAGGTACAGGCAGACCGGCACAAGGTCCGGCGTCGCGAGGACGATGGTGGTCTCGTGCCGCCAGATCTTGATGGTCCCCACGGCGTCGCCGAAGCGCTCCCGCAGGCGCTGCAGGACCAATCCTTCCGCCGTCGGCTCCGTCGCCTCATTCATCCCCGACACCCTTGCCCTCGCCCGCCATACGCATGACGCCACGCGCATGGCCTTGCCCGCATCGCGCAAAGCGCACCGCGCATAGCGTCCAACCCCCCCGTTCGCTCGTGACGCTATGCGCTCTGCCTGCCGTCCCTGCGTCTCCGCGCCTCTGCCGTAAGTTCGCTGCCCGCTGTTCTCCCGCCGCCTACTCCCACTCCAGCCCGCCCTTCTTCCAGGCGTAGAAGTACCCCACCAGCAGGATGACGAGGAACGTGCCCATCGCCGCCAGGCCGAACAGCTTGAACTGCTGGAACACCACCGCCCAGGGGTAAAGAAACACGACTTCCATGTCGAAGATGATGAAGAACATCGCCACCAGGTAGAACTTCACCGAGAACCGCTCCCGGGCGCTCCCCACCGGCACGATGCCGCATTCGTAGGGAGACAACTTCTCGGGGTTGGGGCGGCGCGGCCCGAGGATGAGCGACAGGACGATGTTCCCGGCGGCAAACAATCCCGCCAGCACCACCAGGATGCCGATGGGCAAGTAATCGATCAGCATGGCGCGGGAACCCGGGCGTCGCGCTGTGCGCGGGCCTGCGTTTTGGTATGTGAACCTTGGTACATTCGCCGGAAAAAAAATCGGGGACCCCGAGCATGTGGCGGAGCCCCACCAGACCTAGCCGCCGAACGGCTTCACGAAGAAGATGATCAGCGCAATGAGCAGCACATAGATGGCCAGCGATTCGATCAGTGCGAGACCGATGATCATGGCGACCTGAATGCGGGGCGCCGCATTTGGCTGGCGCGCGATCCCGTCGAGAGCCGCGCTGATGGCCCGGCCCTGCGCCAGGGCCGCGATGGCCGAGGCGATCGTCATGGCGAATCCGCCCGTGATGATGCTGACGGCTCCGACCGACAGCCCGCCGCCTCCAGGTGCGCCGCTTTCGGCCGCCCCGGCCGACGTTGCGGCCAGTAGCAGCATGGCCGTCGTCAACAACCCCGCCCGTCCGACAAGTACGCCCATCCCGTCCCTCCTTTCTGCTTCCCGGAATCCGGTGCACATGTGACCGCCCGCACAAGCCGGCCGCGATCCGACCCCGGCGGCGGGTGCGGACGGGAACCGCGACACGATCAGTGGTGTTCCTCGCCGTGCCCTTCTTCCACGGCGCCCGCGATGTAGACCATGGTGAGCATGATGAAGACGAAGGTCTGGACGACGGCCGTGAACAGGCTGAGTGGCAGCATCACCCCCAGCCAGATAAGATACGGCATGACCAACCAGGAGAGACCGAGCAGAATCGTCACGACGCTCTCTTCACCGAAGATATTGCCGAACAACCGGATGGAGAGCGACACGGGGCGCGCCAGATGCCCGATGAACTCGATCGGGAACATGAGGGGTGCCAGCCACCAGATCGGCCCGCAGAAGTGCTTGAGGTAATTCCGCAGGCCGTGCTTTCGAATACCGAAGTAGTTGTAGGCGATGAACACCGTCAGCGCCAGGGCGATGGTCGTGTTCCAGTTCGCGGTTGGCGGTTGGAACCCGGGGATGTTCGCCAGGAGGTTGCTGGTGAGGATGAAGAGACCGGCGGTGCCCACGAGCGGCAGGAATGCGCGCCCTTGGCGGCCAATCATCTGGTCGAGCAGAGCGTAGAATCCCTCGATGACGACCTCGGCGAAATTTTGGACGGGGTTTGGTACCGCCCGAAGATTCCGGCCGACCGCCCATCCGAAGATGACCAGGATCGTCATCACGAGCCAGGTGAAGGTGATGTGGGACGGGAGCCACTCTCCGGGCACCCCGATGGATGCC
>Ga0255347_1008491_pt1 | contig 10316 bp, 10 predicted proteins | sample wastewater_treat_2_FD_192479 | JGI IMG/M metagenome (GOLD analysis project Ga0255347, IMG submission 192479) | Wastewater microbial communities from Lulu Island WWTP, Vancouver, Canada - plant24 | ecosystem: Engineered > WWTP > Wastewater > Unclassified | place: Canada: Vancouver, British...
GGCAGAAAAGAATTTTCGGTAACTGATCCTGACGGATTCATTTTTACTTTTGCTTCATAATAGGAGATAATATGGAATTCATTTTAACAGGTTTTGTTTGTTGATGATGTTGCTAAGTCAAAAGACTGTTCTTCCCGCAAAATATGTTAATTCGGCATTAACCAAATGAAAAAAGAAAATAAATCCGGGCTTCTGATTATTCCTGGCATAGTAAAAGCAACCGTCAAGGACTTAAACCGTCTTGGAATTATCAAGGTTGAGGATTTAAAAAACAAAAATCCGGAAAAACTTTACGAAGAACTTTCCGGATTCTATGCTTCAAAACTTGACAGGTGCGTACTATTAAAACCGGAAGTGAAAATGAATTAAAAGATATTCCCAAAACTGAGAGTTCTCCTTTATGAGAAATTTCAACCGGAGCATTTCTTATTACGTTGGAAATTATGCGCCCTGTTTCAATAACCGAATCTACTGCTGAATGAGTAATTGTCCCCGACATATTAAGCATCAAATCAACTTCCTTTACAGGAAGAAGAACATGACCCGCACTAGAAGAACTGTCTTCAAGAATCCATACACTCTTCAGTAAGTCCTGAAGATAAGCATTTGATATATTTATTCGTCTGACTTTCATCTATTTATACATGTTCTCCGGGATGTCATTTTTTCAAGCAATTATTGACTAATGACAATATTTCAGTATATTTCTTATAGGGGGTGGGGGTATGTCCTGCTGCAATGCTCAAAAGAAGGCACATCACAGTGAAGATGTAAAAAAATCTCTGCAGTCACGCTTAAAACGTATAGAAGGGCAGCTCCGCGGAATACGTAAAATGATAGAAGAAGATACTTATTGCGATGATGTCCTTAACCAGATAGCATCGGCTCAATCTGCCTTAAACGGAACCGCATTGTATCTTCTCGAACATCATGTCAGACAATGCGTTTCGGATCAGATAAAAAACGGCAAAACGGATGTAATTGCCGAGGTAATTAAAACAATAAAGAGGTTAAGCAAATAAAATGACAAAATACATAGTACTAATTGACGGAATGAGCTGTTCACATTGCGAAAATCATATTGAAAGAACATTGTCGAATCTGGATCCAAAAATGAAAATCAAGGCTTCGGCAAAGGAAAAATCAGCAAAAATTCTGTCCGAAAAAGATATAACTGAAAATGAATTTAAAGCTGCTGTTGAGTCCTCCGGCTACATCTTCAAAGGGATGATAAAGAGATGAAAGAATGCGGCATCATAATCAGCGGGATGACTTGCTCTGCGTGCAGCGCGCGTATTGAGAAAACATTGAATTCATCCGATGGTGTCGTTAAAGCTACTGTCAATCTTGCCTCTTCCATGTCAAAAATTCAATACGATGAAAGCAAAATAACTTCTTCGGAATTAAAGTCTATCATTGACAATCTCGGATATAAGGCAGAAATTCCGGGAAAAGATAAAAATAAATCAGTTATCGATTTGCAGAAAAAAGAAATAAAGAAACTTTTAATTCTGACTGCAATTTCATCAATTCTTTCTTTTCCTCTTCTTCTTTCAATGATTCTAATGCATCTTACAGAGAATTTTTCTTTCATTCATAATCCGTATCTGCATCTTGCCTTATCCGCGCCTGTTCAATTTATAATAGGATTCCGGTTTTACAAAAAATCATTTATAACTCTAAAAACATTTTCTCCCGGGATGGATTTTCTTGTTGCTCTCGGAACGACTGCCGCATACTTTTTCAGCCTTTATAATCTTTTCTTTATTCAAAATCATTCACATTTGTATTTTGAATCCAGCGCGGTGCTTATCACTCTGATTCTCTTTGGAAAATATCTTGAGGCTAAAGCAAAAGTAAAAACATCTTCGGCAATTCAAAAGCTCATGAATCTTTCTCCGGCAAATGCAAGAATATTGAGAGAAGGAAAGGAAATTCAAATCTCTGCCGCGGATTTAATCCCCGGTGATGCAATTGTAATCCGTCCCGGCGAAATAATACCTGAGGCACGCTGAATACCTCAGGCTCTCTGATCATGCGGGCGGATAAAACTGGTGAAGATACTATTATATCGAGAATAATACAGACTGTCGAGAATGCGGCTTTATCAAAAGCTCCGGTACAGAAACTTGCTGATAAAATATCCGGAATATTTGCATGGTCTGTACTTTCAATTGCTGCCGTAACATTTATTTCGTGGTATTTCTATTCAGGAAACATTTCAGAAGCTGTTTCCAATTCAGTTGCAGTTCTTGTAATAGCATGCCCGTGCGCCCTCGGACTCGCAACTCCTACTGCACTCATTGCAGGAATAGGAATCGGCGCTTCTAATAATATTCTCATTAAAGATGCGGAATCTCTCGAAATGTTAAGTAAAATCTCGATTCTGATGATTGATAAAACCGGAACACTAACTGACGGTAAACTTTCCGTAAATGATGTTATTGCCGAAGATAATGAAAAGGACTATGTACTCAGACTGACATCCATCGCAGAAAAATTCTCCGAACATCCGCTTGCAAAAGCAGTCAGAGAAAAATATTCAGATGAAACTCATCCTTCTGATTTCATGTCTTATGCCGGAAAAGGAATTTCGTGCATTTATGAAAATAAAGAATTATTGTGCGGAAATGCAAAATTCATGAAAGATAAAGGCATTCATGAAGATAAAATAAATGAAATGGTTTTAAAAGCATCAAAATCCGGAAAAACATTTTTATTGACTGCGTTTGACAATAAACTGATTGGAGCGGTACCTTTTGACGACAAACTCAGAGACTCTGCAATTACAACAGTTGAATCGCTTGAAAATATGGGAATTAAAACGATTATGCTGACAGGAGATAATTTCAACAGTGCAGAAAAAACAGCTAAAGAATGCGGAATCGAAACTTTTTATCATTCTCTTTTACCTGAAGATAAAGCTCAAATAATTAAGAAATATGAATCAAACAATACCCGAGTTCTTTTTGCAGGCGACGGTATCAACGACGCTCCAGCTCTTGCTTCAGCTTCTGTCGGCCTGACAGTTGCCGGAGGCAGTGATGTAGCAATGGAAGCATGCGCAATAACATTGCTCAAGAATGACTTGAATGGAATAGTAAATGCAGTAAATCTTTCTTCTGCTGTAATGAAAAAAATCAGACAGAATCTGTTTTGGGCTTTTTTCTATAATTGTCTTGGAATTCCTCTTGCAGCATTCGGCTTTCTGTCTCCGCTCATAGCAGGAAGCGCAATGGCTTTTTCATCGGTTTCTGTTGTGACAAATTCTCTTCTTTTAAAGAAAAAGAAATTATTTTAGCAAAACTGCCAAAAGAGTATTGAAGAAAGCCTGTAATTATATTATTCTGGCATCAGGGATATAAACAATAAAGAGGATGAATTATGCCAAAACCGGTATTTGACGCAAACGAAGAGCTCAAGGAACTTTTCAAGGAAATTGAATCAGTTCCGGAAAAACCTAATCCGGTAGGATCAAAAGAAGGCGACCGCACGCATAGAAGCGAAATCCGTTTTAATATGAAACCGGAAGAACTCGAAAGCTTTCTCAATAAATATGTTGTCGGACAGGAAGAAGCTATCGGTGTTATTTCTACAAAAGTATGCACTCACTTCAACAGAATGAAACTGGAACTATCGATACCCGAAGATGAAAGAATAGTCGGAAACATAAAAAGCAACATACTGCTTATCGGTCCTACAGGAATCGGTAAAACGTACATTATAAAACTGATAGCGAAAAAACTCGGTGTTCCTTTTATAAAAGCAGACGCAACCAAGTTCAGCGAAACAGGATATGTCGGCGGTGACGTTGAAGATCTAGTCCGCGAACTTGTTCATGAAGCCGAAGGAGATATCGCCAGGGCCGAATACGGAATAATATATCTTGATGAAATAGACAAGATAGCTTCAGGCGGAAACAGCAACGGTCCGGACGTTTCACGCGGAGGAGTTCAGCGGAATCTTCTGAAACTCATGGAAGAATCGGAAGTCGATCTCAAAACACCTCACGACCTTGCAAGTCAGGTTGAGGCGGCGATGGAAGCGCAGCGTACCGGAAAAGTTTCGAGAAAAAAGATTAATACTAAAAACATACTTTTCATAGTTTCCGGAGCATTCAGCAATCTCGACAAGATAATAAAGAAACGTCTTGATTATAAAACCATCGGATTTGACGGAACCGAAAATAAAAAAACTGATTATTCATTAACCGAACTTTTTAAAACTGTTACAACTCAGGATCTCGTTGATTTCGGTTTCGAATCAGAATTTGTCGGACGTCTTCCTGTGATTGTAACGCTTAACGAAGTTGACGAAGATAAACTTTATAAAATTCTTCAAAATCCGTACAGCGCCGTCATAAACAGCAAAAAACTCGATTTCAAATCTTACGGAATTGATGTTGAATTTAAGGATGAAGCTCTGAAGTTCTTTGCGAAGGAAGCAGCAAAGCAGAAAACAGGTGCACGTGCTCTAATGACAGTTGTTGAGCGCCTTCTGATAAACTATGAAAAAGTTCTGCCTTCTCTTGAAATTAAACAGCTGACGGTTGATGACAAACTCATCAATGATCCCGAAGGTGTTCTTTCGGAAATTATGCGTACCGACAGCATTCGCGGATACCAGCGCGATTTTCTTGCTTCGCACGGAATTCATCTTAGCTTTGAAGATGAAGCAATAACCGTAATTGAAAAAAAAGCAAAGGAAAGTAAAAAAAGCATGAAGCGTATCTGCGAAGACTTATTTCATGATTTTCCTTATGCTATAAAACTTATGAAACTTGAAGAATTCAGAATAACAGTTCAGGCTGCTGAATCACCTCAAAGCTTTATTGAAGAATATATCAGAAAAAGTTATCAGGGAAAATAAGATTTAACAATTGCAAAAGCAGACATATCAGTCTGCTTTTGTTTTTCTTTCATAAATAGCATTTCTCAGATACAGAATCGAATCAATTAATACCATCAAAGTATTCAATGCGTAAAATATTATAACAATATCCTGATTATAAAGTATTTTATGAATCAATCCGCAAACATATCCGAAAACAACAATTAAAAGGAAATGAATCGATTTTCCTTTTGTAGATTTTGATTTAAAGCTTTTATAAATAGAAAACGGCCAGGCAAAGCCGAATGCGATCATCATTCCCATTTCAAAAATACTCATTATCTTCTCCCCTTTTAAAAGTTTAACAAAAATGGTTTAATAATCACTTAATACAGAATCAGTCCCTTTTTACAATTACAAATTTAACTTTTGACTTGATTTATTACAGCAGACAAATATAATTTGCCAAATCTTATGGAGTGCATATGAAAACAATTTGTTTGTTTGTTTCTGTCTCACTTCTCCTTTTTTCAGTTTCTAGTTCAAAAGAATCTGAATATGATAAAGCCGTTTCACTGGTTAAAAAAGCGATAAACTTTTATGACAAAAACGGAAAAGACGAAACATTAAATGCCGTTACTTCTGGAAAATTCATGGATGGCAGAATTTACGTTTTCATTTATGACTATAGCGCAGTTATGCTTGCACATCCCGAAAACAAAAAGCTTATCGGAAGAAATCTTTTTAATGTCCCTGATGCCGATGGAAAATATTTCCGTAGAAATATTGTAGAAGATGCAAAAGTAAAAGGTTCGGGATGGGTTGACTATAAATACAAAAATCCTGAGACTGGAAAAGTCGAAAACAAAACCACATTTTTCCAAAACCACAAAGGGCTTATTTTCTGCTGCGGTGTTTTTAAATAGCGGCAGAATAATCCGCCGCCTGCGGTTATTTTTTTATCACTCTAATAAATTCATCAACTTTTTCTGAAAAATGAATTAATGCAGAATTTACCGTTTCAGGTTTTGACATGTCAACTCCTGCACTTTTCAAAGCATCCAGCGGAAACATCTTTCCTCCGGCTGAAAGAAAATTCATGTATCTTTCAACAGCCGGCAATCCTTTATCCAAAACATTTTCAGCAAGACTGATTGCCGCAGATATTCCTGTTGCATATTTATAAACATAAAATGAGTTATAAAAATGAGGAATCCTCAGCGCTTCCAGTTCGAGTTCCGAATCAATCTCAATAGAGCCTCCGAAATAAGTCTCAAGAAGCTTACGGTATTCGGATCTGATCAGATCTATCGTAAGGGGAATATCATTTTCCGTCATCTGATGCATAATCATTTCGAATTCTGCAAACATTGTCTGTCTGTAAAGTGTGCCCTTGATATCATCAATCTCACGGTTGAGGATATATGCCCGCATTTCATCGTTACCGGAATATTTTTTCAGAAGGTAATCGCTTAACAATGTCTCGTTAAAAGTCGACGCAACCTCTGCGGCAAAGATTGTATACCGGTGATAATGATACGGCTGATTTTTAGCCGACAGAAAGGAATGCATCGAATGACCCGCTTCATGAATCAGCGTATAAAGTGAATTAATATTATTCTTATCATAATTCATTAGTATGTAAGGAGGAGAATCAAAACATCCGGAGGAATAGGCACCGCTTCTTTTCCCTTTATTTTCATATCGGTCGACCCATCCGTTTAAAAGTCCATCCTTTAAAATTGAAGTATATTCTTCACCGAGAATCGCAAGAGCCTTCACGCAAGTATCAACAGCTTCTTCATAATCCATAGAGAAATCAATTTTCCCTACAAGCGGAACATAAGTATCATAGAAATGAATTTTATCAAGAGACAGATATTCTTTTCTGAAATTTATATATTTGGCAAGAGGGGCAATGTTCTTTTTAACTGATTCTAAAAGTGAATAATAGACATCCTTCTTAACATCATCAGAAAACAATGCAGAATCAAGACACGATTCGTAACCGCGCACTTTAGAATAGAACTTATCTTTTTTACAGTTTGAATAAAAAGCGGAACTTAAAGCATGCTTGTGAGAGTCATAAACAGAGTAATACTGCTTGAACGCATTTTTTCTTACTTCTGGTGATTTATTCATCAGAAATCGGATAAAATTTCCGTGAGTCAGCTCAACTTCTTTTCCTGTCTCGTCTTTGATTTTGCCGAATGTAAAATCCGCATTGTCAAGCTGACTGAAAATATCGGCAGCAGAATCAGAAAAATCACCTGACGCAGAAAGAAGTTCTTCTATTTCGGCACTTCTAGTGTAAGGCTTATACCGGATTATTTTATCAATGTAGAAAAAATAATCATGCAATGCTTCTGATTTTTTAAATTCAACAATTATATCATCGGAAATTTCCTGAATTTCAACAGGAATGAAACTTGAAAGTTCACCGGCTTTTGTATAAAGAGACATCGCACGTTCAACAAGCGAAAGATAAACACTATTTGTCTTATCCTCATCACTTTTAAGATGTGCATAAGTATAAAGTTTGTCAAGAAGCCTTGATACACCAAGATCAAACTCTATTACCTTTTTCATTTCATCCGCAGATTTTCCGGTTTTACCCTTTAAAAATGCATATTTTTCGACCTCTTCCTTAGCCAGAGAAAAATCCTTTTCCCAATTTTCTAAAGATGAATAAAGAAGTTCAACATTCCACTTATCGGAATCTTTTACCTGAGATCTATTAATCAAATCCATAACCACCGCCGTTGATTTATTTTTTCGGCTTCAAAAGCTCTGTCAAGCAAAACCTTCACAATGACACAGAGAATATTTATATTGAAATAATAACTGTGATTTTATATAAGGGTCACGTATTATCAAAAAAGGATGGCTGACGTGAAAAAAATAATTATGATTATATTTATTGCCGCTGCGGCTTTTACAGCATGCTCAAAAGCGCAAATGGATGAAGAGAGTTATACTATTTTAAGAGAACAAATATTTGAAAATATTGCAGTAAAAGGAATAGACCACAAATTAACCTCCGCCGAGAAAAAGACTATATTGACAGACGATCTCAAGAAATATAAAATTGATTTTGATTTATTTTGTAACTACATGCAGAATAAACACTCAGATGATTACAAATACATATTCGAGAAGTAGGCATGAATAAAAAAAGATTTTTGCATTTCGGCATCATAATTTTTATCTGCGGTTTTTTGTTCGGGATGACTTTCTCTCTTCTGAAAAGCCAGCAGGAAAACTCATTCAAGTATCTAGATCAGTTTCACTTTCTTTATAGAGTGATTCAATCTGAATACGTTGAAAACGTAAGCCCAAAGACTTTGTTTCGCGGAGCTATGCGCGGAATGCTTCAATCTCTTAACGACCCTTATTCACGTTTTCTTGACGAAACTGACTACGCAGATTTCAAGGGCGGAGTTACCGGACGCTTTACCGGCATAGGTGTCGAACTTACAATTAAAAACGACGCTGTTGTCGTAATATCACCCATCGAGGATTCTCCCGCACATAAGTCCGGCATCCGCTCAGGAGATACTATATTACAGCTAAACGGCACACAGGTAAAAAGTGATAACTATCAGGATCTGATAAAAGATATCAGAGATAAAAATTCTCAGGTTTCAATATTAATAAAAAGAGAAGGCTTTGACGAACCTATTGAGTTTAAAATCGATAAAGCTCCGATAAAAATAAAAAGTATAAAATCGGGATTTTTGAAAGAACATCCCGGAATCGGATATATCAGAATAACACATTTTTACGCTGAAACCGGTGTTGAATTTGAAAAAGCTCTCAAAAATCTCTCAACTGCAAAAAAAATCATTATTGATTTAAGAGATAATCCCGGCGGAGATTTCGAAACATCAATTTCCATGGCAGACATGCTTCTTCCAAAAGGTAAAGTAATCACGACAACACGCGGAAAGGAAGGAACAAGTGTCGGGGAAGAATTCAAATCTCTGAAAGATCCTCTTTATTCCGCTGATGTTTTTCTTCTGGTAAACTCCGGAAGCGCATCTTCTTCAGAAGTATTTTCCGGTGCTCTTAAAGATAACGGCAGAGCTAAACTTATTGGACAAAAAACTTTCGGAAAAGCTCTTGTTCAGAGAATAGTTGATATTGAAGAAAACACTTCCGGTTTCACAATTACGATGAGGAAATATTATACTCCTAACGGAACAATGATTCATAAAAAAGGAATTGAACCTGATTTTTCAGTAGAACTTCCGAAATTCAGTGATGATGACAAGAAAAATCTTTCCCGTGTATTCAACGACGGAATACTTGAAAATTTCGCTAAATCAAAAAAGAAATACACAAAAGATACCGCTCAAGAATTTCTTTCACTTCTTGAATCAAAGAATTTGAAAGTTTCACCTTCAATTGCGCTTTTCTATTTAAAAAAAGAAATCAACAAGACAGAGCCTTCACCGCTTTATGATCTTGAATTTGATTCTGAACTTAATAAAGCAATAGCTCTTGCAGGAGCTAAATAAATGGCTATTGGTCTTGGACTCGAAAGCTCTTGCGATGAAACTTCCGCTTCTGTTGTTGAAGACGGCATTATTATACGCTCTAATATAATTTCAAGTCAGATTGATCTTCACAGCGACTATTTCGGAGTTGTTCCTGAAATCGCATCCAGAGCTCATTTAGAGCTCATAAACGGGGTGATCCAAAGCGCACTGAATGATGCAGGTATAAGCTTTTCCGATCTTGACTTCGTTTCCTGCGCAAACAGACCCGGTCTTATCGGCTCACTGATGATTTCACTGCAAAGTGCCAAGACAATATCGTACACTCTTAATATTCCGCTTATTACGGTCAGCCATATCGAATCTCACCTTTATGCGGCATTTCTTTCAAATCCCGAACTGCAATTCCCATTTATCGGACTGCTTATTTCCGGAGGAAATACAGCTCTTTATCTGGTAAAGGGAATTTCAGATTTAACCCTGATAGGAAGAACAACAGATGACGCAGTCGGTGAAGCATATGATAAAGTTTCAAAATTTCTGAATCTTGGTTATCCGGGCGGCCCGATAATTGACAAACTTGCTAAATCGGCAATACGCAAAGATATTTCTTTCCCAAAACGCGTTAACATGAAGAATGATCCGTTTGATTTTTCTTATTCAGGTCTTAAAACTGCAGTTGTAAACTATATATCAAATAATCCCGATGCAGATAAAGAAGAAATTGTTTATGCCTTTCAGGAAAGCGCGGTCGAAATTCTCATATCACGTCTTGTGCTGGCATCAGAAAAATTCGGAATAAAAAATGTCGTTGTGGCAGGCGGTGTTGCTGCAAATTCCAGACTTAGAGAAAGACTCTCTGAATTACATGATATTAATGTTTTCATTCCTGAACCTGTTCTGTGTACGGACAACGCGGCTATGGTTGCAGGTCTGGGTTATCACTACTACTCTAAAAAGCTGTTTTCGGATTTAACTTGTGAAGTT
>Ga0255347_1008493_pt1 | contig 10314 bp, 11 predicted proteins | sample wastewater_treat_2_FD_192479 | JGI IMG/M metagenome (GOLD analysis project Ga0255347, IMG submission 192479) | Wastewater microbial communities from Lulu Island WWTP, Vancouver, Canada - plant24 | ecosystem: Engineered > WWTP > Wastewater > Unclassified | place: Canada: Vancouver, British...
GGCCGCGGGCAGGCAGAGAACTATATCAAGGAACTCAAGAACCAACTCAAAGCCGACCGGCTGTCCTGCCACCGTTTTGTCGCCTATACGTCGCATCGGATGGGCAGGTCGTTTCGCCCCCAGGGCCTGTCTGCCCGTGCCCGCTGGCCTCCCCCCGAGGTTCACGGGCAAAGGCAGGCATGCCCTAACTTCCCCCCAGCTTCAGCGTAACCGCTCCCCGCTTCGCTCGAGAGCGGCGATCTTCGCTGTGGGGGTCAGGGCACTACTCATGGTCGGCCTCTTGCCGCTTTCCGCACCACGGGCAACAATCCAGGTGACCGCCAGCAAGATCCAGGGCGAACCGGGCGAGCCGGCCGCACCGCACGCAGGGGGTCAAAGGGGTATCCAGGCGGTTGGACTGAATCTCCACGGCCCTGCGTCCCGCTTGCGCAGTGAGCACGTCAACGTTTGGTTGCTCTTCCAGACAGTGCACAGCCTCCGCAAACCCGTGCCGATACTCGTCATTCTCTCCCAACGCAGGCTCTCCGCGCTGCCAGTGGTACTCGATGCAATACGCAAGGACAGATACGGTCTCGCTCAGTTGGCTCAATACGTCCTCGTCTGACATGGCCTCGATCTGCCGGTTCTCCCTGTCCTGCCACGTCGGTGTCATCGCCTGTCGCTCCAGCCGCTCCAGTCTCGATCTGAGCAGCATCTTACTCACCCTCTCCGACCTCGAAGCGCTCCCGCGTCGCCCGCTTGCCGCACCGATCCCCAGGGCGAACCGGGCCACGTCCGCAGGACGCGCACAGAAACGCGCTGGAGCCCCGTAGAGCGCCGCCGGGCTGGCTTCCGCGGGCACAAGTGCCCCCGCTTCATCCTGCGCGATCCTGGGGCCGTCTGGAGCCGTTCCCGCCCGTTTGTGTGTCATGTCTCTCCCCGCCCGCACAGCAGATTACAGGACAGGGCCTGGCGCTCCAGGTTCGCGATCCACACCCGCAGGGTCATGCCCTCTCACCCTCCGTCCCCCAACACTCCAAGAGCTCAATGTCCGGGCGTGGCTTGTCGGGCCGCAATGGATCCTCGGGCCCGAACAGGGGCAGGTTCATCTCTCGCCGCCTCCGATCCGGGCCTCCAGGGCCTCCAGCCGCTCCAGAATGTCCGCCTCCAAGGGCCTGCCCAACACCCGCTCAAAGACCACCTTGGCCGCGGCCACGTCGCCGCCTTTCGCCGCCGCCACAAGCTGCTTCGCGATTGCCGCGAGGTCGCCGGGGGTCACCGCCGACAGGAGCGCCGACCGGAGCTCGCCCACGCGGGCTGCGTAGGGGTTGCCGGGGCCCCCCGGATTGCCGGCCACGAAGCGCCCGGTGGCGGGGTCGCGATCTCCCCGTTTTGTCCGTTTGGTATCGGTGCTCACGCTCGCCATTGGTGCCTCCATAACGCTCCGTTTCCATGTTTCCCGCCATGTTTCCCACTTTGCAGGGGGTGGAAAGTTGGGAAAGGTGGGAAACTAGGAAATATGGGAAACATTAGGCGGGACCGTATGTTTCCCACGCTTCCCACCCTTCCCATACTTGTCACACAAACCATGTATCCCATTATTCCCACTATCTACCGCCACCCGCTGGAGTCCGTGCTCTTTGCAGGCAGCCCCCACAGTTTTCGGCGGCGCATCGGATCTGACTCGTCGGTGAGGTCCACGAGGCGCAGCTTGTCTTTCGCGCGATAGAGGGCGTTCTTGCCGATGCTGCGTTCTCCGGCAAGGTCCACGATTTCCCCCACGCTCTTGGCGCCGTCTTTGAGCACCTCCAGAAGGAATTCGGCGGCGATGGCACGGGCCGGCGCATGCTTGTCGGGATCTGCTGCGGGCGCTTCGCAATAGGTCACGCCGGATGCGGTCACCGCGAAGCCGATGGGCTCCGGCATTGGCGCCAGATTCGACTTAACGCAGGACAGGCGCATGGTCGGGTCATCTGCGCGGCTTTCGTTTTGCGGTCGATCGATGGCCAGCACGGAACGGGCCGCAGCACCGATGGCTGTGGAGCCCCGCAGGCGATCCAGACTGGCGCTCTTCCCGTCGTGCTGATTCGGCTTGCCGAAGTGGTGGACTATGAGCAGCGCAAGGCCCGTGTCTCGGGCTAGGTCGGCCCAAGGCGCGAGGATTGCGCCGACCTCGCTGGAGTTCTCATCGACGCCGGCCGGCAGGGCACTGCGGAGGCTATCTACAATCAGCAGGCGTGCCTCGTGGTCGGTCACAGCGTTTCGCACCGCGAGAAGTGCGTTCGGGTCGTCCAGAAGAACGCGCTCGAAGCCGGTCCCGGGGAACAGGATCCTCGCGCCCGGCAGTCCCCAGTCGCGAATCCGTTGTACCCATATGGCTTGGCACCCCTCCGAGTCCAGCACCAGCACCGGGCCAGTCGCGGGCGTGGTGTTCGGCTGCCCATCGGGCCATGGTGTCCCGGCGAGTATGCGCCCGGCGAAGTCTAGGGAGAGGGCGCTCTTCCCGTCACCGGGTGCCGCGGCGAGTACGGTCACGAAGCCGGAGGGTATCCATCCGGGCCAAAGCCAGGTCACGTCCGCCACCTTCTCTTTGAGCGCCTCGGCCGAAGTCCACGAGGGCGCTTGTGGTTCCTCTGGCACTGGTTCCCAGGGCACCGCGCCGTTCACGAGTTCGCGCACGTGCTCCGGCGTGGTGTCCGCTGCATCGGCCTTCTCGGGCGCATCGGGCCAGTCCACATAGAAGACAACCTCAGCCCCGAGGGCCTGCAGGCGCTTGCCGATGGCGTCCATATGCTCCCGGCCGGCGTTGTCGGCGTCGGGCCAGAGAATCACAATCCTGTCAACCAGCGGTCGCAGGGCGTTATCATCTGGCGTTGCGCCGGTGCCGTAGGTACCCACCGCGAGGATCCCGGCGGCGGTCACCGCGTCGCAGGCCTTCTCGCCTTCGCACACCACCACGGCGGTTCCAGCCGGTTCTGCAAGGAGCTCGGGGAGGCGATACAGCGGCAGGGATCCGGGAGTGACGCCTTCGAGGCCCTTTGTGCCGTCGGGCTGCGTCCACCACACCTGCTTGTGCCCATTGCCATTGTCAAGTCGGTGGTGCAGGGCCAAGACCTCGCCGTCGGCATCCCTCACCTGGTAGACGGTTCCGCGGGAGCCCGCGCCGGGCTTGTTATCCCGTTTGGACGCCGGCGGAGGAACAGGAACGCCGTACACGTCGGCCACAAGCGCCACAGCCTCGGGGAAGGTCGCGTTCCGCTCACGTGTCACAAGGGCGAAGCAGTCGCCCCCTTCGTCGCACCCCCAGCGGATCCACGCCCCTGCCTTCTCAGGGCGTCCGCCAATGAGTAGACTCGCCTCCGTTTCGGCGCCGTCGAAACACCAAACCGATCCCGGCGGCTTGCTTCGGTGTTCATCGACGCGCAGGCCCAGGGCGTTGACCAAAGGCAGCGGGTCACGTGCGAAGGCGGCTTTCAGTTCGGCTTTGAGTTCCTCGGCCTTCATGGTATCCCCCCGCTTCCGGAGGGAACACCGGGGCACACCGCACCGCGTGGCGGTAATGTTGTTCCTGGAGAGGTCGGGCGGACTGTGGGAGCGCCTTCAGGGCATCGGGGATGTTGCCCAACAGGGCGCTTTGGGGTATGCTCTTCACAGTCTCGCCGACTGTCGCGTCTGTTCCGCCTGCGCCCCCCTCGCCCGGGGGGCGTTCTGGTTCCCGGGGTCATGCGCAAGCCCCCCCAGCGCAGGCGATCTTCCCGGCGAGTTCCTCGCGGAGCTTACGGGCCCGCTCCTCAAACCACTCTGCCTGCCTGGACCTCAGCCGCTCCACGTCCACGCCAATCTCCCGCAGGGCCGGCCACGCCTTCCGCGGTAGGTTCTGCCTTCCCCGCTCCGTCTGGTGGAGCTGGTTGTAGCCGATCCCCAGGGCCGCCGCGAACTGAGAAATGCTCAAACCCAGTTCCCTGCGGAGTTCCTCAATCGGGCTCATACTAACCGCCTCCTCGTGTCCGGGGCCACGAACGACAATAGCCCCGGTTTCCGCGCCTTCTGGAGGCGAGAACACGGGGCCGATGGAGGGCAGTAACATAACCTTGCGCAAAATACTTTCTTGACACAAGGGGCTTGTGAAGTTACCCTTTACAAACTGTCAAGCGAAAGTTCACAAGCGTATACTGCTGTACCCATTGGACCCGCGATATCTCTGCCAGGAGGCGCGGGTTCAACTCTTTGGGCTCAAAGTTAGTAAAACACGAACATTAGTTTGACCGCTCATCTCCTCTTTGTCAACATCCAAACCGCTCCCATACCCGAAAAGACGTGACGCTTATAGCGTCATGCCCTCATCTTAGCTTTTCGTCTGTGTGCCCGCTTGCGGCAAGTCTCCGAACAATATCGGGCTGGATACCCCACTCGTCCTCCACTCACGAAATAGCGTCCACACTCCTGCCCTCCCTTGTTCGAGGCCGGAGCCGGGCACCGCCGGAGCCGCGCCTCGCCTGCCAAGATGGGCAATAGTCCACGGGAAGCCCAGACCAACCTTGAAATGTGGGGCTGATAGGATACCGACGGGAAGATGACTTGGTGTCCGTTGGGGGTTGGAAGATACACGAAGTCGAATCGCTTCGGGGGATAGTTCGCAATCTGCTCCAAGATACGCAGATCAGTCTCGGCTAACCCACTTGCCTGCACTGGGTCCAAGCCCTTGACGACGCCTGGACCCTCGCTGGTCTCTGAGTAAGCTGCAACACGAGGGCCGACTGCCCGCAACAAGCTGATGAGGCAGGCAAAGTCATCGCCAAGGGTCGCGTCTCCTTGCCGCTCGGCGAGCTCCTGACGGACCCATCCGGCAACCTTCTCTGCCTCCTCCTGTGCCCAATTCAGTACTTCACACAGAGCGTTGCTCTCGTTCTCGTCGACTCCGAAAGGTTGCTGTTGAGTTATTGGGAGCGGAGATGGGCGGAGCGGAGCGATAAGACGGATGATTTCCTTAGGATCCACTTTCCAGCCGTTCATGTGCCTCCCCTCGCAACCGTGTCATGATCCAGCCGGTTATAACCGCCTGTGACGCGGGGCCCTTGTGCCGATCCGGATCCAAGCCAAGGGTCGCCCGTGCCTGGGCCTCGAGGCGCGCCCGTTCCTCCGGGGTCAACGCCTCTACCAGGGCAAGCCCCTCCGAATGCCGCTCAGCTGCCTCCTGCTGCTCTTTTTCCGTGGCCGCAATTATCTGGGCTTGCTTGGCCTTGGTCGTTGTCTGGGCCTCAAGCAGACTATGCGCTTCGCCTATGAGGTAGGGTAACAGGTCCGGCCCCCGGGCTCCCCTCTCCCCCGCGAGTTTGCATGCTGCGCGAATGGCATCGGCCGTGAAGCCTTCTGCCGTCAGGTCTTCGATGATCGCTAAAGCTCTCTCTCGCCGTTTCTTGGCGGGCTTCTTTTCGCCGATGGCGGAGAAGAATGCATCGGCCAGATCGGTGCTATGAGAGAGAGTCTGAGTCGTAGAGTCTGAAGTCGTTCTAGAGGACCGCTCATTTTTGAGCGGCTTGACCGCTCGATTTTGAGCGCCTAGACCGCTCAATTTTGAGCGGTCTGGATTCGCGTCTTTGAGCGCCAGAATGATGTACTCGTTCGCGCGCCCCAGACCAAGCTGCTCAACGCGAATGTACCCGGCATCCTTCAACGCGGCCAAGTGGCGTCGGACGGTGCTCTCCCCCATTCCCAACTCCTGCCCCATGAACTTCTGCTCCGGTGCTTTACCGGTTTTCCACGCCCACCAGAGAAGGGCGCCGTATACGCGAACAGCGCCGTCAGTCAGGCCAGCGTCAAAGAAGACTGCTTGAGGCACCTGGACAAAGCCGGAGCGAAGCCCCGGGTCCTCAATGATGATCCTGCCGCCTTCGTGCTCGTCCATCTCTGGGCTCTCCCCCACCTGTGAGTGACGACGTGTTTCACGTCTACCCGCATTGTCACAAGTCCCCGCGTCTCGTGCTTGCCTCATGCAGAGCGCTTGCCCGGAACGCCCGCATGGTCACCAGTTGCTCCACACACCGCAGTTACAGAACCGCCCTGTCCCCTACTACTTGCGCGCCCTGGTCACTCCTTCCGATGCAAGGCTCATCGAATGCTCAGTTCAGCACTCGCCTACTCGCCATTGCCGCCGGTGGCTAGTCGCCGGATTGCCTCTCGAACCACTGCGGACTTGTCAGGGATGCCAGGGACACCCGGCACCTCCACGATCCGCTGAAGTGCTTCGATCTGCTCAATGTCTTCGTCCGTCAACCAGAAGGTCGCCCTTCTGACGGTCTCCCCCGCCTTGGTCTGCCGGGTCTGCTTGTAGTCCGACTTTCCGGGCGTATCTGACGTGTCAGGCGTGCCAGGCTTGTCTGGCACGCCAGGCTTGTCTGGCACGCCAGGCTTGTCTGGCTTGTCAGTTATGGCAGGCCCGGAAGTCTCATCAGCGATGATGTCCACCAGATGCGGGCGCTCCTTGCGGTGGCGTGCGGAAGGCATTTCTGGGAACTCCCGTGGATCACGCTTGGGCACGCTCGCGAACCTCCTTGGCCACCGCCCTGTAGTCAGCGGCTCCTCGCGACGTCGGATCATACAGGGTCACAGGAAGCCCGGTGCCCGGTGCGTCAGAGATCGTGACGGTCTTCCTCACCTTCGTTTCGAAGACGGGTACGCCGAAATCCCCGAGCCGCTCGAGGACCACCTGCGCGCCGCGGGGTCGTGACTCATAACGAACGGGCAGCAGCCCCAGCACTGCAAGCTGCGGGTTGAACCGTTGGCGGATCACGTCCACCGTATCGAGCAGTTGCGCTACGCCCTCCAGCGACAGGAACTCGGTTGGCACCGGCACCAGGACCGCGTCCGCAGCGATCAGCGCCGAGATGGTCAGGATCGACAGCGAGGGCGGGCAGTCGATCAGGACGAAATCAAACTCGTCGGAGATGCCGGCGAGCGCCTCCTTGAGGCGGAACTGGTCGCCACGTTCAGCGGACAGGTTACGGGCGGCGGCGCTGAGATCAGTAGGGCTCGAGGGGATCAGGTAGAGGTTCGGGCACGCCTGGCATGCCAGGCTTGTCAGGCGTGCCTGGCTTGTCAGGTCAGCGCCCGTGCCATCCAGCAGATCGGCCAGGGAGTACTCCAGTTCGGCGTAATCAACGCCCAGGCTCACCGTGGCATTGGCCTGCGGGTCGCAGTCGACAACCAGCACGCGGCAGCCCAGCTCGGCCAGGGCCGCGCCCACATTGATCGACGTTGACGTCTTGCCGGAGCCGCCCTTCTGATTGGCGACCGCGATGTGCTTGACGGTTGGCATGTTTGGCCCGAATCCTCACATGGTCTCCCGCGATGGGGGAGAGGCGGTCAGATCGCCAGCTTGCTCTGTTCCTGCTCAACCAGCGTCCCGCCGCGGGCCATGAAATCGTCCAGGTCAACCGGCCGGAAACGCCAGTACCTGCCGATCTTGCAGCAGGGAATGCGCCGTTCTCGGGCCATCTTCCGAACCGTCTCTACGTGCAATCCGAGGTAGGTGGCGGCCTCCTCGGGGGTCAGTAGGCGGCTATCGGTGGTAAGCATGTATAAGAACCCTCTCTCTTGCTTTATTGCATATTAAATTGTAGAGGATTGCGTGGAGTGGGTCAAGAAGTCTCTGTATTTGGTGGGGGATGACAAGCCTGACAAGCCTGACAAGCCTGACAAGCCTGACAAGCCTGACAAGCCTGACAAGCCTGACAAGCCTGACAAGCCTGACAAGCCTGACAAGCCAGGCTTGTCAGGTACCTTGGTGCGTGCGATGCCGGCAGCGAGGTAGGGAAGAGTAGTCCCGTTGGCGGCGCCTCATACCGGGTTGGCGGAAGGTGTCCCTCTACCCAGGCACGAAAACTCTCTCAGGCGGCGCGTCTCGCCGCTCAACCACCTCGTCCACTCCGGGGGGAGATCACCCTTGACCGAGTTTGCACGCAAGGTGACTCGTTCCGACGTCCAGTCCATCCAGTCGGCCGAGGGCGTCCGCCGGCTCTTCGCCCAACTGGGATACCGGGTGCAGCCTGAGGCCCTCCCGGTAGACCTCGACGAACTGGAGCTGAGGCCCGCGGATCGCCCGGTTGTCCGCGGGTTCCACCTGCTGGGCGATTACGGTTTCGACCTGCTGCTGGGTCTCTTCGTCCTGGATGACCTGTCCGGCACCCGCCTGCGGTCTCTCGCCGGTGCGCTCCTGGCGCGGTCCACAAGCTGCCTGTTCGTCGCTGCGGACCCGGAATACCGCACCCTCGCCGTGGTCAATCCCCGGCGGCTGGCGCCGGGCAAGATCAAGATCCTCAAGCTCCTCATCGACCGCGCCCAGCCCACCCGCCACGATCTGGACATCCTCAACGAGATCACCGCCACCGGGCTTTCCACCGAGCGCATCGTGGATACCCACCTGCGCGCCTTCAACGTGGATCGCATCACCAAGGCATTCTACCTGCGCTACCGGGAGTTGTTCGACGGCCTGCGCAAGGCCCTCAAGGCCAATAACCGGGGCATCCGGCAGTTCCAGGAGGACAACGAGGAAGACAAAGAGTACCTGCACGCCTTCGCCCAGCGCATCATGGGCCGGCTCATGTTCCTGTACTTCATCCAGAAGAAGGGCTGGCTCGACGGCGACCGCCGCTTTCTGGACAACCAGTTCCACCGGGCCCATCGCGACAAGCTCAACTTCTACCGCGACGTGCTGGAGCCCCTCTTCTTCGAGACCCTCAACTTGCCCGAAGCCCAGCGCACAGACCGCGCGAAAGCCTTCGGCGATGTGCCCTACCTCAACGGCGGCCTGTTCGAGAAGGACTACGACTTCCTGATCCACCTGGACAACAAGCTCTTCAGCCCCGACGAGGAAGACGGGCTGCTGTGCTTCTTCAACAACTACAACTTCACCGTCACTGAGGACACCCCGCTGGACGTGGAAGTCGCCCTGGACCCCGAGATGCTGGGCAAGGTCTTCGAGAACCTCCTGGCCGAACAGGAGCGCAAGGCCAAGGGCACCTTCTACACGCCCCGGGTCATCGTCCATGCCATGTGCCGCGATGCCCTGGCCGAATACCTCGCCGATGCCGCCGGACTGGGCCCCGAAGCCGCCACCGCGCTCCTTGCCGACCCTGAGGATTCCCACCTCACCGTGGCCCAGGCGGGGGCCGTGGAGAAGGCCCTGGACGCCTTGCGCTGCCTGGACCCCGCCGTGGGTTCCGGCGCGTTTCTCGTGGGCATGCTGCAGGAGATGATCGGCCTGAAACTGGCCTGTGCCCGGGCAAAGCAGGCCAATATCCAGCCCGGAAGCGCCTTCGTGGCCGACTGGAAGCGCCATTTCATCCAGGACTGCCTCTACGGGGTGGACATCAAACGCGAGGCCATCGAGATCGCCAAGCTCCGGCTGTGGCTGTCCATCGTAGTGGACCTGGAGCGCTCCCAGGTCCAGCCCCTGCCCAACCTGGACTACAAGCTCATGGACGGGAACTCGCTCGTGGAGACCCTCGGCGGCAGGCCCATCCTGCGCAATCCCAACGCGCCGGCCGCAACCCTGGGCTTGTATGACAGCCAGGACGCCCTGGACAAGCTCCACGCCCTGCAGGACGGGTTCTTCCAGGCTGCGCCGGGGGAGAAGAAGGCGATCCAGGAGCAGATCCGAGCCCTGGAGACCGAGTTCCTCCAGAGCCACATTCAGGAGCGCCGGGACGACATTGCCGGCCGCGTGAAGAACCCTGGGGCGGGCAAGAAAGCCCTCACCAGCCGCCAACTGGCCGCGCTGACCCAGGAACTCGATGCCCTGGACCAGCTCAGCCGGGACGTGAAGCAGGGCCGTCCCTTGCCCTTCTTCCTGTACTCCCTCCACTTCGGCCACGTGTTCAAGGACAAGGGCGGCTTCGACGTGGTCATCGCCAACCCCCCCTACATCGCCACCCAGGGGGTCAATCAGCTCAACTACAAGGACGATCTGGAAGCCCAGTACGGCTACCGCCGGGACCTGTACGTGCATTTCGTGGACCGCGCCCTGGGCCTGAGCGACACCCATGCCCAGCCCCTTCTGCGGCCCGGCGGCATTCTCGCCGTCATCACCTCCAGCACCTGGTTCAGCCAGGAGTTCTTCCGCCAGTTCCGTTCCGGCGCGCCCGAGCCACCCAAGCGCAAGGAGGGCGAAGCGTGGCCCTTCCGCCGGGGAATCCTGGGCCTGCGGCTGCTGAAAATCCTGGACTGCCCGCCGGTGTTCGACGCCACGGTGAATACCGCCGTGGTCATCGCCCGCAATGAGCCCGCGCCCGAGGCCCACGAGTTCCTGTTCATCGGCGCTGCCCGGCTGGATCAGGC
>Ga0255347_1008504_pt1 | contig 10302 bp, 10 predicted proteins | sample wastewater_treat_2_FD_192479 | JGI IMG/M metagenome (GOLD analysis project Ga0255347, IMG submission 192479) | Wastewater microbial communities from Lulu Island WWTP, Vancouver, Canada - plant24 | ecosystem: Engineered > WWTP > Wastewater > Unclassified | place: Canada: Vancouver, British...
TACGGACAAAGCAGAAGCAAACAAGTATATGGTAAGAGCTCCTAACCCGACAATTGCGGCAAGCAGCGGCCTTTTCTTTGCTGTTGGGTTAGCGGGAACAGAAAATCGTATGTCCTTAGGAAGTCTTTTCAAGTCAGGATCTCTAAGCATAATACATTCGTTGTAATGCTGAGAAAGACAGAACCCCTGTTGATGGAGATAAGTTGGTATTTCTGGTTGCTTGCAGCGATGGCAGTAATTAATTTCTGAAGGAAAGTCTGAATTGGTCTTTATATCATCTAGTAATGCAAGATAAGGACATGAAGGGGTGTTTATTTGATTTGAGGGGGAAAAACCATTATTCATAGAATCGATCAAAATTTATTATGTCTGCTTTCATGAGGAGTAGCATGGTGCCAATCGATGAAATTCGAAATAGACTAATCAAGAATGCTTAAAAATCTGAAGTATTAACGACAAAATACTGATATATGAGTGGAAAAATGTTTTCAATGAGTTCCTCAAGTTCTTGTGCTATCACAGCTGGGGATTCATTCGTGGAATATGGATCTGGAATATTATAGGGGATTCCTCCCCCAAGTTCGGTAAGTTGAAAAACCTTTCCCTTGAATTCTGGGAATTCATGAGCGAGAGCTTCTTTTTGGCCAGATTCCATGGTCAATATAATATTAGCCTGGCGCATGAGAGACGGATTGACTATTCTTGACCTATGCTGATCAACGTTCAAATGCCGTTTTTTCGCTTCTTCCATAGCCTCAAGGGTGGGAGGAAGGCTTTCGTTTACCCAAGTGCCTGCACTCTCGACTTGCCATTCTTCGGGTTTATTTAAAGCAGCAACTTTAGCTTTAAAAAACGCCTCAGCTAAGGGAGAGCGGAATCGATTTGCAGTACACACAAAAAGAATGAAGGTCAATTTGGGGTTTTATCCATTTCTCGGTTTATTGATTGTTTGCTCGTGGGATGAGTACCCACTCTCCATTAAGCAAGCATTCGTCTGCTGGAATATTATTATAATCGACCAAAGCTTCTACGTCGATTGCAAGTCCTTCTGCCAAGTCCCGAAGCGTGAGGCCGTTTTCGGTAATTTGGAACGCTTCAAAAGCCGGTAAACCGGCCAAATCTATACAATCAAGTGGAATAATGAGGATGGAATCGACCCAAATAGGCACAATCAATTGGTAATTTACCGCTTTAATAATATCTGGTGTAGTGTTGTATTGTGTAGCTAAGAAGAGCAAACTTTCACCCGGGCTAACGTGGTGCACTATAAAGAGCTGCTCTTTCCCAAATGGGGTTTCGAGGTAATGACCTTCACGAATCTCTGTTGGGGTTATTGACGGTTTGGGTTGATGAGATGGAGAAGGTGCTTCAGTGGGAGAATTTGTTGCTATTGCATTTCTCTGGGTAATTATGCTGAATGCTAAGGATGTGGGGGCGGTTAGCATGGTTGGGGAAGAAACCATCAGAGTATCATCTTTTTTGTCTGGCTGGAAGTAAGCGATCAATGCAATTAGGATGCATATCAAAGTGACTGCCAGGATAATCAAAGGGAAGGGTTTTTTCCTACCTTTCCGTCTTCTCTTGACTTTCATTTCGAGCTCTTCTGGCATTCTATGCTCGGTTTGTGCCTTATAAATCCTGCAAGAAGTATACTGCTTGGTCAAACAGGACGAGAGCTGTTGCTCGAAGCTTGGTACAGCAGCTGGCTGAGTGCGATGGCAATAACATTCCGCTGAAGGATATGTCAGACTTGTGGCAGGATCTTTTAAAAGTCCAAGATAGGGACAAACTGATTCTCCTGGGGTTTGAAGATTAGTAGCCATTTCTTAAGTTTCCATGGCAACAGCTGCAAGTCATTTACTAAGTCGAAGACTTGTTATTGTGAGACGCTGAAATGATTATGAATTGGTAGCTTAGCGATGCAGAACTTAGTTTCCCTTATGTTCGGTTAATGCAACCTCAATAGTTTCCTCTGAGCCATAGGAATGGCGATACTTATCCCGGCTGCTATATGGGGAGTAGTAATCATAACCGCCATAATAATAATCACGGTTGCGCGGAATTCGGTTCATCACCACCCCGAGCAAGTGGGCATTGATGCGTTCGAGTTCCTCCAGAGGACGTTTGGCTGATTCGATGCGGGTTGAACCAGGGATGATCACGTAGAGAACTCCTTCTACACGCGTGGCCAGGATTTGCGAATCAGAAACAACAAGGGGAGGGCTATCCAAGACAATCACATCGTAATCCTTTTTAAGCTCTTCGAGCAACTTACGCATACGCTCACTTGCCAGCAATTCTGCTGGGTTAGGAGGCAAGCTGCCGCTCGTGATTATATCCATATTACTTACTTCTGGAATTGACCGTACCACCTCTTTTATAGTCAATTTGCCACGCACAAGATCGCTTAATCCTATTCGATTGTGGAGGTTGAATTGCGAATGTACATTTGGGCGGCGCATATCAGTATCTAACAGTAACACTCTTTTACCGCCTTGTGCCAAAATGATCGCCAAATTGCAAGCGACTGTGGTTTTACCTTCAGTTTCTCCCGAGCTGGTTACTAAAATTGATTTTAATGGGAAATCAAGGCTGGCAAATTCAAGATTTGTGCGCAAGGCGCGAAAAGCTTCAGCCACTGGGGAACGGGGATGATAGATGACATAATTGCCGAAATTATCATCTTTATTTCTCTTGTGGAGGTCTCCGACGAGACCAATCACAGGCAGGTGGAGAATCTCTTTAACCTCATCCGGCGTTTTGATCGTATCATCCAGGTATTCAACCAGGAGAGCTGCACCTATTGTCACAATTAATCCGATCATCCCAGCCAATAATGTCGTCTGACCGGGTTTCGGAGAGATCGGAACTGAAGGGATTTGTGCTTTCTCAACTTGCACCACGTTTGGAGTATTCTGAGCCCGCGAAAGGCGCAGAGCTTCAAGGCTATTGATACTACTTAGGTAGATTTGTTGGTACAAGTTCAAAGTGGTTTGCAGCTGGGTGAGTTGAGCAGAAGTTGCTGTGGTTGTCCCACTCTCTGCTGGCGTCTTGAGCACCACCAGATTGGTGTAGATCTGCTGATAAAGTGAGAGAACAGAGGATAGTTGATCGAGCTGAGCCTGATATTCAGATAATCTGGTTTGTTCTTCAGCCGTAGCGGTGGCAGGATTGATTTTGGCTATCTCTGCATTAAGTGCCGTCATTTGACTTTGTGTGTCCAGGATTTGCTTTTGGACGCTTTCCAGCTGAGATTCCACGGTGGCAGTTGAGAGTTCATTGATTTGTTTTTCAAGCAATGATATTTGTTGCTGCGTTTCATCAATGCGGTTTTGAAGGTTTTGTTCTGCGCTGATATAGCGGATGGCTTGGAGCTGCTCATTTTCCTCAATGAGTACATTTATCAGGCCATTAGCTATTAGGGCAGCTTTATCTGGCTCCGTGTGTCTTACTGTCAACACAACAAATTGCGTATCCGTTATGGGAGAGGCAGTTGCCTGACCTTTATAGATCGGAAAGCCCAACTCGTCCGAGGCTTTTTGTAATACGCTCTCTGTAGAAAGCAGCTGTACGTAGGTAGAGATTAATTGTTGGTTATCCAGATAAGCGTAATAGTCATAAGTGGTTTGTGGTGCTCTCAGGATTACAAATTTTGAGCTTGCCTCATAAATTGGTGTCTGCCGGCTGCTGACGAAATACCCCAATGCAGCGCCGATGACAACCCCTGCAATGACAAGCCAAAGCCATCGTTTTGCAATATTGAAAAAGTGTTTTATATTCATAAACTTCGATTACAAACCTTTCAACGAACGGTATAGAATATTATTAAATGAGATTATCCCAGCGAATCCCGCATATATCTTTAATTCGGATAACATTATCCAATAATATCGACAATTGATCTAACGGACGGACCCGCCTTTAACATAATCAAATTAATTATAAGCAATTATCACCAACCTGTAAATAAAGCGAAAATCTTTCTTGGCGAGAGCGTCCTTCATCTAAACTGCAGGCTTGAGTGTCGTCGGTAGGGAGGAATGAAGCAGATTGAACTTGATATTCACCGCTAAATGAAACTAACATGACAAGAACGAGCAAAATTATCAGACCGGCTTTCCTTTTCATAAAATACCTTTCTCAGCTTATTAGCCATTCATGGAGTTCGTAGACGGATTTTTTCTGGGATACATCAGCCAATAGGGATGGGTCTTTTTTTGTAATTTTTTGGACTGTACCTCCATAAGCTTTAATTAAATCTTTGAGCCTTAAAAAATATCCCCATAATATCCTTGGAGATGAAGGTGGAATTTGATATATACGGGCAATAGTGATCCGTGGCAAGAAGACCCGTTGGAATATCAATGAAAGACGCTTAAAAAGGTTGGATTCGGAGGCTAATTGAACCATGTCCGGGGTGAGGTTGTGTATAGCATGCTCATCCTGTAGCAAAATCTGGTAAGCTTCCGTGAGGACGCGCTCATCAATGGGCGTTGGCGATAATTGGGCTAAAACCTGCTCTGGGATAATTGCCCATTGCAGCGCGCGAAGCAGCTCTAGCGTGAGGGCTGCGGTTTTTTCTGCACGCCATTGCTGGCAGAGAGCAACAAAACAAGGCCAATCCAACTGGTCCTGATAGCGCTGCAACACGAGGGCAATATCGAACATTCCTTTAAGGCCAAGACTGAGATAATGCTGGTACGTCAGGTGGATGCAAAGATGTAAGAGCAGATCTTCAATTCCTTCCGCGAGTACATCGATGCCGTTGATTTGAGCAGGAAAAGACCTCTGCCAGACGCCATCCATAGCAATTGTAAAGGGCTCATCTTCTTCTAAAAGTGTCCAATGGATTTCCACATGCGTGCCATCAGAGAGGGTCATTGGCGGCACGTGCTTGATATCCAAATTAGAATCTCTAATGTCAAAGTATCTGGAGAGCTGATAGCCCAAACCTTGAAGAATTTCAATCGTTCTGTTGAGATCTTCGCGGTGTACTAAGATATCCAGATCGCTCATACTGCGAGCGCCCACATCTTTATAAATATTTTCCAACAGAAAAAGCCCTTTGAGGGCAATCACAGGAATATTTTCCGCCCTAAGACGTAGAAGAATTTGGCAAGCATGGTTTAGCAGCAAAATGTTACGGGCAGCGGTGAGCATGTACGCCGAGCGGAAGCTCTGCCGATGAGGTTCGGGAATCTGTTGTGCTAAGCCTAGTTGTGAGAACCGAAACTCCAAGGCAGATAAAAGATCGTGCTGAGCGCAGAGAGCTGTTAATCCTTCCCAATTTTCCGAGTTCATCCCTTTCAAAATCTCAGCACAATCATCGGCCGAGGAGAGGGGATTGAGAAGTTCAATCAGGAAGTTCATTCTTATGGAAATAGGAGCTCGTAACATGGGAATTCAGAAGAATTGGCTAAGAACTAAGCATGAAAATATGGATAATAGATTAATACTTCTCTTAGGCGTCCAGAACTACAGGAATAAGCTTTCCTTTACAGCCTGCACCACCCAGGCAATTTGATCGTCCGAAATGGTGGGGTAGAGTGGCAGGGTAACTTCCCTGGAGCTGACTTCTTCCGTAATCTTCAGATCTTCGACCCGAGGAAAAGGGCTGAATTGATAAATGCTGAAGGTATGCACAGGCGGGTAGTGCCAGCTCACCTGTATGCCGTGGGCTTTCATCGCTTCAATAAAGCGCAGCTTATTGCTTCCCTCGGGGAGCAAAACCGGCATAATGTGGTAGCTGCTTTGCCCGTGTGCCTTCGCGAAGGGAATTGCGACCTCGGGCGTCTGGGCAGCCAGCAGCTCGCGATAGAGCCTGACGGCGCTTTCCCGGCGGGCATTCCCAGCGGGGATTTTTTGCAGCTGCACCCTGCCCAAAGCCGAGCGAAGGTCATCAATGCGGTAGTTATAGCCGAGGGCAACCACGTCGTAGGTGCTGGCATGCCCCCGGGCGCGGTCCCAGGTCAGTGTAGTCATGCCGTGCGAGCGCAGGCGCTGGAGCTTTTCTGCCAGTTGGTCATCTTGGGTCAGCAGCATGCCGCCTTCGCCAGTGGTCAGGTTTTTATTGCCAAAGAAGCTAAAGCAGCCAATATCGCCCCAGGTGCCGAGGGCTTTCCCCTCCAGCGCAGCCCCTACCGCATGGGCAGCATCTTCGATGACCACAAGGTGATGCTGGCGGGCAATTTCCAGGATGGTGGGCATATCGCAGGGATAGCCGGCGTAGTGCACCACCATGATTGCCTTCGTTTGAGGGGTTATTGCCGCCCTGACCGCTTCTGGGGAAAGGCACAGCCAATCAGTGCTTTCGATATCTGCAAAAACCGGCGTGGCGCCGGTATAGCGGATCGCATTCGCACTGGCAACGAAGGTCAGGGAAGGCAGGATGACCTCATCGCCTGGCCCGAGGTCAAGCGCCAAGCAAGCTAAATGTAAGGCGGCCGTCCCATTGGTGACAGCCAAGGCATGTTTTGAACCCGTGAAAGCTGCAAACTCCTGTTCAAAGGCTTGGGTGATGGAACCCATCGTCAACCAGCCTGAGCGCATCACTGCCACAACGGCATCGATTTCGGCTGAATCGAGATTGACATCCGAAAGAGGGACGCGCCAGGTCATGGCAGAGACCCCGGTAAGAATTCTGAGCGCATAATTTCAAAATCTTTGCAGGCTTGCTCGTAATCTTCGCGATTGCCCAGATCGCGCCAGTAGCCTTTAAAGGGATAACCGACCACTCTTTCACCTTTCGAGAGGAGCAGTTTTACCAGATCGGGGAAGTCAAAGTATTGGTTTTGGGGGATAAACTCCAGCGCGCGTGGCTCGAGAAAATAGAACCCCATGCTCACTTTATAATCCAGACTTGGTTTTTCGATGTAATTTGTGATGACATGCTCGCCATCGTTTTGCTCTATGATTCCCAGGTCAATATGAACTTGGCGTTGGTGCATTGCAATAGTCAAAATTCCCCCTTGTTCCTTGTGGAAATTATAGAATTCGTGAAAATTCAAGGTGCTGAGGACGTCGCCGTTACAGACCAAAAGGGTTTCGTTTAGTTCAGGAATTTGAGCAAGCGGGCCGGCGGTGCCCAAAGGTTCTAACTCATCAGAATAGGTGATGTTGAGATCATACTGCTGGCCGTCTTTGAAATAGGCTTTCATCAGGCTGGCTAAGTAGCCGACTGCAAGCACAATCTCAGTAAAGCCATACCGCCTTAACTGCTGCAATAGCACCTCCAAAATAGCCTTATCGCCGATGGGCATCATGGGTTTGGGTAAAACATACGTGAATGGCGCCAAACGGGTGCCTTTCCCCCCACATAAAATGACCGTTTTCATTGAGTTTCCCCTTTCTCTTGATGTTCGAAAAACTTTAATGAATCCAACTTGTAAACAGGGCGCATCGATAATGCGTCCCTTAGGCTGACTTTAGCGTTCATAATGCCCAATATGGTAGAAATCCAAGTGTTCACGAATCCATTGAATCGTGCGGCTAAGCCCTTCGCGCAAATCGACTTGAGGTGACCAGGCTAGGACATGGCGGGCTTTGCTGTTATCGGCTAGCAGCCGTTGCACTTCAGAAAGGGCTGGGCGGATGCGCTCGTCATCGACCTCAACTTCAGGTGTGGTGCCGATAAGATCAAAAATGTGAGCAGCCAAGTCCCGAATGCTGATTTCAGAACCGGAGCCTAAGTTGAAGGTCTCCCCGTCAATTCCATCCGTCTGGCCGGCTTTGATAAAAGCATCGACAGTATCATCCACGTAGGTAAAATCGCGCAGTGCATCCAAATTGCCCAAGTAAACAGTTTGTTTAGTCAGTGCTTGAGTGATGATGGTTGGGATAACTGCCCGAGCGGACTGACCTGGGCCATAGGTATTGAAAGGACGGATGGTCACTGCGCGTACGCCAAATGAACGGTAGTAACTTTCCACCAGTTTATCTGCGCCAATCTTGCTGGCGGAGTAAGGCGATTGCCCTTGCAAGGGGTGGGTCTCATCGATGGGCACTTTCAGCGCGGTGCCATAAACCTCGCTGGAGGAAGTGTGAATAAGGCGGCAATCGAATTTACGGCAAGCCTGCAGCACGTTAAGTGTCCCTAAGATATTGGTTTGGACAACTTCGACTGGGTGCAAGTAGGAGTATGGAATAGAAATGAGCGCACCCAGGTGATAGATGAGGTCGGCACGTTTGGCAGCTTGTTCAATCGCCTCAGCATCCCGCAAATCTCCGAAGACGAGCTCTATTTCAGAAAGAATCGCTGACGGAAGAAAGTTGAGCAAGCCAAGTTCGCCGCGAGAGGTATAGCGCACAAAAGCGCGCACCTGTGCGCCTTGCTGCACGAGTGTTTCGGTGAGGCGGCTGCCGATAAAACCGGCGGCTCCAGTCACGAGAACGGTTTGATTATGCCAATCCATCACGAAGAGAGTCCTCCAACGGCTGATATAGTTCGTTTTTAGGAAGTGGATGGGCGAAATCGCTTTTCAGAAAAATCATGCTTTGCGTTTAAATAGTTTAGGAACAAGAACAGCTACCGTTTTGACGAGGATAACGAGATCGTTATAGATTGAGTGATTCTCGACATACTTCTGATCCAACTCCAGCTTATTTGGCAGAATAGTTTCTACGTAATCCTCAAGATATCCATCGCCATTGAGGAGCTCTTCTTCGTTGCAGTAGATAATTGAAGCCGGGCTGGTGATACCTGGACGCATCGAAAGAATCTTCTGGCGGACATCTTCAGGCCAATCCTTGACGAAGTGAGGATGTTCCGGGCGGGGGCCAACTAAGCTCATTTCTCCTACGAAGACATTCCACAGTTGTGGCAGCTCATTCAGTTTTGTATCCCGCAGAAATTTGCCAAACGGGGTAATACGCTCATCGTGATTTTGTGTGATCGGGGCATTCGATCCGTTTTCAGATTCATGATACATAGAGCGAAATTTATGAATCTTGAAAACTTTCCCTTTATAGCCCACTCGATCGCCATCAAAGATGACTGGACCTGGTGTGTCGGATTTTATCCGAAGAGCAATGAAAAGGAACAAAGGGGAAAGCAGCACCATCCCGACAAATGAACAGATAATATCGCCGCCCCGTTTAACGCACCCTCGTAGGCGATTTGCGGCCTTAAGTAAGTGCTGAAAAACTGTTGAAGATTCTAAAAAATCGAACTGTAATAATTTCGTCGCCACTTCGCTCCAAAAAGGGATAGCCAGAAAAAACGAAGAGCCCCTATATGTTTGTTATTCTAAAGGTAAATAAGAAAAAGCACAAGGGGGAATTTTAGGATATGTTTCGATAATATATAAACTCAGTCTTAATACGCAAGATTTAACCACTCAAAAATCAGGCACTTTGCCGAATTTATCCCCCCAACGCTTGCGGAACTTGATTAGGCCCCACAAAAAGCCTGAACCGTAGCTGAGATGCAGAATAGCAAAGCTGAGTGGAAGCAGCCATGCCCCTTGCCAGCCTTTTTGCATCCCTGCGAGGAGCGTGGCGACGAAGGCTGCCACCAGATATACTCCTGCTAAGGTCAGCAGCACCTTCCAGCCCCAGCTAAAAATGAATGCTAATAGAAGAGAAATCAACAGCGCCAGGACGAAAACGGGGGGTATAAACTGGCTCCAGCGCATTTGCCTGGGATGCTTCTGAAAAACGCGCACCTTCCATAAGCCATATTGATAGTATTGACTCCAAAGGTCCTTGGGCTGGCTGCGCACTGAATACCAGGAGTTAATCATGGGGCTTAGTAAGATTTTCCCTCCAGCTTCGCGCAGTCGGTAGTTAAATTCATCATCCTGATCGCGCACCAACTCTTCATCAAACAACCCAACTTTCTTGAACACCTCTTTTGGCCAAGCGCCTAAATAGACAGTGTCGACCCATTCTTCCTGGGTTGAGTAATGAAAGCGCCCGCCGCCTATGCCAAATGGCGAACTGGTTGCCAAGGCAACTGCTTTCCCGAAGGTGTTTTTACCGACGGGTTTCATCCGTCCTCCAACGTTTTCAGCTTTGCTGCGCTGTAGAGCGCGCACACATTCCCGCACATAATCAGGAGCAAGGATTGTATGCCCATCCACCCGGATAATAATCTCGCCACGGGCTTGCCGGATGGCTAAGTTTAGGCCAGTGGGAACGATTTTGCCGGGGTTATCTAACCAAATAAGGGGGATATCACTAGGCTTAAAGGCTTCTACCACCTCTTTGGTGTCATCCGTGGATAGACCGTCAGCAATGATGATTTCCATCTGCTCGTGAGGGAAATCCTGCTGGGCGATACTTTGCAAGCAGCCGCGGATATGC
>Ga0255347_1008510_pt1 | contig 10297 bp, 7 predicted proteins | sample wastewater_treat_2_FD_192479 | JGI IMG/M metagenome (GOLD analysis project Ga0255347, IMG submission 192479) | Wastewater microbial communities from Lulu Island WWTP, Vancouver, Canada - plant24 | ecosystem: Engineered > WWTP > Wastewater > Unclassified | place: Canada: Vancouver, British...
GTGGAACCAAGCCATGATCAGCGAGACGGGCAAAATGGAGCTCGGCCTCGTCTGATCCCCCTTCCGAAAGGCCGGCCTCCCTCGCGGACGCCGGCCTTTTTCGTTTTTCACCGGCAGTCCCGCGTCCCCGCCGCCCCGCATCCGCGCCACAGGAACCGTGGCCGCTCCGCCCTTGCCCTCGCCCGGCTTCGCGTCTGCACTTTCCGCCTTCGCCACCCCATTCCGATGCAGCCCAACCAGAACCCCGAGCAGATCGCCCGCGACGCCGCCGCTGCTGCATAGTCGCTCTTCGTATGATCAAGCGCATCAATACCCTCAAACGCGTGGGACGATTCGTCGAACTTCACAGTCGCGACGCCAATGACCAGGAGTTTGCGCAATTCAATGTGGTGTTCGCCAGTAATGCCGCCGGAAAGAGCACGATTTGTGATGTCCTGCGTTCGCTCGCGACCGGAGAGCCTTCATACGTCATTGGACGAACCCGCCTCGACGCTACTACTTCTCCTGAAATCGTTCTTTCTTTGAATCTGGCGAATCAAGCGCAGGTTGCACGCTTTCAGAATGGCACTTGGGTGCTCCCAGGAGGCAACAGGCCGAAGATCCATGTTTTTGATGATCGATTTGTCGCCGACAACGTACTCGTCGGACATCACATCAACATTGAACAGAAGCGTAACCTTTACGGCTTGGTGATTGGTGATGACGCGATCGCGCTCCAACAACGAGTTTCAAACGCCGAAGCAGCGCTCAATTTGGCGAGCGCAGCAGAAGGTGCCGCGAAAACCGCCTTGGAGCGCCTCGCCCCCCAAGGCTACAATATCGAGACATTCCGCACGCTCGCATTGGTGCCGGATGCCGATGCGAAAATCGCTGAAGCTAAAGGCACACTTGCTTCTGCAACCCAAGCCCAAGCCAAGGCAGACGCGATCCGCCAACGACGCCCGTTGCCCGCCCTACCAATCAGCGAACTACCCGCGAACCTTGCCCATACGTTATCGTCAACGCTAGACGAAGCTACCGTCGGTGCGGAGCGAGCAATTCGCCGACATCTTGAGTCGAAAACTAGAGGTCTAAGCCTCGAATGGATTGGCCAGGGTCACCGAGCTGCTCTCGGCCAGGACTGCCCTCACTGCGGTCAAAGTATGACTGGCTTGGAAATACTTCAGGCCTACAACGCCTATTTTTCCGGCGAACTACAGCAGCAAGAGCGCGCGCGGGCTGCGTTGGCAGAATTGATTGAAAACTCTTGGGGCGAGGCGATCCGGAATCGGATTCGAGAAATTCTCACCGCCCATGAGAATGAGCGTGATTGGTGGGATGGATCGGCTGGCTTCACCTTTCGCCTTCCCGACAATCTCAACTCGTCGACGGTTCTGGAAACTCACCGCACTATCCAGCAGAGCATGGTCGGTGCGCTGACCCGAAAGAACGCAACGCCATCGGCAACCGTCGCTTTGACTCCGGCAGAGGAGGCCGCGCTAGCTGGGTGGCAGCCCATCTCCGAGGCCATTTCGGTCTACAACGCAGGTATCACCGACATAAACTCGGCGCTGGCCAGGAAGAAAACCGAAGTTGGAACGACTGACATCTCTTCGTTGCGCCAGTCCCTCGCGACGCTTGAGGCCGCACGCCAGCGGCACCAGCAAGCGGTGATTGATGCCTATACGGCTTACGACGCGGCAGTTCTTGCGAAATCTGGCGCTCAACGAACGAAACAGGAAGCCAACGATGCCCTGAGGGATCAGACCAACGCGGTCTTCGCTCAATACGGTGCGCGCATCAACCAGCTCCTCGGTTTGTTCACTGCGAACTTTCGTCTCGTTGCTGGAGCCACAAACGACCGATACGTTTCATTCGCCGGCGGTCCACCTTCAGGGCAACTCGCTGTCGAAATCCTCGGACGAAGAATTGCGTCGTCGCCTGCCGACGCCGCAGATCCGTCGAGACCGTCTTTGGCGAATACACTGAGCGGGGGAGATCGTAGCGCGCTCGCGTTGGCGTTCTTCCTCGCGAAAGTCGAACGCGAGCCAGCGCTGGCCGAGTCGATCGTTGTTTTCGACGATCCGTTCCACAGCCAAGACCGTTCTCGGCAACGGCGAACGATCGAGCAGATTCATGAACTGTCGCGCCGAGCAGCTCAGTGCTTCGTCTTCTCTCACGACTTGGATTTCGCCCGCGCCGTCGCCCCAATTCACGGCGTTTCGCTTCGGACATACTTCCTCGATCCGCTCGCGAATCAAACGACACTCGAGAGCAAGGAGCTGCCAATGCCGCCGAGCAGGGCGTATGAAACCAAATACGCTCTCTTGGCCAATTTCGTCCTGAACCCCGGCAAAAATACGGATCATTCAAGCTTGCTCGCGATCGTGGTAACGTTGCGAACAATCCTCGAGGAATACCTGCAGCTGAAGTTTCCTTTGCGATGGAAGAGCAATGACTGGCTCGGCACCATGATCGGTGAAATCCGTTCTGCGACCGGTGACGATCCGCTCGTCAGCTGCAAAGGTCTCGAGGTGGGCCTCTCTCAAGTTAACGAATACAGCCAGAGATTCCATCACCGGTCAAGGGGTGCAACTGGCGACATTCCAGACGCGGCCGAGCTAGTTACCTACGCAAAGCAAACACTCGGGTTAATTCATCAATGAGCCCAGCCTTGTTGCGTGCCCCCACCCGCCCCGAGCAACAGGAGATCGTGCAGAAGCGGGGCGATCACGTGAAACGAGCGCGATATCGACGCCGCGCTGAAGCGCAGTGAGGCCCTGCAGTAGTCGATCCTGAAAAAGGCCTTCACCGGCCAGCTCGTCCCCCAGGATCCGTCCGGCGAACCCGCCTCCGCCCTCCTCGCCCGCCTGCGCGAAGAGCGGGTGGATATGCGTGGAAAGGGCCGAGTTTTACCAAAGTTATCAAAGTTATCTTGAAACGATAACCTCAGGTAACTTTGCTATGAAGCCATGGACCCAATTCGCAACCCATACGCGCCGGGTGCCGGTACGCCCCCGCCTGAACTGGCCGGGCGCGACGATCTGATCGAAACCGCGCATATCGCCCTTGAACGCACACGGTTGCGCCTGCCGGCCAAGAGTCTCCTGTTGGTCGGGCTGCGCGGTGTCGGCAAGACGGTGTTGCTCGATCACATCCGCGAGGAGGCCGAGGCGGTTGGCATCCAGACTTTGCGGATCGAGGCCCCCGAACAACGGTCGTTACCCGCCATGCTGGCTCCACAGCTCCGGCAGGCCTTGCTCCGGCTCTCGCGTCAGGAAAAAGCCAAGGAACTGGCGCAACGTGGACTCAAAGCGCTCGCCGGTTTCGCCAAGGCACTGAAAATGAAATACAAGGATATCGAAGTCGGTCTCGATTTCGATCCTGAGCCCGGTCTCGCCGACAATGGGGACTTGGAGCACGACCTGCAGGATCTGATTGATGCGGCCGGCGCCGCCGCCGATGCGGCTGGCACCGCTCTGGCGATCTTTATCGATGAACTGCAATACGTCGCGGAAGAGGAGCTTGCCTCGTTGATCACCGCCATGCACCGAGCTGCCCAGCGTCGTCATCCGGTGGTGCTGGTCGGAGCCGGCCTGCCACAGCTGCGCGGTCGGATGGGGCGCGCCAAATCGTATGCCGAACGCCTCTTCGACTTTCCGGAGATCGGCCCCCTGCCTCCACGCGCAGCACGACAAGCGTTGGTCAAACCGGCGGCCAGCCAGCAGGTGGAATTCGAGGAACACGCGTTGCTGCGCATCCTAAGCGCTACGCAGGGCTATCCCTACTTTCTCCAAGAGTGGGGCAAACATTCGTGGGACGCAGCAACCGCGTCGCCCATTACTGCCGCCGATGTCGATCACGCTTCAGTCACCGCTATCGCGGCCTTGGACGAGAGTTTCTTCCGTGTGCGCTTCGACCGTCTGACGCCCTTGGAAAAACGTTATCTTCGCGCCATGGCGGAACTCGGGCCGGCCTCGCACCGCTCGGGCGATATCGCCGAGGTCCTTGGCCGTTCCGTGAACTCGTTTGCGCCGACCCGCAACAAGCTCATCGCGAAAGGCATGATCTGGAGCCCCAACCACGGCGACACGGCGTTTACGGTTCCCCTTTTCGACGAATTCATGAAACGTGTGATGCCGGGCGACGACTGGAAAACGGACTGACAGCCAACACAGGACCACCGACAGCATCATCTCCAAAATCTGGTCCTTCTACCACACGCTCCGCGACGACGGCGTGGGCTACGGCGACTACCTGGAGCAGCTCACCTACCTCATCTTCCTCAAGATGGTCGACGAAGTCACCTGCACCACGCTCGACGCCGACACCAAGGGCAACATCTACGAGGGCATCCGCGAAAAGAACGCCGAGGACACCAAGTCCGGCGCCGGCCAGTACTTCACGCCACGCGCGTTCATCAAGGCCATGCCGCCTGCGTCGCACCGCCTCTGCCTGCCCGAGCCCGCCTATCCCGATCGTCCTCCGCGCCCTCCGCGTCTCCGTGGTTCAACTCACGGATCGCAACTGCCACTCACCGGCCCTTCAGCCGCGCCAGCGCCGCACGCGCGGCAGTCGACTCCGGCTGGCCACGCAGCCCCGCCTCCAGATGCGCGATCGCCTCGGCCTCGCGTTCCCGCGTCTCCGCCAGGATCAGCCCGAGCGCCAGATGCGCCGGTGCGTAGTTCGGATCGAGCCGCAACGCGTTCACATACTCCGCCTGCGCCGAAAAACGAAACCCCGCGCTGCGCGCCAGCACGTCGCCCAACGCACACCGCACCTCCGCCAAATCAGGCCGCATCGCCACCGCACGCCGCAGCTCCAGAATCGCCTCCATCTCCCGATCGGGCATCTGCGCCAGCGCACGCCCCACCGCCACCTGCGCCTCCCAATAATCCGGCCGGCGCCGTAGCGCCTCGCGATAGCTCGCCACCGCCTCCGCCAAGCGTCCGCCCTGCCGCCCGCGCACCCGCCCCAGATTATAGTGCGCCTCCGCATAGTCGGATTTGATGCGCACCGCCTTTTGGAACCGCGCCTCGGCCTCCGCAAAACGGCCCGCATTGAGCAGCGCCAGCCCGCGGCGGTTTTGATCCTCGGCAAACTCCGCGATGATCCGGATCGTCTCCCGCAGCTCCTTCTCAGCCAGCGCCGCCGTCTCGGGGCTCTTCCGGTACGCGAGCGCCAGATTGTAGTGAGCCATCCAGTTCCGCTCCGTCACCGCCAGCGTGTGCCGGAACAACGTCTCGCTGTTCTCCCACCGCGCCAGCTGCCGCGTGGTCAACACCCCGCACACCGCCAGCCACACAACGCCCACCGCACACGCGACCCACCGCCAGCGCGGCCGCCCAGCCACCGCCTCGCCCACGGTCCAAGCGATCGCCACGAAAATGCCGATCAGCGGCACGTACGAATAGCGGTCGGCCATCGTCGCCCCGCCCACCTGCACCAGCCCGATCACCGGCACCAGCGTGCCGAGAAACCAGAACCAGCCCACCGGCAACTGCCCACGCCGGCACCACCGCACCACTACCACCGTCACCGCGAGCAGCAGCACGCACGCCGCCACCGTCTGCCACACCGGCGGCGGCTCGCCGAAGTTCGGGTAAAGCACCGCGAGCCGCGTCGGCCAGAAACACTTCCCCAGATACTCGCAGTAGGCGACCAACGCGTTGGCCACCCGTTGCCCCAGCGGAAAGTTTTCCACCGACTTCACCGCCCCGCCCGCGTTCTGCGCCAAGTAGGTCACCACGCACGAGGCCGCTGACAGCGCAAAGAACGGCAGTTTCTCCAACACGAGCCGCCAGAGCCGCCCCGCGCGGGTCTCGTCCCAACGCCGCAGCGGCCAGTAGTCCAAGAGCAGCATCACGCAGGGCAACGTCACGATCATCGGCTTCGCCATCAGCCCCGCCGCCAGCGCCACAAACGCCCCGGCGTAGCCCCACACGCCGCGCGCACCGCGCCGGACCCAGTCCACGTAGGCGAGCAGGCTCAAGAGCCCGAAAAACGTGCTCAACACATCCTTCCGCTCCGAGACCCACGCGACCGACTCCACCCGCAGCGGATGCAGCCCGAACAGCGCCGCCACAAACAGACTCCGCCACACCGAGCCCGTCGCCCGCCGCAGCAGAAAAAAGAGCAGCACCGCATTGAGCGCGTGCAGCAGCACATTCGTCAGATGATGCCCCCACGGGTCTGTTCCAAACAACTCCCGGTCCAGCATGTGCGACAGCCACGTGAGCGGGTGCCAGTTCATCTCCTCCATGCTCGAAAATGCCCACCGCACCGAGTTCCACGTCAGCCCGGCCTGCACGTGCGCGTTGCCCGTCACATACGCCGGATCGTCGTACGTGATGAACGCGTGCCCCACCGCCGGCGCAAACACGCCCGCCACCAGCAGGCACAACGCCCCCGCCAGCGCCCACACCCGCCAACCCGCCACGCATCCACGATCCACGCACGCGCTCGGTGCCGTGCTCCGGCCCCCTGCGTCTTCCGCCTGCGTCTTTCCCGGGGAAATGGTGTCCATCGCCGGAAGCGAAGCATTCCGCCACCTCCGCGCCATCCATTTCGCAACCCACGGGCACCGGTCCGCTGGTTTGCCATGGGCTGTCGCCCCACCGCCCCGACCAAGCCTGCCCTGACCCTTCCTTTCTGGCCTTCCATCCCCGCGCCCCTTTATTTCCGTCCATGTCGCGTTCCCAGCCCCGAGCCCACCACCACTGGCCACGCCCGATCCTTTTCTCGCTCCTCGCCCTCAGCCTGCTCTTCGCCGGCTGTGGCAAAACCACCGACGAGCTCGTGCAACAGGCCCGCGAAGCCGAGTCCGCCGCACGCCTCGCCTGCGAAGCCGATGAGCCCAAGACCGCGCGCAAAGCCGCCGACCGCGCCGAATCCGCGCTCGAAAAACTCGAGAAACGCGCCGCCAAAGCAAAAGACGACAAACCCGCGCTCGATGCGGCCGCCGGCACCGCGCGACTCGCCGCACGCGCTGCACGCGACCACGCACAACTCGCCACCGAGCGCGCCGAATTCCGCGACCTCTGCTCCAGCATCAAGGCCCGTGCCTACCGCGCCACGCGCTCCACGATCTTCCACCAAGTCCTCCCGCAACTGGCCAACGCGGCCGAATCCGCAGACACCGCCGCGCCGGGCTCGATCCAACGCCGGCTCGCCGAGGAGGCCTGGGGGCTCGCCCACGATTTAGGCGGTCGACCCTCCCTCGCCGACGGTCAGCCCGACTGGGCCGGCACCGCCGCCGACCTCCGCGCATGGAGCCAGCAACCGCCCCCGCAGTTCGCCCTTTTCCTCGGCATTGCCTGGGGACTGGCCGGCCAGCCAGCGCTCGCGTTCTCCGAGTTGCAGACGCTCGACCCTGCCGGCCTCACCGACGATGACGAGCGCGCCCTCTGGCACGGCGCCCATGCCGCCCTCTTCGCACTGCGCGGCTGGAACAAACTCGCCTCCATCGACGCCGAACGCTGCGCCGCCTGCCTCAACCACGAAAACACCATCGACGGGCGCATCATCGTCGCGCTTTTCCACGGTTTCCGGGCCTACGACGCCTACCGCAAGCAAGACCTCGCGGCGATGGATGCCGCGCTCGCACAGAGCCTGCGCGCCTGGCCCGACAACCCACTCGGCATCTTCCTCACCGGCGAACGCCTCGCCGCCGACGGCCAGTGGGAAAAGGCTGCCGAATCCCTCGAGACCATCGCGACCAACTCCGACGAGGCCTGGATCGCCCGGCACATCGCCGCACGCGCACGCGAACTGCGCGACGGCAAGGGCTCCTCGAAAAAACTCTTCACTGACGACCGCATGATCATCGGCCTCGCCCTGCGCATTGCCCTGCGCGAGGCGCGCAACACCCCCGCCGGCCAGCGCCTCAAGCCGCTGCTCGATACCGCCGACAGTTTCACATCCCGCCTCACCGATCAGCTCTCAAGCCCCTGAGCGACAGCCCCGCGTCGTCCACGCACGCCAGCCCGAGAAACGCCCGCCATGTCCGTCCCCATCCGCCGCACCTTCACGCCGCCGCCAGCGGAGCTGCGGCCATGGGTCGAGCGCTTCTGGTCATGGGAGAGCGACTGCGCGGTCCCGCTCCCGCTGCTGCTGCCCGGCACCGGCGCAGATCTGTTCCTCCACTACCGCACGCCCTTCCTCGCGATCACGCCCGACGGCACTTGCCTGCGCCCCGCCGCCGCGCACCTCACCTGCCTGCGCTCTCACCCGTGCCGGCTCGTCGCCCAGGGGCCCATCGGATTTGTCGCCGTCCGCTTCCGCACGAGCGCCATCCGGCACTTCGGCAAGCTCGGCCTGCCCGACCTGCTCGACCGGTTCCCCGACGCCATCGAACACTTCGGCCCCGAGGCCGCCGAGCTCACCGGCCGTCTCGCCGCGTTGCCCGATCTATCGAAGCGCGCCGCGCAGCTCGCCCGTTTTCTCCTCCACCAGCTCGGGCGAAAAGCTTCCACCATCACCCTCGCCGACCGCGCCACCGAAGCCCTCTACTACGGTGAGCCGGACCTGAGCATCGCCGACCTCGCCGACGAGCTCGGCTACAGCTGCCGCCAGCTGGAGCGCGCTGTCGGTGAAGCCACCGGGCTCACGCCAAAACGCTTTCATCGCCTCACGCGTTTCCACCACACCGTGCGCCACCTGCTCCTCGCCCGCGAGACGGACTACCTCGATGCCGCCCTCGCCCGCGGCTACTACGATCAGGCGCACTTCATCCACGAGTTTCGCGCGCTCGCCGGGCAGACGCCCACCCAGCTCCTCAAGCCCGAGACCTTCATGTCGCATTTCTACAATCCCCGGCTGCCGCGCTAGGCTAGAGTGCGTCGTCAACCTCCAACCATGACGACTCTCCTCTCGACACTCACCGCCAAGCCCGGCCAGGGCGCGGCACTCGAAAAGATCCTGCGCGAAATGGTGCAGCACACCGCCCGCGAGCCCGGCGCCGTCTGCTACGACCTGCTCCGCCCCGAGGACGGCCGCGCCGATACGCTTGTCGTTTACGAACGCTATCGCGATGCCGACGCCAAGGCCACCCACCTCAGCTCGACCTATCTGCGCGACGCCCTGGAGCGCGCCGCGCCCATCCTCGCCGCGCCGCCGAAGTTGGAAAACCTCACGCCGCTCGCCTGCATCCGCCACGAGTGGACCACCGTTGAGGGCCGCGCCGCCGAGGTGCTCGTGTTGCCCATCGGCCCCGTGAGCCTCGTGTACGCGCGCACCGAGCGCGGGCTGCTCGCCTGCGGCGCCATCGATCCGGCGGCGTTGGAGCGCTTCGGCATCCCGGCCGCACGCGTGCGCCCGACAACAGGCAACTCGATCGGCAGCCTCGACGACCTGCTCGCCGGCGAAGTCCGCGAGGCCAACGCCCCCGCCCAAGCCCTCGGCATCGTCGCCGGCATGCGCGGCCGCGACGCTTTTGCCCGGCTCTGAGCCGCTGACTCCACATGGGGCGGAGGCGCGGGCCTCCGTTTCCACTTGAGGCGCGAGCCCCATGTGGAAAGCTCCGCCCACACCATGCCTCTGCGCCACCTGCCAGCCCTGGCCGCTGCCATCGTCCTCATTTTTACCGTCGCCGCCTGCGAGCGGCGCAGCCCCAAGGCGTCGTCCACCAAGCCCGCCGCCAAAACCACCGTACCCGCACCCGCGAAGCCCACTGTGTACGTGCCGACCAAGGCCGAGGTCAGCCAGCAATTTCAGGCCGCCAGCAAAGCGCGCTTCGACGAGCGCTACGCCATCGTCGAGCTCGCCGACGGCCGCCGGACCATGGCGCCACTCGCCTCACTGACCAAGGCCGACCACGCATGGCTCAAACAACTCGCCAGCACCTCGCCGCTGCCCAAGGGCAAATCCTCCGTGCAGATCGTCGCCACCACAGTCCCGGCAAAAAAGACGATCGAAACCGCAAAGGTGGAGGGCACCCTCGAAACCGTGCAACTCTGCCCACCGAGCGTCATCCGCGACCAGATCGGCGGCACCTGCATGATGTACGCCCGCGTCCACTGGCTCGACATCGCCGGCTACTACGTCGAGACAGGCGATCTCTATAAGATCATCAACAACACGCCGCCGGACCAGCCCTGGCGCGCGCCGCACTACGTCGCCGGGCTCGAAGGCATCATGACGGGGTTTCCGGCCAAACCAGTCCGCCACCGTCCTCCGCCGCAGGCGGCGCCGTTCGACTGGGCGCGCGAGGAGCTGCGCAAGGGCCGCCCCATCCTCGCCGCGTTTCCCCGCGAGATCTGGCAGGCGCTGCCGCCGGGCTTCGTCGCCGCGCATCCTTGGAACGGCGGCTCCGTCGGCC
>Ga0255347_1008522_pt1 | contig 10287 bp, 9 predicted proteins | sample wastewater_treat_2_FD_192479 | JGI IMG/M metagenome (GOLD analysis project Ga0255347, IMG submission 192479) | Wastewater microbial communities from Lulu Island WWTP, Vancouver, Canada - plant24 | ecosystem: Engineered > WWTP > Wastewater > Unclassified | place: Canada: Vancouver, British...
TCTAATTATTGATGAGCCAAAAGTGTACTTGCTGTGGAGGATGCCTGAATGACGAAAGTATTGATAATTAAAGCGCCGGAAACCTTTGGCGTGCTGGAAGTGAATGCCCCCGCTGAGCGGATTGTCAGAGCTATCAATCGCGGTAACTGGGAGGCTTACCTCCCCAACGAACAGGGACCGTTATTTGCTCGCTTGCAAGGGCATGTGGTTGTGGTAACGTCCACAGCGCCGCCGCGAGCAGAAGACCTGCCCAAACTGAGTCGGCGCGAATACCAGGTGCTGGTCCTTTTGGGCGATGGCCTCACGACCGCCGAAATTGCCTTGCGGTTGGGTTTGCGGCCGCGTACCGTCCGCGGCTATGTGGCTGGCATGAAGGCGCGCCTGGAAGCACATAATATTCAGCAGCTGGTTGCCAGAGCCGTGGCTTTGGGTCTGTTCAACCCCGATGTGTAAGGGGTGAGTTGTTCATGGAGGGATTGCACTGCTGTGTTAGAAGGGTTGGACGCCCGTTGTTGGATCGATTAAACTAAACAAATCACTCGCGTCGTATTAAATTAAAGCCAAAGAGACTCGCTATTATTTTAGCGAGCCTCTGGTTTTTCATTGATGGATTTTTAACTACTCTTCAATGATAATGATCGCTTCTTCTGGGCATGAATCGACTGCTTCCCGAACGGCATCTTCAAATTCTTCCGGTACGGGATCGAGCAGAACCTCAGCGAAGGGCTCATTGGCCATGCTAAAGACTTCGGGAACGATACCTTCACAAATTCCGCAGCCCAAGCATAAATCTTCATCTACTTTAACTCTCATCGGTTATCTCCTAATAAATGATTTGGTTTTGTTCGAACGGAGAAGGATCTGCCGGTGGGCGATCTTCCAATTCCGTTTGTAAAGTACACTCGGATTTAATCCAGCGCAATTATACCACATCGTATTTTTATGGAAAGGGGAACAGGTCGGGAACCTGACTATTTCTAACAATTGTCTGATGTGCTTGATAGTTTCCCCAACTTTTTCGTGGCGTATAATACCATCTATGTGATTTTCCCGTTTAGATAAGGACGGGTTGATTCTGATGAAAAAATAGCGGATTGAAGTATAGAGAGATTTGATGATTAAAAAAGGTTTGACCTTGCTCCCATACGGCCTGGCGGGGACGATCTACCGCAGTCCGCTGCCCTTCAGCCCCATGTTTGACCCCAAAGGGCGCTTGTTGAAAGCCTATGCGGCTGCGGGCGTGGATACGGTGGTTGTTTTGAATGAAACCGAAGAATTGTTGCGGTTGACGAAGCAGGACATGTTAGAGCGTTATCGTCAGCTTGGGTATGCTGTTATCCACTCTCCGGCGCCCGATTTTGGCGTGCCAGAACCAGATGCGTTGCAAGCTTTGCTTGAAAAGACCCTGGCTGCAGCCCGAGCGGGACGCACGATTGTAATCCATTGCCATGCAGGCATTGGTCGAACCGGAATTTTAACCGCGGTTTTGGCAAAAGAAGTCTTTGATATCCCCGGCGAAGCGGCAATTGACTGGGTGCGCCAATTTATCCCCCTGGCTGTTGAAACCGGGTTGCAGTATCAATTTGTTCTCGATTTTGTAAATTCAAACTGCTAGGAATAAGGGGAAAGTTTCTGTAACACCAGGGTGCCGGAAGGTCCCATCAGCATATCTTCCAATTCGGTTACTTCTGTAAAAAGAAATTTCTCACCAGTGCTGCTGATTTCAAACGTATCGCCGGCGGTGACGAACACATCTTGCTCTAATAAATAATGAAAAATGTTTATGAAGACTTGGATGGCAGCATCTGGGTTTTCATCGGGCTGGACCCGGTAAGCCAGGTCGGGGACATCGAAGATGTGGTGACCTTTGGTTACCAGCCAGTAGCCTGGCGCGTCGGTGAAAAAGCGCACGTACCCAAACCAGAGATTGTAAGGAATGTGATGGCGATAGTTGGCGATATTGTGGGGGGATAGAAAATCGGCTGGCGGGTGTGCGGTCCAGGCGTTGGCGTTGATGATACCCAAAAGGTCTTCATTGGCAAAGGCACAGGCCAGCGTGTAAAGAGCGACCATTTTTTCGATGGGGTTTGCACTCCCTCGAAGATAAACCAGGCTGATGTGTGCCTGGTGCTGGCGCATGGCGGCTTTGATCTGCCCCTGCCAGGGTGAGACCATCACGGTTTGGTCGACCATTTCGCGTGGAAGAGGAATGGGCAACCCGGCGATGTGGATTTCATGCCCCGCCCAGGCTGCCTTGCCAATCAATCTGTGGGCATCTTTTTGCTTCCAGTCGATGTGGGCTGGTGGCTGGGTGGGTGTGTTGTTGTCAAAACAATGCTGAAGTTCTTCGGTATTGGGGGCAGGCAGCTGGTTAAATGTGTAAATCAGATGTAATTCAGGGTTTTTGGTGGGGGGATACGCAAGGTTTTCCATGATCGTTTTTTCTTAAAATTTTACTTTGCTTCGATTATCTCATAAATGGGGCTGAAATCAAAGTATTTGGTGTGCCGATAGATCTTGTAATCTGAAAAACCGGCGGGCTAGCCTGGTTTTTAATGCAGGAAGGTGTATGGAAAGCATGTAATGCAGATTTGTAGGCAAAAAATTTCCATCCTGTTAATCAAGTTATTACCGAGAAAAAGCAATCCAGGTGTTATAATGTTAATTAATCACGAGATTGTGGTTTTGAAGTCAATCTTTTTCATGATTATTGGTCAACCCGTGGTAAACTGGCTGCATTCTTTAATAGAATGGCGCTTTCTATTAACCATATTTATTTGAGAGGAGCATTATGTTCACCGGAAACCTTCTCATATCCATAGGAATTGGATTGTTGGCAATTGTGTTGTTTTTGGTTGGATTTATTCTTTTGAAAACCGTGCTTTTTTCACCCCCACAAAAGAAAATTAAGCCGCGCGAATTTCCCTTCGTAGATGGGAAAGTTATTGCTGAAAGGCTGGGGCTGGCCATCCAGTACCGAACGATTTCGTATCACGAACCCCAAAAGTTTGATGCCAACGCGTTTCAGGGGTTGCACCGGTTGTTTAAAACCCTGTATCCGGGAGTGCATACTTACTTGAAATTGGAAACGGTTAATGATTTCAGCTTGCTTTATACCTGGGAAGGAAGCAATCCGGATTTACCGCCGATTATGTTGATTGGGCACATGGATGTGGTACCTGCGGATGATAACGACCCCGACTGGGTACACCCGCCCTTCAGCGGTGAACTTGCTGATGGTTATGTGTGGGGCCGGGGCACGCTGGATATGAAAAGCACGCTGATTGGTCTTTTTGAGGCTGTGGAATACCTGCTGAAGCAGGGCTATAAACCAGAACGCACCGTTTATCTGGGCTTTGGCCATGATGAAGAAGTTAGCGGCAAAAATGGCGCCATGGCAATTGTTGCCCTGCTTGAAGAACGCGGGGTGAAAATTGGCAGCCTGCTGGATGAGGGTGGATCGGTGTATGAGCAACTTTTGCCGGGTGTTGAACAGCCCATTGCGATGATTGGCATTTCGGAAAAAGGGTACTTGAGTTTGCGGTTGACCGTTGTTCAGGATGGCGGACACTCTTCTATGCCTCCGCAGGAAACAGCAATTGGCATCCTTTCAAAAGCGATTGCCCGCCTGGAAGCAAATCCATTGCCGGCGCACCTGGAGGTGATTGAATTTTTGATGAGCTATTTGGGCTCGGCTTTGCCCTTTTTTCAACGGATGGCTTTTGCCAATACCTGGCTGTTTGGAGGGCTGCTGAAAAATAAATTATCCAAGTCGAACCAGATGAATGCCATTATCCGTACCACCACCGCACCGACAATTATTTCCGCCGGTGTAAAAGACAATGTTTTACCGCCAAAGGCAGAGGCAGTGGTGAATTTTCGGCTGCTGCCCGGGGATGATTTAGCCAGTGTATACAAAATGGTATTGGAGCGAATCAACGATGAACGGGTTCAGGTAACGCCGTTTGAAGGCGATATCCTGGAAGGCACTTCGGGCTGGAACCCTTCGCCGGTGGCTGATGTTGAATCGCCCTATTTCTTGCGGCTGAACCGGCTGGTGCGGGAGGTATTTCCCGATGCGCTGGTTTCACCCTATCTGGTGATTGGCGGTACCGATGCCCGCTACTATGCACCGCTGACCAACAACGCCTTCCGCTTTTCGCCGGTGCATTTGAACCGTGAGGATGTGCAAAGTGTGCATGCCGTTAACGAGCGCATTTCTTTCGATAACTGCGCAAAACTGGTGAAATTTTATACAGCCTATATTGAAGAAATGGCCAGTTTGCCGGCTGAAATCGATGCTTTAGCGGAAGATGTTGCGGCTGTTGATGAACCGGCGGAAGAAGCCATTGAAGATTTGACCGCCTGGGATGATGAGGATATCCCGATCCCCACGGTGGAAGAGACCAGGGCTTTTGCGGCGGGTGAAGCGGGTGAGGAAACGGATGATGCTGATGCGGAGGTCGCCCCGGACGATTAGCCATTTTGGCAAAAAGGCACCTTACATGTAATCCCCTGTAAGCGAGTGCACAATGTGCATGCTGGATAATTAGAACCGTTTTGTTTACAGCATTAAAAACAAAGAGAAAGGATCACCATTTGCCATCGGTGATCCCTTCTTATTTGGCAGTACTGTGCTGGCGCTGCGCGGGGGTGGTCAGGAGCGAGATGGTTTAATCATCTTCGCGTTCAACTTCCAGCAAGAAGTATTCCCCGGCGCTGTTTTTAAAGAATTCAACCTCGACGTAATCGCCCACCTTAATGCCCCATTCGATTTCCGATTTTGGCAGAAGGTTGAAGCGGATCCCACCAATCACCCAGTAATCGGAATGGATTTCGTCCACAAAACCTTCCATTTCATCGTCATCATCGCAATACTTATGATTATGGTTGTACCCGTTGCCTGTGCCCTTGTAATCATCTTCCAATTCAACTTCCAGCAGGTAATATTGCCCGGCTTTGTTGCGCACAAATTCAACCTCGACCAGATCGCCGATTTTTATGCCCCATTCGATTTGGGAGCCCGGGATCAATTCAAAGCGAATGCCGCTGATGATCCAGTAATCGGCCTGGATTTCGTTGACCGTGCCGACCATTTCACTATCGGCAAACTCAACTTCCAGCAAATAGTAAAGGCCGTCTTTATCCAGGAAAAACTCAACTTCGACAAAGTCATCGACCTTAATCCCTCTTTCAATCTCTGAATTGGGCAAAAGTTCGAACCGCGTGCCGTTGACGACCCAGTAATCGGAATGGATTTCATCGACAAAGCCGTAAATTTCGTGATCTTTGATGCGGTTGCGGTGCTGGTGCTGCCTGTCGAGGGCGAAGGCAAACTCAACCTCCAGCAGGTAGTAATCGCCGGCGTTGTTGCGGGCAAATTCAACCTCGACGAAATCGCCCACCAGGATGCCGTTTTCGACTTTCGAATTCGGCAGGAGATCGAAGCGGGTATTGTTGATGATCCAGTGGGTGGGATGAATTTCGTTGACCACACCATGGAATTCGTTGTCATCGAAAGCCAGTTCCGCTTCCAGCAACTGGTATTCGCCGGCGCTATTGCGCAGGAATTCAACCTCGACAAAATCGCCAACGGTGATGTTGTGTTTGATTTTGCTGGTTGGTGTAACTTCGAAGCGAAGACCGTTGATGACCCAGTAGGTGGGCTGGATTTCGGTGACAACGCCCAGGAATTCACCCTCGCCATTGAGGCTGTAACTGTGGGGATCGGTCTCGTGTTCAATTTCGCGGGCGTAAATGCTGCCCATGGCATCAACCCAGCCTTCAACTTCTACTTGCTGGCCCACCTGGATGTTGCTTTCAATTTTTGTAGAGGAAGTGATGATTACCTCCAGCCCGGAAACGATCCACAAATTATCGCTGATTGAATCGACCATGCCGATGAATTCCAACTTGCCATAATAGGCGCCAGCCGAACGTGAAAAACGGATGGCTTCGTTGAAGGCACCAGCCCGGTTGGCATGCACCCGCCCGGAAAGGTGTTCGAGCTCGGTGGTGTATTTCCCTAAGGAGCGGGCAATGGTGTTATCGAGCTGGGCGTCGTTTGCCAGGCTGGTGCTGCGAATTGCTTCTAAGCCGCTTAGTGCTTCGAGGATACAGGTTTCGTAGGCGGTTACCACGTCATCGACATTGGATAAGCGCCCCTGGGCAATCAGGCTGCTTATTTCATCCAGGCGTTTTTGGGCATAAGCCAGGTTCAGTTCCACTTTTTTCATTTCCCGTTTGGTCAGCTGCAGCCGGGTTTGCTCCATGCCGGTTTTAACGCCGTAGAGCGGATCGCCGGGGAGGGCGTTTGAGGCAACTGCGGCGGTAACGCCAAGGCCGGCCAGCAGAAAGACGAACACGAAGGCAGCCAGCGTGAAGGCCAGCGAGAATTTTTTAATAAAGGGTTTCATTACTCGGTGCTCCTTTTTTCGTTTGAAGGTGTTTGTATTTTGTATAGTATCTTGAGCTTGCAAGCTTTTTCCGAGGGCGATTAAATAGCGGGCTTTTGTTTTGGCAGCGTTTTTTGGATTGCGCTGCGGCACCTGGCTGAGATTGCTCAGCAGGGCTTCGAGCTCGGTATCGGTTAGGGGTTGATGGTTTGGTTTTTTGTTCATGTTTCACATCCCGGGGCTATCAAAGGATTGGCGTAATTTTTTCAAGGCGCGATATTGCAGGGCGCGGCTGGCTTCGACCGACCTGCCCAGAACATCGGCGACCTTTTCGTGAGGCCATTTTTCCATCACATGCAGCTCGATCACCAGGCGTTGATCTTCGGGCAGGTCTAGCAGGGCTTTGCGCAGGTGCGCCTGTTTTTCTTTTTCGCTCACCTGTTTTTCCGGGTTGGAACCGGGCACTGGCAGGTGCCTGGCTTCGAGATCTTCTTCCGGTTTATCCTGGCGGTAAAAATCAACAATCCAGTTGTGGGCAATGCGGTAAAGGTAGGCTCTGATGTTGCCGGTGGGCGGCTTGCCTGCGGTGAGCCTTTCTAAAAAGCGGGTGAACACATCGGCAACGCAATCTTCCGCCCGGTGTTCTTCTTGCAGGTGGCGGTAGGCGTAGCGGTAGATGGAATCGCTATGGTCATCGTAAAGGGCAATCAGCGTATCTTCGTTAAAATCGAGCGCATCGGTGGTGTGAACAGCCATAAAAAGGTCCTCTTCTAAAGCTTATAACGGAAATCCCCCGAAAATGTGACGGTTTTGCGCAAAGGAGCTGGTTTTGTGAGGTTTTGACTTAATTATCTTTGGTTTTGGGAAGAATGTAAGGGTGACCCTCTGTGGTTGTTTTGGGCATACACGGAGACCCGCCCCTACCGGTGAATTGGATGGGGTTACGCAGAATATGAATTTGATGTTCGTCCGTAGGGGCAACCTTTTGTGGTTATTTTGGGCGGACACGGATGTCCGCCCGTACCGGTGAATTGGATGTGGTTACGCAGAATATGAATTTGGTGGTCATCCGTAGGGGCAACCCTTCGCGAAGCACTCTTCGAGCTGTGGTTGTTTTGGGCGGATACGGAGACCCGCCCCTACCGGTGGATTGAATGGGGTTACGGAGAATGTGTATTTGATGTTCGTCCGTAGGGGCTACCTTTTATGGTTATTTTGGGCGGACACGGAGGTCCGCCCCTACAATGGGATTATCGATTCCAACCCCGATCACCCGTAGGGGCAACCCTTCGCGAAGCACTCTTCGAGCTGTGGTTGCCGTGTGCGGACACTGCTTCCTTGCTGGATGCAAGCACTCGTTTCGCTCGTGAAAATATCACGTTCACACGTGTCCAGGGCTTGAGGTTTTTTCATCGTTTTGGGTGTTCTCGATCTTGCTCCCAGTTTTGGGGGTTAGCGAGGATATAATCGAAACAGGATTGATAATCCTGGTCATCGCGGATGATGTGTTCGTAATAATTGCGCTGCCACAGGCGGGTTGGAAATGGAATCCAATTGTCGGTATGGACGCCGTCGATGTAGCGCCGCGTCGTCAGGGATTTGAAACGTCCCACGATATTGCCCAAGGTTAACCGCCGGAGTGATGCATCATCCACAGAGAGATTAATTTTATGTTCACCCGTAGGGGCGGATCTCCGTGTCCGGCCAGGGCAGGCACAGAGACCTGCCCCTACGATGTGGTTATCGATTTCGATTGCATCGCCAATGTGTAATTCAATAATTCCATGGAAATGATTCGGCATGACCTGGTAAATACCCCAAACCATGCCCGGAATGTAATTTGGCATTTCCTCACACACCCGCGCCACCATCTCCCCGGCGGGGTTGAGGCGCATTTCACCATTGACGACTTCACCGAAAAGATGAACGCGCCCCTGGGTGACGATGGTGATGAAATACGCACCGGGTTGGGCGTAATCATATCCGGGTAGACGCGGGTTTTTGCGGTTGAACAGGGGTCGGTTGTTTGTGGTCATGAAGAAATTATAATTTCAATTGGTTTGTTGGTCATCCGTAAAGGCAACCCATTATGATTATTTTGGGCGGATACGGTGATCCGCCCCTACCTCAACGGGTTGACCGCGAACATTACCCCCATGCAAAATGGGATAAATATCGTTCGGCTAGCTGTTCTCGTAAGAAAGCCGGATTAATTCCTGCGCTTTGATTGCATCTTCATCAGATTTAATGCGCAATTCAAGATCTCCGGTACCAAAATGGCCGATTTTTCGAACATCCCGAGAAAAGCCTTCGACCAGGGCAACGGTTGTGGGATCGATCTTTAGAAATATCAGGATTTCTTTATCATTTGGATGAAATTCAAAACAGGCAAAATTGTACAGCCGTTTAAAGGCAATATAGTGCTTGGTAATTTTCTCCTGGACGTCATCGCCCAATGTCATAATAAACGCCTTTAAATCTTCATAACGATCTTTTTCTGCAGCACCCATTTTGTTTAAAAATTCTTCGACCGTGACACGCATCACCGGTGTGTCCGTTTTTTCTGCCGCAGGACTAACCGCGCTGATCGCATTGACCAATTCAAACAATATGATACCGTCATCGAATTTGCGATAGCGGATGAGTTCAATGTTGCGATTGATCTGCTCAACCGCGTATTCGTCGTATTTTGTGTAATCACCAGCGATGCACAGCAGACGCGAGTTAGCCCACTCAATATTTTCACTGGTTTCTCTGCCATATTTTTTTAACACCATCAGTGTAAATTCACCTTTATGGTCAAGCAGCCAATCGAGGTAAAACAGCCCCTGGTTGATGACGTTTTCGTTGATTGAGCGCTTATATTCAATGATCACCGGCGCGCCATTTTCATCAATCCCGAGAGTGTCAATGCGTCCAGCATGCCGTTTGCCGGTATTGTATTCGGTTTCCAAAAACCGCACGCCCAGAAATAATTCCAGGTTGTTTTCAATCATTCTCTGCAAAGATTTTTCCACCCCAAAGGCTTCCGGTTTAAGTTCTGTGACCTGGCCAGGCAGGGTTTTGAATAATTTAATCGTGCTCATCGTTGCATACTCCTTTACTCATAATTTGCACAATCGCTGTACAGGCTTGTGTTTCAGCAGCACTTGATTAACAGCGATCAACCACTCCCCTCCCACACGGACTGGATGCGGGCGGCGATTTTGGCTTCATAATATTCGATTAGAAGTTTGTTCGCTTTTATTGTTGATTCAATCTCATTAATTTCAGTGACAATTTTTTCTTGTTGGTCAATTGGTGGTAGCGGGATTAGTAATTCATTTACATCTTTTTGATTTATGCTTGGGTATGAGCCTTTGCCCATACGATTTAACATTTGGTTTTGAACGAAATCTTGAAACATAAGATGAAATAAAAACTTACCATTGATTGCTTCTTTTGGTGACAAAACAGCAAAGCCTGTAGAAAAAACAACATTTTTCGGTAAGTTTGATAAATATGTAAAGGCCTTTAAATTCGGACGAACTGTTGATATTATCACATCCCCTTTTTCTGCGATTCTTCTCGCCCTGCCTGGTGCTTCATTTCCAAGAATTAAATTATCAAAAGAAATTACTCCACTTCCATTTTCAATTGATGATATATCAACGTATATAAACCCGTTTTCCCCATATTTATTTTTGGGGTCTATGCTGGTTTTGTTTACCTCACACACCTCCCCCAGCTTGACCAGCGGCCAGTCTGGGTCGATGGGGATGACGGGTTTGTAATTTTCCACCACCTGGCGCGCCCCGTCGATGACCTTCTGGTAGCCCTCGATCTCATCCACGATCTCCTGCTGGACTTCCAGCGGAGGGAAAGGAATTGAAAAATCATAAACCATTGAGGA
>Ga0255347_1008523_pt1 | contig 10286 bp, 9 predicted proteins | sample wastewater_treat_2_FD_192479 | JGI IMG/M metagenome (GOLD analysis project Ga0255347, IMG submission 192479) | Wastewater microbial communities from Lulu Island WWTP, Vancouver, Canada - plant24 | ecosystem: Engineered > WWTP > Wastewater > Unclassified | place: Canada: Vancouver, British...
TTCACCAGCGAGCCGTCACCGGTCATGACAGCGACACCGTCGATTCCGGCACAGATCCCGCTGATGAGTCTTGCGGTCGTTCCCGAATTGCCCGCATCGATAACGCTCGCCGGTTCTCTGAGATTCCCGCCTGCGACAGTCCAGACGTCTCCGTGCTTTCCGATATCGGCGCCAAGGATCTGGAGTGCCTGCCTCGTACTCTGCACGTCCTTCGATTCCAGGGACCCATGGACGATCGTGGTCCCCCGTGCCAGTGCACCCAGCATGAACGCCCGGTGGGATATGGACTTGTCTCCGGGCAGCCTCAACTCACCGGTTATCTTCATAGAGATCTCTCCTGATGGTGGAGTAGGTACGGAGAATTTCCTCCAGGCGGGCGGATTCATCCTTATGAATCGCTTCTTTCAGCATGCCGAGCTCTCCGATGAATCCGTCAATGAGCTGCAGGATATGCTGTTTGTTTGCAAGGAAGATGTCTTTCCACATTACGGGATCAGAGGCTGCGATCCTCGTGAAGTCCCTGAACCCTGCACCGAGAAGGTCCCGGTGAATATGCAGATCTCTCGCGAAGCTCATGGACGCGAAGCTCACGAGATGCGGCATATGGGAGATGACAGCCATCAGCTCATCATGCATGCAAGGATCGATCACGGTGACCCTGGCCCCGCATTCCTCCCAGAGCCATGTGGCCCGTTCGATGCACTCGCTCTTTGTCGTATTGCTGGGTGTAATGATGGCTGCCTTGCCGGAGAAAAGGTCTGCCTGGCTTGCAGAATATCCGGGAACCTCCTTGCCCGCGATGGGATGCGAGCCCACGAACCAGGGCCAGAGCTCATCGATGCATTCGACGATGTGGGCCTTAGTGGAGCCCGTATCGGTTATCAGCGTGTCCGGACCGATATGGGGAATGAGGCCTCGGGCAATTTCCACGATCCTTCCCACCGGGACAGCAATGATGACCATGTCGCTTCCCCCTGCCAGAGAAAGATCGGACGACCCCTCGCCGATCACGCCTTGGGAGAGCGCCTGATCAATGACGCATCCTTCATGGTCGATGCCGCGTATCTCAGCCCTTCCCGACAGAGCCTTGGCGATGGATGCTCCTATCAGTCCGAGCCCGACAATGGTGATCTTCATAGGAGCCCGCTCAATGCCTCGATGAAGGCCTCGTTCTCCCAAGGGAGACCTACCGTGACTCTCAGGTATTCGTCGAGACCGAAGCTCGTCATCGAGCGTGTGATGATTCCCCGCTTGAGGAGACCCTCGAAAACTTCCCTGCAGCGGCCGCCGATTTTTATAAGGACAAAATTCGTCTGGGAAGGAATGTAGGAGAGGCCGAGCCGTTCGATCTGCTCATAGAGATAATCGAGTCCCTGCCAGGTGATTTCCAGGGTTCGGGCAAGAAATTCCTCGTCTTTGAGAGCCGCCTCTCCTGCCTTGAGTGCAAGGATGTTCATGTTGAAGGGCGGCTTGATGCGATTGAGTGTGCGGATTATGGATTCGGCGGCGATGCAGAACCCTATCCTCACTCCTGCAAGGCCGTGTGATTTGGAGAGGGTGTAAGCTGCCGCGACGTTGCCGTGCTCGCTGATGAGGTCTGTGGCACGGATAAAGTCCTTCCGGCGGACGAAAGCGGCATACGCCTCGTCTATGACGAGAAGGGTTTCTGCCGGGATGCCGGATACGAGCTTCATGATATCATCCCGGTTGAGGCAGGTCCCTGTAGGATTGTTGGGATTCGCTATGAAAATGATCTTGGTTTTCGCCGACACCTTTCCGAGGATATCATCGATCCAGATGGCGTTGTCTCTCATGGAAGTGCTGAGGACATCCGCCCCGCAAACGAGGGAGGCTATGCGGTAGTAGCTGAATGTGCAGTTCGGTATCATCACCTCGTCGCCGGGCTCGAGATACGCACGGCAGAGAAGGTCGATGATCTCGTCCGATCCGTTGCCGGCAATGATCTGTTCGGGCCTACACCGGAAGAAGGCAGCAGCGGATGTGCGCAGACCGACGGCTTCCGGATCGGGATAGAGATGCATGCGCAACCCGACATCCTCCATCGCTTCGACTGCCTTCGGGCTCGGACCGAGGGCATTTTCGTTGGATGCGAGCTTGATGGGATCGGCGATCCCGTATCGTTCGGTGATCGAATCCTTGGACATCCCGGGAACGTAAGGCGGGATCTTCCTGATCCATGAGGTTGGCTTGGGTTCTTTCAATCCAGTACTCTCCCTTCCGGGTATGATCCAAGGGTGATGACCTCTCGCGTAAAAGATTTGATCTCTTCCATAGCCGCTCTGACCTTCTCATCCTGGAGGTTCCCCTGAAAGTCGATGAAGAACATGTATTCCCAGGGGCTTTTCTTTGAGGGCCTCGACTCTATCTTGGTGAGGTTGATCTCTTTGCGTGCAAAAACGCCGATAGCATCATAGAGGGCGCCGGGTACGTTCTCCAGGGTCACGATGATCGATGTCTTCGCCTTTCCGACAATGGGGGCGGGTTCACGGGCTATCACCCAGAAGCGAGTGATATTTTCCTGCCGGTCATTGATATTCTCGGCGAGAACGGTCAGGCCATAGAGCTCTGCTGCCAGGGAAGAGGCTATGGCGGCGCTGTGCCCCTCTCTGCTCGCTGCCAGCGCCGCAAGGGAGGTGCTCGGCGATTCTACTGTCTGAACACCGGGGAGATTGTTCATAAGCCAGTTTCTGCACTGGGCAAGCGCCTGAGGGTGCGAGTACACCTTCCTGATATTCTCCATGGCCTCGGCGGAAAGGAGGCAATTTCGGATGGGAAGCATGATTTCCTGGCACACGAAGAGCCTTGAATCGGCCATCATGTCGAGGGTGCGGTTGATCATTCCTTCGCTGGAGTTTTCCACCGGAACCACGCCGAGCTCCGCCTGACGGGTCATCACCTCGGTAATCACGGTCTCTATATCCTTCTGGGGAAGGAGGTCGGAATCCTGGCCGAAGACCATGTGGGCGGCCTGATGAGAGTAGCTTCCCTCGGGGCCGAGGTAGGCGATTTTTTTCTTTTCCTGGAGCGATCGCGAGAAACTGAAGATCTCGGTAAAAAGCCTCTCCACCAGGACTTTTGTAACCGGCGGCCGGACGGCTGAGAACAGGCGTTCTATGATGGATGCTTCCCGAGAGGGGTCGAAGGTATTCAGATTGTCCCTGTGCTTGATCCTGCCCATTTCCAGGGAGAGTTCACACCGCTTCTGGATGAGCCTCAAGAGCTCATTGTCGACGGCGTCGATCTCATTTCTTATTGTCTCGATATCCTTTTCCATACCCGTTCCTCATTCATATTCAAGGAGGATGGATAACAAGCCTCTCGCAAGAGTTCCAGCATAAAATGACCAAACCATCCCAGATCAGATGATGATGCATTTCGCACAATCCTGCTGTACACGAACCTAACAGAACAGGATATGATTTTCAACAAGCCAGCTCTTTCCTTCTCATTTGCTCCTGTTTCAGTGAGCGGGTCAGTAAATGCTCCTTTATCGAATTTGTCCTTGAGTCCGGCTTTGACTTTTCCGATTAAATAGAATAGTGCAGCAGAGCAGGATCATTGACATTAATCGGCTTGCTGTGAGAGTATAAAAGAATTGTTCGCCATCGGTTATAAGATCTTAAACTATAAAGATAAAACGGGGCATTGATGATGAAGAGACCGTGCTCTTTTTTTATCCGGTATATGTGTATCCCTTTTATTGTTACAGTTGTTTTCCTTCTGATTTTCTCAGATCAGCCAGGTGAGGCAGGAGTAGTAAAATCCCAATCCCGGCAGCCTGTAGTCTCGATGAGCTCGCTCCAGGTAATAACACCTCGACTGATCAAGGATAAGAATCTCACAATAAACTGGGATCTCCAGGAGTACATTGCCTCTGCATCAAAAAAGGCGAAGGCGGGATTTGTAACAGTGGTGGTTTTGAATCCTCGCACAGGAGAAATCCTTGCAATGTATGGCAAGGATTCATCGGGAGAGGATGACAGCCTATGCCTGAATTCATATCTCGCAGCAAGCCTCTTCAAGGTGGTCACAGCGACTGCCGCGATCGATTATGCAGGAATGTCGGTGGGTTCGACATGCACCTACACCGGCAATGCCCATACGCTCTACAAGAGTCAGATCAGCGCGAAGGAAAGCAAGCGGTGGGCGACAGAAGTCACCCTCGCACGGGCCTTTGCCTCCTCGAATAACGTGATATTCGGAAAGATCGGAGCCATGAACCTGGGAGAGGGCCCCCTGCTTCTCACTGCCATGAGGCTCGGGTTCTGGAAGGCACCTGTTGTCGATTGCCAGAGCACGCCGAGCACCGTCTTTATTCCGGAGAGTCAGTTCAATCTCGCCGAGCTGGCGAGCGGGTACAACCGCTATACCAGAGTCTCTCCGGTTCATGCAGCCCAGATGGTCAGCGCCGTGCTGAACGATGGCGCCATGGTCAGGCCCAAGATCCTCAAAGCCAGCGACTCTGCATCGGAGCAGGTCATGTGCAGGGAAACGGCGGAGGAACTGCGTGCCATGATGTGCCAGACCGTCAAGAACGGGACCGTTTCCCGCGCATTCAGCAACAGCCGCTCTGATCGCGTGCTCAAAGAGCTCACTATCGGTGGAAAGAGCGGAAGCATCAACGGGGTGGAGCCGGAGGGGAGGCGCAATTGGTTCATGGGGTTTGCCGAGAATCCCTCCACAGGCGAGTCGATCACCATCGGCTGCCTCGTTATCCGCGACAGCAGCCACTGGCCTGAAGCACATGACCTGGCAAAGAACATTATCCGTTATTACTTCGCCGAACCGACCATGGTTGCGGATAACAGTTCCGGCAGCCGGAGGATCAGGTAGCCCATCTTTCATCAGGTAATCTTGTGGAGATCCTCTTCATACTGCCCTTTCCGTATGATCTGGATCATACAGGATGCAGGTTTTTACCTTTGCACAAAGTTTATGGATATTGAATCCCTTGCGCTTGACACCATCTTTATGCCTATGGTAGCAAGGGTAACGGTTTCGGGACGTAGCGCAGTCTGGTAGCGCACCTGAATGGGGTTCAGGGGGTCGGAGGTTCAAATCCTCTCGTCCCGACCAAAAATCTCCCAGCATATTCAGTCGGTTCAATAAACTCCTTTTTCCCTGTGCCTGGTGAATGTTATGACAATTTATGATTTGTTTATCCTTAGTGAAACCGGTGGACTTGGAATCAGCCTCCTGCATAAGGTCGTCATAATGACCGGGCTGAAGAAAATTCAGAATGATTTGTCGAGATCTTCGAATTGACTGATTTTTACGTTTCCATCAGGGAACCTGGCCACTATTTCCAAATCTCCTCCCATTGCTTTGATAATTTCGCGCAATGTTGAGATATACATATCTGTTCGTTTCTCAATCCTGGAAATATTGGACTGCCTCGTATGGAGATTCTTAGCCAGCTGTTCCTGACTCATCTTACGGGCCTGTCGCAGTTCCTGCAATGGCATTTCCTGCATGAGTTGTCGTTTTTTTTCTTCAGCGCGTGCCCGTGCCTCAGGGGACATTTTCTCTCGTAAGGAGTTGAAAGGTTTTGCCATGGTCATTCCTTCCTTTCCCGCTTTAGTGCTTTCAGGTGCTCATCATAGAGCCTGTCAGCAATCGGGATATAAGTTTTATACCAGCGGTCACCACCGGTTTTATCACCACCAATTAGGAGGATTGCTGTCCTTCGAGGATCAAACGCATAAAGTATCCTGATAGGATGACCTGTATGCTGAACCCTTAATTCTCGCATGTGGGAATGCTTTGATCCATTTACTGATGATGAATATGGAAATGGAAGATAAACCCCATATTCAAACAGCAGTCCTATAACAGCATCGATATCTATCTGCGCCTCTTCCGACAGGGTATCCCACCATTCTCCGAACTCATCTGTATATTCTATTCCCCATGCCATATAAGACATATACCCTTGAAGGCATATGCTGTCAAGGGTATAACCTTTTCTTGGCGTACTGTCTGCCTAGGACATTCTGGCTCATTCGAGAAAGGAGAAGAAATTTTCCATCCTCCGTGCTTCTGGGATTAAGGTAGCTCATAGGTAGCCACGTTAAATTGCACCGTGAATAACTCATTGATATTAAACAACCGTATGCACAGCATGCACATTCGAAAATCACTTCAGGCTGCTCGGATTACTTGATTAAAATTAAATGCTTAGATCGAGTTGACGAATTGTGATTCAGATAGATGGGGTTCAGGGGGTCGGAGGTTCAAATCCTCTCGTCCCGACCATCATTTATAGAAATAACATCACTTGTGATATGTTTTCCCGGTATCTCCTTGTTCCTGATGAGCGGCAGGAAGATGGAAAAAGAAGATACTCTTGAGTTTCAGCTATCCGGCTACAGGTATTGATCCACGTCCGGTTACAATTTTTAACGCTTCACGCACAGTCTTGTCCTTGATTTTATCCTTTTCATAAGGTGAACCGAATTGTTTCCCATCGTTTATGTTGCCTTGCTCCTCGCCGGAGTTCGAGTCCGGAGAAGCCTATGCGTTTACAGTGGATGATGGCATCCCTCCTCGTCAGCCTCAAGGTCGTTTCTCCACTTCTTGGACATAACCCCAAGAATTTCCATCTCTACCACGAGACCGAAGAGCACGAAAAGATCACCAGGCAGACTTCACTCGGCTGGACAGCTTGAACAAAAAAATGGCTTCATTTTTATGACCCGGTTGCCCTTGATGGTACATCGCATTTGCCCGGGCGAGGAAATGGCTGCTGATAGCATCCTTGAGGGCACGGGAATGTCCCCGCTCAAAAAGCCTGCTCACCAAGAGCTGAAGAACAGCCTTTTCATCTTTGGTGCCCTTGAGCTGGTCGAGAATGACCATGAGTTCATTGGTCTTTTCTACGGCCAGCTCTCGTACTTCGTCGATCGTGTTTTTCATGGTTGTCTTTCCTCTGGTCGACAGTGATCCTACTTACATTGCTTGTTCATATTCATCCGCGTTGCCATGATACCATGTCTCGACATGCTCACCCAAGAGAGGAGATGCAATACCTCTCCTCTTATTTAATCAAATCCCGTGCCAGCAGGGGAACGCTCATTCCATTCTTGAGAAATGATAGAGGAGCCCGGATTCGTTCGCAGGCGTCTCCAACATGGCTTAAGAATCCGATCTTGTTTCATACCGGCGAGTATCATGAAACCGGTACGAGAAGGAAGTCTTATCCCTGGAGGATCTGAGCAGAGAAATGTTTGATTGCAGTCAGCAGCTCCGAGAATCTCTGATAAATGAGAAACCACGTGATCTTGGTATACTCCATTGCGATCCACGTAACATCTTTCCTGCTTTTCCACCAGGGGTCGTGGACGTGCTCGTACCTGTCAGGTACGCAGGTGATGGTATACTTTTCTTCTGGGAAAACCAACTCTGTCAGAAGCTTTACCCTGCGCATATGATAGGGAGAGCTGACGATTATGGCAGAATCGAAACCGTATGCACGCATGTATTCTTTTGCGAGGATGAGCTCAATGTGAGTATTCTCATGCCAGTAGTATTGCGGATTGACCTTATAAGCGTTGATCGATAATTCAGAGAGGGCCTCCTTTACCTGAATCGGCACTCTTTCCATGCGCTCTGTCACCTTTACCAGTCTGTAGCGGGGAGGTATGAGCAGGACATTCGAGTAGCCTTCCGAGATCAGCTGGTATGCTTCCTTCTTCCTCTCGAGGTATTCCTTTCCGAGGAGCGGAATGATACAGTCGGACGACCTGGGCTGCTCCCGGAATAAGAGGTAGTTCGGTGAATGGGATGCCAGGATAAGCAAGATGCCGAGGATTATGGCAGCAATGCATAACACAATAAAGTATCTTCTTTTTCTTTTCAATCTCTGCCGGCTCCCTGCTACGACCGGCCGGCATCAGCATAGGCTGAGCTTCTCTTCCTGCCGGCAATGAGTCATCGATAAGCGATCGGGATCAGATCAACTCCTCTCCAGCCAGTGCTTCGTACCCCAATCATAGGCTTGAGCTAGCAAGCCAAAAGGGCGCAGCAATTCCCTAAATAACCCAACTTGGTACATTCGGTCAATGACCGAGTTCCCATTCATATTTCCAGGAGGTAAAGGGCGAACGCTCCGGCTCTGAAGTTCGCCCGATCCGAAGACAGTTCTGTTCATTAGGCAGCAGTGCATTGAAGGTATTGACTTGTTTCAAAGATCTCTTTATCCTAAGGGAGTTAAATGGAAAAGCATTGTTCTGTCAAAGAGGGGAGAGTGGGGGCTCTATGAGCAGGTGTGGGCTGGTTATGGTCCTGGTGATCATCGCAAGTACATGCTTGATTCTTTCGGGGTATTCCATTCCCGCACAAAGTGATGATTTTGAAGAGTCAGATGCCATCCTGAAGGAAAATCTCCTTCCCGCCCAGCAGGGCGACCCGCAGGCGCAAGTATTTGTAGGCTATCTCTATGAGACAGGCCAGGGCGTCCAACAGGATTACACAAGGGCCGCCCAGTGGTATTGGAAGGCTGCAGAGCAGGGCAACGCTATAGCACAATACCAGCTCGGCAACATGTACCACCTGGGCAAAGGGATTACGCAGAACTACATCCTGGCATACATGTGGCTGGATCTGGCTGCCCGGGGGGGAAACCTGAGCTCAAAAGAAGTGCGCAGGATAGTCGCAAGCAAGATGAGCCCGGGTGAAATCGCCGAAGCCAAGAGAATGGCCGATGAATGGAAGCCGAAGAGGAGATAGAGTATCTCTGAGGTTTGATCTTATCGGCTGCTGGAAAGCTTGGCCGCATCAAGTCTCTTCATTATCTCCTCACCATCTGCACCACTTTTCAATGCGGCCTCAAGTCCTTCAATCATCCGCAGAGTATCTTCCTCTTCCGCAGACAAGTCGGCTAACAGAAGGTAGGCATTCACGCAGGAAGCGTCCAGCCGCAACGCGATCTCGGCGAGGTGCCTGGCCAGGCCTCTGTCCCCGTCTTCTTTAATGCGTGATGCTATTTTCATGCACAGCTCCGCACATTGGACAAGAGATTCAATCTCAGCTTCCGGTATAGGGATGCCGGAAATGAGGAGAAGTTTCTCGAGTGCAGAGAGGAACGTGTCGATATCATCCAATCCGATGCTCGTATCCAGGATGCCGGCCAAAGCATGCTGGTGATCCGGATTATCGCGTAAGATTTCGAGATACAGGGCATGCGCCCGATCATGATTCTTCTGGAAAAGATGAACCCTTGCGAGACTCTCCCATAGGGCAGAGTCAACAGTAGAGGACAACTCCCTGGCTTTACCGAGATGAAGCAGGGCATCATCTATTTTGCCGGTTTGGAGCAGTGTTGTGCCCAGAGCCTGGTTCAGGATTTTATTCTGGGATCCGGATTTAAGTGCGCGTCTGTAAGTCTCGATTGCTCTACCCGGGCTTCCTGCTTTTTCCAGGGCCTTGCCCAACTGGAGTATGATGGCTGTGTTCAGATCCGGAGGAAGAGGGTATGAGTCGATCCTTTGCGGCAATGAGGCGGCCTTCTCAAAAGCTGCAGCCGCTTCAGTGAAACGCTCGGCCTTCATACACACGAGCCCGAGGTAATAGTGCAGGAGGGGACTATCCTTGAAGATGATTGTACCCCGGGTGATCTCGGTGAGGGCGTCTTCGATTCGCTCCAGCCTGAGCAGGCAGTCCGTCGATACGGTATAGCTGAAGTGGAGCCAATCCTCGTTGCTCCGCTTTTGCCGTGCGATAAAGAGATGTTCGAGGCACTGTTCGCAGTCTTCCATGCCGATGCAGGCCATGGCCATGAAGAAGTGCTGACTTGCAGTATCTTTCCCGGCCTTGAGCTCCTCCGTAAGGATCTCAAGGTTCCGCCTGGATTTTGCCATCCGCACATCACGGTCATGATAGCCGGTATGCCGGATGGCTATGTCGACAGGTTCCACTTCTATGGCGGACCTCTTCAGCGAAGGAAGGATCTGTTCGTGGACCCTGCCTTCGAAGCATACACCGTTCCTGTTCGGAATGATCCGGGTCTGATAGCTCACGGTATCAGGCATGTCATCCGACCTGCCGAGGATCTTCAGCATATAGGCCTTGTCTTTTTCGGGCCGCAGGTGCAATTTGAGTATCCGGAGAGCTTCCCGATCGTTCTCGTCGATCCTGTCGTCGGCATCCAGCCAGATCAGGTAGTCTGAATGCGCACATCCGAGAGAATGGTTCCGTGCTGCAGAGAAGTCGTCTCTCCAGGGAAAGTGCTCTATCCTGGCACCGAAGGATTCTGCAAGAGGGATGGT
>Ga0255347_1008527_pt1 | contig 10284 bp, 9 predicted proteins | sample wastewater_treat_2_FD_192479 | JGI IMG/M metagenome (GOLD analysis project Ga0255347, IMG submission 192479) | Wastewater microbial communities from Lulu Island WWTP, Vancouver, Canada - plant24 | ecosystem: Engineered > WWTP > Wastewater > Unclassified | place: Canada: Vancouver, British...
AATTCGAATGGTTCCTATTCGAGTGGGCCCTTTTGCCCACTTTTTTATTTTAAGGGCAGGCTCAGGGCGCAAGGCAAAGGGCGAAAGGCCCGGAGGAATTATTTATTTTAAGGGCAGGCAAAGGGCGAAAGGCAAAGGGCGAAAGGCCCGGAGGAATTATTTATTTTAAGGGCAGGCTCAGGGCGCAAGGCAAAGGGCGAAAGGCCCGGAGGAATTATTTATTTTAAGGACAGGCCAAGGGCGCAAGGCAAAGAGCGTAAGGCAAGAGGACTCTTCCCCAAACCCTTTGCCCTTTGCCATTAGCCCTTTGCCATCAACCATATGCCTGAAAATTCATACCGGGATAGGATCATCGCGTTGGTCGAGCCCGCCGTCGAGGCCGAGGGCCTGGAGCTCGTGGAGCTCGAGTGCCTGAGGATGAAGACGCGCTGGCTCGTGCGGATCTTCATCGACCGGGAGGGCGGGGCGACCCTGGACGACTGCACGGCGGTGAGCCACCAGGTCGGCGATCTGCTCAACGTCCACGATCTGCCGCCGGGGCCCTACACGTTGGAGGTGTCGACGCCGGGACTCGACCGGCCGCTGACGCGCGACAAGGATTTCGAGAAATACCGCGGCTCGAGAGTCCGCATCCGGACCCGGGAGCCCGTCGAGGGCTCGAGAAATTTCCTGGGCACCTACGTCGATTATTCGACGGAGGGTGGCCGCAGGATCGTTACCGTCGACGTGGACGGACGCGGCGTCCGCATCGACCGGGACAATATTCAGAAAGCGAATCTGGAGTATGAACTGTCTGGCAAAGGGCAAAAGGCAAAGGGCAAAAGGTGATATGGGCAGAACGATTCACTCCTTTAGCCGTTAGCCTTTAGCCCTTAGCCCTGTGCCGCTTTACAAGCAGGAGGTTGTCCATGTTTCCGGAGTTGAAACGCCTCATCGAACAGATGGGCAAGGACAAGGGAATCGAGAAGGAAGTCATCATCGAAGCCCTTGAGTCGGCCATCCTCACCGCGGCGAGAAAGAAGCTGGGGCCGAAGGTGGAACTCGAGTCCAGGTACAACGAAGAGGCGGGCGAGCTGGAAGTCTTCCAGTTCAAGACCGTCGTGGAGAAGGTGCTTGACCCCGAGACGCAGATCGCCCTCGACGAGGCGAAGCGGACCCTCGACGAGGAGGCCGAGCCGGGCGACAGCCTGGGCATGAAGATCGACGCGGCCAGCTTCGGCCGGATCGCCGTCCAGACGGCCAAGCAGATCATCATCCAGAAGGTCAAGGATGCCGAGCGCGACAAGATCTATGACGAATACAAGGACAGGAAGAGCCAGATCGTCAGCGGCTTCGTCCAGCGCTTCGAGGGGGGAAGCATCATCGTGAACCTCGGCCGCGCCGAGGCCGTCATTCCCCCCTCCGAGCAGATCCACCGCGAGGCCTACAAGCGCGGCGACCGGATCCGGGCCTTCATCGTGGACGTCAAGAAGATCTCCAAGGGGCCCCAGATCGTGCTGTCCCGCACCCACCCCGGGTTCCTGCGCGCCCTCTTCGAGCTCGAGGTGCCGGAGATCTCCGAGGGCTTCATCGAGATCGTCAACGTGGCCCGGGAACCGGGCAACCGCTCCAAGATCTCCGTCCGGACCCTCGACAAGGACATCGACCCCGTCGGGGCCTGCGTCGGGATGCGGGGCTCCCGCGTACAGAGCGTCGTCCAGGAGCTCAAGGGCGAGAAGATCGACATCGTTCCTTTCTCCGAGGATTCCGTGAAATACATCTGCTCGGCCCTGTCGCCGGCCAAGGTCAGCAAGGTTTTCATGTACGAGGACGAGCGGTCCATGGAGGTCATCGTGCCCGACGACCAGCTCTCCCTGGCCATCGGCAAGAGCGGACAGAACGTGCGGCTCGCCGTGCGGCTCACGGGCTGGAAGATCGACGTGAAGAACGAGTCCATGCTGCAGAAGCAGGCCGAGGAAGGGCCGAAGATCCTCATGAAGATCCCCGACCTCGACGAGGAGACGGCGGAGATGCTCTTCAAGGAGGGCTACAAGAATGTAGCGGCCCTGTCGTCGGCCGATCCCGAGGCCCTGAAGGCCCTTCCGGGCATGGATGCCGAGAAGGCGCAGGGGATCGTCGAGAGGGCCGCGCAGGTGTCGGAAACGGAAACGGAAACGGTCGGCAACGCCTGATCGGCGGAGAGAGGCTTGCGCCAGGGCTGAACCATACATTTCGGGGGTTTCGAGAATGTCCAAAGTGAGAGTGTACGAGCTGGCCAAGGAGTTCGGGATCGAGAACAAGGAGTTCATCGCCAGGTTGAAGACCCTTGGGATCGCCGTCAAGTCCCACTCCAGCACGCTCGAGGACAGCGAGGTCGAGCGGGTCCGCCGCGAGTTTGCGGCCAAGGGCGAGATGGAGGTCGTCGAGAAACGCGTCAAATCGACCGTCATCCGCCGCCGGGCCGTCCGCCTGCCCGTCGGGGAGGCCCCCGAGGCCGAAGAAGCCGCCGCCCCCGCCCCCGAGGCGCCGGTCGAACCGGCCGAGCCGGCCGGGAAGGAAGAAAGGGCCGACAAACCGGAGAAGGAAGAGAAGGCCGGGATGCCCGAGAAGGCTGCCGTCCCGGTAAAGACGGCCGAGACCGGGATCGAGGAGCCGCAGGCCGCCGCGGCGCCCCCCGTGAGCGAGAAGGCGCCCGCGAAGCCGGAGCAGCCGCCGAAGAAGGAGCCCGATCTCTCCCGGCAGGCGCAGATCATCCGCCGGCCCGAGCCTGTCGGGGCGAAGACGTCCCCCAGGCCCCCGGCCGCGATCACCCCGCAGACGCAGATCCGCAAACCCGCCGGGCCCGCGCCGGCGCCGCCCCGCGGACAGGCCGCCCCGTCGTCGGGCGCGGAGGCTCGCGGAGCCGCAGCGGGGGCCGACAAGAAGGGCAAGAAGGCCGTCGAGGTGGTCATGGATTCCGTGGCCGCCAAGAAGAAATCCATGATCAAGCAGGTGATCGACAAGAAGGACAAGAGAGTCCGTCTTCGCGAGATCGAGGAGGAGGAATCGCCCCGCTGGAAGGGCGAACGCAAGGCCGTCGTCAGGATGAAGAAGACGGAGATCACGACGCCCAAGGCGATCAAGCGGCGGATCCGCATCTCCGAAGCCATCCGCGTGGGCGAACTCGCCAAGCAGATGAGCGTGCGCGCCAGCGACGTCATCAACAAACTGCTCGGCCTGGGCATGATGGTCACCATCAACCAGTCCATCGACGTCGACGCGGCGACCCTCATTGCCGCCGAGTTCGGCTACCAGGTCGAGGCCGTGACCGCCGAGTACGACGAGCTGCTGCAGCGCGTCGAGACGGAGCCGCGGAACCTGAAGCCCAGGGCGCCCGTCGTCACCGTCATGGGGCACGTCGACCACGGCAAGACGTCGCTGCTCGACGCCATCCGGCAGACCAACGTCATCGAGGGCGAGGCGGGCGGCATCACGCAGGCCATCGGCGCCTACCACGTTCACGTCAAGGACCGCGACATCGTCTTTCTCGACACGCCGGGGCACGAGGCCTTTACGGCCATGCGCGCACGCGGTGCCAGGGTGACGGACATCGTCGTCCTCGTCGTGGCGGCCGACGACGGCGTCATGGAGCAGACCGTGGAGGCCATCAACCACTCCCGATCGGCCGGCGTGCCCATCATCGTGGCCGTGAACAAGATCGACAAGCCCAACGCCACCCCCGACCGGATCAAGCAGGAACTGGCCCAGCACAACCTCATGTCCGAGGAGTGGGGGGGCGACGCGCTCTTTGCCGACATCTCGGCGAAGAAGAAGATCGGCATCGAAAATCTGCTGGAGCTCATTCTCCTGCAGGCCGACGTCCTCGAGCTGAAGGCCGACCCGGACCGTCCGGCCCGCGGCATCGTCATCGAGGCCAAGCTCGACAAGGGCCGCGGCCCCGTGGCGACGGTGCTCATCCAGGAAGGGACGCTGCGCGAGGGCGACGCCTTCTCCGCCAAAACGGAATACGGACGCGTGCGCGCCATGATCGACGACCAGGGCCGGCGCGTCAAGGAGGCGGGGCCCTCCATGCCCGTGGAGGTCATCGGCTTCTCCAGCGTGCCGCAGGCGGGCTCCGAGTTCATCGGCGTCGAGGACGAGAAGAAGGCCAAGAACATCAGCGAGTACTGGATCCGCAAGGAGCGCGAGAAGGAGCTTGCGGCATCCTCCAAGATCACCCTGGAGCAGCTCTACCAGCGGATCAAGGAAGGCGCCAAGGAGCTCAACGTCATCCTCAAGGCCGACGTGCAGGGCTCTCTCGAGGCCCTGACGGAGGCGCTCCACAAGCTCTCCACCGACGAGATCAAGCTGAAGCTCATCCACAGCTCCACGGGCGCCATCACCGAGACGGACGTCATGCTGGCCTCGGCCTCCGACGCGATCATCCTGGGCTTCCGGGTGAGGCCCGACGCGCGCGTCGTCGAGATCGCCGAGAAGGAGGGTGTCGAGATCAAGCTCTACGACATCATCTACAACGCCATCAACGACGTGCGAGCCGCCATGGAGGGCCTGCTCGAGCCCGAGTTCAAGGAGGTCGTCCAGGGGCGCGCCGAGGTGCGCGAGACCTTCCGCATCGTCAAGGTCGGCACCGTGGCCGGATGCTACGTGACGGACGGCAAGATCCCGCGGAGCGCCAGCGTCAAGCTCGTGCGCGACGGAGTCGTCGTCTACGACGGCAAGATCGCCTCGCTCAAGCGCTTCAAGGACGATGCGAAAGAGGTTACCGCCGGGATGGAGTGCGGCCTCGGCATCGAGGGGTACAACGACATCCGCACGGGGGACGTGATCGAGGCGTACATCACGGAGCAGATCGAGAGAAAGCTCTAAGACGGTTCGTTTCTTTCGTTCCTTTCGACGAAACCAACGAACCACCCGGATCCAGCGATAAGCCCACGTCATCGCGGTGAGCCGAAGCCCCGAGCGCAGCGTGGGGGGCAGCGTGGCGATCTCGACGTTCGTAAGAGATTGCCGCGCACCCTGCGGGTGCTCGCAATGACCCTTGAACTGAAGCGACCAGCTTCTTATCGCTGGATCCGAGAACCAACGAAATGAACGAGAATGGTAGTCGGTGTCGGGATCATCCAGCTGCGCATCCACGAGAGCCGCTCCCTGAAGGGGAAGCGGGGGGTCGTGAAGAGCCTGATCCGGCGCACGCAGAACGAGTTCAACATCTCGATCGCCGAGGTCGACGGGCACGACAACTGGAAGCAGGGGATCATCGGCTTTGCCGTGGTGGGCAACGACCGGGGCTTCGTGGACTCGAAGATGGAGAGGATCCTGAATTTCGTCGAAAACCTCCACCTGGCCGAAGTCGTGAACGTCCGGAGGGAGATCACGAACTACTCCGACATGGCGGGCCGATACGACGGGGGGGCGCTGCCCGATGGATTTCAAGAGAGCTGACCGGGTCGCGGATCTCATCAGGCAGGAGCTCTCCGGCATCCTGCGGCGCGAGGCCCACGACCCGAGGATCGCCAACATCACCGTGACGGACGTGAAGCTCACCGACGACCTCCGCTCCGCCCGGATCTACTTCGTCGAGCTCGGCCGGGACCGCCAGAGCGAGGGGGTCGAGAAGGGGCTCGCGAGGGCCAGGGGATTTCTCCGGCGGGAGCTGGGCCGGCGCCTCCAGCTCCGGTACGTGCCGGAACTGAGCTTCTTCTACGACCCGTCCTTCGAGTACGGGGCCAGGATCGAGAGGCTGCTCAAGGAGATCGGGAAAGACGAAACGGATGATCAACCGGATCGCTGAGATCATACGGAAAGGCCGCCGCTTTCTCGTCACCTCCCACGTGAGGCTCGACGGGGATGCCGTGGGCTCGGAGCTGGCCCTCTACGAGGCGCTCAGGGGCCTTGGCAAGGAGGCGGTCGTCTACAACCAGGACCGCACGCCGCAGGTGTACGCATTCCTTCCCGACGCGGGGGTGATCGTGAACCGGCTGGGTTCCCTGGACGGCTTCGACGCCGTCTTCGTCCTGGACTGCAGCGAGATCGAGCGCGTGGGAGACGAGGCGCCGCGCATCGCGGGGGTCCGGCGGATCGTCAATATCGACCACCATATTTCGAACGACCGGTACGGTCACTTGACGCTCACGGACCCGGAGGCAAGCTCCACGGGCGAGATGGTGTTCCGGCTGCTCGACGGGATGGGGGTCGAAATCACGAAGGACATGGCCGTCAACCTCTACACGGCGATCCTGACCGACACCGGGGCCTTCCGGTACTCGAACACGGGGCCGGGAACCTTCGCGGTCGCCGGCCGGCTCCTGGAGAAAGGCGCCGACCCCGCCGGGATCGCCCAACTGGTCTACGAGACGCACCCGGCCGTGAAGTTCCGGCTGCTTGCCCTTGCGCTCTCCACGTTGGAGTTCGACTGGCAGGGGAAGATCGCGGCCCTCACCGTGTCGAAGCGGATGCTCGACGAGGCGGGCGCCCAGTGGGAGCACACGGAAGGGTTCGTGGAGTACCCCCGCTCCATCGAGGGCGTTCAGGTGGCCGTCTTCCTGAGCGAGATCGGCGAGGGGTTCTTCAAGGTGAGCCTGCGCTCCAAGGGGCGCTTCAACGTGGAGGCGGTGGCGCGGCGGTTCGGGGGGGGCGGGCACATCAATGCCTCGGCCTGCCGGGTCTCCGGTGACGCGGAAACGGTCAAGAAACGGCTTTTCGAGGCGATCAAGAACGGGGGCCGATGAACGGCGTCGTCATCGTCGACAAACCCGCGGGGATCACGTCCCACGACGCCGTGGCCCGGGTGAGGAGACTCCTCGGCCGGAGGAGGGCGGGCCACACCGGCACGCTCGATCCCATGGCGACCGGGGTGCTTCCCGTTTGCGTCGGCGAGGCGACGAAGCTCGCCTCCTTCCTTGCGGGGGACGACAAGGTCTACGAGGTCACGATGCGCCTGGGCCTCCGGACGGACACCCAGGACATGACCGGCCGGGTGCTGGCCGAGCAGGAGCCGCGGGTGAGCGAGGCGGAGATCCGGGCCGCGCTCGAATCCTTTGCCGGGACGATCGCCCAGGTGCCGCCGCAATACTCGGCCGTCAAGGTCCGGGGCCGGGCTCTCTACAAATGGGCCCGCAAGGGGATCCGCATGGAGGCCCCCGAGCGGCTGGTCGAGATCCGCGACATCCGCCTCCGGTCGATCGAGATGCCCCGGGTGCGGTTCGACGTGACCTGCTCCAAGGGCACCTACGTCCGCACGCTTTGCGCCGATATGGGCGAGCGTCTCGGCTGCGGGGCCGCCCTGGAGCGCCTGCGCAGGACCGCAAGCGGCATCTTCCGGCAGGAAGACGCCGTCGCCATCGAGGGGGACAGCGACGCCGCGATCCGCCAGAGGCTCGAGCAGGGGCTCATCCCGCCGGTGCGGGCGCTTGCGGGCATTCGGGACATTGCGGTGCCCCCCCGGTTCGAGGAGCGGCTCATGAAGGGCCGTCAGCCCGGCGCCGAGGACCTGGCGGGCCTGCAAATCCCTTCTCTTGCCGCGGGAGATGTGGTAATGTTCACGAGCGGGTCCGGGCGCCTCGTGGCGCTGGCCCGGATGACCGTTTCGACGGCGGAGATCCCGATGCTCGGGGCCCGGGACCGGGTCGCCCGCATCCTGAGGGTCTTCATCGACCCATGAAACGAAACAGACAGGGACACTATGTGAGTAAAGGGAGGATTTACGGACGTGCTTGACGCAGAGAAGAGGAAAGAGATCATTGCCGGCTATCAAACCCACGAGGGCGACACGGGCTCTCCCGAAGTGCAGATTGCCCTGCTGAGCGCCAGGATCCAGTACCTGACGGAGCATTTCAAGACGCACAAGAAGGATCACCACTCGCGCCGGGGTCTCCTGAAGCTCGTCGGCCAGCGCCGGCGGCTGCTGGAGTATCTCAAGAACAAGGACGTGAGCCGCTACCGCAAGATCATCGAGCGGCTCGGTCTGCGCAAGTAGCGGCGAGGGCAACGGTTGCATCGTTCGACCCGTTTCAACCCCGGGTCCAGGCTCCTGGAATGGTCTATCCATCCGCAACATCGAAACCGGTTCGTTCAGGACAGGGGAGCCGTTTGTCTGCCGGCATTTGCCGGGGGCACGTCCAGAACCCCATTGTCATCAGCAAGGAGAAAGAAGAAGCATGAGTCAGGTATTCAAGACACAGTTCGCGGGCAGCGAGATCAGCGTCAAGGCGCACTACATTGCCGGACAGGCTGACGGCGCCGTCCTTGTGACCTACGGGGAGACGGTCGTGCTCGTCACCATCGTTTCGTCCCGGGCGCAGAGGGAGGGGCTCGACTTCCTTCCCCTCACCGTGGATTACCAGGAAATGACCTTTGCCGCGGGGAAGATTCCCGGCGGGTTCTTCAAGCGCGAGGGGCGCCCCAACGAGCGCGAGATCCTGATCTGCCGGATCATCGATCGCTCCATCCGCCCCCTGTTTCCCAAGGGCTATAACTTCGAGACACAGCTCATTGCCACGGTGCTCTCCGTGGACGGCGAGCACGACTCGGACGTGGCCGCCCTGCTGGGCGCCTCGGCGGCCCTGCAGATCTCCAACATCCCCTTCAACGGGCCCATCGCAGGCGTCCGGATCGGCCGGCTCGACGGCAAACTCGTTGCCAACCCCACCTCGATGGAGGGCAGCGATCTGGACATGTTCATCGTGGGGCGCAAGGTGACCCCCGGCACGGGGGGCAAGCCCTACGACGTCAACCTCGTCATGCTCGAGGGCGGCGCAAAGGAGCTGGGCGAGGAGGACGTCGTCCAGGGGATCAACCTGGCGCTGGAGAGCATGCGGCCCGTTATCGACCTGCAGGACGAGATGCAGAAGGCCATCGGGAGGGCCAAGCGGGACTTCGCGCCCCCCGCCGTCGACGAGGCCCTCTACCGGAAGATCTCCGACCTGGTGAAGGGCGGCTTCCAGGAGGCCTACCGGATCCCGGAGAAGCTCGACCGCTACGGCAAGCTGCGGGAGGTCCGCGAGAAGGCCATCGAGGCCCTCTGCAAGGACGACCCGTCGCTCAAACCCCTCGTGGAGCACGTCATCGAGAAGATCGACCGCGGCGTGCTGAGGAACATGATCATGACCGAGAAGCGCCGCGTGGGCGGGCGCGCCTTCGACGAGATCCGGGCTATCCACAGCGAGGTGGGCCTCCTGCCCCGCACGCACGGCTCGGCCCTCTTCACGCGGGGTGAGACGCAGGCCCTCGTGACGATCACCCTGGGGACCTCCTCGGACGAGCAGCGGATGGACTACATCACGGGCGAAGAGCGGCGTTCCTTCATGCTTCACTACAACTTCCCGCCCTACTGCGTGGGCGAGGTGAAGCGCCTGGGCAGCCCCGGCCGCCGCGAGGTCGGACACGGGGCCCTGGCCCGCCGGGCCCTGCTTCCCGTCCTGCCTACCCAGGAGGAGTTCCCCTACACGATCCGCACCGTGTCGGAGATCGTCTCCTCGAACGGCTCGTCCTCCATGGCCAGCGTCTGCGGCGGGGCCCTCTCGCTGATGGACGCGGGCGTTCCCGTGAAGGACGTCGTGGCGGGCATCGCCATGGGCCTGCTGAAGGAAGGCGATAACGTGGCGGTTCTTTCCGACATCCTCGGCGACGAGGACCACGCGGGCGACATGGACTTCAAGGTCTGCGGCACCCGGAAGGGCATCACGGCCCTGCAGATGGACATCAAGATCGACGGCATCAACGAGGAGATCCTGCGCAAGGCGCTTCAGCAGGCGAAGGAAGGCCGGTACTTCATCATCGACAGGATGAAGGAGACGCTTCCCGAGCCCCGCAAGGAGCTGTCCCAGTACGCCCCGCGGATCATCACCATGAAGATCCGGCCCGACCGGATCCGCGACCTCATCGGGACGGGCGGCAAGAACATCCGCCAGATCGTTGCCGAAACGGGCGTCTCCATCGACGTGGAAGACGACGGCACGGTGCTCATCGCGTCGGCCGACCTCGAGGCCGCCGACCGGGCGATCGCCATGGTGAAGTGGCTCACCGAGGAGGCCGAGATCGGGAAGATCTACATGGGCACGGTGAAGAAGGTCGTCGATTTCGGGTGCTTCGTGGAGATCCTGCCCGGCACCGAGGGGCTCGTCCACATCTCCCAGCTCGACACGAAGCGTGTCGCCAAGGTGACCGACGTGGTCAAAGAGGGCGACAAGATCCCCGTGAAGGTCCTCGAGATCGACTCGAACGGGAAGATCCGCCTGAGCAGGAAGGATGCCCTGGGTGCAGACGTATCGAAAAACAGTCCTTTCTAACGGGATCAGGGTCATCACG
>Ga0255347_1008528_pt1 | contig 10283 bp, 8 predicted proteins | sample wastewater_treat_2_FD_192479 | JGI IMG/M metagenome (GOLD analysis project Ga0255347, IMG submission 192479) | Wastewater microbial communities from Lulu Island WWTP, Vancouver, Canada - plant24 | ecosystem: Engineered > WWTP > Wastewater > Unclassified | place: Canada: Vancouver, British...
AAGATTGGTGACTTTGACTATCGTCCCGAAAGGAAGGGTATTATGCGCGGCGGTCATTGCTTCTTTATCATATGTCTCGCCGCTTGCCACCGGCCGCCCATGAAATGCATCGCTGTAATAAAAGCAGGTGCCTGTAACCGGCGCTGAACCGGCTGCGCCGGCGGCTGAGGGCTCCTGTGCGTATCCCGCCAACGGCGCCGCTGCCCACACCCAAAGCACCGCTGCAACAACTAAAAATCTGCTTTTTTCTGTCATAGACCCCCTTCCCCAACTGCGATGAGTCCACAAAAATCAGCAGATCATCACCCCCGCACAAGCGACAGCCGGAGCATGAGCGTCACACTGCTGCAACCGCCAAATGACAAAAATCAAATGTCGCAAGCTCCTGGTCGGCGCTCATTGGTCATGTAAGCTTTGATAGTTCTCCTGTTTCCGCAGCGCTCATTTTGACCATTGCCTTGCCGCACTCAACCAAAGCGGCTTAAGTCGATGACAAAGGTATGGCTGCTCACATATTCGGCGTCAGCAGGAGACAACTTCGTTACGAACCTTGAGTAAGGCTTCCCTTTGTATTCGGCCATGGTGGGTATCTTCTTGAATCCGCACTTTGCGTAAAAACCGTCTGCGCTGTACTGCCGGTAGGTGTCTACAATAAGCTTATCGAACCCAAGCTCCTTGGTTACTTTTTTTGCATGCTCAATCAGTTCCGAACCAATGCCTTTTCCTTGATATGCTTCAGAGACAGAAAGGGTTTCAAGATACACGACTTCATCCCGTGGCGCGATGCAGGCGGCCGCGATTACCTTGCCGCCGTCTTTTACAACAAAATAATTCCCATTGGTCACTTCCTGCTTTACAAAATCGCGCGTATTTCCTTTAAACTCAGCCGCCTCCACATGCAGGAGCTGATTCAAAGAAAAAATTACATCAATATCCTGTTCAGATGCTTTGACGATTTCCATGGACGGATCCAACATAGGCCTTCTCCTTTTACGTTATGCTGTACTGCCTGGGAACAGAAATCCACAATCCGGTGTCGATTTAATTTTATCATTAATCCCGGCTAAATCAATGGATAAAAGATAGTATTTTGACAGGATAAGCGATTTCGATGCGAGGCTCCATTGGTGCACTGTTCAAGAAGCAAGAGCCCCGCAGCCTGACGATGGCTGAGGGGGCTCCCGTTCATCACCGATATTTCCTTCCGCTCGTGTAGCGCGTCTTTGATTACTTTATATATAGGTGGTTCATGGGGAGGGGGCTTTTAACGCCACAACAAATGCGTCTGAACCGTTAGAACGGCAGCGACTATCTAACTTGGTTCGGCCAGACCCCCATAGCAACAGCCCTTATATATTAAAGCAGTATAATCCAATCATGGCATGAGAAAAATAGCAAGTTTTTTATTGGCTTACCTTTATTGGCGCGACGGGTCTGTTCCGGCCGAGGGAATTATGGCACGCAATCGTCCGCCTTCACCAAAAGATGGAAGAGAGCTGACCGGTGCGGGATGATATGATTGGCCGCGGAGAAATACATGTGGAAGGATTTTACTGCAGTGAAAAAAATGGTGCCGGCGGAGAGGATCGAACTCTCATGGGCGTGAGCCCGCGGGATTTTGAGTCCCGTGCGTCTACCAGTTTCACCACGCCGGCAACCGAGGAGGAGCAATTTCAAATGCCAAAATCCAAATGTCAAATCAATGTCAAAACCTAAATCTCAAAGGATAAAGATCAACGTCTTTCAATGCAAAAAAACAAAATCCAAATGTCAAATCAAGGCCAAAGATCAAATGCTCAAAGAAAAAACCAATCACTTCTTTTTGGATAGGAGTATCGATGAAAAGATCAATGTGAGTTCATGAACCTCTTTAGATAAGCGCTTACATTCAACTGCTCTATCCGGATTGGTCTTCAATAGCATTCTAAGCCAATGTTTATTTTCCCTGGCTTCCTTTTTACATATGGCTATTTTGTGCTTAAAATCTTTTTTCGATTCGGCGCCATCAGCCTCCATATAATTGGCGCCTATACTGGTACCGGAACGAACCAGCTGCGAGATTAGCTCATTATTAACGACACCCTTGGGCAATAATTTAACAGAATCGATTACCTGTTCTCCAAATAGAGCAGTTCTTTCTTCAAGATCATACACTCTATTTCCATTTGATGTTTGGGCTTTGAACTCGGCCATGCTATTACTGAATTTCAAATGTAAAAATCCTAAGTTCAAATGAATGACAAAGTCCAAATGTCTAACCATCTTCTTTTAGGCTTTGAAATTTGTCATTCTGCTGCAGAATAACCCGCAATTATCATTCCCTCCTCACGCCCAAATGTTCTTTTTTTCATTTGAGCTTTGAAATTGTCATTTTCCTTTCCTAATTAATGTAAAAACGCCATGCATGTCAACACAAAAGTAGCTGCCGTCATCCAGACCGGTACTGCAGCTCCAATGCCTCCAACCGCTTGATTTCGTCGCGCAGTTCGGCCGCCCGCTCAAACTCCAGCTCACGCGCCGCCGCCTGCATCTGCTTCTGCAGCTGCTTGACCCGGCGGGGTATGTCATCGGCCTTGACATATGCCGCCTCTTCCTCGGCGGCAAGGGAGACCGTATAATAATCGGCCTCGTAGACGGAACTCAGAATATCCTGCACCGATTTCTTGATGCTCTCCGGAGTGATGCCGTGCTCGCGGTTGAACGTGTCCTGGATGACCCTGCGGCGGTTTGTCTCATCGATGGCCTTTTTCATGGACCGGGTGGCGGTATCCGCATACATGATTACCCGGCCTGAAAGATTGCGCGCCGCCCGACCGCAGGTCTGAATGAGCGACCGGTCCGAGCGCAGGAAGCCCTCCTTATCGGCATCAAGTATGGCAACCAGCGAAACCTCAGGGAGATCCAGCCCCTCCCTGAGCAGGTTGATGCCGATGAGCACATCAAAGGTGCCCAGACGCAGGTCCCGGATAATCTGCACCCGCTCCAGCGTATCGATATCCGAGTGGAGGTACTTCACTTTAAGCCCCAGGTCCGCATAATATTCGGTCAAATCCTCGGCCATGCGCTTGGTGAGGGTGGTCACCAGCGTTCGCTCCTGCCGCTCCACCTGCTTCCTCACCTCGCCCAGCAGGTCATCCACCTGGTTTGTTGCCGGCCGCACCTCAACCGCGGGATCGGTCAGCCCGGTGGGCCGGATAATTTGTTCCACCACCTTGCCCCGGCTCTTCTGCAGCTCATACTCACCGGGCGTGGCCGAGACATACACCACCTGGTTGACCTTCTGCTCGAACTCCTCAAACGTAAGCGGCCGGTTGTCGACCGCCGACGGCAGGCGGAAGCCGAATTCCACCAGCGTTTGCTTGCGGGAGCGGTCACCCCGGTACATGCCGTTCAGCTGGGGGACGGTTATGTGGCTTTCATCGATGAAAAGCAGAAAGTCGTCCGGAAAGTAGTTCAGCAGCACCGCCGGAGGCTCTCCGGGCTTCCGGCCATCCAGGTGGCGGGAGTAATTCTCGATGCCGGTGCAGTAGCCCATCTCTTCAATCATTTCCAGGTCAAACCGGGTCCGCTCCTTCAGCCGCTGCTCTTCGAGCAGCTTGTTCTGCGCGTGCAGCTCCACCAGCCGGGCCTTGAGCTCCAGGCGGATGGAGCGGACCGCCGCCTCGAGGCGCTCCTTGCCGGTCACGTAATGGCTGTTGGGGTAGATGGGGATTTTATTGAGCTTGCGCAGGACCTTGCCGCGCAGCGGATCGATCTCCGAGATGCCGTCCACCGTATCGCCGAAGAACTCCACCCGGATGGCCCGGTCTTCCTCATAGGCGGGGAATATTTCCACCACGTCCCCCCGCACCCGGAAGGTTCCCCGGCTGAAGTCATAGTCATTGCGCTCGTACTGTATCTCCACCAGCCGCGCCAGCACCTCGTCCCGCGAGACCTCCGCCTGCCGCTGGAAGAGCACCAGCATGTTCCGGTACTCCTCGGGCGAACCCAGCCCGTAGATGCAGGAAACACTGGCCACGATGATAACGTCCCTGCGCTCGAACAGAGAGTGGGTGGCGGCGTGCCGCATCTTGTCGATGGTGTCGTTTATGGAAGCGTCTTTGGCGATGTAGGTGTCGGTGGTGGGGAGGTATGCTTCAGGCTGGTAATAATCATAATAGCTGACAAAAAACTCAACCGCGTTCTCGGGAAAGAGTTCCTTGAACTCCCCGTAGAGCTGCGCGGCCAGGGTCTTGTTGGGGGCAATGACCAGGGTCGGCCGCTGCACCTGTTCAACCACTTTGGCCATGGTAAAGGTCTTGCCCGAGCCGGTCACGCCCAGGAGCACCTGGTGCCGGTCTCCGCGCTCGAGGCCCCTGCTCAGCTGTGCGATGGCCTGCGGCTGATCTCCCTGGGGAGTAAAGGAAGAGACGATGGTAAACGGAGGCATAGTCCTGAAGGGAAATGACAAAGTTCAAAGCTTGAATGAGCAATGTCAAATGCCAAAGTTCAAAAGGAGCGATTTAGACATTTGGATTTTGTCATTCCTTTGAACTTTGATCTTTGGCCTTTGGCATTTCAGTATCACGTCTTCACTTTCCAGGTTGTCCCCTGCGGGCCGTCCTCCAGGACGATGCCCTTGCCCAGGAGTTCATCACGGATCTCGTCGGCCCGTTTCCAATTCTTCTGCGCCCGCGCGGCCTTTCGCTCTTCAATGTAGTGACGGATCTGCTCCTCGCTCAATGCCACATCCTTCATGCCCTCATCCTGCTTCTGCTTAAAATATTCCGCCGGATCCGCGGTCAGGATGCCGAGCGTCGCTCCCAGCCTCGTGAAGGTCGCACATCCCTCATCCAGTAGCTTCGGGGGAAAACCGGCGGTTGCGCCCTGCCGGGCCTCGGCGATGAGCCGGTTGAGGTCGCGGGTGGCGCGCTGCAGCACGCCCAAGGCGGCAGCGGAATTAAAATCATCGTCCATGGCCTTTTCGAACTGCTCCGGCAGGGACCGCACAATCTCCTCCATCGCCGCCGCGTTCGAAGCCGGCGCTCCCGCAGCTTCACCCTGCATTTCCTTCAGGTCCTTGAGCAGCGCGTACAGGCGGTCAAGGGCCTGCTGCGCCTCGCGCAGGCTCTGCTCGGAAAAATCCACCGGGCTGCGATAATGATTGGAGAGCAAAAACAGCCGCACCGCTTCGGGATGACAGTAGCCCAGAATATCCCGGATGGTGGAAAAATTCTTCAGGGACTTGGACATTTTCTCCTGGTTGATGGTGACAAATCCGTTGTGTATCCAGTAGCGGACAAACGGTTTCCCGGTAGCGCCCTCCGCCTGGGCAATCTCATTTTCGTGGTGGGGAAAAATCAGGTCGGCCCCTCCCCCGTGGATGTCAAAGGTCTCACCAAGAAAGTGCTGCCCCATGGCGGAACACTCAATATGCCAGCCCGGCCTCCCCTTGCCCCAGGGGCACACCCACTCCGGTTCACCCGGCTTGCTCGCCTTCCACAGGGCAAAATCCAGGGGGTCACGCTTCCGGTCATCCACGTCCACCCGGGCGCCCGCCTGAAGCTGCTCGGTGTCTTTCCCGGAGAGCTTTCCATACGGAGCAAACTTGGATACGGCGTAGTACACGTCGCCATCCACTTCATAGCCGTACCCGTTTGCCATCAGCCGCTCTATGAGCCGAATCATTTCCGCGATATGCTCGGTTGCCCGCGGGGTATGCGACGGCGTCTCCACATTCAGCGCCGCCATGTCCCGGTCGTACTCGGCTATGTAGCGTTCGGCAATCTCCCGGGCGCTCACCCCTTCCTGGTTGGCCTTGTTGATAATCTTGTCATCCACATCGGTATAATTCCTCACGTAGGTGACATCGTATCCCTTGTACTTCAAGTACCGGAAAATAACGTCAAACACAATCGCCGCCCGCGCATGCCCGATGTGCGAAAGGTCGTACACGGTCACCCCGCATACATACATCCCCACCTTTCCTTCTTTGAGCGGCTGAAAGGGTTCCTTCTTGCCGGTCATGGTGTTGTAAATGGTAAGTGCCATCAATGTGTCCTCTGGAAATTACTAGTTATGATATAAGTGACACAAGATAAATCCGAAGCAATAATGAAAATGCAAAGTATCCTTCAAAGAAAAGTCAGATCCTTCGTTTCACTCAGGGTGACAAACCAAGCAACCATGCCATTCTGAGCGCAGCGAAGAATCTCGTCTTTTTGTTCAGGACAGACTCCGCAAAGAGTTTTCTTCTAACCGGTTCAACTCTACTCAACCGCCTTCATCAACACCACCGCGTGGGCGGCAATGCCTTCGCCCCGCCCGATGGGACCCAGCCCTTCAGCGGTGGTGGCCTTAATACTGACCCGGTCGGAGGCAATGCGTGCGACTTTCGCAATGTTCTCCCGCATGGCGCCGGTGTAGGCGGCGATTTTCGGCCGCTCCGCCACCAGCGAAACATCGACATTGCCGACCGCATAGCCCTTTTCCCCGGCCATGCGCACCACCCTGCTCAAAAGCTCCAGGCCGGCAATGTCCTTAAACCGGCCGTCCGTATCCGGAAAGTGCACCCCGATATCGCCCAGAGCCAGGGCGCCCAGAATCGCGTCGCAGACCGCGTGCAGCAGCACATCCGCGTCCGAGTGGCCGTCAAGCCCCTCCGCGAAGGGTATATGCGCCCCGCCCAGCATGAGCTTTCTCCCGGCAACCAGCCGGTGCACATCGTAGCCATAGCCAATTCGCAGGGGCATGTTATATGGCCTTTAAGTGATTTTACCGTTTGCAGTTTTCGGGGATCAAATACGGGGGGATCAAATCCGAAGCACGAAATCCTAAATCCCAAACAAATTCTAATGACCAAAATTCAAAGAGAGGCAAATTTAAAAATCAATTGTATGCCGGAGTTTGGAACATTTAAAATTTGAATTTTGGATTTGTTGAGGATTTCGTGTTTCGGATTTCGGATTTGTCCCTCCTGCCTGTATCATTCATCATTTCTACAGCATCACCCTCATCCTTCTCTTCAATATCATCTCCCCGATCGCCAGGTCCTCCGGCGTGGTTATTTTAATGTTGTCGTACGAGCCTTCCACAACCTTGACCGGCAGGCCCAGCCGCTCCACCAGCGCCGCGTCATCGGTGGCGTAAAAGCCGTTCCGCATCGCCTGCCGGTACGCCTCCAGCACGATGGCCCGCTTGAATGTCTGCGGGGTCTGCACAAGAAAGACGCCCGCCCGGTCGGGTGTCTTCAGCACCTGCTTGTGCGCGGAAACCAGTTTCACCGTATCCTTGGCCGGCACCCCGACAATGCTTGCACCACAGTCAATCGCCCCCTGAACCGCGCGCGCCAGAATCTCCTGGGTGACAAAAGGGCGCACCCCGTCATGCACCATGACCAGGTCGCAGTCATCGGCAATCGTTGTAAGCCCCTCCCATACCGAATCCTGGCGCTTCACGCCTCCGGCAAGCACCCTGCTCACCTTGGCCAGCCCGCCCGCCCGGACCACTGATGACCGGGCGTGTTCAATCTCGCCTTGCTCCACAAGGAGGATCACTTCATCAACCAGCGGGCACTCCTCAAGCGCCTGGAGGGTATGGAGCAAAATGGGTTTTCCATCCAGCAACAGATAGGGCTTGCTCCGTGCGGCGTCCATTCGCTTCCCCTGCCCGGCGGCAGGAATGAGGGCAGTGCATTTCATCCGCGTTTACCCGTCACGGTTGGCTGTATAATCATCCGGCATAATCCGCCGACTTCCTGCTCTTAAGCTCGGTAAAAATCATTCTTCCCGCCGTTGTCTGCAGAACGCTGGTGACGGTAACATCGGCATTTTTGCCCATGAACCTTCTTCCGTTTTCCACCACCACCATGGTGCCGTCATCAAGGTAGGCCACACCCTGGCCCTGCTCTTTTCCTTCCCGCTGAATGTGGACATTCATCAGCTCTCCGGGGAGCACCACCGGCCGCAAGGCCGTGGCCAGCTGATTGACGTTGAGCACCGGGATACCCTGCAGTTCCGCCACTTTGTTGAGATTGAAATCATTGGTAATTATCTTGCCTTCCATCTTTTTTGCCAGGGCGATCAGCTTGGCATCCACCTCTTTGATCTTGGGGAAATCCTGGTCAACAATTTTGACTTCCACATCCACCTGCTTTTGAATCTTGTTCAGGATGTCAAGCCCCCTTTTTCCCCGGTTGCGCCGCAGCGCGTCTGAAGAATCGGCAATGTAGATGAGCTCCTGCAGCACAAACTGCGGGATGATCAACGTGCCCTCAACAAAACCGGTTTCAAAAATATCCGCAATTCGCCCGTCGATGATGGCGCTCGTATCCATGATCTTGATGTTCTGATTCCCGCCCGCTCCCCGCAACCCGCCGGACCTTGTTTTTACCAGCTCATCCGCCTTGCCGATCCCTATGGTCAGTCCCAGGAAGCCCAGCAGGACATTCAGCATAAGATAGACGGCGACGCTGACGAGCGCGTTTCCCGGATAGCGAAAAAGAAGTGCAAAGGAAGAAAGATTGGCCAGTACCAGGCCGGTGGCGCAACCCGCGACACCTCCCACAACTACCTTTAAAGGGGTCTTTCTGACCGTAAGCTCAACGAGCATGGTCATTGTCGCCAGGACAATCCCCGCCAGTCCGCCCAACCAAGCGAGGGTTGCCGTACCGAACAGGCCCCAGAAAAGAAAAGAACCGACCGCGGCGGCACACATAGCCAGAACGCATCTCAATAGTATCATCGTGTTCACCTCCTTTCATCTGTTCTGAAAAACCAACATGGTGTCAATGCAATGGGCGGCGCACTACCTCGGACGCCGCCAAGTCTTCCCTACCCGCAAGTGCTCCGCCGATTATATAAACTATGGGAAAATATCCTGCGTTCGCGAGGAATAACTTCATCTTTTTGAAGAGCCGGGTGCGAGAGGAAAGCAGAGGTTTCGATTCGGGTGAGGGGCAAGGCTTCAGTAGTCAAAAATCTTTTTCAGCTCTTTTTCAATTGACTTCTCGGAGCTGTTCTTCACGATGGACAGCTCTTTTATCAACAGGTTACGCGCCGTGTCCAGCATCCTGCGTTCGCCGAACGAAAGGTCTTTGTCCAGCCTCAGCAGGAATAGATCGCGCAACACGCCGGCAACTTCAAAAATGGACCCGGTTTTGATTTTCTCAACGTACTCGCGGTATCTCCGGTTCCAGGTCTGCGAATCAATCTCGATGTCTTTCTTTTTTAAGATCTTGTAAACCTTGGCAACCTGGCTCTCGGATATTACCTCCCTGAGCCCAACGGAATCAGCGTTCTTGGTGGGAATCATGATGGTCATACCGTTGCTCAACACCCGTAGAACATAGAAAGTGTGCTTATCGCCTGATATTTCTTTGCTTTCTATGGACTCGATAACACCCACGCCGTGAGTTGGATAAACCGCCATATCACCAACTTTGAACACCCCGATTTTCCTCCTTACCAATATAAGATTCTTACGTGCTTATGTCTGAGAGTTTTTCTCTCGGGCATGTTTAAGACCGGCAGGAGCGGCTTTCAGCCGCGAATGCATCGCGCCTAAAGGCGCTCCTACCGACATTCCAGATATCTTTGGGTCAGGATTTAGATAATACCTTATTCGCCGCTAATTATACACGCAACCGGCTTTTTTAGCAACCAAAATTATTATTAATCAATAATAACCTTTTTTACGGGATGGATCATCGTGCAAGAACGGCACTTCGGAAATAAATGTTTTTATAAATCAAAGGATAGCGCAGACAAGGAGGGATATAAAAGTCCACACCCCGCGATGACCTTCCATAATAAACGGGCGCAACACGATACAACCCGCCCCTTGAGCAATCCGCCCGCGAAGAGGATTTATAAAAGAAAAAACCGCCCCAGGGGCGGTTTCGACAGAACTATCTGTTATAATAAAAAATTATATTAATCAACTACATAAACATCTCAATCGATTCCCTGGCAAGCTGGAGATAGCGGGAGGGAAGAATGCCCATGTGCAGGGTGAAAAACGCGGTGATGATCAGCGCGAGCATCATCGGGAGCGAAAAGGGAAGCGCGCCAACCTCCTTCACCGGATCTCTCATGTACATGACCACGGTTACCCGGAGATAGTAATAAACGGCGATGAGGCTGTTGAGGACTCCAATGATGGTAAGCCAGATAAACCCCTGCTTGACCGCCGCGCTGAAAATATAAAACTTGCCGATGAAACCGGCGAGCGGTGGAATGCCGGCCAGTGAAAACATAAAGACCGCCATGGCCGCCGACAGCCAGGGATATTTGAAACCCGCCCCG
>Ga0255347_1008533_pt1 | contig 10278 bp, 8 predicted proteins | sample wastewater_treat_2_FD_192479 | JGI IMG/M metagenome (GOLD analysis project Ga0255347, IMG submission 192479) | Wastewater microbial communities from Lulu Island WWTP, Vancouver, Canada - plant24 | ecosystem: Engineered > WWTP > Wastewater > Unclassified | place: Canada: Vancouver, British...
GCTTCAGAAACCATGACCGACTACTCCGTCTGCGGTGTCTCAGTGATACCGTGAACCTTGAAATAAGCCTCGGCGACCTCGTTGCCCATATAGCGGCGTATGGTTTTGGGGCTGGACTGCGACAGGTCCACCATGATCAGGCCGTCCACGACCGAGCTGAAATCAGGATCGACATTGAAGGCGAGCAGGCGTCCGCTGAGTTTCAGATACTGACGCAGCAATACCGGGATGTCCTTGCCGTCGGGCTCAATCTCCGCGACATATCCCGCTACTTGGTCAATGTCGTTGAGATACTCGGTGTACTCCTTGAGACACCACTCCGAACGCCGCGGCGGCTTGGGCGGGAACTTCGGTTTGACCAGATGCGCCAGATCGTCCGCCATGCAGGTTTGGCGCATCGAGGCGAGGATCATGCAGCGCGAGGCTTCGCGGTACTCGTTGGTGATGCTGACCGGGCCGAAGAGCACGCGGTAGTGCGGGTTGCGTCCGATGAAAGCGGATATCCCTTTCCACAGCAGGAAAAGCGAGGTATAGGCCTTCTGGTATTCGGTGCGGACGAAGGAGCGTCCCATCTCGATGGCTGGCGGGATCCGCTCCATCAGCCGTTCGTCGAACTTGAAAAGCGTGCGGGTGTAAAGGCCCTTGACTCCATGCTCGGCCAGAATCTCGTCGGTCAATCCGAGGCGATAGGAGCCGATGATCTCTTGGCGGGCAGTGTTCCAAATAAAGAGGTGGTTGTAATAGTCATCGAAGTCGTCGAGGTCGATCGCGTTACCGGTGCCTTCGCCCACGGCGCGGAAGGCGACTTCGCGTAGGCGTCCGATCTCGCGCAGGCAGGCGGGGATCTGATCTGCCGCTGCGATGTAGACCGAAAGGTCGCCGGAAGCGATCAGCCGGTTGGCCTCGGGCAGGCGCTCGATTTCTGCGGTCAGTACGTCGGCGGGTATCGGCGCGATGATCGGGTCGGGCGGCATCATCGGCGGATTAAGCGTGATGAAGCGCCGCGTGCGGTGGGTTTCGCGTTCGGCCAGCAGGTAGGAGCGGAAGCGCATGTACTTGATGAGCTGCACATCATCCATGGAGAACGGTTCCAGCGCCTTGGTCGTGAGCGGTGTGCCGATACGCAGGGTGAGTGTGCGGCCTTTTTTGTTAACGATGTAACGCGGCAACAACAGGGTGCGCAGGCGCGGATGGACCAAGCCGACCAGATTGAACAGAAAACCGTTGTGCCCCGGGAAGTACATAGGCACCACGGTGGCGTTGGTTTTGCGCACCAGCGCGGCAATGCTGGGACTCCAAGCCGGGTCGCGCACCCGCAGTGTGCGGCGGTCGAAGCTGGAGACCTCGCCCGACGGAAAGACGATCAGCAGGTGGCCCTCTTTCAGCCAGGTCAGGCTCTCCTTGATCGGGCGCAGGTTGGCTTTGGTCGAACTCTTCGAGGCGAAGGGATCGACAAAGATAAAGTCATCGCGCATATCCGGGATTGCGCCCAGCAGGAAGTTGGCCATAGCCTTGACGTCAGGGCGCACACGGCGCAGCAGCGAAATCAGGATCACGCCCTCGATGCCGCCGAAGGGGTGGTTGGACACCACGACCACGGGGCCTTCCTTTGGTATGTTCTGCAGCTCTTCTGCGGAGAAGTTGACGCGCACGCCGACCGCCTGCATTGCGCGGTCGCTGAACGGGATGTCCTTGGGCATTTTCCAGGCGCGCGCGTAGACGCGGTCGCAGGTGCGCAGACCGCTAATGCTTTCGATCGGACGCTTAATCAGCCGTATCAGCAGACGTAGCAACCGCGTACGAAACTTGTGTACGGGCAGTTCAAAAATTCTCGGGGCCTCAGAGGGGGATGGGTCCATCGGGAGCCTTCTCCTGTTGCGGGTGGCGCGCTAGCGCGAGAACAAAGACAAGCGGCAGGCCGAGCCCGCGCACTAACAAAGGATGCCATACGCACGCTAGCGAAAAAGCCGCCAGCGCTGCGGCTACGCCCGCCCGCCCGGCCTTTTGTGCGGAGCCGATGGCGGTGGTCAGTAACGCTCCAAAGGCCAGTAACGCCGGAAGGCCGCAGGTCGCGCCCAGCACGAGATAGAGATTCTGAATGTCGGGCTCCGCCGGTCCGGTGGCGTTCGGCACCTGTCCGTAAAAGGGCCCCACCTGCCGCTGATAGTTGCCGGGGCCTACGCCCAACCAAGGATGCGTGAGAATCATGCTGGCGGCTGCTTGCCACTCGGGATAACGTCGGGTGGGCTGTCCCGCATCGTCGTAGAGCGCGACCGACTCGAAGTGGCACAGATCATTCTCGCGCGGCAACTTCGGCAGGACGCACGCCTGCCACAGGACGAGCACCAGCGCGACGGGGATGAAGACTTTCACGCCGCGCGCCGCAGCCAGTGCAACCACCGCGATGATCACCGCCCAGTAGGCGGCGCCTGACAGGATCACTGTCAGTCCGGCCAGCAACAGCAGTGCGCAGCCGATACGCGCGGCGATCCCGCGCACGGCACCCAGCGCACCGGCGGCCGCCAGCGGTAACGCCAACGTCATGAAACCGCCCAGCACGTTGCGGTTGCCGAAGGTCCCGCCGACCAGTAGCGGGCTCTCCCGGCCACCCAGAACGTTCACGATGATGTCCAGTGTTTTCGGTTCAGCAAAGCAAGCAATCGAACGGTGCCCCGCCGGCGAAAAGTATTGCACCAGCGCCAGCGCCAGCACCACTGCCGTGACCACGCCCAGCGTCGGAAAGAGCGGCGGATGACTGACGAGGCGCGCGCCGACCAACACGGTGTCATCACGCTCGCGCAGGAAAGCGGCGAAGACCATGACTCCCACGATAAAGTATTCGAAAATCTGTACCAGCTCTTTGAGCGCCTCGCCACGGTCGACCGCCGTGCAGACCGCCGCAGCGGCGCAGAGTGTGAAAAGCAGATGCGTCCAGTGCGGTCGTGCCGCCCAAAGCCGACGCCAGCCGCGCGTCAGCAGGATGTCGAGCCCCCACACGCCGGCCGTCGCCGCCAGCAGCAAGTCGGCCAGGCCCAAACGCGGGTTGGTGATCAGGGTCCACTGGGTGGGCGCCGTGCAGAGGGTCAGCAGTGCTCCCCAGCGGAAGGTCACCTGCAACCAGCCATGGAGGCGCCCAGTCTTCATGGACGAATTCCCGGGGTCTCGATTTCGACCGGCACGAAGCGCTTGTCCGCACTGAGCAGCACCTGATCAAGCCGCACGCCGTCCTCACGGTTGTGGAAGGTCAGCGTGTGCGAACCTTTTGTGAGCTTGATCGGCGGTGTGGTGCGCGCTACCGGGTATTTGACCCAGTGCCAGGTCTTGTAGGTGGCGTCCTCGCCGAACAGAAAGGCGGGTTGGTCGTCGATTTTGACCGTGAAGGAGTTGCCGCACTCATCCTCCCACCAGACACGGCACCAGAGCGTGAACGCGCCGTCCTCCGGCACGTCAACGGTAAACACCGCCTTACCGGCCTCGACCTTAGGCGGGTTGCCGGCACCTTCGGGGATCTCAAGGTAAGCACCGGAAGCCCCCTCAACGCCATTCGAGACCACGACCATCGGGGCCTCCACAGCCGTAGCGGATTCCGCCTCGAAACAGATTTTGATGCCTCGGGCCTGCGCCACAACGCTTGCGGCCAAGAGAACCGCGCATACTATCCATCCTTGTTTCATGGCCCGCATTATACGATTTTCAATCCAATCCGGCAACCGGAAGCAGGGTAATCGGTTAGTGATAGGGGGGGGCGAAGATCATGCGTTTCTGGTGAAAAGGGGAGCAGAGAGTCGGGAGCAAGCGCGGGCGTCTCGCCCGCAACAGCGTGTCTTGCAAAAGGTGTGGCACGGGCATCTTGCCCGTGTTCCATGGTTTCATTTTTTGACGTGATTTCCCTCTGCGCGGGCGCATAAAGGTTGTGCCGTGCGAGACGTGGCGGCGAAATTTGGAGACAAGAGCCGCGCTATACGCGGGTCGCGGTACCGCTTTCTCTCCGCGCCATGCGCGGAGACACACTCGCCACACTGGTCGATTGCGCCAGCGACGAAGTGTAGGGACGAAGTGTAACCGACGAAGTGTTTGGACGAAGTGTGCCTCGCGGTGCCGCGTTTGCGCCCCCCTGTCATCGCACCCGCGCTCAAAAAGCGGCATCGCGCGGAATACCGCTTGCCGCCGCACCAAATCCTTGCACCTGACTTGTGCGCAAAACACGCACTAAACCACAACGAAAAGCGGTGCCGCGCCCCGCGCGCAACGCGGCGCTTGTCACGCGCACTCCAGATTTTGCGCGTCAGGCTCTGTGGGCGACGTTCACGCCGCCCAGACGAGCAGACGCTCGTCCCGGCACTGCGTGAGTCGAAACATGGTGAAACCTCACAGCCTCAAGCCCTTACGGCCTACTCGTGGGCTCTGCCCGCGTCTGCCCGCAAGAGTTGCTTGCGTATGGCGAGCGGGAAGCATACAATGTCGCGCATTCCAAATGCAAACGACTCATCCAGAAAAACAACCGTTGGTTTTTGACTGCCACGTCCACCTGTATCCAGACGAACTGGCCCCCAAGGCGGTGGACGCGCTCGCGCAACGCTTTGGCAATCCGCCGGCATTCGACGGCACTGTGGCCGGGCTGACGGCAGACCTCGCCCGCTCCGGCATCTGCGGCGCGCTCAATCTACCCGTCGCGACCCGCCCCGATCAGGTGGCGTCGATCAACGCCTGGGCCGCCAAGATCAACTGCGGCCCGGTGCGCAGCCTCGCGACCATCCATCCCGACACGTCCGACATCCCGGCCACGCTCGATTCCATTCAGGCGGCTGGCTTCCGCGGTGTCAAGCTGCATCCCGAGTACCAGACCTTCACCTTGGATGATCCGCGCGTGCAACCGGTCTGGAGCGGCTGCGTCGAGCGCGGCCTCTTGGTCTTCCTGCATGCCGGCGGTGAGCGTGTCTTTTCGTCACCCTTTCACACGACGCCCCGCACGCTGGCGGCGTTGCTGGCGGCGTACCCGCGCTTGACGGTTGTGGCTGCGCACTTAGGTGGCTTCCAGATGTGGGACGAGGCGGAGGCGGAGCTCATTGGCCGCCCGATCTACCTTGATCTGTCACACACGCTCTTCTGGATGCCTGACGAGCAAATCGTGCGCATGGTGCAACGGCACGGTACGTCGCGCATCCTGTTTGGTACAGACGCCCCGTGGCAGTCGCCGCGGGCCGTGCTACGCGCCTTCCTCGCGTTGCCGTTCACGGAGCACCAACAGCGGCAGATTCTCTGGGACAACGCCGCAGGCCTGTTCGGTCTGAAAGAACCTATCGGGATGTGCGGCGGCGCGTCCACCAACCTCCAACCTCAGGCTTCGACATGACAATCGCTTTTATCGGACTCGGCTTGATCGGCGGTTCGTTCGCCCGCGACCTGCGTAAGTCAGATCTGGCCAAAGAGCTGCTCGGCGTGGACACCGATCCGGCACATGCGGCGCGCGCACTCGAACTCGGTCTTGTCGACCGCGTCGTCGCTTTGGACGAAGCCGCCAGCGAGGCCGACGTGCTGTTGCTGGCGGTACCGGTCAACGCCATCGAAACGCTTCTGCCGCGATTGCTCGACACCGCGCGTGACGGACAGACCGTGATCGATCTCGGTTCGACCAAGCTACGTATTGCCGACGCGGTGCGCGAGCATCCGAATCGCGAACGGTACGTCGCGGCGCACCCCATGGCGGGCACGGAGCACGCCGGTCCTGACGCCGCGCTGGAAGGACTTTTCCGGAACAAAACCGTGTTGTTGTGCGATCTCGAGTGGAGCGCACCGGACGCCTGCAAGACCGCGCTTGAGCTTTTCCATGCGGTCGGCCTCAAGTTCGAGTTCATGACCGCCGAACAGCACGACCGCCACGCCGCATACGTTTCGCACCTTTCGCACGTGGCCGCTTACGCGCTCTCGCTCGCTGTTCAGAGCGAGGAGAAGGCCGGCTACGCTGTGCCGCGTCTAGCGGGCGGCGGATTCGCTTCCACTGTGCGCCTCGCGAAAAGTTCACCCGAGATGTGGGTGCCGATCTTCGAGCAGAACCGCGATGCGATCCTTGACGCTATTGCGGCCTTCTCCGATCGCCTAACCGCCTTCACGCGTTGCTTGGAGGAGCGGGACTGGGAGCGTCTCGACGCATACATCCGCGAAGCCAACCGTATACGCGATATGCTGTGAGCTTGTGGTAGACATTGTGGCACACCATCTGCTACCTTCTCTTGCATGACTTTTTGTTATCCGGACTCTAGAGGCCGGATGTTGCGTCAACCAATAAATAGAGGAACCAGATGCTGACCGTAAGTAACCTCAGAAAAGACTTCGGCTCGCTCCAAGCGGTTAAGGATGTCTCCTTTACCGTGGAGAAGGGTGAAGTCTTAGGCTTTCTCGGGCCGAACGGCGCGGGAAAATCAACGACGATGCGCATGATTACTGGATTTATCCCGCCCACGTCGGGAACAGCCACGATCTGCGGCCATGACATCATAACTGCCCCCGTGGCCGCCAAGCGCTGTATGGGCTATCTGCCGGAGAATGCGCCAAGTTATCACACCATGACCGTGACAGATTTTCTCACCTTCATCGCCAAGGTGCGCGGCTACGCGGGAAAAGAGCTGCATGATAAGGTCGAAAATGCGATCGTCAAAAGCCGGCTCGAGAGCGTGCGCAACCAGACGATCGAGACGCTTTCCAAAGGCTACCGCCAGCGCACCTGTTTTGCGCAGGCGATCCTCCACGATCCCCAAGTGCTGATCATGGACGAGCCGACGGACGGTCTGGATCCGAACCAGAAGTTCGTGGTGCGCCAGATGATCAAGGAGATGGCGGCCGACAAGGCGATCATTATTTCCACGCACATTCTTGAAGAGGTGGATGCAGTCTGTACGCGCGCGATCATCATCTCAGACGGGAGGGTGGTGGCCAATGGTACGCCGGACGAACTGCGCGCCAAGGATCCCCAGGGCCGCCTGGATGTGGTGTTCCGTAACCTAACCATGACCGAGGAGACCTCCAAATAATGAACCTAAAAAATGTTAAGGCCATTTTCCAACGCGAATTCAGAGCTTACTTTGATTCGCCCGTGGCGTATGTCTTTCTCGTCGCCTTCTTGGTACTCGTCGGCTTCCTCACGTTCGGCGTGACCATGTTCTACGAGCGTCGCCAGGCCAACCTGACGCCGTTCTTCTTCTGGCATCCGTGGGTCTACCTGCTGCTGGTTCCGGCGGCGACGATGGGCCTCTGGGCCGAGGAACGGCGCACCGGCACCATCGAGCTGCTACTCACCCTCCCAATTACGCTGGCCGAGGCGCTCGTGGGTAAGTTCCTTGCCGCGTGGGCCTTTATCGGCATCGCGCTGGCGCTGACCTTCCCGATCGTGCTGACCACGGTTTGGCTGGGCGACCCCGACATGGGCGCGATCTTCTGCGGCTATCTGGGCTCGTTCCTGCTTGCCGGTGCCTGCGTGGCGATCGGCGTGTTCGCCTCGGCGCTCTCGCGCAGTCAGGTGATTGGCTTTGTGATCGCCCTTGCGATCTGCCTCCTCCTGTTGATCATCGGGTTCGACCCCGTGATCAACGCCGTCTCGGGTTGGGGCGTGCCGGCCGGTATCGTCAACGCGGTCGCGTCGTGTAGTCTGATGCAGCACTTCGACGCCATGCGCCGCGGTGTGATCGACTTTTACGACATCGGCTATTACATCGGCGTCATGGTCTTCATGCTGGCCGCTGCGCATGTGGTCACCGACAACCGTAAGGCCTCCTGACATTGAAATCTTTTGGAGTCTGTTATGTCTGCAAATAAATCGAAATCTCTCTCACGCTTCGGCTCCGGCCTTGCGGGACTGTTGATCCTGCTGGTCATCATCGGTGCCGTCAATCTGATTATCTCCAACCTGCGCCTACGCGTCGACCTGACCGCCGAGCAGCTCTATACGCTCTCGAATGGCTCGAAGCAGGTGCTCGGCAAACTCGAGAACGACGTGACGCTCAAGTTCTACTTCAGTGCGTCGGCGGATGAGATGCCGATGTTCCTCAAGACCTACGCCAATCAAGTGCAGGATCTGCTCAAAGAGTACGAACTGGCCGGTAAGGGGCACATCGTGCTCGAAGCCTACGATCCGAAACCCGACTCGGACGCTGAAGAGTGGGCGCAGCGCTACGGTATCGAGCCGCAGCAGACCAACCCGTTCGGCAAGCCGGTCTACTTCGGCCTGGTCGCGGTTTGCGGCGAGACCGAGGCGGTCATCCCCGGCTTCAACCCGCGTACCGAGGCGACTCTGGAGTACGACATCACCCGCTTGATCACGCGCGTGGCCTGGCCCGAGAAGCCGGTCGTCGGCGTGCTCAGCAGTCTGAGTGTGCTCGGCACGCCGCCGAATCCCATGATGATGCGCCGCCAGCAGCAGCAAGATCAGGGCTGGATTGTTTTCCGTGAGTTGCGCAAGGATTACACCGTGCGCGAGATCCAGCCTGATACCGAAGCGATCGACGCGGATGTCACGACGCTGATCGTGGTACACCCGAAGAACCTTGAGGACAAGGCGCTCTTTGCGATCGACCAGTTCGTGCTGCGCGGCGGTCGCCTGATCGTCTGTGTGGATCCTTTCAGCATCGCGGACTTCGAGGCCAACCAACAGCAGAACCCGATGATGATGCAGATGGGCGGCGGGCAGGCGGGCCCTTCCACCCTCGACAAGCTGTTCGATGCGTGGGGCGTGACCTTCGATACCACTAAGGTCGTTGCCGACCTCAGCGCGGCCACCAAGCTCAACGCCGGCAATGGCCGTGTGGAAGACAATCCCGCCTTCCTTTCGCTGGGTACCGCCAACATGTCGAAGGACGACTTGATCACCGCGCAGCTTTCGCAGGTGATGCTGCCCTTCGCCGGTGCGCTCTCGGCCAACACGCCCAAGGAGATCACCTTCACGCCGCTCATCACCACCTCCACGGACAACGCCTGTCTGGTGGATCAGATGAACGTGCAATTCGGCATGAGCGCCATGCGCGCCCAGCTTAAGCCTGACGGCGCTCAGCGCATTCTCGCCGCGCGCCTGCAGGGCACCTTCAAAACCGCCTTCCCGAACGGTCTCTCGACCAACGGAACTGAGAACGCCACCAACACCGTGCCCACTCACCTGTCTTCGGGTACCAGCACGGTCATGATCTTCGGCGACGTCGACTTCCTTCACGACCGTTTCTGCATACAGATCATGAACTCGCTCTTCGGGCAGATCGCGCAGCCGATCAACGACAACCTGACGCTCTTCGGCAACACGGTTGAACAGTTGGCCGGTCGCGAGGAGCTGATCGGTGTGCGCTCGCGCGGCCAGTTCAACCGCCCGTTCGTCAAAGTCGATGAGCTTGAGGTCAAGGCCATGAAGCAGTGGCAGGCCGAAGAGGAGCGCCTCGAAGCCGCCTTGCAGGAGACGCAGCAGCGTCTCTCCGATCTCCAGCAGAACAAGAGCGGCAACGAGCGCTTGATCCTTTCCAAGGAGCAGCAGGCCGAGCTGGAGCAGTTCCGCAAAACGCAGGCGGAGACGCGCAAACAGCTCAAGGAGGTCCGCAAGAACCTGAACAAGGACATCGAGCGCCTCGGCCTCACCCTTAAAGTCGTGAACATCGCGCTGGTTCCGTTGCTGGTGATCGGTTTCGGTATCTTCCGCGGCGTACAGCGCAAGAAACGACATTGACATGCACCGGCGGCAGGCGCGTCGCCGTGCCCGCCGCCGGAACTCACTTTCACCGTTTAAAAGGATTGTTCCATGACCAACAAGAAACTGATCATACTTACCGCTGTTGCGGCCGTACTGGTCGCGCTTGCCTACCTCAGCAGCTCCAGCAGGAAAATGAAAGCCCCCTCGATTGTCGGCAAGCCCGTAGTTAAGAAATTCGACATCAGCGCGGTCGCGCGGATCGAGGCCGGCCCCGCCGCCAAGAAGCTGGTGCTCGCCAGCACCGATGCGGGCTGGGTGATCGAATCGCTGTACGGCTATCCCGCCGACATCACCAAGATTCGGGAAAACCTGCTCAAGCTCGTCGACCTCAAGGCCGGCCATGTGGCCTCCGGCAAAAAACTGGACGACCCCATTTTGGTCGATCTTCAGAACGCCGAGGGTAAATCGCTCGCCACGCTGCGCCTCGGCGACAAGCACATGCGCCAGCCCACAGGCGAGATGGCGCAATTCGGCGGCGGCGGATATCCAGATGGACGCTATGTCGCGGCTGACGGCAGCGACACCGTGGTGCTTGTCAAGGATTCGCTCGATGCCTT
>Ga0255347_1008537_pt1 | contig 10273 bp, 12 predicted proteins | sample wastewater_treat_2_FD_192479 | JGI IMG/M metagenome (GOLD analysis project Ga0255347, IMG submission 192479) | Wastewater microbial communities from Lulu Island WWTP, Vancouver, Canada - plant24 | ecosystem: Engineered > WWTP > Wastewater > Unclassified | place: Canada: Vancouver, British...
CGTTACATCCGCAACCTTATTCGCTCCCGCCGAGCCACCGCCGATTGTGAGTTGGATGATCTTTGTCCCCGCAGTCACGGAAGGCCCACGATAGACGTGATAGAAGTTGCCCGTCAGGTTCGCCTTTGCCCCAGCCGACTCCGAAAGAATCTCAATGGCCGACGTGTCATCAGTTGCAACTGAAATGCCTGTGAATGTCGTCACTGCCGATAGATCGTCAGGAACGTGCACAATAACGGCGTCAATGAAGAGATTCTGCGTCGTGGCTGTCATTACGTTGTAAGCCCCAGCCGCCTGATTGAGCGAGATTTGCTTGTAGTTTACGGTGGTTTCGGGCATGAAGGACTTCGGAACCCACGCATAGCCGTTATAGATGAACATGAAGCCGGTGTTGACTTCATAAAAGGTCGCCCCGGCATTTATAGAGGTCGGTTTAGTATCCGTCGATAATCCGATGAAGCGATTGTTTAGCGAACCAATAGATTGAACTGCCATGATGTGCGCCCTCCTTTTTCGGGCTTAAAGGCGGAGGCCGAAGCCCCCGCCTTGTTAATTTATGTGGTCGGTATAGCCAAAACGGTGATAGAACATCCACCTGTTGCATCACCTTCCGCTGCGGTGGTAGTAACGATGATCTTCTTTTTGGCCGTATTGGTAAAGGCAAATGCCAAAACGGTACCAGCCACTTCGGTATCGAGAACAGTTCCTGCCATACACTTTTCAATAGCGTCATCTTCTCCGATTTTCACCGTGGGACGCGTACCCATTCCACTGTCGTAAGTTTCATCAACGGTCACAAGGACAAGGCAAGCCCTGTCTTTTGTATCGTGTGCTGCCACAATGGTCGTAGTCGCCGCATCGGTTTTTGTTACAGATACAGAACCGCCTAAACCAGCGGTAAGAAGGGCGGCTACTCCCGCACCATTGGCCAGCATCGCATTAGTGACTTTACCGGCCCCGATAGCGGTCACACCGGCGTTGGTAACTGTTACATCCCCGGTTAATGTCTGTTCTGCTCCAGCACCATCGGTCCCACCGATCAAAACCTTACCGTCAGCGATAGCCGTCATCGCAGCGGTTACTTTCTTTGCTCCGATTGCTGTGACGCCGGCATTGGTAACGGTTACGTCACCAGTAAGCGTTTGCTCTGCACCGGCTCCATCCACTCCACCGATAAGAATTTTTCCATCAGCAATCGCGGTCATGGAGGCGAGAACCTTTTTGGCTCCGATTGTAGTTGCTCCGGTATTGTCAATAGTAACATCCCCGGACATGGAAACCGCAGCACCTTTGCCAGAAGCGTTACCGACAAGGATTTTCCCGTTGGCCAGCGCCACATCATCAACAGCAAGCGCACCGTCGGCAATATTAAGAGCTCCGCCGCTTTCGACCTCAATGGTTCCACCTGATTCGATTATAATTTTTCCGCCACTGGCGACTACTAATTCATCGCCGCCTGCGCGTCTGTATGTTTTTGGTTGATATGTCGTATCTGCTGCCATTTCTAAATCCTCCATCTCCGTTGGTTACAGCGAGTAGGGCCGGAGAAGCCCTACCCGCCTATCCCACTAAGGGAACGGTTAAGCTACGGGTGCGATTTCAGGATCGCCCTTAATAAGCACAATAGACAGTGGAGCCTCGATATTTCCGGTTTCTGTGCAAGTCAGTTCAAGGTATCTCTTGCCACCGACATAGCCAATTTTGTAAAGAGTGTTATCTTTGGTTGCCGCGTCAATGGTTAGTACCACGCCGGAAGCCACGGTCAGGTCAAGCATATCGTCGGTTTCAACGTTGGCGTAGGTTGTGCCGTCATCGCCGTGCTTCAGTGTGAAAACCCACTTGTTGCTGTCGTCAAAATTCGCGTTAAGCCCAACCGAAATCAGCAAGCAGGCAGAATTAAATCCGGCCAAGTCAATATCGGTAATGGTCTGCGTTGTGGAAACCGCAATCGGACCAAGCAGAGAAACGGCTTCAATGTTATTGTAAAGGTCTTTCATATCTTTTCTCCTTATTAGAGTTTTTAAATGGGGCTATGTTTCAAGCCCCTGTTAATGGTTAGCTGGTTGCGATTCTCAGAGCCTTCACAGCCTCGAAATTTACGATGCCTCCTCCAACGCGACGAGTGCAATAAAAGAGAACATTGCCCTTAGATGTGTACGGGTCGCGCAAAATGCGGATGCCCATGCGGTCGATAATTAGGTAGGCTCTCTTGAAATTCCCGAAGAACAGCGGATAGGCATTGCCTCCGATGGAGGCCACGTTGTCATCGTAGGCGCACGGTTTGCCCAACAGGGAATCGGGCTTGCCAGCTTCCAGACCGGCTCTCCAAATGTAGTCACCATTTCCGTTCTTCAGGGTGCGGATGACCTCGCAGGTCGTATCGTTCATCAGGAAACTTGCGCCATTGCGATAACGGGGCTTCAGGGCATGAACCAACGAAATCAGCTTGTCGGCGTTGTTAAGCAGGGAATTATGGCCACCAGCGATGTAACCGACTTTGCCGAACTCGTAAGAGGCATTGGGAACCATCGTGTAACCGGCAATACCGTGGGGCTTCGCAACACCATCGCCGGTAATGAAGGCCGCGCCCTCTTCTTCGTCAAACTCAACGGACACTTCATCCGCAAGCCACTGAGCCAAGTCCATCGAGCTGTCATCAAGGGAAAGCTGCGTGCATCCCGGTTCAGCGTAAAGTTCTTTGGTGTTCAACACGATCTGCTTCAGGGAAGGCGTGCTGGTCTCGGTTCTGGTTTCTTTTTCAGCAACCCAACCGGAAGTCGTTCCGCCGACGTTGACCAGCTTCGTAAACTCTTTCGTGCTGATTGCGCGAACAGTCGCCAACTGACGCATAACCGAAATCGTACCGGCAACGCGGTCAATCGCACTGTCAAACTCTGCCGGAGCTACCAGATAACCACCATCGGGGTCGGACAGGGTAGAAAGACCGGCCTGCACCTGCAATTCTTTGACGGCGGACAGTTCAGCGTCACCGCCTTTTCTGAACCATTTCTCGAAAGCGGCCTTATGTTCGGCTTTCACTTTGTCAAGCGCAGTCGTTCCGCCACCTTCAAACTCTTTACGGGCCACTAAGGTTTCCAGTGCTTCCAACTGACGTTTCAGTGCGGAAATTTCGGTAATATCTTTGTTGATTTTATCGACTTTTTCGGTCAACAGGGCATCAACGCTGCCTTTTTCTTTGAGTTCCTTCTGCAACTTGTCGTTTTCGGCATGAAGCTCGTGAACGGCCTTGCCAATATCTGCAATACTTTTCTTAATCTCTTCCATCTTATTTCCTCCGCTATCGCTTCACAATAGAAGCCAGTTTATTGAGTTCAGATTTCAGTTCGTTGATTTCCGCCTTTTTCGCGGCCTCTGCTGCTTCGTCAACTGCTTTATCGCCCTTCAGTTCCTTGCATCTCGCAATAACCTCTTTGGCTTTGTTATGAGAAAGGCCAAACACATCTCGTATTTCCCTTTCTAAATCGCGTTCTGTAATGGGTTCTTTTTTTGCTGCTGCTTTAAATTCATCCGGTAGATTCGAGAATATGGACAGGTCAAAGGTAGCTTTCGCGCCCTTGCCAGCTTCAATGATCGAATCAATGAAGCCCTTCTCTTTGGCTACTTTGGCTGTCATCCAAGTCTCGGCTTTAAGCATTTCCTTGATTTCACGCTTGCCGATATTGGTATTGTCTGCGTACATATCAATCATCTGCCCGCTGATCTGTTCAAGGATGTCGGCTGTTTCCCTGAGTTCGTACTGATTGCCACATCCGCATGTCATCGGTTCGTGAATCATAACCATACTATTTTTGTATGCTTGCTTCTGTGAACCGGCCATAGCGATATAAGAAGCGGCAGAAGCGGCAAGTGACTCAATACGGGTAATTGGCTTAGACGGATGTGCTTTAATCGCATTGTAGATCGCATTTGCACTAAAAACGTCACCACCTGGAGAATTTATGCGAATAACAATCTTGCTCTGCTTTAATCCGGCAAGCATTTGGACGAACTCGCGCTCATCATTGAACGGCCAGCCGATATAATCATAAAGCAGGACATCGGCTTCATCATCGGCCACGTCCTCTATTTTGTACCAATCGGATTTATCTAAAGGCTTATTGTAAATAGCCGCGATAACCTTTGCATTCCTTTCATTCCTATAGTTCAGGTTCATTTTTGCCTCCCTTAGTGCCACCACCTTTCTTGTCTATGCCTGAAGATATTGTATTGGGATTTTCGTAAGCATCTCCACCTTGATACGGGTTCAAATCTTCGAGCGATCTGCATTCGTTTGCGTTTAATATCCTGCTGCTTATTCCAATCTGATATGCAGCGTAACGCTCCGTGATGTTTCCACGCAGCAACGAATTAAGATTAAATTTGGTGTAGTACCTGTCTTGATCCGCTTCGGTAAGACAGTCACGGTCAATGGTTGTCTCGAAGTTGACCGCAATCGGAGCCAGCGTCATGTCAACAAAAGTCCGCTTAAATTCGCTTGCGCTGGCATACGTCTCCGGGTTGTCTCCCGCCTGAACAAGCATCAGCGGCACACCATACATCCCGCAGATTTGAGATTCCGTCATTTTCATTTGTTCTAAAAATTGCTGGTCAACGAGCTTGATGGTGGGAAAGTCAATCTTCATTCCCTCATCCACAAGCATCACGTCCTGAGCATTGTTCAAACCGGCGTATTTTATTTTCAGTGCTTCGAGTTTGTTGGCATGAGTAACGGGGTTCAGCGCAAGCGGATGAGTCAATATCGCCCCCGGATGCAGACCCTTTCCAAAGTAACTGGACAGGAATTTTTCTCCGGCGAGGCCCAACCCGATACACTCCCTTGCGTATTGAATTGGATTAAGCCCGGTGAACCCATCAAGCGACAATCCGCGAATATGAAAAATCTCATCCTGCGAATATTCTTTAATATCACCAGAGGCATTGGTGATTTTGTAGGTAAGAGACCAATCTTTATTTCGTACTATCCCAGAAACGCTATCGGGGTGGATTGGCAGAAGCTCTCTGACTTCATCCCTTACTCTTACTTTTAGCGCATAAAAATTCCCCCTGAGTGATACATGGACAATCGCCAACCCCCACATTTGCGGTGCGGTCATCCAAGGATTAGGCCGCTTGCTGATTACTTTGTAAAGCGGGTGGTTTTTCGCTTTATTTTTAACGCCGTCAACTTCTTCCATAAGATGACAAGGCATTTGAGACACACAGTTAAAAAGAACACGGACGCAATTATTGACGGTCATCTGCCGCATCGCCGTGTCTGAATTAACAGCCAAACCACTCGAAGTATAACCGCCGCCGAAACTTTCACGGATCAACCGCTCCATCTCGGTATTGATTGCCTTCGGTCTGAACTGCGAGAATATCCCCACTATTTCTCACCAAAAAGAAAAGCCAACGTGAATATGATTGCACCCGTAACGGTAAAAGAAACCCACGGAAGAAACTGGAAAAGCCCGAACCAAAAAAGGCCCAGACCAGCAACGAGCAGAACGTCCCGAAGGGTTATCGCTTTAAATGGCTCAAAGATTTTCTTCACTAACCATCCAAGTTTTTGCAATGAAGCCCCGCCCCTACTTCAAGATTCCCCCGCTAATTCAATCGCGGCCATCGTCTGAGATTGGACTAAAAGTTTTTTAGTCTGTTCACTCTCACTTCTATATATATGCCTAAAATGGACATTTTAGAGTCTCATTCATCATATATATTGTTGTTATTACTTGATATTCTTCCTATTTGCTTTATGGACATTGAAAGTAAGCCGGCAATATCTGTTTTATGCAATCCTGCTAATAACATTGCGGCGATTGCTCTTTTTCGCTTATCTTTTATTTGGGGCAATAGCTCCGTTCTGGCTTCATGGTCGGAAGCGTATTCATTTAAGACAACCTTATAGTCCCTATCTTCATCGGTACGCAGTCCTGGTAATAACTTTTCTCTCAATGGAATATTCTTGCCGACAATATCAAGAAGCAAGCAGTCGCCAGAGCAATGTATCTTTTGCCCTTTATGGGTAAACGATTTGCGGCGGCAATATAAGCATAATTCGTCAGGTAGTCTCATAAGCACACCTTCACTTTCCCGACGGTGCTTTCTATCTGTTTAAGACCGTGGCAGTAATAAACAGGTATTCCCGTGACTCTTGTAAACATCTTGTATTTTGTTTGGCGGAGGTTCCGTGGATTTTTTCCATCGCGTAGCACTCCCTGAAAAGCATAATGTCCCGCGCCTTATAAAGATTTTCGATATGAAGGTACGCCATAATCTCCTTTCACAAACTCATTCTTTTTAGCATTTCTTCTACGGATAACCCCTCGTCAACGGATCGCTGGTTCTTTGCCTGTGGGTTTAATGCCATGAGGGAAACAGCGTTGAACGTCGCCATCAGCGGGTCAATCTTGCCCGTCCCGCTGGCCTGCTTGGTAATGGAGATTGCGTTTCCCCTCGGCTCAACCCTTGCATTTCCGACGCACCAGTTCATTAGCGCCTGTCCACCGTGAATCAATGTCTTTTCAGCAATTTTGCGCTCGGTGGTCTTGATGGCCCCGTTTAACCTCCAGCCCTGCGGGATGCCCACAATTCGATCATGGTCTATCGCTCCAACGCCTTTTTCATCACCGGACTCCAGTTCGTCAACGATTGCCCCTATCCCCGCCTGGTCAACGCCTATCCGGTCAAGTAATCCTGCGGAATCGCACTTTCTGACAATATCCCCCAACTGCTTTACATCCTGGCCGATTTCGTCAACGATGATCAGATCTCCGTCTTTGGCAAAGTCGTGATATTTTGGAGCTTCTGATTTTCTGCGCTCTAAAGCGATTTTATGTGCCCATGCGCGTGTCCACAAAAGCCATAAGCCTGTGCTGGCTTCTCTACCTATCACGGCCAGCCCCAATAGGTCGTCAAGACCGCCCCCGTCAATGCCGATTTCGATAACGTCTGATTTTTCAAGGATGCTATCAAGGGTTGCCTCACCCGCCGCACCCTCCCAGAAGTCAGCCCCAGCCCACCGCTGAGACTTGAGGGACATTCCCATCTCTACATTCAGGTGCTTTGCAAGGAATCCCTGCATGGACTCGTGACCGGCAGATTCCGCTTTGCTAAATTCCCGCTCAAGGAACTTCACATCAACCGACGCCCCGAGATTCGGATTGGTCAAGTACCAGTATTGCTTGTCGAGGTATTTCTTATCTTTGAGGAAAGAATCAGGAAACTCGTATAAAACAGGAAGAAAGCTGTTGTCGTTAATCTTGCCATCCCGGACGCCACGGGCATAGTCAAGTTTCTGCTTGAAGATGCCCGCAGGAGCTTCGTCGGATTGAGTGGTCAGCCAGGTAACAAATCCTTCAGGACGCGAGGCAAGGCCGCCACATGCCTCACGGAGCATGTTCTCTGCATTGTTGCGCTTACCGAACAACCAAGCCTCATCTATCAGGATTCCCGTTGCACGTTTTCCCCCGACCGTCTCTGAATCGGCAGCAACAACCTTCAGTGTCGCCCCCGTGCCCCTGTGGGTTATCTGTCGAATATGATCTTGAACGTGCAGAAGATCGCTCAATTCCTCATCTGCCTTCACCATGTCGCGGGCGGGATTGAAACTGTTCGAGGCGATCTCTACGGTGGGGCTAAGGATAAGAAACTCGGCAGACTCGCGCCAATTTCTAATCAAGCTGACCATCATCAGGGCTGCTGCGAGGCAGCTTTTCGAGTTCTTCTTTGCCACTGATAGGAAAAACTCCGAGATCAGTCGCCTGCCTGATTCGGCGTCATAGGAACCAAAAACGGAACTCACGAAATCGAATATCCACGGACGGCCTGCTTCTGCCAAAGTCGGCCTTCCAAGGACATCAACGAGGCGTAATGCCTTAAAGACGGCAAGGCCAGCATTAGCCTCTTCAGGAAATAACGGTGGGGGAGTAAGGCTTTCGCCAGCGATGATTCTTCTTTCCCAATCCAAGCACTGTGTTGACCACTCCATTTATTTCACCAGCGATATAGGCGGTTTTGACGGGGCAAAACGCCCCTTCCCGGCAGCTTCGGCCTTCCTTTTCTGCTCGTCTTTCTTGCCGGCCCCAGACTCACCCTTGCGAGGATGACAGTATGGCGCGGCGGCTATTGCCATCTGCCTCCTCACAGCCGGGTCTTCTTTTGGGTCATTCATCACGCGGAGCATATAGGTAAGTGGGTCTAATTTCTCTGTTTCGCCGCTTTCCGCACTGCCGTCATCCAATTCCTTCGCCAGCTCCACCGAAAGCTGATCCATTAACTTTTTCTCGGCCAGGGATAATTTATCGCCCTTGCTGACACGAATAAGAAACTCCTGATAAAACTTGGCCTTGGCTTTCGTACCCAGCAATAACATCTGCCGGATTTGCTCGGCCTCCACTTGCGCCGGAGTGCATTTTCTCGGCTTTGAATCCTTGGCACCCTTGGGGCGTCCGGCTCCAGGGCGATAACCGCCTTTAGGCATCTTTTTTCTCCTTTAAGACTGAAAATTTATGCCCACATTCCGGGCATATAATGATGTTTGGCTTTTCCGGTTCATGGTCTCCAACTTCCTGTTCGTCCGGTTTAATCGCCGTCATCATCAACTCTAACTCGTGGGAGTTGAAGCCCGTGATGTGCATGTCAATCGAACCATCGTCCAATTCAATCAGCAAGTCTTTGAGAATGGGAACATCCCAATCCGTCCATTCATTCGACTTGTTGTCACTAATTGCTCTTGCCAACGCCTGCTTCCGGTCCCCCTCATAAACGATACATGGGAACTCCTTCATCCCAAGCAACACCCCGGCGTCAAAACGGTGATTTCCAGCTAAAATTTCGTATTTTCCGCCAGACTTATAGACATTTAAGGGATTCTGGAAACCATGTTCCTTGATTAGCGTAGTAAGCCGCTCAATACCCCTTGGGTCTTTATCGACGCGTGGATTATTATGTAATTTTATGAGTTTATCGGCTGGGATGTAGATGATTTCGAGTTTGTTTCCCTTTTTAGTAGTCACGTTCCTGTTCCTCCTGTTCAGATTTCACACGATGGCAGTCAACACAGAGGATTTGCCTGTTGCAATCCGCCTCCTGGCCACCCCTGCTCAAAGGGATTACGTGGTCAATTTCCAAATCCAGACCACACCCGCACTTCCGACATTGAGCGCCATCCCTCACAAGAATACGCTGCCTGATCCTTCCATGCTCCCTGCCCCTTATCCGGTCAACCGCCACCGACGCCCCTACCTTCGCATCAATGACCTGAACCCGAGCCTTGATTGTTTCTATCTTTTTCCTGCCCATAAAAACTCCAAAACCACAAGATATTGTGTCTTGATGGATATTGTACCACTAGATATTGTATCTTGTCAAGAAAAATCGAACGGACGTTCTATTCCGTAGTGCTTTCTCGTGAATTTTTACTTTTAAACTAAAAACTTATGCTATTTTGATTGTTGACGACGAAAATCACAAAAATGGAAAAAATTTCCGCGTGGGGAACCGGGCGGTTTCCGGAGCAAAAATCCTCCAGAGATTTGACCCTCCCCCTGGCCCAGACGCCGCCGGAACATCCTGGCCCTTGTCATCCACTGCCCGGAATTGATCGCGCCGCCTTGGGCATTTAAACGAGCCTGGAGCCGTCGGCGTTTCCGGTCTATAGAACGAGCGTTCTATGACTTGAGCCTGCCTGTAAACATTTTCCCTTGATATATTCGAGCGGGTTTCCTTGCGTCTTATCTATTTGATTTTATTACGTTTTAATCTTCCAGCGTTTCCATTGATTGTTTTTGCCTTGCAAGCCATTGTTTTCTTTATCTTTTTTGCCTTGTTTAAATCGCCTACACTGAAAAGCCCTTGCTATCATACAGGCCAGAGCCTTATCGTTGAATGTAGGGCATCCTGGGGCGACGTTTTTCTTAAAATAGTTTTGCATTTTGGCATATATATTGCCGTATTGATTGACTTTCGTCTGATTTTATTTATTCTGATATATTTCAATTTTTGAAAAAATCGAGGCCTGGAAGCCTTGCTATCATTACGTTTCAAGACTTCCGTTTTTTTTGCCCTTGTGTCCCTTGCTATCATTGACTTTCCGGCGGGTACGTTTTTGACAGGCATCAAAGCCTTGCTGTTATTGACTTTCACAAATCCACTTGCAGCACTTTTTTGAAAGCCTTGCTGTGATTGACGTTCACGACCTGAACGTGTAAATTTTTTGCTCTTGACAAATCAAGTTTTTCGTCAATTTTCCTGAAATTATTTTTATTTT